>Ga0315339_1000227_pt1 | contig 85787 bp, 81 predicted proteins | sample ASW17metaG_FD_204514 | JGI IMG/M metagenome (GOLD analysis project Ga0315339, IMG submission 204514) | Ammonia-oxidizing marine archaeal communities from Pacific Ocean, United States - ASW #17 | ecosystem: Environmental > Aquatic > Marine > Oceanic | place: USA: California | collected 2016-12-05
GCTGCTATTGGCCTGCCGGATAATATCGCCGGCCAGGCGCTTCTTGCCGGCTTCTATGAAGTCCTTCGACCACTTGTAATAAAGGCTCTGGACAATGCCCTCTCGTCAGCACAGCTCGGCAATGCTGACGAGAGGTAGGTATACACACCGAAAATTTTGCAAGTGCATTGCATTCAGCGTTACGCGAAGATCCCGACGTAATTTTGGTGGGCGAATTACGCGACCTGGAGACAATTTCGGCGGCTGTAACCGCTGCTGAAATGGGTATTTTGGTCATGGGAACCTTGCACACCAACGGAGCCGGTCAAACTGTGGATCGGATCGTAAATACATTTCCAGCGGACAAACAAAGTCATATCCGCACAATGTTGTCGACATCATTGCGAGGCGTAATATCGCAACAATTACTACCGACAAAAGATAAATCCGGTCGAGTGGCGGCTCTCGAAATCTTGGTTAATACGGCAGCTGTTGCCAATATCATTCGTCAAGAAAAAATGAATCAGTTGGAAACTGCCATGCAAAGCGGCAGATCAAACGGTATGCAGACCATGGATACCGCACTCATGGATTTAGTTCGTAAAGGGCGAATAGGCGCGCTTGACGCCTATCATCAGTCAAACAACAAACACAAGTTCAAGCGACTGGTCGAAGAAGAACTCGCACAAGAAATGTAGTGATCAGTTTCGGCGGCAATCAAACCTGCCACGTGATTCTTAGCGTGGCATAATGCGCCGCGACGACTCACTTTGATTTCAATCCTGCAGAAATGACTAAAACCACCCGAAGAATAATGGTCTCCAGCGCATTGCCATATGCGAATGGACGCATTCATATGGGTCACTTGGTCGAATACATTCAGTCCGATATCTGGGTCAGGTTTCAGCGACTGCGTGGTCACCTGTGCACCTACGTTTGTGCGGCTGACGCACACGGAACGCCGATCATGATCAGCGCTCGCAAGGAAGGAATCGACCCAGAGGCACTCGTCGCCCGGGCCGCCGCAGATCAACACCAGGACCTGCAGGCATTCGGCGTTGATTTTGATAATTTTTACACCACCCATTCGCCAGAAAACGAATTGCTTGTGATCAGGATATTTGAAGCCTTACGCGACGCCGGCCACATCTATACGAAAGTAATCGAGCAAGCATTTGATCAAAACGAGAAGATGTTCTTACCGGATCGCTTCGTCAAAGGGACATGCCCAAGATGTAAAACGGAAGATCAGTATGGCGATGCTTGCGAGAATTGCGGCGCTACCTACACGCCAAATGATCTTATCGATCCAGTATCAGTGCTGTCAGAAACCATGCCGGTATGGAAGGATTCCGAGCACTATTTCTTCAAATTGAGCGCGTTCGAAAAGCAACTTCGCGCTTGGATGAAATCGGCTGAACTACACCAGCACATCACCAGCAAATTGGAGGAATGGTTTGAAACCGGACTCCAGGATTGGGATATCTCGCGGGATGCACCCTACTTCGGCATTCAAATTCCGGGCACTACGGACAAGTACTTCTATGTCTGGCTGGATGCACCGATCGGCTACCTCGCCAGCTTTCTACACCTGTGCAATCAAAACAACAGTCTAGATTTCGATGACTACTGGTCGCCGGGGCACGATACCGAAACGTATCACTTCATCGGTAAAGACATTGTCTATTTTCACACGCTGTTCTGGCCGGCCATACTCGAGGGTGCAGGATTCCAAACACCAAACAGCGTCTTCGCACACGGCTTTCTGACGGTAAACGGCAAGAAAATGTCTAAATCGCGCGGCACTTTCATCAACGCGCGCACCTATCTGGACAATCTCGATCCGAATCATTTGCGTTATTACTATGCCGCCAAACTTGGCTCGGGCATGGACGATATAGACCTGAACCTTGAAAATTTTATTGCCCGCGTCAATTCCGATCTGGTGGGTAAACTCGTGAATATTGCCAGTCGCTGTGCCGGATTTATTAGTAAGCGGTTTTCCGGAGAATTGGCGTCAACGCTTGACGATCCGGCGCTTTTCAGCGAATTTTCCGATGCCTCCGAAGTAATCGCTGAGCACTACGAACAACGGGAGTACTCCAAAGCAATGCGTGTGATCATGACACTTGCCGATCAGGCAAATCGCTACATTGAGGACAAGAAGCCCTGGATCATGATCAAAAAGGACACCGAGGTTGAAAACGTGCAACTTGCTTGTACTCAGGGAATCAACCTCTTCCGAACGCTAATGGTTTACTTGACGCCGGTTATACCGGAACTCGCCGGAAAAACCCGCGATTTGCTCAACGAAGATGAATGGCTTTGGGAAAGCGCGTCGACCCCATTGTTGGCTCACAAAATAAACAAATTCAAACCTCTACTCACCCGAGTAGAGAAAGAACAGGTCGATAAAATGGTTGAACAATCCAAGGATTCGTTGGGCGTAAGCGATGCTGAACCCGCAACGCCGATCAGCGACGAAATAACGATCGAAGACTTCGTCAATGTTGATTTGCGGGTCGCTAGAATTACGCAAGCAGAAGCCGTAGAAGGCGCGGACAAATTGCTACGCCTTACGCTCGATCTCGGCGAGGGCTCTCGGCAGGTGTTCGCCGGAATTAAAGCCGCCTACAAACCCGACGAACTCACGGGCCGATTGGTCATCGCTGTCGCCAATCTGAAACCAAGAAAAATGCGCTTTGGAATGTCAGAGGGCATGGTCTTGGCCGCCGGACCAGGTGGAGAAGACGTATTTCTATTGTCAGCCGACTCAGGTGCGACGCCCGGGATGCGAGTGAAATAAGCGCCCGCGCACGGCGACAGATAGATGTCATAATCGCCAACACCCAATACAATAGCCTGCATGACTGATCTGATCCTTATTATTGTTGGCACCGTTCTGGTCAACAATTTCGTGCTGGTCAGATTCCTGGGGTTGTGCCCTTTCATGGGCGTATCCAGGAACCTGGAGGCCGCCTTCGGCATGTCGATGGCGACGGCCTTTGTATTGACGCTTTCCTCTGCAATCGCCTATTTGATGCACGAATACGTACTTATCCCTCTGCAGCTCGAATACCTGAAGACCGTAAGCTTTATTCTCGTGATTGCCGCCAGCGTTCAATTCACCGAAATCATGGTGCGCCGGCTAAGCCCATTGCTATACCAGTTACTGGGAATATATATTCCCCTTATCGCAACCAATTGCGCGGTACTTGGTGTTGCGTTGCTCAACGTGCGCGACGCCGAGGGTTTTGTTCAGTCGGTCTTTTACGGTTTTGGCGCCGCCGGCGGATTTGCGCTGGTGTTAGTTTTGTTTGCTGCGATTCGCGAGCGACTTCAGTCCTGCGATATCCCAAGACCATTCCGTGGAACGGCAATTGCGTTAATGACGGCCGGGATAATGTCACTCGCTTTCATGGGATTTTCCGGCATGGCCCGTCTCTAGATGAGCATGTTCACATCAATACTGACCGCTATCGCTATTATTGCGGGCATAGCCGTTTTCTCCGGCTATATGCTTGGCTACACATCCCGGCGTTTGCCCGGCGACGCCGATGAAATTATCGAAAAAGTCGATGCATTATTACCGCAAACACAATGCGCCCAGTGCGGATTTCCGGGGTGTCGCCCTTATGCCGAGGCCATCGTCTCTGGCGCCGCCGCAATCAATTTGTGTCCGCCCGGTGGTGATGACACCGTGCAACGACTCGCGGACCTGCTGGGAGTTGACGCGAAACCACTGGCGGAATCACATGTCACGCCGGGCGTCGCGCGAATAACAGAAGCCGAGTGTATTGGATGTACACATTGTAAGGACGCGTGCCCGGTTGACGCCATCATTGGCGCACATCAATTCATGCACACAGTGATCGAAACTGAGTGTACCGGCTGCGAATTGTGCATCGCGCCGTGCCCGGTCGATTGCATCCAATTGGTGCCTGCAACATGAGTTCGGGTGCAGCAACTTATGATCTTGGCAATTTACATGGTGGGCTGCGACTCGATGACGAGAAAGCCGCGTCGACGGCAGTTGCGGTTCAAGTATTACCCATTCCACAGCAGTTGATTTTGCCAATACAGCAACATGTCGGTGAGCCCGCACACCCTATCGTCGGCATTGGCGAATATGTACTGAAAGGTCAGCTAATCGCAGAAGCGGATGGATCCTTAAGCGCACCTGTACACGCATCGTCTTCGGGAAAAGTCCTCGCAATTGAACCCTGGCCAGTATCTCGTCGACGTGGAGACTCCGCACCTTGCATCGTGATCGAATGCGACGGAGAGGATCAGGCGATTGTTCCGGTTGACGCGCCAGCACCCTTCAACACGCTGACACCGGATGCCTTGCGACAACAGATACTGGCGGGCGGCATCGTTGGGCTCGGCGGCGCAGTATTCCCAACCGGTCAAAAACTGATGCAGGCGGCAACAATGCCGTTGGAACATCTGATTCTCAACGGCGTTGAATGCGAACCCTACATCAGCTGCGATGATCTGCTAATGCGCGAACAGGCCGCCGAAGTATTGGGCGGCGCGCAAATCCTAATGCATGCGCTCAACGTGACAGGTTGTTTCGTTGTGATCGAAAGTGATAAGCCGGAGGCCATTGCCGCGATCGGAGAGGCCATGGCAACGCTCGACGATGCACGGATAACGCTAAAACAAATACCGACCATTTACCCGTCCGGCGGTGAAGATCAACTGGTCCAACTGGTGACCAATCGCGAAGTCCCAAGCGGCGGCTTACCGACGGACGTCGGTTGTGTTGTGCACAACGTTGGTACGGCTGCCGCTACTTATCGTTGGATTTGCGACGGAGAACCATTGATTTCCCGCATAACCACCGTGAGCGGTCCAGGAGTTGCCACGCCGATGAATGTCGTCGCGAGAATCGGCACGACAGTCGGCGATATTATTGCGAGTGCCGGCGGTTACACGGATCAGGCGGAGCAACTTATCATCGGCGGACCGATGTGCGGAAAATCCGTCACCACAGACGATGTGCCGCTTGTGAAAGCGACAAACTGTATTCTCGTCCTCAACCAAACCCGCCCCATCGGTGCCGAACAACCCTGCATTCGCTGCGGTGAATGTGCCACCGTCTGCCCCATTCAACTATTACCGCAACAATTGTTTTGGCATGCCTCCGCCGACAACGAAGATAAGCTGCGAGCACATGGACTGACAGACTGCATCGAGTGTGGCTGTTGCGACTTGGTTTGTCCGAGCCATATACCGCTCACGGCAAGCTTTCGCAATGCCAAAGCAAGAATTCAAGAACTGGCCGATGAGAAAGCACGTGCGGAACGCGCTCGAATTCGGTTCGAATCAAGAAATGAAAGGATCGAGAACGAAAAGCGACAACGCGAAGCGGAACTCGCGGAGCAAAAACAATCGGCGTTATCCGCAGGCCCGGCCGCCATTGCCGATATTCTTGAACGCCAAAAACGCAAACATGATGACCAGGAGGGCGACGAATAATGGAATTCGAACGTCGAGAAGCTCCGTTTCTGGCGCCGACAACGGACGTTGCCGTGATCATGCGCCACGTACTGTATGCGCTAGTACCCGCTGGCATCGCTTACGTGTGGTATTTCGGTGCGGGGTTTGTATTCAACCTCATCGTGGCAGGCGTCTTCTGCATCCTAGGTGAAGCCGTGATGTTGAGGCTGCGGGGCCGCCCCGTCGAAGTAACCTTGATCGATTTCAGTGCACTAGTCACTGCGGCGTTACTCGCATTTGCAATGCCTGCGTTAACGCCATGGTGGGTCACTGCAACCGCCGCACTGTTTGGTATCGTCGTTGCAAAGCATTTATACGGTGGACTCGGATATAACCTGTTCAATCCGGCGATGGTCGGTTATGTCGTCGTGCTTATCGCGTTCCCCCTGCACATGAATTTGTGGATCGCGCCCCGAATGGGGGATCTTGATTATCAAATGCTCACAATCGCGGAAACCGCTGTTTTCACATTGACGGGTTCGTTTCCTGACTCACTCTCTTTCGACGCGATTAGTCGTGCAACACCTTTGGATATCGTCAAATCCGGACTGAATAACATGCGCACCTTTGATGAGTTGCGTGTTTATCCGATGATGGGTAACTTTGGCGGTCGTGGTTGGGAGTGGATAGGCAATTTCACCGTTATGGGAGGCGCCTGGTTGCTCTTGCGAAAAATTATTCGCTGGCAAATCCCGTTCGGTGTCCTCATAGGATTATTGATTCCCAGCAGCATCATGTATTTCCTGGTTCCGAGTATCAGCCCGAGCCCGGGATTCCATTTATTTAGTGGTGGTACGATTCTCTGCGCATTCTTTATCGCGACTGACCCAGTGTCCGCTGCAACCAGTGATAAAGGGAGACTAATTTATGGCATTGGCATCGGTCTGCTCATTTTTGCCATACGAGAATGGGGTAGTTACGCAGACGGTGTTGCTTTCGCAGTTTTATTGATGAATATGGCAGTGCCTACGATCGATTACCTGACAAAACCGCACATCGTCGGCCATCCCACTAAGAAGCGAAAGTCCGGCCAGTGACGGACCCTGCTCAAAAGTCCGGGATGATGAGCGGGATGATTCTTGGCGGGCTGGCCGCCATTTGTACTGCGCTCGTCGCAGTCACGCACGCAATCACTGAACCGCGGATCGCCGCCAATCAACAGACATATCTGGAACAAAGCTTACAACCTGTGCTGTCCGGCCTGAGCTATGACGGCAATCTATCTGAATCGACGCGTATCGTTTTGCCTCCGCACGAATTACCTGGCAACAGCGAGGTACCCATCTATCGCGTTTACGCGGATGGCGTCCCAATTGCTGCGCTTTTTGTCGTCAGCGCCAGAGATGGTTTTTCCGGACCCATTCAATTATTGATCGGCATTCACGTCGACGGAACGATAACCGGCGTTCGAGTGCTCGATCACCGGGAAACACCAGGGCTCGGCGATCTAATCGAGACAGGCAAATCTGATTGGATAAAACAATTCGAAAACAAGTCACTACAGGATCCGCCCTCTGCCGTGTGGGCGATAAAACGCGATGGCGGAACGTACGATCAACTGACGGGCGCATCGATTACGCCACGCGCAGTCATAAAGGCAGTCAAACAGACGTTGGTTTTTTTCAATGGTAATCCGGAGCTCGTATTCGGCACCGAGAAAGAGACATGAGAGTGCAGCGATGAGCGAAAATCTAAACATAACAGACAAGTTTCGCACAGGTATTTGGCACGACAATCCGGGCCTGGTTCAATTGTTGGGCCTTTGCCCGTTGCTAGCGGTAACGACAACATTCGTAAATGGTTTTGGGCTCGGCCTCGCCACTTTGCTCGTCTTAACTTTTTCGAACGTTTTGGTATCTGCAACACGTCGATTCATTCGAGCCGACATTCGAATTCCAATGTATGTATTAATCATCGCTAGTTTGGTGACCTGCATTGAAATGATTGTGCTCGCTTGGTTTCCATCGCTGGGTAGATCATTAGGAATATTTATTCCCTTGATCGTCACCAACTGTACGATCGTTGCACGGGCGGAAATATTTGCTTCGCGCAACAGCGTTGGCGCGAGCTTTATCGATGGAATATCCATGGGCTCAGGATTTGCGTTATTGCTAATCGCCATCGGGACTTTTCGAGAACTAATTGGGCAAGGCTCTATCCTGTCGAGGCTCGACATGTTGTTTGGTGGCGAAGCCTCTCCCGGGCTCGAGTTAGTGGACGGTGGTTTTCTTTTGGCCATTCTGCCCCCCGGTGCTTTTTTCACACTGGCTTTATTTGTTGCCGGTAAGAACGCTCTGGACAGACGACGACAACAAACCAGTCGCGCAGTTTCGTCGAACAGCTTGCGCTAACGTCCATAATTTATGAATAAAGGAAAACGTACAGAGATATTCACGCGATTGCGTACGCTAATGCCAAAGCCCGAAACAGAGCTCAACTACAGCAGCAATTTCGAGCTATTGATCTCCGTTATCCTTTCGGCTCAAGCGACTGATATCGGCGTTAACAAGGCCACGGCGCTTTTATATCCCGTGGCGAATACGCCTCAAGATATTTTCGGCCTAGGCGTCAAGCCGCTAAAAAACTACATAAAGACAATCGGCCTTTACAACAGCAAAGCCGAAAACATCATCAAGACGTGCCGCCTGCTAATCGATAACTTCAACAGCGAAGTCCCACGCAATCGCCAAGCATTGGAGTCATTGCCAGGCGTTGGCCGAAAAACGGCCAATGTGGTTCTAAATACTGCATTTGGCCAACCGACCATCGCGGTTGATACGCATATCTTCCGGGTGTCCAATAGGACCGGATTGGCACCTGGCAAAACACCGCTCGAAGTTGAGAAGCGGCTAATGCGTCTGACGCCAGAGGAATTCAAATTGGATGCGCATCATTGGCTAATTCTGCATGGACGCTACACATGCAAAGCCCGAAAGCCTGTTTGCGGGAAATGTTCAATTGTTGATTTATGTGAATTTCGCGACAAGATCGGGGTCGAATTATCATGATATTTGGGCAAGACCGCGATGAGCTACGCCAAATGTACATCGATTCGTGGCGCAAATCGGTCGCGGGGGAAATTCTGACGCCGCTAGAGGCACAGATTGCTGCGGTTATCACTGACCATCCGGAATATCACGCAGCGATGACGTCAACGTCGATTGATGAAGGGTTTCTCCCTGAGGGTGGCGAAACAAACCCTTTTCTCCACATGGGTTTGCATCTGGCCATTCGGGAACAAGTCGCCACGAATCGGCCAGCCGGCATCAAGACGGTATTCGATGAATTGTGTAGCAGGCACGGTGAGTCACATGTCGCTGAGCACCAGGCTCTGGAATGCCTGGCAGAAACGTTGTGGGAGGCACAGAGCAACAACGCAATGCCCGACGAATCTGTCTACCTCGAGCGTCTGCGCCGTCTTTGAGTCAGGCACTCCGTTAGACCTCGCAGAATGTAATAATAGGCAGGTGATCCCGGTCATCTGATGTGACCCTGGAGCAATGTGAAAAATGCAGGCAAACGCAAGAGAATACCCGGTGTCCGGGGCAGGCTTGGGCCTGCGACGGGGCTTAATGAACAAGCTGATGGCGGACCCGCCTGGCGACGTGGACTTCATGGAAGTGGCCCCCGAGAACTGGATTCATGTAGGTGGAAAACTCGGAAGTAAATTTCGGTTTTTTACCGAACGCTACCCATTCGTATTGCATGGCTTATCGCTTAGCATTGGCGCCCCATCATCACTTAACGAAAACCTGTTGCGCGACATCAAGGGTTTCATGGAAGAGCACGGGATCGAATTCTATTCGGAGCACCTGAGCTATTGCGGCGACGACGGTCAACTCTATGACCTCATGCCTATCCCCTTCACAGAAGAAGCGGTCAAATACGTTGCTGCGCGAATTCGGCGAGCCCAAGACATTCTGGGGCGACGTATGGCCGTTGAAAACGTTTCTTATTACACGCCTACCGATACGTCGTTAACAGAGACAGAATTCACGCTGGCCGTACTCGAGGAAGCCGATTGCGACATGCTGCTCGATATCAACAACATCGTCGTCAACAGCATCAATCACCAATACGATGCTCGTGAATTCATGCTTAATATGCCGCTTGAACGCGTCAAGTATTTCCACCTGGCAGGACACTATGTGGAGGCACCGGATTTACGCATCGATACACACGGTGCCGCGGTCGATAGCCAATCATGGCAATTGCTAGAAGAGGCATACGCCCATTTCGGCAGCGTCCCGACTCTGCTAGAACGAGATTTCAATTTCCCACCAATGGAAGAACTCCTCGGCGAAATCAGGCAGATTAAGACTATGCAGCAATCTGCGGCAACAGTTGCTCTGGAAGCGGCCCGTGCCTGACCGAGCCGAATTTCAGGAGAAACAATACGCGTTCGCGCGCCACATTCGCGACCCGAAGAATAACCCCGCGCCAATCGACACTGAAGATCGTCGCATGGCGATCTACCGAGAGCTATTTTTCAATAATCTTCTCAATCTACTCGGGCAAACATTTCCGGTTTTGGAGAAGCTGCTTACCAAAGACAAGTGGCGCTCCCTCATCCGACAATTCATGGTGAACCACGAAGCACAGTCTCCCTACTTCCTGGAAGTCCCACAAGAGTTTGTGAAATTTCTGGAGACTGGCTATACGTTGGAAGATGATGATTTCCCGTTTCTTATCGAACTCGCACACTATGAATGGGTTGAGCTTGCACTCTCAGTTTCCGATGATAAGAACGATCTCACTGGCATTGATCAGAGCGGAGATTTATTGGCAGGAATACCAGTCGCGTCAAGGTTAGCCTGGGCGTTCTCGTATCAATTTGCTGTTCACAGGATAAACGCGAAATATTTGCCGCGCGAACCAGACGAGCAGCCAACCTGTCTGGCAATCTGTCGCAACTCGAACGACGACATGGATTTCATGGAGCTAAATCCGGTGACCGTCAGGTTATTCGAATTGATCGGGGACAATACGTCCGCGAGCGGCCGCGACCTTCTGACAACCCTCGCCGCGGAAATTCAGCATCCAGATCCAGAAACACTCATTCCGCACGGCTTGGATGCCATGCAACAAATGCTTTCGGCAGAAATTCTTCTTGGCGTGAAATAACTTTAGCCAATAGTCGGTCTCAATTGCGGCGATTAACAATAAAAGCAAAACGGAGTACAGATGATGGACCTACTTAGAAAAATGCAGAGTTGATTGAATATGACCAACTTCGCCGATTTTCTCGCCCGCTTGCCTTAAGGCTATACCTTGTACCCGTGTTTTGGGTTGCTGGCACGAACAAATTAAGTGGTATGGACAACGTCATGCCTGGTTTGGTAATCCTGATTGGGGTCTAGTATTGCCGGCACCCGCACTGATGGCCTATCTCGCAACCGGAACCGAAGTTCTTGGGGCCGTCGCATTGTTGGTCGGTCTCGGCACGCGATGGTTTGCCGTCCGCTAATGGTCACGATGCTTGTTGCGGCATTCTCCGTACATGCTAAGAATGGTTGGCAGGCCATTAAAGATTCGTGGCATTGAAGTTGGCGCAGATTTAATTAGCCCTAACTGCCATCCTGATATTGATTCGGCTGACGACTTACTCAATATGATCAATCGTGTTCGTGACGTGACGGGAAAGCCTGTCGGCTTTAAAAGCGTCATTGGTGACTACGGTTGGCTGGATGAATTGTTTGATCTCATCAGTGAGCGTGGTTTCGAAAGTGCGCCGGATTTCATTACTGTAGACAGCGGTGACGGTGGTTCTGGCGCGGCACCCATGAGTCTAATGGATAACGTCGGTTTGCCATTGCGCGAAAGCCTGCCACTGGTAGTCGATATGCTGGTTCGGCACGGCCTAAAAGATCGCGTCAAAGTCATTGCGAGCGGAAAAATGGTCACTCCAGCAGAAGCTGCATGGGCATTGTGTGTCGGCGCAGATTTTATAAACTCTGCACGTGGCTTCATGTTTTCACTGGGTTGTATTCAGGCGTTGCAATGCAACATGAATACCTGCCCAACCGGCATCACGAGCCACGACAAGAAGTTACAAGGCGGATTGGACGTTACGAATAAAGCAGAACGTGTTTATCAGTACTCGAAAAATATGCATAAAGAAATCGGCGTACTGGCGCACTCATGCGGTGTCAAAGAGCCGCGACGCCTGCAACGCTTTCATTGCCGCGTGGTTCAAGACAACGGTCGCTCAGTACCATTGGATGTGCTGTATACCAATCAAACATCGGATCAGGCAGCGTAGAAACAGGCCGTCGGACTTAAGCGGACAGCGCTCGGGAGAGATAACGCCCGAATTGCCACACGTTTCGTTCCAGGTAACTAAGCGGTCCCCGGGTTGCCTCGGGAGATCGCGTAGACCTACCCAGATTTTCAACAATCGGCTGATCTTCACTGTTTACCTGATGCAGTAATTGCATCAGGTCATCGATGTATTCTTGCTTCACGGCCGCTGCTTCGAGAATCTCTCCTGGGATCGATACTCCCCAGCGGACCTCCAAGCGTTCCGTTCCTTGTGGAAGTATCGACAGATACCACAGCATGTCGGGCTGCAATTGTATTGTGTGGGCAGGAAATATATTGATCAGGTAGGTACGGTTTCGGTTGTCTCCTTTCAGCCAGGTGTTGTTTGGATGTGCTGACACCGACCGCGGATCTTCATCCTCCTGCACGTAGTGATAACTGAATGCGTCCTCGCCATCAAACAACTTAGTCCAATCTTCGGACGCGCCATATTTTCCGAAAGAATTCTTGTGCACGCGATGGATATGGTAGGCATCCATGTAATTTTCGACGAGACATTTCCAATTGGCGTCCCATGTGTCTACCTGCGAAAATACTGGAACATAGTCGGCCATGCGAAAGTCGCCAACTAAGTCAGTTAGCGCCCCAAGACGTGTCGCAAGTGACTGCGCGTTTGCATCGAGGCTGACATATATAAAGCCTTCCCACGTATCGCATGCAAGCTCTTTTAGACGGTACCTTGCGATGTCGAATCCTGGCGTATCCTGCATGAAAGGCGCACCAATTAACTGCCCATCAATTGCGTAGGTCCATGAATGATAGGGGCAACTAATACGACTCACGTGTCCATCGCACTCGAGCAAGCGCGTCGCTCTGTGTGCACAAATATTTGCGAGCGCCTTCACTGAGCCGTCCTTCTGCCGAACGACGATAACGGGAGAAGCAGCGATATCTCGGCATAGATAGTCTCCCGGAGCAGGAATCTCAGCGAGTCGTCCAAGACAAATCCAGTCGCGGCGAAATATTTTCTCTAGCTCAAGATCGTGAATACCCGGATCGTGATAAACGGCCGGCGGCAAGGTCTCCGCCATGCCAAAATCTCGGTCCGCATTTTCGACCAATAGTGATAGAAGCGCTGTCGTTATCGTTTGCAATCTAGTGGTCCAGTAAGGTGGCTCTGAACCCAACAAACCTGCCTTGGCGGACCACTAAACTAACGCTTCTTTGGCAGGTACAAATCGGTCAACGTTCCTTCAAATGCTTCGGCAGCAAACGCTATAGTCTCCGACAACGTAGGATGTGGATGAATTGTCAGGCTGAGGTCTGTCGCATCAGCGCCCATTTCAACGGCCAAACCGATCTCGGCGATAAGGTCGCCAGCATGTGGGCCCACGATCCCGCCACCCAAGACTCGGCCGGTCGCTTTGTCAAACAAGAGCTTTGTAAAACCCTCATCACGACCAAGTGACAGTGCGCGGCCACTCGCCGCCCAGGGAAACTGTGCTTTTTCGTAACCATCACCATTAGCCTTTGCATCTGTTTCAGTCAGGCCAACCCAAGCAATCTCTGGGTCAGTATAGGCAACAGACGGAATCGTCCGGGCATCAAATGCACTCTTTTCACCTGCTGCAACTTCTGCCGCAACCTTCGCTTCATGCGTGGCCTTGTGAGCCAACATTGGCCCACCCGCCAAATCGCCAATTGCGAATATGTGTTCAACGTTGGTCTGCATATGTTTATTGACGGTGATGATGCCGCGCCCACTTACTCGAACACCCGCTTTTTCCGCATCAAGTTGGTTACCGTTCGCACGGCGGCCGATGGAAATCAGAACCTTGTCGAACGTATCCGTACTCTTACCGTCTTTGCCTTCGAATGAGACATCGATACAATTTTTCGTCGCCTGCATTTCGGACACTTTCGTGCCAAGCAAAATATTTTCATAGCGTTTGGCGACGATCTTTTTAAATGGACGCACCAGATCTGGGTCTGTTCCGGGCATCAAGGTGTCGGTCAGTTCTACGACAGTTACTTTGGTACCTAGCGCGCTGTACACACAGGCCATTTCCAGACCAATAATGCCGCCGCCGACAACCAACAGACGCTCTGGAATCGGATCGAGTTCCAAGGCACCCGTCGAATCCACGATGCGCGGATCATCGGGTAAGCCCGGCAACATTGCAGACTCGGATCCGGCAGCGATAATACATTTGTCGAAACCAACCGTTTCGCCATTGTCGAGTAGCAGTGTTTTTGGCGACTCGAATTTAGCGGTGCCATGCAGCACTGTGACTTTGCGTTGTTTCGCAAGTTGCATTAGCCCACCCGTCAAGCGACTGACGACTTCGTTCTTCCAGCCACGTAGTGCATCCGCATCAATTTCTGGCGGGCCAAACTTAATACCATGCTCTGACATCGCTGCCGCGTCATCAATCACTTTCGCAGCGTGTAACAAAGCTTTGGACGGGATACAGCCTACATTGAGACAAACACCACCCAACATGGGCCACCGCTCAATCAAGATTACCTGTAAACCAAGATCTGCGGCCCGAAATGCAGCCGTGTATCCCCCCGGTCCCGCACCTATGACGACCAGATCCGCTCGATGAGTCGTTTCTGGCATTTCACCTGAGGCCGCTGCCTGAGTCTGCGCTGCGGCAGCAAGAATCTCTCGTTGCTCGCTGGGACTGATCATGACGGTTTTATCGTCCGCCTCGTCAGCAGGCTTCACATCCTCAGTAATTTCGATGGTTACAACGGATGCACCAACATTGACCTTGTCTCCGACCGAGACGTTGATCGTGCCAATGGTGCCCGCATGCGAAGCAGGTACGTCCATCGTCGCTTTGTCCGTCTCCAACGTAACCAACGGATCTTCAATCGCTACAACATCACCAACGCTAACCAACACCTCGATAACTTCGACATCGTCAAAATCACCTAGATCAGGGACGACAAGTTCCATCGAGTTGGCCATCAGAGTGTTGCTGCCAATAGTGAATCAACATCCGCCAATTGCTGACAGAGATAGGTGGTAAATCGCACCGCATAGGCTCCATTTATCACTCGATGATCGTATGAAAATGAGATCGGCAACATGAGGCGCGGCTCAAATTCGGTGCCGTTCCATACGGGTTGCATTGCTGATCGGCAAACACCAAGAATCGCCACTTCCGGCGCATTGACGATCGGCGTAAATGCCGTTCCGCCAATGCCACCGAGGCTGGATATTGTGAAACTTGCCCCCTGCAGTTCTGCACCCTTCAATTTTCCGTCGCGGGCACTTGCTGACAGCGCACCGAGCGCAGATGCAATCTCATATACGTCCATGCGATCGGCATCCCGAATAACGGGCACCATCAAGCCGTTCTCTGTGTCAGCTGCGAATCCAAGGTGATAGTACTTCTTGAAAATCAGTGCTTCGCCATTCTCAGTCAATGACGCATTAACCTTCGGAAATTTTTTCAACGCAGCGATGCAGGCCTTCAGAATAAATGCCAAAGGCGTCAGACCAATTCCCTTTTCCTTCGCCGTGACTTTCAACTGCTGCCGTTTCGCTTCGAGTTCAGTGATATCAGCCAGATCATGCTGCGTAACGTGCGGCAGATTGATCCAACTCGCCTGCAATCTAGGCCCAGAAATCTTCTGAATGCGGGTCAGCGCTTGTGTATCAATCGCGCCAAACTTGGCAAAGTCTATGACGGGCACCTTAGGTAGCCCACCTCCCGACACACCAGTACTGCCGGACATGACAGCTTTCACGAACGCTTTCACATCGTCGTGAATAATTCGATTCTTAAGTGCCGATCCTTTGACTTGCGCTAAATCGACACCAAGCTCACGCGCAAGCTTCCTCACCGACGGACTCGCATGTGCCTGTGAAAAACCGGATTCATCAATCGCCGGTAGTTCGTGCGGTTTCTGCGGAGATTGGGATGCCCGCTGTGCAGGCGGCGGTGACGATATGGGAGAGGCCATCGTTTGAGTGGCTTCGATCGGCGCAACCGCAACGGCCTCCGCATCCATCACAACGACTGCAGACCCTTTCGAAACTTTATCACCGACCGCGACAAGAACACTGGTTATCGTGCCTGCAGCGGTCGATGGGACTTCCATCGCAGCCTTATCGGTCTCGATAGTCACAAGCGGATCATCTATCGATACTTTGTCACCGACGACCACATGAACCTCGATAATATCAACATCATCAAAGTCACCCAGGTCGGGGACTTCAATCGTCTGCGGACCCGCATCAGTTGATTGAGGCGTTGCTATAACGGTCGTATCGCCCTTCAAGAAATCTGCATTGATAGCGGGCGCCACGACCACGGTGTCTCCGACCTCTATGGTCATGGTTCCAATGACGTCGCCAGAAGTAACCGTGTCGCCGACAGCAATGGTAATTGCATTTATTGTGCCGTTGTTAGGCGCAGGAATATCCATCGTCGCTTTGTCTGTTTCAAGCGTAATCAGACCGTCTTCACGAGCAACCGCGTCGCTAACTGCGACCAAGATCTCGATAACCTCGACCCCGTCAAAATCCCCGAGGTCGGGAACAACAATATCGATTTTTTCTGCCATCAGACCTTCACCGGATCAGGCTTTTCAGGGTCGATACCGTATTTCTGAATCGCCTCTGATACAGTTTTTTGATCAAGTTTGCCGTCATCCGCCAGCGCCTTAAGGGCGGAAACCGCGATATACCGCTCGTCAACTTCGAAGAACTGACGCAGGGCATCACGGCTATCGCTGCGACCGAAGCCATCGGTCCCAAGCGTGACGTACTTACCCGGCATCCAGCGATGAATCTGATCAGGTACGATTTTCATATAATCGGTCGCAGCGACGTACGGCCCTTCCCGATCCGCAAGGCAGGTTTCGACATAACTCTTCTTCGCTTCGTCTTCGGGGTGTAACTGGTTCCAACGCTCAACTGACAATGCCTCGCGACGCAACTCGTTAAAACTAGTTACCGACCAAACATCGGAAGGCACACCGAAATCATTAGCCAGAAGCTCAGCAGCCGCTAACACTTCGCGCAAGATGGTTCCTGACCCCATAAGTTGCACACGGTTTTTTCCCTGCCCACCCACCTGCAACAAATACATTCCCTTTAGAATCCCATCTTCAACGCCTTTTGGCATCGGTGGGTGTACATAATTTTCATTCATGCAGGTGATGTAATAGAAAACATTTTCCTGCTCGCCAATCATGCGTCGCAGACCGTCCTGGATAATCACGGCGAGTTCATACGCATAGGTCGGATCGTAGGACACACAGTTAGGAACGGTCGATGCTGCTACCAAACTGTGTCCATCCTGATGTTGCAAGCCTTCTCCGGCAAGCGTGGTACGCCCGGCCGTGCCACCGATCATGAAGCCGCGCGACTGTAGATCGGCACCCGCCCACACGAAGTCCCCTATCCGTTGAAATCCGAACATCGAGTAGTAAATGTAGAACGGTATCGTTTGCACGTCATGGTTGCTGTACGAGGTACCAGATGCCAACCATGAACAAAACGCACCGGCTTCATTGATGCCCTCTTCAAGGATCTGTCCCTGCTTATCCTCGCGGTAGAACATCAATTGGTCCGCGTCTTGCGGCGTATACAGTTGCCCTTTCGACGAATAGATTCCGACCTGCCGAAACATACCTTCCATGCCAAATGTGCGCGCTTCGTCAGGCACGATAGGCACAATATTTTTGCCAATCTGTTTGTCGCGCAACAGGGTTGTTAAAATACGCACAAACGCCATTGTGGTTGAGGCTTCGCGTTCCCCGGTTCCTTCAAGCTGCGTCTTGAACGCTTCAAGTGACGGAATCGGTAGCGCGTCAGACTTCGTGCGCCGCGTCGGCAAATATCCACCCAGCTTCTTGCGGCGCTCTTGCAAGTATTCCATTTCCAGACTATTGGCATCTGGTTTGCAATATGGAATGTCTTCAATATCTTTGTCCGCGACAGGAATATTGAACCGGTCCCGGAATTCCTTAAGTGCCTCAACATCGAGTTTTTTCTGTTGATGCGCGACATTCTGGCCCTCGCCAGCAGCACCCATACCGAATCCCTTCACGGTCTTCGCCAGAATAATGCTCGGCTGACCTTTGTGGCTTATTGCGTTTTCATAGGCTGCGTACACTTTGCTCGAGTCGTGCCCACCACGATTCAACCGCCAGATTTCGTCATCCGACATATTGGCGACCATGGATTCAGTTTCGGGATACCGCCCAAAGAAATGTTCACGGACATACGCGCCGCCTTTAGCCTTGAAATTTTGGTACTCGCCGTCGATACACTCCTCCATGACACGCTTTAGTAGTCCATCGGTATCTTTTGCGAGTAACGGATCCCAGCGGGAACCCCAAATGACCTTTAAGACGTTCCATCCGGCACCCCGGAACGCTGCCTCGAGTTCCTGAATAATCTTGCCGTTACCGCGAACGGGGCCGTCGAGACGCTGCAGATTGCAATTGACAACGAAAATCAGATTGTCCAAGCCTTCACGGACGCCCATGGTGATCGCGCCCATGGACTCCGGCTCATCCATTTCGCCGTCACCGAGAAAACACCACACTTTTCGATCACTTTTCGGAATCATTTGACGATTCTCGAGATAGCGCATGAAACGTGCCTGATACAACGCCATCATCGGGCCGAGACCCATCGACACGGTTGGAAATTGCCAGAATTCTGGCATCAACCATGGGTGTGGATAGGACGAAAGCCCCTCCCCACCGGCTTCCTGTCGAAATCCATTTAGCTGATATTCTGTCAGTCGACCCTCAAGATAGGCACGCGAATATATGCCAGGCGATGAATGACCCTGGATGAAAACCATATCTCCACCGTGGGTATCCGTCGGCGCTCGCCAAAAATGGTTGAAGCCAACTTCATACAAAGTCGCGGAAGACGCGTAACTCGAAATATGGCCGCCGTACTCCGAGCTTTTACGGTTTGCCTGGACCACCATCGCCATCGCGTTCCAACGAATGTAGGCCTCGATGCGCCTCTCAATCGAACGGTCGCCGGGGTATTCGGGCTGCCGTCCGGTCGCGATCGTGTTGAGATATGCGGTATTCGGCGTATAGGGTAGATATGCGCCGGACCTGCGCGCAAAGTCGATCATTTGATTCAACAGGAAATGTGCTCGCTCCGGTCCACTTGAATCGAGTACGGAATCGATAGATTCGAGCCACTCCCGAGTCTCAATAGGATCAATGTCATCAAATCTGCTTGTATCGCTCATATGTTGCCCACAAACGTGCAACCCCGATCGGTATCGGGATTATCGGGTGAATTCATTCAGGTGTCCTGCTAGGATCACTGCTCGATTTGATCCGGGTACCTGCCCAGATTACTCTTTTTTAGTAACGCTTATTATGGCCTATGCAGGCCGAAAAGGTTAGATCTGAAGTGAGAAGCCTGCTCGAACACATGAATTTGGACGGCGCTCCGGCTGTCACACAATCAACGGGTAAACCTGATGCCAAAACACTGGCCGGCATCGATCAGTTACTACTGATACTACCCACCCGTATACCGACAAATTTATGGCGAAAAATTCCACAGGGCGATAACGTTCAGGCGTTGCTGCGACGCAGCAATGCTGACTCGGTACCTGTGACGTCTACCCGAATGAACAACAAACGTCAGACGGCACTGCACGTTGGCAAGACGGATGCTACAGACGGCACGTTTGAACAATTAGGTTTCGCTCGCAAAATGGTTGCGGTCACGTCGACTTCCAAAGCGGGCACGATCGGTATCTGGGTTGTTGGCTTTGACAGTGATACGCAAGCAGAATTAAGCGCACACATGACAGCCGCCGCATTGGCCATGGCATTCAATATGCCAATCTTCAAGGCGAAGGATGCACCCGAAAAGATTAAGGCCATTCGAATCGTCGGGCTTGACGAAAAAATAAACTTGCCGCGCATAACTGCGGAAGCCGAAGGCAACAATCTTGCCCGCTATCTCACCGCTTTACCCGCCAATAAACTCGACGCGCCGAATTACGTTGCGTTATTGAAAAAGATGGCCACTCAAAATGATTGGCAGTTTAAAAAATACGGTGTCAACGAATTGGAAAAAATGGGCGCTGGCGCGTTTCTCGCTGTTGCGCAGGGTAACGCCGATAAAAGTGCAGCCATGGTTCGCCTTCGCTATCGACCAAAGGCCAAATCTGCTCGCCCTACGTTGACGCTGGTCGGGAAAGGAATCATTTTCGATACTGGCGGCACAAATTTGAAACCATTCACTTCAATGCTGGATATGCACATCGATATGGGCGGCAGTGCCGTAGCGGTCGGTACATTCCTTGGCTTGACGCGCATGAAGATAGATCAGCCCATTGACTGCTGGCTAGCCATTACTGAAAACCGCACTGGCCCAACGGCGTATAAATCACAAGATGTTGTGACGGCACTAAACGGTAAAACTATTCAGACGGTGCACACAGATGCGGAGGGCCGCATGGTGCTCGCCGACGCCCTCACGCTCGCAAGCAAGGACTCACCGCAACTTATTATTGACTACGCAACACTTACTGGCGCCTGCGTTAGCGCTGTAACGACACGCTACAGCGGCGTATTCACCAACCGACCAGATTTACATCCGGTGCTCAAGAAAGCAGGCCACGAAAGTGGCGAACGCGTATGGCCGTTTCCAATCGGCAAAGAATTTCTCGAGGACCTCAAAAGTGATACTGCTGACCTCAAACAGTGCTCGCCCAATGGTGGTGGCGATCACATAATGGCTGCAAGCTTCTTACAGGAATTCGTTGACGATAAGTCCACCTGGATTCACGTAGATTTGAGCGCCTGCATGCGAACGGGCGGACTCGCCCACATTCCCACGGAGATAACCGGTTTTGGTGTACGCTTTTCAATGCATTTGGTTCTCGACAAAAACATCATCGGCATCGCCGCAACACTTTGAGCTAAAAACCCAGTGACTAATCCCTTCGCAATCTCTAAACGATTTAGAGGCTTCTTACCAGTTGTCGTTGACGTAGAGACAGGTGGTTTTAATTCTAGAACAGACGCACTACTGGAAATCGCAGCAGTGTTGATCGAATCTCATGATGATGGGACGCTAGCGAGAGGCCGAACGATTCGTCATCACGTCAAACCATTTCCCGGCGCAAATCTTGAACCAGCGTCGCTTGCCGTTAATGGGATTGACCCGGATCACCCGCTACGCCTTGCCATTGACGAAAGCGAAGCGCTAAAAGATGTTTTTGGGGAGATTCGCCGCGCCGTCAAAGACGCCAATTGTAGTCGTGCGATCCTCGTCGGCCACAACTCTGCATTTGATCTTAGCTTCGTCAACGAAGCCGTCGAACGCGCGTCTATAAAGCGAAATCCGTTTCATCCATTCAGTAGTTTCGATACCGCGACGCTGTGCGGAGTGACATACGGGCAAACCGTTCTATCAAGGGCGGTTCAGGCTGCTGGATTGCCATGGGACGAATCCCAGGCGCATTCTGCTGCCTATGACGCAGAAATTACGGCGGATATTTTCTGTGACGCCGTGAATCGATTTCAGCCAACGTACAATGCGACGGCGCTCGCAAAAAATTAGCCACGTCATTTGAGAAGACTGACGCGTGGTAATCAATCTCAGTTTACGCCTTAATTGAGGACTCCCCGTCGGTGAACTCTTCCTTGAGTTAATGACTATAACCATGCGGAAAAACGGCGCAGTGATGCGCGTCTCAGTTAAAAACAGTCTTTACATAATTGGGTATTTCCAGGCTTACAGATGGGCGTGAATCCCCACTTATGGCCTGGTTGCGCCATCCCAAGTTTTTAGGGAGAACTGCTCGCGGACTCGTCGCTAACCAACATTTCTTTCAGTTCGCCTGAATGAAACATGTCCACGACGATGTCAGCCCCACCAACCAACTCGCCGTCGATGTATAACTGCGGAAATGTTGGCCAGTTCGAGTAGGTTTTCAAGCCTTCTCGGATTTCCTGATCTTCAAAGATATTGATGTATGCAAACGGTCGGCCGACCGCTTTTAATGCAGCGACCGTCTGACCAGAGAATCCGCATTGTGGGAAATCGGGTGTCCCTTTCATGTATAGCAATACGGGATTCGTCTCGAGTTGCTCTTTGATTCTGTTGTTTATGTCCACTGCCTTATTCACCTTCGATTATTGAGATTTTTATGCGATCGTCCGAAATGGGCCTGATACCGCAATTTTCAATGTTTCTATAGATTTGTATTCACCACGACGCGACTGTCGACTGCGACCACGCCATGCGTATTTTTTGCCGCATCGACAATTCGATCACGGATATCGTAACTGCCGACCGTACCGGTCAATGTCACCCGGCCTCCCTGGGATCAAATACCAATGCCGTATTGGCTAATCTCCTGGTCCGCGCTGTATTGCCGCCGTAATGACCCGGAAATCGTATCGTCGGCAGTGGTTTGCGTGTTCCGGGGTGCACTCGACGGTCGCTCACTACCTGATCCCCCACCCATCAGCATGCCCGTGCAGGCGGATAGTAATAAGATAGACGAAAGGACGAATAATGCTCTCATAACGGCAGACCATCACGCAGCAACCAGCATGTGATTGTACTGAAGTGATCCGTGAGAACCTAGCCCGAATGACAATTGTGTCATCAAAATCCTGTAATAATGGTAGGCAAACACTATAATATGCCGCTAGCCTTTCGGGGAAAGACTACGCTCCCTTTATATCTAATCCGAGCGAAAAAAATAACCAATATCCTTCTGGGAGAAATAAAGAATGAACCCATTAAAAAGCGTTCCGGGCACAATCATCGCCGGATTCGTCCTCGCGATTGTCATACTGCTAGCAACGGGCGATGGCCCTATGACTGCTATCGGGTCCGGCAAAGCGAATGCGCTCATCATTTGGTTCCATGTATTTGCAGGAATCATTTGGATCGGCTTGTTGTACTACTTCAACTTTGTTCAGGTGCCTGCATTAGGCGAAGCTGCCAGTGATGATGGCGGTCCAGGCGGAGCCGGCATCACCAAGTACGTCGCACCAAGAGCGCTGTTTTGGTTTCGGTGGGGCGCTTTGGCAACCTGGGTAACCGGAGCTGCATTCCTGATGCATTCTGCCAAAGGCAGTCTGGCAGGTGCATTCATGCTCGGCATGGGGGGCGAGACCATCCATGCCTACAATATGACGATCGGCATCGGCGCGTGGCTTGGCACCATTATGCTGTTCAATGTTTGGATTTTGATTTGGCCGAATCAGAAAAAGGTACTCGGCATGGTTGAGGCAAGCGCTGATGAAATCGCGAAGGCCAAGAACATGGCCTTTATGGCCTCACGCTCCAACACTTTGATGTCTATTCCGCTGATCATGAGCATGGTGGGCGCAGGTCACGGGTTCATCATGTAGTTGCCCTCACGAGCAGTGGCAAGCCCGGCCTAGTGCCGGGTTTTGTCTTTGCGCAAGAAAAATAATAAATGAAAGAATCTGAGCAACTCACCGACGTAATCCGCGACAACGTAATGCGCGCGCTTGATGAAGATATGGGTAGCGGCGATCTAACCGCCGACCTGGTTGCTGCAAGCGCGAATGCTCGAGCAATCGTTATCGCAAGAGAGTCGATGACAATCGCCGGGCAGCCCTGGGTTAACGAAGTTTTTCGTCAGTTAGACCCTAACGTGTTTGTCGAATGGGTGTGCAATGACGGTGATCCCATCTCCACAGACGCAGACGCAGAGATTTGCATCATCACCGGCCCAGCACGAGCTATTCTGAGTGGCGAAAGAACCGCATTGAACTTCATGCAATTACTTTCTGGTACTGCCACAACTACCGCTCGTTACGTTCGCGCAGTCGACGAAACGAAGGCAAGAATTCTTGATACTCGGAAAACAATTCCGGGAATGCGACTCGCTCAGAAATATGCAGTGCGTTGCGGTGGTGGCAACAATCACCGCATTGGATTGTTTGATGCAATTCTAATCAAGGAAAATCACATCGTAAGCTGTGGTGGCATCACTGCAGCGTTCAAGACCGCGCAAAAAAAATACCAAGGGTTGCCGATTGAGGTTGAAGTTGAATCGATAGCCGAACTTGAGGAGGCGCTTTCTGTTGGTGCGGACCGGCTTTTGCTCGACAATTTCAACATTGCGGATTTACAAGCGGCAGTGGACATCAACCAGGAGAAATTCCGCCCGCCCGCGGAACTCGAGGCCTCTGGCGGCATTACACTGGATACAATTCGCGCCATCGCCGAGACTGGCGTTGACTACATCTCCATTGGCGCTATGACTAAGGACGTATCTGCAGTCGATCTGTCAATGCGCTTTCACTACGAAGATTAAACCCCGCTCTGCATAGTTGGTCGTTGCTGCAAATAATCAGTTGCAGCCTCATACGCGAGCGCAAACTCCAATACTTTTTTATCTTCGCCCATGCGACCCATAAATTGCATACCCATAGGCCTGCCCGCACTATCAAAACCTGCAGGGAGATTGATCACGGGCAATCCGGAAAGCGTTCCGCTGATGACCACCTCCATCCAACGATGGTAGGTGTCCATTTCCTTGCCGTCGATTTCCTTCGGCCAATGAATGTCTTTTGAAAATGGAAAGACCTGCGCCGTCGGCAATGCAAGAATATCGTAGGAATCGAACAAGGTGAGCAAAGCACGATACCAATCCGCGCGATCGCGCCCAGATTTCGAAACGCGTTGCGCCGACATGTCGAAACTACCTTCTATCTCCCAAACAAATTCGGGCTTCAGCTGTGCCCGTAACGCCGGATCATCGTATAGCGCTTTTGCGTCGCTCAACGTCCAATGCCGGAAAGTCAGCCACGTTTGCCACAATCGCTCCATTTCATAATCGGGATGACAAGGCGTTACAAGCGCTCCCGCACTAGTAATAGACCTAAGTGCATCTTCGCAGACATCGAGCACGCCGGGCTCCGTAGGGAGATAACCGTTGTAATCGCCCATCCAACCAATACGGTAACCAGAAAGATCCGGCTGGCGATACTGGTCAAACTCAGGCACTCGATCACGACGACTTAATGGATCACGAAAATCGTAGCCTGCCATTGTGCTTAACAAGCGAATGGTATCTTCGACATTACGGCCCATCGGTCCACTGGTAGACAATTGGTGATAAAAGAAATCACCGCGTGGTACTGACGGCACCCTGCCCTGTGACGGACGATAACCAACGACGTTGTTGAATGCGCCCGGGTTGCGCAATGATCCCATCATGTCGCTGCCATCTGCGATGGGCAGCATATGCGTAGCCATGCCACACGCCGCACCCCCACTACTACCGCCGGCGGTTAGACTCGGATCGTAAGCGGCGCCTGTTGCACCATGGACAGGATTGTAACTTTGGCTACCCAATCCAAACTCTGGCGTATTGGTTTTACCAATAAAAATTGCCCCCTGCGCACGTATGCGTGCGACATGTAGGTCATCAGCCTCTGCGATCGTACCCGCGAAAATCGGTGATCCCGAACTCGTCTCCAAACCTTTGGCGTCGGACAAATTCTTAATCGCATGCGGCATGCCATGCATCCAGCCCCAATATTCGTCATTGTTAAGCGCTTGATCGGCTAATCCGGCCTGTGCAAGCAGCGACTTATCATCGACCATACTGACAATCGCGTTATAGACAGGATTGTATCGATGAATTCGATCCAAATATGCCTGCATGACTTCAACGCAGGTGACATGTTGTTGTTTAATAGCCGCTGATAGTTGTGACGCGCCGAGGTCAGTTATGTCTGCGGGAACGTCGTTCGCAAGAATTTGTACTGGTAGTGATAGCGCGATGCTAACGCCGGTGGTTCCGCCTAAAAATTCACGTCTGTCCATCTTAAAATCCTTTCAAAACTAGAATATTGCTCTGACGAGCAAATAGAGTACTGACGGTGCGAGCAAACATCCGACACCCGTATAAAACGTTGCCGTCATGGCCCCGTAGGGGACGAGTTTCGGATCTGTCGCTGCAAGCCCTCCGGCAACACCACTGGTTGTGCCCATAAGACCGCCGTATATCAGTGCCGCATGCGGATTGTTGAGGCCAATACGTGGTGCAATTAATGGTGTTCCCACCATGACTAATACTGACTTGGTCAAACCTGCTGCGACACTTAGTGCAATCACGCCGGAATCCGCACCGAGCGCGGTGCCCGTGACCGGGCCCACAATATAAGTAGCCGCACCCGCACCAATCGTGCTGATTGAGACAGGATCGGTGTAGCCAAATGACACCGCAACAATCGCGCCGACCGTAAACGAAAGAACAACGCCGACGACAACAGAAATCGCGCCAACGACGCCAGCTTGTCGCAGCGCACTTAAATCTGCGCCGAAGGCCGTCGCAACAATCGCGAAATCCCTAAACATGGCGCCGCCCATCACACCCACGCCAGCCAAAAGGCTAAAATCCGCGATCCCCTGCGTGCCACCTTTCACCTGACCCCCGAAATACGCGAGCACCAAGCCGAGCGTAATAGCGATGGCCGAGCCATGCAACTGACCGCGCGTTAGGCGCGCTGATATCTCATATGAAAACCAGACCAGCACACCGACGAATAAAAAAGCAGTGATCAGTGCATTTTTTTCGAGAACGGCGTAGAGCGATTCAATCATCCTGCTGACTCCCGCTACCGATCTTTGCGAGCACCGGAATCATCGCAAAGCTCACCACAACGGCGGCTACCCCGGCAACAATTGCCATCCAACCGCTCGAAATCGCAGCGACAACATTCTGCTTTGCCGCCATCGCGACAACGATCGGTATGTACATGGCACTCCAAAAACCGATGCCTTTCTTAGTGATATCTCCCAGGGAAAACTTCCTGCTCGAAAGGTTCGACAAATACAGGAGCAGCAGCATGGCTACGCCAACGCCACCCACGTTCGCCTGTACGCCGATTAGATCACCGAGAATATCCCCAATGTAGACGCCGACCAGCATGCAAAATGACAGCAGCGCAACCCCGTAGATAACCATAGACCCCTCCTTTTTTGATTCCACCGTTTAGCTGTATGATGCCCCGCAAGATGGAAAAAAGCGATGCCAAGGGCAAATACGAATGATCACCGAAAATTCAAATTTATACGCACACTTTGATCGACAGATAACGCTGCACCAGGAGAAAGAGCTTCTTTGCACCGCTGGCAACCGCTCGTACACTTACCAGAAAATTGCGGACATATCAGCGCAGATCGCCCACTCACTGACGAACCTAGGCGCCGTGCCTGGTGATCGAATCTCGGTTCAAATCGACAAGTCTCCACAAAGCCTTTGTCTGTATCTCGCCTGCCTCCGTGCAGGGCTTGTTTATCACCCCCTCAATCTCGGTTACAAGAAAAGTGAACTTGAATACTTCCTCGGCAACGCAGAACCAACACTCGTTATCTGCGACCCGGCGAATGTTGAATCGATCTCCGTAATTGCACAGACCACCGGCGCGAAAGTCGTGCTGACTATGGATGCCAATGGAAATGGCACGCTCATTGATGATGCTAATAGCCAAAAACAAAATTTCGAGACGATTACACGTAAGCCTGACGATCTTGCGGCACTCCTCTACTCGTCTGGCACAACCGGTGTGCCGAAAGGCATCATGCTGACGCACGCAAATCTGCTGAGAAACACAGAATCTTTGGTCGAAGCATGGGGATTCACCGAGGACGATCGCCTGCTTCACGCATTGCCAATCTTTCACGTACACGGTTTATTTGTCGCAATCGGCTGCGTGATGTTAAGTGGTGCAAGTATGCGCTGGCATACCACCTATAACGCTAAAGCTGTTATTCAGCATCTGCCCGAATGTACCGTACTGATGGGCGTACCCACTTACTACACTCGTCTGCTTACCGAGCCGACATTTACAGCGGACGTCGCCAACAACGTGCGGCTTTTCGTTTCTGGATCAGCACCGCTACTTGAGGAGACATTCACTGAATTTGAGGCACGTGTTGGTCATCGCATTCTCGAACGATACGGTATGACCGAAACCAACATGAATACGTCGAACCCACTACAGGGAAATCGCAAAGCCGGTACCGTCGGCCCGCCATTGCCCGGTGTCGACGTACGAATTGTCGATGACACAGGCATAACACTCAGTGTTGGAGAAATTGGCAATCTTCAAGTGCGTGGGCCAAACGTGTTTGTCGGCTACTGGAAAATGCCAGACAAAACGGCCGAAGACTTTACTAACGACGGATTCTTTAATACGGGCGACAAAGGCGTCATTGACGAAGACGGATATGTGGCTATTGTCGGACGAGCAAAAGACATGGTGATTACAGGTGGCCTGAATGTCTATCCCAAAGAGATTGAGCTATTCATCGACGATCTGGATGGCGTAAAGGAATCGGCTGTCATCGGTGTTCCACACCCAGACTTTGGCGAAGGTGTTGTCGCCGTGGTCGTACCGGCGCAAGAAGCGCATCTTGAAGCGAATACGTTAATTGCCGCTTGTAAAAACGGCTTGGCAGATTACAAAGTACCTAAGCAAATTATTTTTGCTGACGAGTTGCCTCGCAATTCGATGTCGAAAGTACAAAAGAACGTGCTGCGCGATCAAAATGTCTCCCTTTTCAATTAGTGGCGTTAGCGCAATACGTAACCATTCGCCTTCCAGCGCAGCTGCACTCCACGCCGAAAAAACTGAACTTGATGCCAAAACGGTTTCGATGCAGGATAAGCCTTTGTTAAAGAGGATCAGGAACGCAGCATCACAGCCGCTGGCATCAGTCAGTTCAGAAATATTTTCCTGCAACTGCTCCTTAAAACGATTCTTGTCCAGGTTCTGAACGTTAACGGCGATCTTCGTTTGTAGCGCATCGACAGCACCGCGATTGAGCTCGCCCGGTAGCGTTCTGTGGCGAACGACCAGCGCTGGCTGGGCGTGATTGGAATCAACAGTTTTGCTCATTCGAGGATTCATTATCGAAGTTGGTACATCTTGATATATAACAATAAGAATAAAAGGTAAGTTACTGTAATTGTTTGCTTTCTTCGGCCTTCCGTATGGAAAATTTCGGTCGAAATTGACCTATTTCAACCTTCATCGAATCTCCATGCTCGGGCTATTCATGAATTGTCCGGGCGATGTCAACCGGCCCCTGTCTGCCGCGTTATAGCCACATAATGAACACAATTCGCAATGGAGATCACTATGAATCCCTCGAAAAACCACCTGCCAGGTGGCACAAAGAAATCGACGATATGGATATCCGTGACACTGATGTTCATTACTGTTGCACTGGCCGCCTGCGGCGGCGGTGCGTCTACCACCAAAGATACCGTTCCGCCACCAAGTGTTGGCGTTTGTATTCCTTCGGACCCCTCCACTACTGCCGAATGTGGTTCCGTCATAATTGGCTTGACCGATGCCGACGGCGACTTCGCGAGCTACACAGTGGACGTGTCAGAACTGACGCTCGAGCGAGCAGACGGCGCGATCGTCAACGTACTACCTAATCGAATCCGAATCGATTTTTCGCGGTATGTGGATCTAACCGAATTCATCAGCGTCGCCACCGTCCCACCAGGTGTTTACGTCGCGGGTACGATCAGGCTTGACTACACATCAGCGGAAGTTTTCGTTGAGGAAGGTGACACAATCAAAGCAGCAACGGTTGTCGATGCCGGCGGAAACGCGCTCACGCAAACAACGTTGAAGATCATGCTGTCTGACCGCGATCAACTCACGGTCACGAGAGCTCGCGCGTCGCTACTGACCTTGGACTTCGACCTAAATGCATCGCACACGGTCGACATTGTTCCGACGCCCGCTATCGCGACAGCAGAACCGTTCATCGTGGCGGAGATCGACCCAATCGATACAAAAGAAAATCGTGTACGAGGCCGATTCATAGAAGCCAACGTTGATGACATGAACTACACCGTCGAATTGCGCCCGTTCTACGGTGCAGTCAACGACTTCGGTCGTATGAAAGTGAACGTCACCGATACAACAGACTTTGAGGTCGACGGAACCGCTTACACAGGCAGTGAAGGTCTGCGCGCTATGGAAGCTGCCGACCAAGGCACGCTGACTGTGGCGCAGGGCACACTCAATGTCGCGGCGCGAGAATTTACAGCAAACATCGTACTGGCCGGAAACAGCGTGCCGGGCAATAGTTCGGATGCAGTAAAAGGCAACGTTATTTCCAGACTAGAAAACGAACTCATTGTCCGTGGCGGAACGATTATTCTGTCTGAGACAACCGATGCAGCGCGGTCTTTCTTCCGCGACAACGTGACGGTCACAGTTGGCCCGGATACAGTAGTCTATAAAACCTACGACACTAATCGAGCAGTTGGCGCACCCATCAGGATGCTCGACAACAGCGCTATTTCAATTGGGCAAGCAGTAACGGTCCGCGGCACGGTCATCAGCAACGACGATCTCGGCGTACACATCGATGCGACGAATGGCGCAGTATTGATGCACGTGACTCACCTCAGTGGAATTGTGAATACAGTTTTTCCAGGGCAGACCGATATTGAGTTGCACGCAATTGACCGTCGCCGTGTACAGGTGTTCGACTTCACTGGCACTGGTATGTCTCCTGACACTGATGCGGATCCGGCAAATTACGAAATCTCAACCGGTAATCTGCTAATGGCAGCTGACGCCACTGGCCAACCAGTAGTCGTGTACGGCTTTCCGAACGAGTTTGGCGCAGCGCCGCCTGACTTCGACGGCCGCTCGATCATTGACTACTCGGTCGTACGTAGTGCAGTCGGCATCAGCTGGGGCGCGGAAGGTACGACGACACCGTTCCTCATGATGGATGGTGTCGGTCTGTTGCTCAACAACCTGAATCCGGATATCGATCAACGTCACCATATTAAGCAGGGCTCGGTCGTAATTGATCTGACCACGCTTGATTCCGATACGCTTATTGCTCCACGGGAATCCGGTCGAAAACTGTTTACGGTAAAGACGTCTGACAGTCTGCAACTCTATACTGACTTTAACGACTTCGCGAACGCACTAACGTTGGAACTGAATGGCGTTAATGCTACACGGTCAATGCATGCACGTGGACGCTACAACGCTGACACTAACGTATTCACCGCATACAAAGTATTTGTTTACATTCTTGAGCCTTAACCCCGGTAAATTAACCTGAATGTAGCGAACTCAGCCCCCCGCTGAACTCGCTCGCCTTGCTGGCGATATTGTCCGGCAGGCCAACACGAGCGAAGTCACTGACCTGCGGCGTGAAGCCCATGATGTTCCACAATATTCCGAATCTCGACAACCATTGTCGAAAACATCTTTGAAACAAGTGTTTTATACGTATTGACAAGCCGAGCATATCCCGGAAAATCCCCTTCAATCAACGGGATTTCATCTTTTCACAGCGGTAACAGGAAGATGGTGCCGGTGCGCGGAATCGAACCACGGACCTATACATTACGAATGTACCGCTCTACCAACTGAGCTACACCGGCATATTTCCTGCTAATTTTCGGTTAGGCGTCTATAATCCATTGTTTTCCGGCTAACCGCTTGCATTGTGAATCTATCGCTCTACCACCTGAGCTAATCCGGCTAAATGAGGTCAATTCTTTTGGTCGTAAGAGAATCGGCGGCGAGTATAGCTTCGTCGCATCCAATCGGCTAGATTTGTTTGTTCCGAACTCTGATCAGGACCTCCACGCAGTCTTCCTCTGTGCCCTCCAGCAGCGGCGGCAAATCAAACATCCGCACGCTTTCAACTGGTATGTCAGTCAGCTCGCCCGTTTCGACATGATAAAAATGATGGTGCACGTGCGTCGTCGAATCATAGAATCGGCGGCTATTCGCCACACTGATTTCTTTGATTAGGCCCTTATTTTTAAATAGTTTCAAAGAGTTATAAACAGTCGCTTTAGAAACGCCACGACCATTAGCGCGCAATTTCTCAATAATCTGATCCGCCGACAGATGTTGCGGGCGCTTCAAAAGCAACTCCGCCACATCCAATCTTTGTGGTGTTGGAAAAACTCCGTGAGTATGAAGATTTTCTGCTATTTCCTGTCGAGACATCGCAGGAACCCCTATAAATCAGTAGGTTGCAGATTATAAAACAAATTCATTTCGAATAGCCTAATAATTCGATTTTCTCCCTCTACTAAGGCGTGGCACCCCCATTGACGGGCGGGACTCGAAGGCCGCCGGCCCGTGCAATGACTGTTGGGCCAACACGCGACGATAATGAATCTGCAATCGAAACAAAAAAGCCAACCTAAAATAGGTCAGCTTTTTTGTGGCGCATAGGTCTGATCAGCATGGTGCGCCTACTCTGCCTCTTTTCCTGAAAAGAACAACGTGTCAATGATTAACAATGCAGCACCAACCGATATTGCTGCGTCTGCGACATTAAACGACGGGAATGGCCACCCAGCAATGAACACCTGAACAAAGTCCACCACGCTTCCGAGTCTAATTCGGTCCACAACATTTCCGATTGCGCCTCCAAGCACAAGCGCAAGCCCTGAAGAAAGAACGAGGTGTCCTGATGTTCGAATTTTCCACAACCACACGATTAGGTATGCACTTACCAAAGTGGCCAATGAAACGAAAAACCAACGCTGCCATCCACTCTGGTCGGCAAGAAAGCTAAACGCAGCCCCCGTATTGCGTTGGTGCGTAATATTGATAAATGAATTAACAGGAATCGTGTCGTATTTTGGCACCCATTTCAAAATCATCCATTTGGTCGCCTGATCAATAACGATGACGACCGACGACAGAGCCATCCAAATATAGAATGACGCATTCTGGTTGGGTTTAACTACAACTCCATTTGTTTCTTGCTCTGTCAATGCACTTCCTTTTACTAGCCGTTGGTTCTAAGTCGCCTGAAGAATGTCGCGAGCCATCGCTGAATCAATATCCATCTGAGCGATCAGCTGATCGGCGTTGTCGAACTTTTCTTCACCGCGCAAGCGCGAGACGAAATCGACATGGATGTATTGTCCGTAAATGTCCCGATCAAAGTCAAAAATATGCACTTCCAACAAGGGCTTTATGCCATCAAAAGTCGGTCGGGTACCAACACTCGCGACAGCATCAAGCGGTCCCCAGTCGACACCGGATACCCGTACAACGAAGATCCCCATTACCGGGCTCAGGCGCCTATTCAAATTGACGTTGGCCGTGGGGTAGCCAAGTGTGCGGCCCAGTTGATTACCCATAATGACCCGGCCCGACATACGATAGTCGCGTCCAAGCAAGGCTTTCGCTCGAATTAAATCGCCAGTCCAAAGAGCCTCTCGAATGGCGGTGCTGCTGGCACGTTCGTCATTCTGCAAAATGCTCGATACCTGCTCGACCGTAAAGCCCAAATTGGTGCCCGCTCGGCACAAAAGGTCAAAGTTGCCGCTTCGCCGCGTTGCGAATCGAAAGTCGTCTCCAACCACAAGGTGCTGGATGTTCAACGAATGGATGAGAATCTTCCGTATAAAGGTGTCGGCAGCAATATTTTTCATTGACGTATCGAAGCGCGGACAAAAGAATATATCGATGCCCGACTCTGCCAACGCTTCGAACTTCTCGCGAAACCTCATCAATCTTGCGGGTGGTTTCTCCGCCTGAAAAAATTCTCTTGGGGTCGGTTCGAAACTCATGACGACGGATGGGAGGCTCTTCGACTTAGCCGTCGCAATCACTTTGTCGAGTAATGCCTGATGCCCGAGATGCAATCCGTCATACGCACCGATTGTCGCGACACTGCCGTCGGCAACGATATCGAAGGGAAAATGGTAGGCGTTACGCGAAAGTAGCATTCGATGAGTTTTCTGGAGCTATCCTATCTGTATTGTACTAGTCACTGTAGGGATACGTACTAACGCTTATTCAAGCTCAAATGCCCCGGACGGACGCCGACGACCAGAAGTACGCCAAAATAGACCGCCGCAGCCGTCCCGACTACGATCCCTAACCATCCCGATCGTTGCGAGATTGCCGCCTCTAACCACCAATCAAGTGGACGATTGAGCGCGACAATACTCATCGTCATTGCAACATTTCCGATGACGAAGCGTGTGAGCATTGAAACCCAACCAGGGGAGTGCTTAATCAACTGCTCACGCCGAAGACCCCGATACAGCAGCCACGCATTGACGAGAGCCGCAATTGATATGGCCAGGGCGAGTCCAGCATGAGTGCCCGCAAAACTGATACGGGTGAGCACCAATGCAAATATCACGCTCAAAACCAAATTGACCAGCAGCGCAATTAGTCCAACCCGGACCGGTGTCTTCGTATCTTCGCGGGCAAAATAGGCAGGTGCCAAAATTTTCACAAATGAGAATCCGACTAACCCGATCGCGAACGCCTGCAAACTCAATGCCGACAATTCGACGTCCAGCTGACTAAATTCTCCGCCGTAAAATATCGTCGTGATTAAGGGCTCTGCTAAAACGATGAGGCCGATTGCAGCTGGCACCGCAATTAGACAAATCAGCTTCATCGACCAATCCAGTGTGGCTGAGAACTCCTGCATCGAATTAGTTGCGGCTTGTCGCGACAGATAAGGCAATGTCACGGTTGCAAGTGCGATACCGAAGAGTCCCAACGGGAATTCCATTAATCGATCCGAATAGTAAAGAAGGCTGATTTTTCCAACACCCAACAGTGACGCAATGATGCCACCGAGAAGCACGTTAATTTGCGCGACAGAAGATCCAAAAATCGCCGGCAGCATTAGACGACCTACCCGTTTGATGCCCTCGTGCTGCGGCTTCCAACGCGGCCGCGGTACCGCGTTTAATTTACTCAAGAACGGTATCTGAAACAGCAACTGAATTATGCCGGCTACAAACACCGCATATGCCAACGCCATACCAGGCTCCGCTAGTTGAGGAGCCAGCCACAACGCGAAACCGATAAGCACAACATTTAAAATGACCGGCGTGAACGCCGGAGCTGCAAACTTTCCGTAAGTGTTTAACACACCGCCTGCAAATGCGGTCAACGAAACAAACAAGAGATAAGGAAACGTAAATCGCAACATCACCGCTGCCAGTTCAAAGCGGCCGTCGTTTCCGACGAATCCCGGCGCAACGACCAGCACCAGTAGTGGCGCAGCAATGACACCAATGAGCGTTACGACGAAAAGAATCAGCCCGAGGGTCCCCGCTATTGCGTCAATAAATTCGCGCGCATCCTCATGCGAATGCTCCGCTCGATAACGCGCCATAACAGGCACAAATCCCTGCGAGAAAGCCCCTTCCGCAAAAAACCGCCGCAACATGTTGGGGATGCGGTTGGCGACGATAAACGCGTCCATCACAATGGTCGCACCGAAAAAGCGGGCAAATACGACATCCCGTACTAACCCCAAAATTCGGGAAAAGAGCGTCATGCCGCTCACGACAGAGGTTGAGCGCAGTAGGCGCCCGCCGAACTGGGCACTTCCGGACGCCCCAACGCCTTTCTCGGCTACTTTTTCGGACGACGGGTCATCTGCCATGGATTGCGTGTTCTAACACCTCAGGGGGCGCTCAGTGTAGCCCGAAATACAACCAAAATCAGTGATTTAGCGGCGTGAAGCCGCGCCGGCAAAATGACTCGGGGCCAAGCATTGACAATCGCATTGGGCCCGCGAATAATACCCGGCTCTTCAAGGTCCGGCAGGTAATACCAGCCTTTCGGAGCCCGATTCAAGACTAACGGAATTCATACAGTGGCAAATATTAAATCAGCTCGTAAGCGGGCTAGGCAAGCGGACAAAACGCGACTCCTGAAAATGGGCCAACGCTCGCGCATGCGTTCGCAAATCAAGGCGGTCCTTGCCGCCGTCGAAAAAGGCGATAAAGACGCTGCGGCGGCTGCCTACAAAGCTGCTGTGCCAATTATTGATGCAATGATTAGCAAGGGTGTGGTCAACAAGAATAAGGCCGCTCGTCATAAAAGCCGGCTCAATAAGATGGTCAAAGCCCTGGCCGCTTAAGCCATCCCGAAGTAGCACCAAGCCGGCGGCACTCCACCGGCGCAACCATCCAAATTCGTTTTGTTTGCCCCAAAATTGCGGCAATACTTGCGCACGGGCCCATTTTACCGATTGCGCCGCTTTCAGTTAGCTCAGCAAATATCAGCCCGCAATTAGCCTGGATTTCGGGGTTGCTAATATGTAAACGCGTTCAAGGCCACATATGAGGCATATGACTATAATGCGGTTCAGTCTGGAGTTTCTGTGTTCCAACGCCTCACAATTGCCGTAATTTTCCTTGGGTTTAGTTTGTCGGCTAACGCCAATGTTTGGCGTTGGACGGATATGAGTGGCGTGGTCCGTTACGTAACCTCAACGAAGGCTCTGTACACCTGGTCAGACGAAATGGGCAAAGTGCACTATAGCGATTCGCCGGACCATGAAGATGCCATTCGGGTTGAATTGGTTTGGCATGCAAATAGCAACCAGGTCTACAAAGACGGCCGTTCGATGGTCGCTGACAATGCCAAAGCTCGAAACGCTACCGACATGGAGTCCGACACTGATCGGCTTGCACGTGAAGAGGAAGAAACTCGATATTGTCAACGAGCCAAAGAGGTTTACGACTCTTACGTGAATGCGCCACGCTTGTATAACACCGATGAAAAAGGTGAGCGCGAATACTTAAAACCGTATGAAACAAGAACATTGCTGACCGAGACCCGCGCGACCGTTGAAGAATTGTGTAAGTAGCGGCAATAGTCGGATTCTAATCCGACCGTCTCCATCAGAATTAGACCAAGCCACGATAATTGTTCGCAGTTTCCAATCGCGGCTGGAAGCCGCTCCTACGAAATCGCGAATATGATCACAACGGTCAAGCCTTAATCGTTTGCCCCGAGCCAAAATTAGTCTTCGGATTCCTGCCACTCATCTAGCTGCCGCATTATCGCCTGACCAAGCATCTCGGTACCTGCACCCGTTTCAGCACTAACCAAGAACACCGGGCCTTGCCAACTCAATTCCGCAATCAGATCTTCCACTACCGTCTTGCGATCATCATCAGGCATTAGATCAATTTTATTGATCACCAACCAACGCGGTTTTTTGGTCAGATCTTCTGAAAACTTCTTCAACTCACCGGCGATCGCGCGAAATGCATCCACTGGTAACTCGTCGCTATTGAGCGGTGCGATATCTACCAGATGAAGCAGCAGGCGCGTCCGCTGCAAATGTTTTAGGAACTGAATTCCGAGACCTGCACCCTCAGCCGCACCTTCAATCAACCCGGGAACATCTGCCATCACGAAACTATGCAGGGGCCCGACCGACACAACGCCTAAGTTAGGGTGCAAGGTCGTAAAGGGATAGTCCGCAACTTTCGGTTTGGCGGCCGACATCGATCGAATCAACGTCGACTTGCCAGCGTTTGGCATTCCGACCAAGCCAACATCTGCCAATAATTTAAGCTCCAGCGCGAGATGACGTGCCTCACCCTGCGTCCCTTGCGTAATCTTTCGAGGGGCTCGATTCGTGCTACTCTTGAAACGGGTATTGCCTTGGCCACCACGACCACCGTCAACCACTTTCAGGCGCTGACCATCTTCCGTCAGATCGCCAATTAGCTCACCCGTATCAACATCATGAATAACCGTTCCACGTGGCACACGAACATCTAGGTCTTCACCCGATTTACCCGTCATATTGCGGCCTGCCCCGCCGGTACCGCTTTCAGCGCGAAACGTTCGCGCCACGCGAAAATCGACCAGAGTATTAATTGATTCGTCGGCTAACAGATAGACATCGCCGCCATAGCCACCATCGCCACCGTCCGGACCGCCGCGTTCAACGTATTTCTCACGACGAAAACTCAGAGCGCCATGGCCGCCGTTACCGGCCTGCACTCGTACGGTTGCTTCATCGACAAATTTCATTTGATAATTTTCGCCTCAAATCTTGGCTGGAGCGAGTTTTGTGCGCCAGATACGAAAAGCCCCGCATTCAGCGGGGCCTTTCAAACTCTGAAGCGCTCGCCCCTAAGGGCGACCAGCTTTAGTTAGTGATAATGCTCACGAACTGGCGATTCTTTGGCCCTTTCTTTTCAAACTTCACATGGCCACTGCTCTTCGCGAACAACGTGTGATCTCGCCCGATGCCAACATTAGTGCCTGCGTGAAATCGCGTGCCGCGTTGGCGGATGATGATGTTGCCGGGCGTCACTGCCTGGCCACCATAAATCTTCACACCCAGCCGCTTCGATTCCGAATCACGACCGTTCTTAGTACTACCGCCTGCTTTCTTATGTGCCACAGTCTTGTTCCTGTATCTGTTGTCTGGTCAAAACCAAACATTGTGAAACTTTAAATGGACCCTAGTCCGTCTTTTTCTTTGCTGCTTTTTTCTTGGCAGGCTTCTTCGCTACTGCTTTTTTCTTAACAGGCTTCTTCGCTGCTGCCTTTTTTGTCGCAGGCTTCTTCGCCGCGGCTTTATTGACAGCAGGCTTTGCCTCGCTAGTCTCTTCCTTCGCCGGCTTTTTCGCTGCTACCTTCTTTTTCGCCGGTTCTGCAACAGCTTCTTTGCTCGCCGCTTTCTTGCTGCCGCCGATGTCAGTAATTTCTACTTCAGTAAAGAACTGTCGATGCGTGTGCTGACGCAAGTAGTTTTGTCGACGTTTAAACTTAACAACGCTGACTTTCTTGCTCTTGCCCTGTTTCAGCACTTTCGCGCTGACACTCGTACCCGACAATAGTGGGCTACCGACTTTAATATCGCTACCCTCTCCGACCAGTAAGACCTCGTCGAAACTAATGTTGGCGCCCTCATCCGCATCTAGTTTTTCGAGTTTCAGGGTTTCCCCTTTGCTCGCCCGATACTGTTTGCCACCTGAGCGAAAAACCGCGTACATCGTAACCTGCTCCAATATATCAGTCGCGATTCACGCAACTAGCTGAAAAATAAGTGATTTCCGGATGCAAGCCAATTAAGTCCGACCCATGCAGGGCCCACAGCCGTAAAAAGAGCCGGAATTTTATAGATTCGACGGGCCTGGGTCAACGAAAGACATATAAAATTATTGCCTTATTTCAATACCTTGCAAATAGTGCGAATAAAGTCCGCAGAAATCTGTCAGGTATCCAATAATAGTCAATTGAGGCATTATCGCAATGATCATGCAGCCCGTCGAAAAAACAGCCACTCAACCCGGATTCGAAGAAGTCAAAACGCTCGCAGCGGACGATATGCTCGCCGTCGACGCATTGATTCGGCAGAGCCTACAAAGCGATGTAATGCTCGTATCCCAAGTCTCGGAATACATCGTTACGAGCGGCGGCAAACGGCTTCGACCTTTAATCGTGTTGCTCGCGGCCAAAGCAATGGGCTACTCGGGCGACAAGCAAATTCAGGCCGCCGCGATTATCGAATTTATTCATACCGCCACCCTGCTGCACGATGACGTGGTCGACTCCTCATATCGCCGCCGCGGCAAAGACACCGCGAATACTGTTTTCGGTAATCAAGCTAGCGTATTGGTCGGCGACTTTTTGTATTCACGCGCTTTTCAAATGATGGTGAATGTTGGCCGTATGCAGGTGATGCAAATTCTGGCTGATGCGACTAATACCATTGCAGCCGGCGAAGTAATGCAACTCATGAACGTGCATGACCCAGATGTGACCGAACAAGCCTACCGCAAGGTTATTTACAGAAAGACAGCACGCCTATTTGAGGCCGGCGCTCAGATCGCAGCAATTCTTGCCGACCGCGATCCGGCCGATGAGGCCGCAATGATTCGCTACGGACAAAACCTTGGTACTGCATTTCAATTGGTCGACGACGCCTTAGATTACGACGCATCGCCGGAAGAATTGGGTAAAAACCTAGGCGATGACCTCGCCGAAGGCAAGCCGACACTGCCGCTCATTTACGCAATGGAAAAGTGCACGGAAAGCGAGCGACAAATGATTCGATCAGCCGTAGAAGAAGGTGGTCTGGATCATCTTGACGAGATCCATACTGTAATCGAATCGACGGGGGCACTTGAATACACGGCGAAGCGCGCACAGGAAGCTGCGGATATCGCCATCGATGCGCTGTCCAGCATTCCCGATTCAGAATACAAAGAAGCACTGATCACGATCGCTGATTTCGCCGTCAAACGACGATCCTAATATACCAACTAGTTTTTTGGCCACGTTGATTACTTGATCACAACGCCCTTGCGGAACGTTTTCCGTACCTGCAATTCGAACGAGGGTCGAGCGCAGTTTTACAGACCAGAGATTCCGGTTATATCGACCCCGCCAACTTAAATCGAACAGGCAGCCAGGTCGAGATTGTTTTGAACTCTGGTGAGAAAATTTTCACCCATCGGGCTCTGGTGGCGACCGGCGCGTACACAATTGCATCCAAGCTATTGCCGCAAAAGCTCGACATGTGTATTCGAGCCGCAATGATTATGGTGTCTGAAGTTGGCGGCAATGGTAAATCAGCAAAGTCAGCAAACGATGATTGGGCCCATGGTCACCATCACGATCAGCACACAGGGATGGTCATCGTCGCTGCCCAATCGATTGTTGCTGCACGATTCGAATAGCTCCCTAGCCCGCACACTTATATATGGGTATTATTGCACCCGGATCGGGGTGTAGCTCAGCCTGGTAGAGTGCGTCGTTCGGGACGACGAAGTCGGAAGTTCGAATCTTCTCACCCCGACCAAATTCAGAACAAGAAACGACGTTCGCGCCGATATGCGAGTGGTCGATATCTACCGCCGCGATGGCGACAAGCTGGCTGAGAATTGGGTGTTCATCGATTTGTTGCATTGGATGTTGATGCAGGGGATTGATGTATTGGCTAATGTCAATGCTTCGCGGGACGATCACTTTGGGTGACAGCCGCTCATTGCACGCGTATCGGCTTCACTGCGTTTCTATTCTCGCTCAGAACTTCACGCCAAATGTGAGGGCATATCACCCGACCGGCCATCGCCAAAAAGCGACTGTCACTGACCAATCAGGGTAGGGTTCGCTATGAGCTGAAAACCCCTTATCGTGATGGTACGACTCACGTCATCTTCGAACCGGTGGATTTCATCGCCAAACTGGCCGCCCTGGTACCCAGACTCAGAGTGAACCTGACCCGATTCCATGGTGTGTTTGCGCCGAACAGTAAATACCGGGTGTGGGTGACCCCGGCCAGGCGGGGCAAGGGCAGCGCGCCGGATTCGGAGGAGATTTCCGAGTTGCTCGGGATGCAAGGTGGGCTCAATATCCTTCCACTGGTCGTGGGCATGATGCAATAGGGTGTTTATTCGACCTATACTCGTCAGGTTGGAGAGATATAGAAATGATGAAAACGATTACGCTCCTGATAGCGACAATGTTTCTCACGGGTTGCCAAAGCGAACAGGTAACGCCGTATGACTTTGCCCTCGCATGTGAATCAATACCGAACGAGGAAAATGCCAAGCTGCGGTTATCCGAAGCATCTGATGATTGGTTCCAGGTCTACGAGGTTTCCAAGGGCGTCTATTCCATCATGGAGCCTTATCAGATTCAGGGAACAATCTCGCATCTCATCGTAGGCAGCGATCGTGCAATTCTGTTTGATACTGGCATTGGGTTGTTACCGATAAAGCCCGTTGTGGATCGTATTACTGATCTACCTGTTTCAGTATTGAACTCACATACGCACTACGATCACGTTGGAGGTAATGCGGAGTTTTCTTCGATCCTCGCAATTGATTCCGACTACACCCACGCCAATATGGAGGGCTTTGAACATAGCAGAATTGCGGAAGATTTCGTGCCGGATACATTCTGCAATGACCCTCCCGCCGGCGTCGATCTGGCCACGTTCCATACGAGACCCTGGACGGCATCCAGATATGTAGAGGATGGGGAGATACTGGATTTGGGTGACCGCCGGCTCGAAATTTTACATGTTCCTGGCCACACGCCAGACGCGACAGCGCTCCTTGATGCTGACAACGGTCTCTTGTTCACGGGGGATTCTTTTTACGATGCCGAACTCTGGTTGTTTGTTCCGGAAACAAACCTCGACGATTACGAGCGCGCAATCTCACGATTGGCCGGTGTTGAGCGTGACGTCAAGTATCTACTCGGCGCACATACGTCGGCCAGGGTGGATGCCGGTCGTCTGACTCAAGTTCAGACGGCATTCCGCAAACTGCGCTCTGGCGATTTTGTCGGCGAAATGAATCCAGGTGGCCGTTCGTTTCTCGCCGTCGATGGTATTGAATTTGTAACGTCGCAACAGGTGCTTGATGGCAAGCAAGGCGATACCTCTAGGGGTGGAAGTGGTTTGGACACTTGGCATTAGTCTCGAAGAGCAACTGACTGGGCTTTCAGGTCACTATTTATAGAGATGCCCCAAATATGCCCCAGCCTAGTTCTTATGGGTAGACCCACCATTATTAAAGCTCTGAGGAAGAAAGCAGCAATAGAGCAGAAAATTTAGCTCATTGCCTGAGCAGTTCCCTATTAGTAGAAAGGGGTGTTCATTTCCTCGCAACTGGAGAAGCACCTCGTCGGCGTGTCGCACAGCTACGGCTATCCGCCTGGCGTCAAAAACCTGCCGTCAATGACCAGTACGAGTGTGCCCTACACAGAACCCAGCGATGTGATTGACAGTTATGTGCGTGATCATCTGACCGGCAACGAGGCGCTGTATGAGCTCGACCTGGCTGCCCTGGAATCGGCCAGACCGGACTTCATTGTTTCTCAGGCGCTTTGCGATGTTTGTGCGGTGTCAACCGGCGACGTTGCTGTTGCGCTGGATGCTTTGTCGTCACGCCCCCAAATTATTGACCTAGAGCCGAACACACTTGATGAGGTCTTTGCCGACTGCAAGCGCGTTGGCGAAGCACTGGGTTTCGAAAGCGCCACTCGTGATTTATTCAATCAGCTCAATGCCAGGCGCACCACTGTGTCAGCACGATCAGCGGCCATTCCGATCAACGAACGACCAAGAGTTGCCTACCTCGAATGGCTGCTACCGCCCTTTAACGGCGGACACTGGAACCCGGAACTGGTCGAACTTGCCGGCGGGATCGATGTATTGGGCGCGCACGGCAAACCTTCCTCGACCATCACCTGGGATCAGGTGATTGAGTCGAAACCCGACGTGTTGTTCATCGCCTGCTGCGGATTTTCATCCGAACGAGCACTCGAAGATGTCATTGAACTGCAAACTGGCGATGAATGGCAGCAGATGCAGGCCATTTTTAATGCACGAGTCCTGCTCGCGGATGGAAACGACTTCTTCAGCCGGCCTGGGCCGCGATTGGTCGACGGACTGGAAATTATGGCGCATGCCCTGCATCCCGATGTCCATCCAGTCTCACGATACGGATCGTGTATCACAGTGCGTTAGGCTCACAATTGGATTGGCTCCCATCGCTCCCGTATGATCAATTGCACTAGCAGCTTGTTGAATTAGCCATGGATGCATTTTTTAACAGACTATTAGTTGCCGCCGGCTGTCCTGGCCGTCCGGCCAGACATCGGGGCTGTATCAATGAAATATTCGAGCATAATATTCCTTTGTTGTATCGGCGCTTTTGCGTTCGCCTATCCGACAATCTACCCAACCGGTACGACGATTTATCAGCCGGATGTCGCCTACAGTAGTTACATTCTGATTTCTGATCACACTGACCTGGGAAATCATCCATCCGCCGCCGTACGTGCCGAGGGCAAATCGCCTGGCGACATACGATTGATCGATATGAACGGCAATGTCGTTCATACGTGGAATGTTGCGCCGACCTTCAACAAACGCAGCCGCCTGATGCCGAATGGTCACCTTTTGTACGCGGGTCCCGACAAACGAGTTATTGAGTATGACTGGGACAGTAATGTGGTCTGGGAGCACCAGGGCATTGGCTCGAAAAATGACCTCCGCTACCTGCCAAATGGCAACAGGCTGTTGATCGCGCATGAACCCATTCCCCAGTCTGCGCAGGACCGGGTCGATGACGTCGACGAAAAAATCGCTCCCTGGTGGGCACCCCGCAAGCGCGGCAGTGAAGAGCATCAAAACGGCGGCGATATTTACGAGGTCAACACGGATGGTGAAGTCGTGTGGGAATGGCACGCTCACGATCATATTGATCTGAATCTCTTCTCACCCCTCACACCACTGAACGACTGGCTACACGCGAATTCAATTGCACCGTTGCCCGAGAACAAGTGGTACGACGACGGTGATGAACGCTTTCGACCCGGCAATATCATTTTTAATGCCAGGAACATCAACATGATGTACATAATCGACAAGCAAAGCGGTGATGTTGTATGGGAGGGCACTCACGACTACAAAGGTGGCATGGCACATTCACACGAGCCTGAAATGATCGAGAAGGGCTTGCCTGGCGCAGGAAACATAATTCTGTTTGACAACTCACTATTCCCGCGCCACCGCACGCACACTGGACAAACCTTCATCATCGAAATGAATCCGGTCACTCAGGGGGTCGTCTGGAAGTATGAAACTGATGGCTATGCGAATATGAAATTCTTCAGTAAAACAATGGGCTCGCAGAAGCGCTTGCCGAACGGCAATACGTATATTGCGGAAGACAACTCGGGGCGTCTGTTCCAGGTGCAAACCGACGGTACGATCGTCTGGGAATACGTGAATCGGGGTGGAACGACGAGACCCTCAGTCGTGCCCTATGACTTTACACCGCAACTGCGAGCGATGGACTTGCCTGATGAGAAGCGGGTTACGCCGCCGAACAACCTCGAGTGGCAACTGCTGCCAGATGAGGACAGACCTCAGTAATCGGCCACCCAGTCGGCGCTTGATGACTCAATCCGAGTGGTCGAGATTCCAACTGATCGCAGATTGCGATCTGCGAAATTGCGCTACCGCCGCATCGTAAATTGATGCGTTTTCCCGTACAGAATATTAAAATGGGTCTGCGACTTTTTTCAGACCGGGAGGCAAAATGCATTCGAAATATCTGACACTCAGTTTGTTTATCGTCGCTCTAACGAGCAGTTGTAGTGAATCGCAACCATCCGATTACGATCTTGTCATCCGCGACGGTACAATTTTCGATGGCAGCGGCGCACGTGGCGTTGTCGGCGACATTGGAATCAGCGGTGACCAAATCGTGGCGGTTGGTGATATCGACGGGACCGGTGCCCGCACAATCGACGCAACCGGATTGTACGTGACACCCGGCTTTATCGACATGCATAGCCACTCTGAAACTTTTCGTTTACTCAATGGCGGACAAGGCCCCTCCTTCGCCTTCCAGGGATTCACCACGGAAATTTATGGCGAAACTGTTTCGATGGGTCCGCTCGGCGGTCAACGTAGAAATGAATTGCCTGACGAGTTATTGGGGAAATGGGATTCATTCGGCGAATTCCTCGATTATATGGAGGAAGTGGGCATCTCAATTAACGTCGCCTCGTATGTTGGATCCGGGGGACTCAGGGCGAACGTCATGGGCTACGATGATCGCGCACCCACACCCGATGAACTTGAGCAAATGCTGGAGCTGGTGTGCCAAGCCATGCGCGAGGGTGCCATAGGCGTTTCCGCCGGCATGAGTTACGTGCCGAACATTTATATGACCAGCGATGAATTGACTGAAATCGTACGAGCCGGCGCCGACATGGGCGGCATTTTTGCAAATCATGCCCGCACAATGAACGGTACCGATCCCGAGGCGATCAGTGAAGCGATCGCCGTTGGCGAGAAGGCAGGCGCGCCAATACACTTTTTCCATCTCAATTCGACGTCATCAACTGAAGCCGACACCTTCCTCGCGATCATCGACGAAGCGCGAGCGCGGGGAATCAAAGTCACCGGTGACAGCTATACGTATACCTGGGGAATCACCGGGCTACGCGCTTACATTCCGGCGTGGGCACAAGAAGGGGGTGTGGAGGCGATGCTCGAGCGCCTGCGCGACCCGGTGGAACGCGAACGCATTGCTGCAACATTTGTCACCGAGCCCCCTTACTTTGCAAACATCGGTTGGCACAATATTCGTTTAGGGGTCGATAACCCGGACGTCAACGGCAAACTGGTATCCGAAGTTGCAAGCCTCACTGAGCGATCACCGGAAGAAGTATTCATGGACGTCGTGCTCGACCAGGAAGGACGCGGCATTGTCATCGACTGGAACAATGAAGACGACACCCTTCAGCAAGTCCTGTCTCAACCGTACGTCGCTGGCGGTACCGATGGCAGTGCTCTCGATCTTGATTCCGAAAATTTGCCGCCGCTCGTGCATCCGCGGCACATTGGAACGATCCCAAGACTGTTGGGCACCTATGTTCGAGAACAGGGGCTGTTGACCTGGGAGGAAGCAATTCGCAAGTTGACCTCACTTCCTGCCGACATTATTGGTCTTGATGATCGTGGCACACTGGCAGAGGGATTCTTAGCGGACATCGTCATCTTTGATCCGGAAACGATACGGGACATGGCTACTTTTGAAGACCCATTCCACTATCCAATCGGGATGCAATACGTATTTGTGAACGGCACAGCGGTGGTCGATGAAGGCGAGTACACGCGCGCGTTGCCAGGCCGTGCGCTACGAGGACCCGCGTACGTCAATCAATAAAGTTGGTGGGCAAGTCGAATCGCTAAGCGATCGATTCAGTCGTCAAGAGCCAGCCAGCCCAGCCTTTGTGTCTCTACTACGCTATGCAGTGTTCTCAAGAATGAGATACCCGACCGCCGTGTTTGAAGCGGGTACGTGATAAAAACGGTGCAACTCGTTTACCTTTTCGTCAAGCGCACCACGCATGATTAACCCCATGACAAGCTCTACGCCCTCAGCGCCGGCGTCGCGAATATACTCGACGTGTAGCATGTCGGCCAATCCATCGGGATCATTAACGAGCCGCTCCATTTAGTCGATTCGTTTTTTTCGCTACTGTCGTAAAAATGGCGTCATCGCGATTGTGACAATTTCATTCGGTTGCCAGCACCGTAACGCTTTCTGAACCGTTGAGCAGTTGCAAAATGATTGCAAGCGAGGATACTCGAAACAGACCGGCGTGTTACTTCGAACTGAAGTTCTGATTTTTAGAACGATTGGGGACGAACATGGAAAGGCTTCCAAGACTTGCCGCAAACATGGGTGCGACGTTTCTGCTCGTCGCCGCGTCCGTCGGCCTGGCGCAACAACCCCAGGCCCAACGGGCATTGACGATTTACCCGCCTACGGGTCTGCCCGTCATACCGGTAATGGAAGGCTGGTACGACAACGAAGACGGTTCGGTGACAATCTCGTTTGGCTATCACAACAGAAATAGAGAGAGTGTCCTCATCGTCCCGCTTGGCGAGAACAATCGCATCGAGCCGGCCGAGTTTGACGGTGCTCAGCCTAACTACTTCGACGTAGGCCGGCATACCGGCGTATTTACGATTACGTTGCCGCAAGACAGGCGGGACGAAAGCGTGTGGTGGCATATCAAGACCGGAGAGAACGATCTGTACAAAGTTCCCGGACGATCCGCCAGCGAAGCGTATCAGCTCGACCGGCGGCCGCGACCGCAGGGCTCGGTATCACCACTTGTATGGTTCGATGAAGAAAGTGAGCGCAGCTTCGGCCCGGACGGCATTGTCACCGGGCCGGGCAAAGCGGTCGAGGTGGGCACAAAGGTGACTCTGGCCGTCCATGCTATGGACCCGTCGATACGGGATCCTAACGACCCTAGGTTCCAGGAGCCCATTGCATTGCGAGCTAACTTTGCCATTCATCAGGGACCCATGGCCGCCGAGTTTGTCAGACACGAAACGACGCAGCTTCCCGAGCCTCCTGATCCATCGAAAGCCCGCCCCGGGCGGCCACCACCGAAACCGCCTGGCCACGAGGAAGTCCATTTGCTTGCGGGCGAAGGCACAGCAAAGGTTTATGCCACCTTTTCACAGCCCGGGCAGTATCTGCTGCGCATTCAAGTTGACAACTGGGCGGCGCCTGAAAGCTCAGAAGCCGACCAGTGTTGCTGGACAAACGTTTATCAAAGAATCAATGTGGTGCCATGACCGACAGAAAAGCACTAAAAGCTCGCTGATCAACCATTAGCACTGATCGAGGAGAGACCGATGAAACTATTTCATAGTAGGAACTCAAGCATGCCGACGACCGTCGCAGTGAGTACCACAGCAGCCGCCCTAATTTTCAGCGTGCAAGTTCAGGCCCAGTCGATTCCTGAGGAAGAAATCACGTACAACAGCCATGTCGCTGCCATCATCAATGAGAACTGCGTCGTTTGTCATCGCGCCGGCGGAATCGCGCCCATGACGTTCACTTCGTACGAGACCGTGCGTCCTTGGGCTCCGATCATTGGCTACAGGGTCGGTCGACGCGAAATGCCGCCCTATGCGTACGATCAAGACATCGGGGTCCAGCATCTCATCGGCGACTGGCGTCTCGAACAGCAAGACATCGATACGGTACTTGCCTGGGTGGAACAGGGCGCACCACTAGGCAACACCGATATCATCCCGCCAGCCGTCGAGATTCCAAGCCTAGATGAGTGGAATTTCACAGAATCGCTCGGTTCGCCCGATCTCGTACTCGGATCGCAACCGATCGACATTCCGGCTGCCGGCAACGACATGTGGCATCGACCGTATACCATGACGGGCCTAAACGATGATCGCTGTATTCGAGCAATGCAGGTCAAACCGAAGGGAGCATCGAAAGCCGTCGTTCACCATGCGAATTCGACTTTGGAAATTCCCAATGGCGACGGATCTTACGAACGTTTTAGCCAGCTGACCGAGTACGCCATGGGCAAGTGGGGCGAGATGATGCCTGAAGGTGTCTGCCGCAAGTTGCCGGCGAACGGCCGGATTGCCTGGGACATCCACATGTATCCGGGTGGCCTCGGTGCGATGGCGCCGGGCGAAATGATCGAGGACAACGTAGTTGAGCTCGGCATCTGGTTTTACGACAAAGGTTACGAGAACGAAGCCCGATTCGACCAGGACCTACGCTTATACAAACTCGGTGAACAGGACAACCTGATCATACCGCCGCACGGTTACGAGATGACGCAGGGTTTTCATTCATTCGACCATCCCGTGCGAGTCGACAGCTTCCAGCCACACGGGCACTTGCGCATGAATGCCGCGTCGCTCGAGATCTACTATCCCGAAACGGGGCAAATTGAATCTGTCAGTCAGGTTTCGAAGTGGAGCGCCACTTGGCATCACAATCATATCTACGAGCCCAACGTCGCGCCGCTTGTGCCAACTGGCGCCGTGCTCGTGATCAAGCAGTGGTACGACAATACAGCTGAGAATCCAAACAATCCCGACCCCGACGTCTTCGTGATGGGCGGCAGCCGGACGGCCGACGAAATGACTCATGCCTGGCTTGCCATGACTCACCTCGATGAGGAGGGCTATCAGGAACTCCTTGCGGAGCGCCTTGAGCAGCAATCTGAGACGGTGACATCCACTCTAAAGTGACCAAGCGTCAGTCGCGTCGCGTCGAGCGTAAATGCTTGAACGTTTGGTACTCTCCGAATGCGCTGAATCGAACGGCACATAAATTATGAACAGCCAAAGTTCAGAACGGAAAACCTCGGTCCACCCGAGCGCTCTTCTGCTGCTGGTATTTCTATTGCTCACAACCGTCATAGGCGCATTCGCTCAGACCGCGTTCGCCCAGACAATGGGCCGCGTATTCAGCGCACAGGAGTCCGAGCTCGCGGAGCTCTTCGACGCGGCCTTTATCGCACAGGCGAAAATTTTCGCGGAGATCTCCGCTATCGGCAGTTCGCCTGCCACGCAAGCTGCTCGCGATCAATTCGAGCAAAATCTGCACATGCACGAGAACATGTCGATGGCCGAGATGATGGCCATGATGCAAATGCATGCGAGCATGACAATGCCTGGTCCATTCGACGAACTAGAGTCCCACTTCGGCACCCAGATGATTATTTTGCTCAAAACGCGACAATCGAGATCAGCCGTTCTCGACGCGTACGAGAACTCCCCCCTTCCGCGTCAGGTCGTTGAAGTGCTCCATCGGGGGCGCCAATTCGAAAGTCGTCTTTACGAAATTTTGGCCGATCCTTCCGTCAGCGACATACCGGCGGCGCTCCGCGAAGATGTCGCAAATTACTTGTCCGCAGATGGGTCCGTGCCGGCGAAACCCATACCGGCAGACTTACTGTTGGAGCATCCACACGCGGGCGCCTTCGCACGCGGCTATCCCAAGCTCAGCGGTTTTTTGTGGGCCACACAATGGGTACAGCTCGCAACGATCGAAGCGCTTCTATTGCAGGCACAAGAAGTCCAATATTGGGGTAGCGTAGACACCGTGCGAGCCCGATTTCAAGGAAAGATGCAGGGATCACTACTACCGGTCGAGCTACCCATGACGCCTGCCATCGCCCCCACATTGTTTACGTTGAGCCCGGACGCGGCCGTGATTATCGACAATTTAAATATCTTCGAGACGGTGATAGCGGACGTCCTTAGCTATCCTAATTTAGAGAACAAGGACGTCGCCACCGACGCTCTCGTGGCGCAATTCACGAATCCTGATACAAGCTTCGCTTCCACCATGGATTATCTGCTCTTCGCGCTACGCGGCGGTATCTATAACCAGGGTGGACCAGCCATTGGAGAGTTGTCGCAGTCCGAACGCAACCGCTCCCGATCGGAAATGGGTATGCAGCATGCGATGATCATGTCGACCCAATAGTTTTCAGTGAGCCAAAACCCTACGGCGTTAGTTCTGCGATGTGCAGTCGCCTATGCCATGCAGCAATTGACTCGTCAGGATAGAGATCGAACACTTTGTCGTTCGGACCTTCGTGCAATTCCACCCAAGACGCTTTCGAGCTGACCATAAGATGGGTGCGCTCCGGTGGTAACGGCAACTCACTATCGATGGCCAATGCGTGTGGATGTATCAACTCGGGCCAACGCGGGTCCCATACCCAGAGAGCGCTGCCGCACAACTTGCAGAAATTTCGCTCCGCTGAACTCGTCTCACTCTTGCCTGATTCTTCATCGTAGAGAGTAGCGCTGTATACACTTATGTTGTCCTCGCCTTTGATCTCAAGCGACGAAAAATCACCACCGAGATTGATCGCGTACCCGCCTCCGCCCGATGTTTTGCGGCAAATAGAACAGTAACAATGATTGAACGGATAGGGATGGGCAGAACAAAGACTAAATCGCACACCGCCGCAGTGACAGGAACCTTTTAGCAACATATCGAGCCTCAATAATCATCGCAACTTATTCGGGACGAAGCATACTATGTGGCGTCACGATATGCTGCGAGACGCTCGTGGCAATCAGTTTTCTGGTGTCTGACTTAAGACAGACATCACAATCGCAATTCCTTCAATGAAACTACCGAGACGAATGTTCTCATTCGGACTGTGTTGATTATTGTCGATATTAACGGTTGGCACTTTTGCAGCTGGCACGCCCAGTGTTTCAACAAATGGCGAAATGGGTACAGAACCGCCTGAGGTGCGGATTAAAATCGGTTCGTGTCCGTAAAGGTGTCGCATACCACCACGCGCCATTCGACCTGCGGAAGCGTTCATGTCTGATCGATATGCGTCGTACAAAAAATCGTAGTCGAAGGTGACAAGACGAGCATGCTCAAGTCGTTCGTCGTCCGTTGGTTCGTGGTCGATAATGTGATAGCCGAGTTCAGTTATTTGCGTGCGCACCAGGTCCAACAAATACAAATGGTCAGACTCTTTCACCAATCGAATATCGATTTCTGCGGTGGCCGTGGCTGGCACAATAGTGCGTGCCTCTTTTCCTACCCAGCCCGATGACATTCCACGAATGTTAAGCGATGGATATTGGATGGCTTCCTGAAGTGTCGGCGCAACTGCATCGGACGTAATCAATCCCATGTCATTTAGAATTCTCTCTTCGTCGTCCGGAACTGCTTCGAGAATTTTCTGCGTGTCGTCGTCAATTACGATGCCGTCGTAAAACCCGGGAAGCGTCACCCTGCCATCCACCGACTTCATCGAACTAAGGATGCGCGACAGGTGAAAGGCTGGGTTCGGTGCGAAGTTCCCATAGTGACCACTATGCTGGGGGAATTTTGGGCCATACGTCGTCAGTGTGACCGTGACGATGCCGCGGGCACCGAAACCAACTGTCGGTTCGTTGCTCGGATGCGGAGGGCCGTCGAAAATTAGCAGCAGGTCAGCGGCGAGTAGCTCACGATTTTCCAGAACAGCATCAGGCAGATTCGGCGATCCCATTTCCTCTTCGGTATCAATAATTACCTTGAGGTTGTAATCCGCCACGAAACCAGCTTCGTCGAGTAGCTGTATGGCAATCAGAAATTGTGTCATCGGCCCTTTGGAATCCGATGCGGATCGGGCAAAGACTCGCCACTCGGGATCAAACCTTCTGTCCAAAAGATCCCAAGGCACACGTTCAAAAACACCGTCTTCATTTCTTGCTTTCAGCACGGGCGTATACGGATCTTCCTGATGCCACGCGCTCGGATCGACCGGCTGTCCGTCAGACTGTAAATACACGAGCACGGTTTTGGCAGCATCCGAAACGTGCCGCTCCGCCAAAAGCAAATCGCTGCCATCTGTTGGTATGCGCTGCGACGCAAAGCCGCGTGCCTCGAATGATTCTTCCATCCAATCGAGCATTTCTGAAATGTCGTCAGGATAATTGGCGTCATTCGGGAGGCTCAATAATTCGCGATAAAGTGCGATCGACTGTCGAATATTGTCGTCGGTCAATTGGCGGATGGTTTCCACCGGGACGGGCTCGGCCTGACTAATGGAACTGTTCCAGAGTATTGCAGCAGAAATGGAAATAACACGTAACGAAAATTGGAGTCTCATAGTTTTTCTTTTCCCGTATCCCAGCCACCGAGAATACAACGGACTGGAGCTGTCAGTTGACGCGAATTAGACTGTCGATTGCAGTAAATACCGGTACTGCCTGCTCGTCGTGATTGGAAAGCACGACAACATCCAGACCCCGCCGCGTATACAGGAAGAACATCGCCGGTTTGAAAAAGTCGATGAGCGTGGACTCGTCGAGTGTGGAAAGGTTTTTCGGAAGACTGTCGTACATCCCGATCTGGCTGTCGATACCCGCCGGGCTCTTTTCCTGAACCACGTAGTTGCTACCGCTGCCCGGAGCTAACACGCTTAGGACTTCGATATCATGCTGTGCGACTGCCACAGATAAACTCAGAAACGACGAGAGAATACAGATCAAAAAAGTGAATTTTATGAATTCAGAGCGAATCACATTAAGGTCCTCAAAAGTTTGCCGTCCCCAGCAGCGATTGTAACGAATCGGATCAAGTCACGCGTCAGCGGGGGCGACACGCGGAATAATGTTCACGTAGTCGGCTGGTCGACACCCATTTCCGTTCCGCCTCGTTAGTGGCTCCAGAAAATCTCGGTGAACGTCTACAATCTCCAACTTATTATCATTGTCAAATTTTCGAAAGAAAAATAATTCGCCTTGTGAGTTGAACCCGCAGGTCGATCGCGGCTATACAAGAAAATCGAATGCCAATCGAATCGTGCAGGAATGTATGATTGGCATTGAGATGCGAAAAATTAGCATTAGCGATTGTGAAAATCTAACCCCTTTAACAGCAGACGATGCAAGGACCGGTACTTAGTGACGCGGCGATCGCGACAACATACGACAACAGCGTTCAAATGCCGTTTGGAAGCGTATTAGTACTGAATTCGGAGCCGACGGGCGTCGGGCCGCATAATAAGCATCTGCACGGTGCCTGTTGCACGTTCGATAAACGCGCTTTCGCAATAACACAGATAGTACTGCCACATACGCAAGAAAACGTCCGAGTAACCGAGCTTACGAACGTCTTCGATGCGCACCAAAAATCGATCGTGCCAATGGTGTAACGTCGTCGCATAATGAGGACCGATATCTTCCAAGTGTATTACACGCATATCTGTGTGTGTCGTCATCGTACGGGACATATCGGTGACTGATGCCAGGCAACCGCCGGGAAAAATGTATCGATTGATGAAGTCGACACTAGTCTTGTACTGATCGTAACGCTGATCAGCTATCGTGATAGCTTGCAAAAGCATCTGACCATCAGGCTTCAAAAGGTCACGACATTTTTTAAAAAAGCGGTCGTGAAATTCATGCCCTACGGCTTCAATCATCTCAATTGAAACGAGCTTGTCAAAATTGCCCTGAAGATCACGATAGTCCTGCAATAGCAGCGTAATTCTGTCCTCAAGCCCTGCCGCCTTAACTGCCTGCTTCGCATAGTCGAATTGCTGCTCTGAAATGGTTGTTGTCGTTACGCGGCAACCGTAGTACTTCGCCGCATGTATCGCGAATCCACCCCACCCCGTACCGATCTCAATCACTGAATCACCCGCCGAGAGATCCAGTTTTCGACAAATGCGATCGAGCTTCTCAGTAGCGGCGGTCTGCAACGGTGTATCCAGCTTATCGAAATAAGCGCATGAATACATCATCTTTGGATCTAACCAAAGCTTGTAAAAATCGTTGCCGAGATCATAGTGTGCAGCAATATTTTTTCGGCTGCCTTTGCGGGTATTTTTGTTCAAAGCATGAAATGCTTTCCGCAAAGGAGCGCTCAATAACGCAAGCCCTGAGTCAACCTGCTCGAGCACGTCGCGATTTCTAATTAGAATTCGTAACAGGTCAACGAGCTCATTACAGGTCCAGTAACCGCGCATGTATGCCTCCGCAGCACCTATGGCGCCTCCAAATGCTATATCACTATAAAACTTTGGATCGAGCACATACAGCTGCATGGCGTTTGGAAAGTCCTCAGTCAAACTACCTAACGTTGTGAGTTCGGTGCCTTCGGTAACAATTATCTGTCCATCACTTAGTCTTGCGAGCCGGGACAAAACGATACGGCGCGCGAGATTATTGAAGCCGGCCGACTTAACCACACGCTTGGCTATTTTCAGCAAACCCATAGAGCCGACAACAGTATTCATCGAGTTACTACCTCTTTATCTTTCCCAGGATGAGCATACAAAGGACAACGCTTGACCCAAAGCCGAAACGCCTCCCAGTAAATTGCAAAAATAATTTTGAACGTCATGAACGGAAATCTCAGCAATACACGTGCCAATGACCAGCCGGTCAGTGGATGGCTTTTTAATGACAGGGTCGCGTCGAAGAAGCGTTTACCGTCTTTCGAGCTTGCCATGTAGACGGAAAGTTCGGCTCCGGGGCGAGACATCACCCAGTCGTAATCGATCTCCATGGGCATGAACGGAGACACGTGCATTTTTTTCGATGGTTGGAAATGCCACGATGATCCAGTCACGACTGCGCCATCGCATTCCATGACATAAACATCCCGCTCGCCCCAAGGGGTACTGTTAACTTCAGAGACGATGTAGTCGAGCGTCTCGCCATCTTTCGAATAACAGTAATAAAAGCTCACCGGATTAAAGCAATAGCCGAAGTAGGACAAATTTGTGAGCAAACGAATTGGCCCACTGGGTCGATTGCCAGTATCTCGTTCGACACAGTCCCGAACGGAATCTGCCAACGGCTGTTCGAAAGGGCCAAGGTGATCTCCACGTCGAAATTGTGCGAGTGCGCGCCGTGAAGCCGACCAAAGCCAGCGTCGATCGAACAGTGTCGGTAACTCGTCCAGGTCCAGGTACATCATGAACAAGCGATAATTGAATCGATGTGTCGTCGGCGTTGAGCGGGAATGTCTAACTCGCCCTGCGTAGATGCAGCTGTCCATTGGATAGCTTCTCCTTGAAATGTTTGATCGCACTTAACGCACTAACGACTCCATCTTCATGAAACCCGCTTCTCCAGTAGGCTCCACAGTAAAAAGTGCGGTTGCTGTTTATTTCACCTTGTCGCTGCTGGGCTACTACTGATTCGCGCGAATAGATTGGGTGTTCGTAATGCACTCTGCGCAAAATCTTGTCAGTGTTGATTTTCTGATCGTTATTCAGTGTTACCAGATATTGATTGTCAGCCCTAAAACCTTGCAGGATGTTCATGTTGTAAGTGACTGCAACATGACGCGTCAGATCCTGGGGAATGTGATAATTCCACGCTGCCCAGGCCCGCCGGCTTGTCGGCATTAACGACTCGTCGGTGTGCAGAATCGCCTCGTTGGGTTGATATCGAATCGCACTGAGGACATCGTTCTCTGTTGTCGTTGCATCCGCGAGCAGGGAAAGGGCCTGATTACTGTGGCAAGCAACGAATACACAATCGAATAATTCAGTACCGCCAGATGCAGAATGCAATTCGACACCATGCTCGAATCGACGTATAGACTGCACCGCGCTATTTAGTCGAATACGATCCCGGTGTCCTGCGACAAGCTTGCTCACGTATTGTCGAGAACCGCCTTTGATCACGCGCCATTGCGGTCGATCTTTAACCTGCAAAAGCCCGTGATTTGCAAAAAACTGCACAAGAAATCGGACCGGAATTTCCAAAACCGATGACGGCTCGGCCGACCAGATCGCAGCAGCCATTGGCACTAGATAATGATCAACAAACTCGGAGCTGTATCCATTCTCACCAAGATAGCTTCCAACCGTTTCTGACTCATCTAGTCGACCGACACTTGCTGATCCGACTTTGTTAAAACGCAGTATGTCGCGAATCATTCGATAAAAAGACGGTCGCAGTATATTTCTGCGCTGTGCGAACAACCCGTCCAGTGATGAACCGCTGTACTCAAGACCCGAGTGTCCTGCCTGGACACTGAAGCTCATTTCACTTGCCAAAGTCTCCTGACCAATCGCATCAAGTAAGCGAATGAAATTCGGGTATGTGCTGTCGTTGAAAACGATGAAACCAGTATCGACCGCGATTTGTCGAACGCCGTCTTCAACATCAACAGTATTCGTATGACCACCGACGTAGTCTCCAGACTCGAACACGGTGATGTCGTGATCCTGCCGGAGTTTGTAGGCGACAACATTGCCCGCAATACCAGCGCCAACAATTGCGATCCTCATACGATCACCATCTTTGCGGCATGCGCTTCAGCTTTGATGTGTCATAGCCGATAGACTCGACGAACGACGCTAGTTGATCGTAATCGGAATCGGAGATTGTTGGCGTACGACTCATGATCCATACGTAGTCGCGACTCTTTCGACCAATCACTGTCGTTGTGTAGTTCTCGTCAAGATAGACGATTCGATAGTCCGCCTTGATTGGCCAGACAAATTGCATGCCCCATTGGGCATTTGATTCATCCTCCATAATGAAGGCTTTTGGGCTGTACTCTTTCTCCTTTCCATCGAAGCCACCTTTCCTAAAGGTGAAGTTCGTGGCAATCGTTCCATCGTTGTTCAGACGATAGGTCTCGACTGCGTTGTACGCGTTCTTCTCCAGGAACATCGGAATATTGGCGAGCACGTACCAGGACCCCATGAAACGGTCGATTTCTACATGATCTACTGTCTTCATTTCAGGTCCTTTGGATGCGCACCCGCTTAGGCTGATAGCCGCAAAAAGGGCAAGTCCGAAATTCGATAGTGCTCGCATATCAAGAAAGCTCGTAGCGGATAATTCGCCCACCCTTCACAACTGACTCAAGGCCCAGCCATTCATTTGTCGATGAGTACCAAAACGTTAAATCGACTTCGAGAGCGGTGAGTCTGAAAAGTGTCGCCACGATCTGTTGTCCGAGAATCTCCCGAATCTCGTCGCCGACCTTTTCGACCCTCACATCGAGATACTCGCCGGTCTGCGGATTCAATAACCGGGACTGATTAATAAACTCTGCATTCCAGTACGCAAAAGTCATTACGCATGCTGGCAGCACAATCGGGCTGTCTCCGCTATCTTCAACAAATCCGTCACCGGTCTGCTCCCCAGAGACGCTAATACGATCGCCATTAGAGTTGGTTGTTGCGTCGAATTTAACGAGACAATTATCGGCCCAGCATTCAGCTGCGCTGTGTTCGTAGCGATAAGCCGTGAAAAACAGAATTTTGTACTTGAAGCTTGCATCACTTTGCACGAGTTTGGCGCCATCCATATCCGATACTTGGAATTGATGCTTGCCAACTTTTTTATCGTCGGGATACACATCAAAGTCGGAATAAAAAAAGTCATCCGTATGCATTTGTGCAGAGGCCATTACCGAAAGCACTAGAATGAGCGGGCATATCATCAACCACGCTGACCACTTTCGATTCACGACTTTGGCTCCGCGCATATCGGCATACGACGACGAGGTCCTGGGAAAAATGCGTTAGTACGCCTTATATATTCGGCGTACTTTGGGCGTCTGTCGCTGATCGTTTTTTCCAACATCGCAACGCCGGATACTTTCAAAAGTAGTACGCTCATCAACAGGGGTGAGGCAATACTCCACCAACCGCCCGATGCAACAGCAAAAAGGAAGAAAGACCACCAAATACAAAAATCTCCGAAATAATTCGGGTGACGTGTATATCGCCACAGCCCTGAATCAAGCACCTCTCCCCTGCTGTTCTCGCTCGCCTTGAATCGCGCAAGCTGGTAGTCGCCGCCGGCCTCGAACACAAAGCCTAGAAGCCACAGCATCGCCGCAATAATATCTATCGCATTCAACGCAGCGTCCGACGTAATAGCAGGATATAGCGGCAATGCGATCATCCATGCCAACACGCCCTGCAAACCGAATACGATATACAAACTCTTGAACGCGAAGCCAGATTCGTTGTTCGTCCGTATCGATTGGTACCGATAATCTTCTGGGTGGCCCCAATTTCGTGCGGTGATATAGATCGACAAGCGCAGCGACCACACGATTACAAGTGCCAGTACCAAGTTGCCACGGACAGACAGAGGCAGCTCTCCATTGGCGAAGACTACGGCGGCAATTACAAAGAATAGTGACCACAGGCTATCAACAAAACTGACGTCCTTCTTGACCAAACTGAGCAGCCAACTGATCGCGCAAAAGATAAGGATGACAACAAGGGCAATTGTGTACGGATGTTGACTCATTGATTTGGCTCCGCTATCCAATTGTGCCGTGATCCCGGCATGCCGTCCAGGCTCTCCGCGAGTCGCATCAGCAACGGCATCATGACAGCCCACCCAATCGCAAGGGTGGCCAATGCCGCAACCTGATTAACAAGCAGAATACCGCCAAGAGCTTGACCTGCAATGTATGAGGTAGGGCCGCCATAAAACCCGAACAATGCAGCGAGCTTCTGTTTACCACGAAGCCAACGCATTGACACGTTCAACGTGGTTGCAAACAGCATCCACATCGTAACAATCCAATACGGTGCGAAATTATCGCTGAACAAACCGGCCGGATAGGTCACCCATCCGGCCGCAACAAGAAAGCTATCGAAGGTGGCCCCGATCAATCCACAAGTGATAACGAGTAAAGCCTCGTCAAATGGCTTACGCGCGGCCTTTAGGTGCAAAGCAACTGCGAATGAAACCACGACCGGACCGAGCCACGGCATTTGCTGGGCAGCACCGATAACAGACGATAGCCACGCAATCTGGAACGCAATAATGTTAATCAGCAGCAACATGTCGGTCGCCAGCCTTCTCAAACAAATAGTGACCAACGTACCATTCGTGCCCTTCGTCGTAGTCGAACAATTCAGCGCACGCCATAAAGAACATTCGCCATCGTTGCCACCATAGCGAGGCGTCTACCTCACCATAACAAGCCACAAGGACAGGCATGATCACACTCTCGCGACTGTCCATGTTGTTGAGCCACGCATTACATGTCTTCGCATAGTGTTGGCCATTCAGTTGCCATCGCTTAACGATGCTCAAGTCTTTCGAAAAACGTAGCGGCAATTCAGCGCTCGGCATGATCCCGCCGCTGAAAAAGTAGCGACTCATCCAGTCGGTCGGCCCCTTGTCAATGAATTCGTAAGGTGTCGTACGGTGACAAAAAATATGCATGAAGAACTGTCCATCGGGCGACAACCACTCATCAATACGCCGAAAGAGCTCGGCATAGTTGCGCATGTGCTCGAACATCTCGATTGAGATCACTCGATCAAATTTTTTGTCAGTCATGAAGTCGTTCATGTCGCAGACGATAACGTCGATGTTTCCAATTGATCTGCTGCTCGCCTGCTTGAGAATGAAGTCCCGCTGTGAGGTGGAGTTCGAAACTGATGTGACAGAACTCCCGGGGAAATGCTCTGCAATCCAAAGTGAGAGCGAACCCCATCCACAACCAAGATCAAGAACGTGCATTCCATCTTCGATGCCAGCGCGTTTTACGCTCAACTCAAGTGCCGCTACTTCGGCCTCTGATAATCCACTGACGCGACTTGGCCAGTAGCAGCAGCTGTATTTGAGATGGCCTCCCATGGCATGAGAGAAAAACTCCGCAGGAATTTCATAGTGCTGTTCGTTGGCAATATTCGGTAACAGCGCTATTGGAGACTGGTTCAGCATGGCAACGAACCTATTCGTCGCATTGGCGGCAAATTCAACATCGCCCGAATGAATCTCTTTGCGCTTCGATTCGAGCAATATTCGGATGCCAGCTCGAATGATGGAATCAGGGACAAGACCTGCTTCGGTCCAGCTGACAGCTTTTGCCTTTACGCCGTTCATGACTGCCTCCAACTATGATTAGCAGTGAATATACGAGCCGTGTTTTTAGCGAGCAATGGGCTGCGCCACTTTGTTACATTCGCTTACAAATTGTCTTACGCCGACCTATTACCATTGGGTCCGTCCTAGATTTGAGTTTTTATCCATGCCGCCCGTATTACTTTGGCTTCGACGAAATTTGCGCCTTTACGATAACGCAGCACTAATTGCCGCTGCTGAGTCGGGTCGTCCGATCATTCCCGTCTTTGTCCTCGACGATGCGAAAGTGTTTAGTGCCAGCCGCTGGTGGCTACATCACAGTCTCCTTAGACTCGATAGTGGGCTTCGCGCATTTGGCTCATCGCTTGTTATTCGTTCGGGCACCGCGCATGAAGAATTAGCCAAGCTGGTCGCCCAAACCGATGCGTCAGCGATTTACTTCGCGAAACGTTATGAGCCATTGTCCCGGCAGCAGGAAGCCCACGTAGATTCGACTCTGCGCAAGCGGATCGACATTCATGCTTTCGACGACAGCTTGCTGCATCAGCACGAGCGTGTGCTAACTGGCGACGGCAGGCCATATCGGGTATTCACGCCCTTTTGGAAAGCTGCAAGTGCCGGCAGCGATCCCCCGGCACCGCGTCCCATTCCAGACAACATCCAATTCGCTAAGCACACGCTTGAATCGTTGCAACTCTCGCGACTCAATTTGCTGCCAACTGAACCTGACTGGACTCAGGGACTTCGTAATACATGGACACCTGGTGAGTCGAGTGGCCTGAATCGTATCGATGAGATCGGAGACTTTGTCCGGCACTATGATGTGCACCGCGGCAGACCCGATATAAATGCAACATCCCGCCTCTCGCCGCATCTGCATTTTGGAGAGGTGAGCGCCCGTCAAATTTGGCATGCAACAAAACAAAGTTCCGCGGATCTACGCAATATGGCTGGAGCTGCTGCACTACTCCGTCAGTTGTATTGGAGGGATTTCAGTGCCTATCTGCTATTTCACTTTCCGTCGTTGCCGATAAAACCACTGCGCAGTGAATTCGAGCAATTTCCATGGTCGGTAAATGGATTACATCTTCAAGCCTGGCAGCGTGGGATGACGGGTTACCCGATAGTCGACGCCGGCATGCGCCAATTGCGTCAAACCGGCTGGATGCACAATCGTGTACGAATGATCGTTGCTTCTTTTTTAATCAAAGATCTCCTCATGCCATGGCAAACCGGCGCAGCGTGGTTTCTCGATAACCTCGTGGATGCCGATCTTGCCAGCAACTCGGCAAGCTGGCAGTGGGTTGCGGGTTGCGGCACGGATGCCGCTCCTTTTTTTCGAATCTTCAACCCAACACTGCAGGGGAAAAAGTTCGACCCTGATGGCCAGTATGTGCGCCGATGGATCCCTGAGCTTGCCGACGCTACGCGTTCTAACTACCCGGCACCAATCGTAGATCATGGCATAGCTCGGCAAAGTGCCCTGAAGGCTTATCAATCAGTTAAAGGAATACGAACCTCAAAGCTCGCGCCTTGATTTTCGGTGTCGACTAATTTCAACGAACCGCCGTGCGCCTTGGCAACTAGTATCGATAGGTACAGACCCAAACCGGTACCGCCGGATTCGCGAGTGCGCGACGAATCACTACGATAAAAAGGCTCGCCAAAATGATCAGCCTGATCCTTCGGCAAACCGGGCCCACGGTCCGAAACCGTCGCGACAAGCTCGCTGTCTGTTGCTGAGACTGTCAGCTCTATAAGGCCGTCTTCCGGCTTAGAGTATCGCAACGCATTGCTGATAAGATTTTTGAGAAGCAATGTGATCCGCGCTTCATCGATAAACGCAGTAACCGGTCTTGACGGCAGTTTGACGCGAATTCGATCGACGTCCCTTGCGAAAAAATCATCCATTAATTCGTTGATAATCTCCCCAACACTCACTTGCATCCGGTATAGCTGTTCATGACGACTGTTCAACCGTTCCGCCTCAAGCAGCGACACTACAATTTTCTCCATCTCGCTGATTTCAGTTTTCAGACTCTCTACTTTCTCCCTGTCATCGAGAAACTCTAATTCCAATCGCATCCTTGAGAGCGGCGTGCGCAACTCATGGCTGATCCCGAGCAACAATGCCCGCTTCGCATCAAGCATATTCTCGACATCACCGGCCATCTTATTGATATCTAAAGCTAAATCTCCAAGTTGATCGCGACGCAATTTCGGTATTCGAAAATCAAAATTTCCTCTACCTATGTGCTTGGCACCCGTTCGAATGGTCCTGATCGGTCGAAACAGCAAGGTAACGGCCGCGTAGGCAAGCAGCACGAATGATAGTCCCAAACCCAAGACCAACGGGATGAGGGCCGGACCGTCAGAGATATCGGAGATTCGCGGCGTAGAAACGACAATTTCGTAGCCTCCCTGTCGCATGCGGAGAAAATCATGGTTATCCAGATCTGCGAAATCGACGCCAGAAAGTTCATCAGCCCACGCACCGGGGTCATCACTAAATCGAGGACTGGACGCAAATTCGAGCTCCTCAAGCCTTGGAAATGCCAGATCGGATGCCCAATCAATATCGGGACCCATGATTCGAATATCCACAGGAACCTTTTCTGTTATCGCGATTGCACGATCAATTCGTGGGGGAACGCCTATGTCGTCGCGCACATAGCTTACGTGTAGTGACAGGTGGCCGCTGATCAGGCCGCGTATTTGATCACTATTGTAAAACCGCTGAATTGCCTTGAATGTGCCAAATACGAATAGCCCCCCTAACAGAAGGAATATGAGTAAAAGACGAAACGATAGGGAACGCGACAGTCGTTTAAACATCGGTCACAGGTAAGCCTACGAACGAGTAACCACGACCCCATATCGTTTGGATGAAACGAGCCGGCTTCACTGAATCACCAAGTTTCTGGCGCAGGCGGCTAATCATAATATCAACTGACCTCGTCAATATTGCCGCGTCGATTCCCCGCAGCTCACTCAGAATATCGTCTCGGGTAAGTTTACGCCCTTGTCTTCGAGCAAGAATCAGGAGAAGTTCGTACTCCATCGACGTCAAATCGACAAGATCGGCGTCAACGCGCACTAAACGCAATTCCATATCGATCGTTAAGCCCTCGAAATTTAACTCGCCAACGGTTGCGCCCGCAATCTCGGATCGGCGCAGCGTCGCTTGAACTCGAGCAACCAACTCGCGTGGCTCGAAGGGCTTGCCTATATAGTCGTCGGCGCCGAGCTCGAGCCCGGACACTCGATCGATGACGTCACCTCGAGCAGTGAGCATGATGATCGGAATGTTACTGGTCTTACGTACCTCTCGACAGATTTGGAAGCCGTCTTTGCCTGGCAGCATTACATCGAGCAAAAGCAAATCTGGCTCTTCCCGAGACAACTTTTTGAAACCTTCAACCGAATCATAAGCGCATAAGACTTTGATGCCGAAACGCTTAAAATACGCTTGCATCAACTCGGAGTGCTTCCGATCGTCATCGATTAAAAGAACTTTTGACATGGCGCAATGATAACCCGTGCCGGCAAGGTAACAACAACTCACCCGTGGTTCGAAACAACTAGAAACATTTCGAAACTATTCGTCACCCTTTCCGAGCGCCACTTGTGGAAACTTTCGGCTCACCTGACGCACCCGCTGTAAACATCGTAATTGACGGCAATCAAGCGCTTGGCAAAATCGACTTTGGCGTCGGGTCGCAAGTTTTGACACTTAACTCAGGCAGTTATTCAGTCCAAGTTGGCGCCGCTTGCATTTTTGGCAATAGATTCAGTCGACAGTAATGCATATTTAACTTTAACTATCAAAGGATAAAAAGAACACCCATAATTAGTTTATGAATCTAACTCGTCGACACGCCCAAATAAAGTGGGTGTCCTTATTGTTACCCATACAACCAATGCTAAGTAAGCGTCTGCAGCAAATCTGGCCTTATGAAATCAGACCGATTGGCGTTACCCGGTCTGAAAACAACCGAATCAAGCCATTTGTTAGAGATTTTCGAGCTAAATGTCGATACGCTCATTTTTTAGCGGTGGGAGCGTAACGATTTTTCGATGGTGCACTATTCGATGTGCCGTGTGTCTGGGCGTCGCTCTGGCAGCAGCCAATGCATCCGCTCAAGCGGAGAAGACCGGCGACAAAATCGTGCAAGCCGTACGCACGACCGACGAACCCGTCCTTGATGGTCGCCTAAACGAGTCACTTTGGCAGCAAGCCGTCGAAATCTCTGACTTTCATGAGGTCAGCCCAAACGAGTATGACGAGCCATCCGAAGACACCCGTTTTTACGTCATATACGGCAAAGATGCTCTTTACGTTGGCGCCGAATTCAAGGACCGCAACCCAGGGGAAATTGTCGCCCGGGTTATGCGCCAAGGAGATTTCTCTGACGGCGAGGATGGACTGCAGCTTATTCTTGATCCGTTTAACAACGGCCGTAGCGGCTACGTCTTTCAACTGACGCCAAACGGAATACGTGGCGACGGTTTATTCAGGAACGTCACCGATATCAATTGGGATTGGGATTCGATTTGGGACGCGGCAACGACGATACATGAGACCGGCTGGACAGCCGAAATCGCAATTCCATTCAAAACGCTTTCCTTCAATCCCGCAAACGACACCTGGGGAATCAACTTCAACCGGTCAATCGGCCGCCGAAAAGAAAACATAGGCTGGGTGTCCTATAACCGAAGTCAGAATCCCGCCAACTCGGGAAAAATTACTGGCCTGTCCGGCATGGAGCAAGGAATCGGACTTGATATCGTCGCGGGAGCCCGGGTTTCACAATCCGATCAGTTCAACAGCCTGGCACCAGACGTTTCTGACACGAACTTCGAGCCGTCACTCGATATTTTCTACAAGCCGACACCCTCGTTAACGGCTGCGCTGACCATTAATACCGATTTCTCTGGTACCAGCGTCGATTCGCGTCAAATCAATCTCACTCGATTTTCATTGTTCTTTCCCGAAAAACGCAAATTCTTTCTGCAAGACAATGATATTTTCGAATTCGGCCGGATCGGCGGCCCCAGGGAAAGTGGCGCAGTCACTCAGGCGACAAAAGAATCCGGGCGCCCATTTTTTTCACGACGTATCGGCCTTAGCGCTACCGGCGAGACAGTCGACATTGATGCAGGACTGAAGCTCACTGGCAGAATTGGACGCTGGGACTACGGCATGCTGAACATCCAGCAAAGTGAATTTGGTGCCGTGGATTCATCCAAACTGTTCGTTGGGCGAATTGCGGCGAATGTCCTCGAGGAGTCCTCGCTCGGCGCAATTTTCACGAATGGTAATCCATCCGCAAGCGAGGACAATTCCGTCGTAGGAGTCGATTTTCGCTATCTCAATACCCGACTCTCAAACGGCAAAACAATAGCGGGTTCGGTTTGGTATCAGCAAAGCGACACGGAAGGACTCAGTGGCAATGACTCAGCGTATGGCCTGAGCTTTACTGCACCGAACACCGAAGGATGGTCTGGTGAAATCAACTATCGAAGGCTCGAAGATAACTTCAATCCGGCATTGGGGTTTGTCAATCAGACAGACGTTGCCACTTGGTTCGCAAAGACGTCATACATTTGGCGGCCGAAGAACAGCATTTTCCGCTCAATATCTACCGTTGCCAAAATTCAACGCGTCGACAAGTTAAATGGCGATTTTGATCTGCAGGTTTTTTCCGCAGATTTCATTGCGCTTGAAAACCACAGTGGCGACGTCGGAACATTATTTACGACGATGTATCAGGAACAGCTCTCTAGCCCGTTTGAGATTTCCGATGGCATCATCATTCCAGTCGGCCAATACAAATGGGACCGCTTTTGCGTACGAGCGGGATCAGGGCAACACCGATTGCTTCGCGTATCGGGGTTTGCCTGTGGCGGTGAGTTCTATAGTGGCGATCGGGATACGGTAAGCGCAAACTTTACCTGGCGACCCAGCAAGCATTTTAAGTTTGAGACCGGATATAGAATCGACGACATCACCTTGCCCTATGGTAATTTCAAAACCAGCCTTGTATCGCTCCGGGCCGACATCGCTTTTACTTCTACGTGGTATTGGGAAAACTTTGTCCAATATGATGATGTGTCAGACAATCTTGGTGTCAACAGCATCATGCGCTGGGTGCCTGACGCTGGCCGCGAATTCGTACTGGTTGTAAACCGGGACTTCATCGATATTGATCAAACTCGCAGTTTTGTCTCACGGTCGACAGATATGGCAGCGAAAATCAGTTATACGTTTCGGTTTTAAGTATCACTAAAAAGTCAGTCGGATACTGAGTCCGTTCGACCAACGCGACGACTATCCCTTACCGTCGATATCAACGGCACGCAAAGTGTCAACAGCGTGACGATCACGATTGTCAGCGTGATCGGGCGCTGCCAAAGAAAAGCGAACGAACCGTCCCAGATCAGCAATGCACGGCGTAAATTATCTTCGAGCATGCCGCCCAAAATAAACCCCAACAGTAATGGCGCAAGCGGATAATTCAAGATTCGGAAAATGACGGCAAGAACAGCAACCAAGACCATTATTGTCAGGTCGAAAGTATTGAACGAAACAAGATAAACGCCCATTAACGAAAAGAACAGAATTATGGGCGTCAAAAACTGCCGCGATACTCGGAGCAACTTTGAGATATAGGGAATGAGCGGCAAATTCAAAACCAACAGAAAAACATTGCCGACATACATAGAAATGATCACCGACCAAAATACAGCAGGGTTGTCTATATAAAGCCGCGGGCCAGGCTGAATACCGTAAGAAAGTAGCGCCCCAAGCATAACTGCGGTTGTGGCTGACCCCGGAATACCCAGAGTCAAAAGCGGCACGAACGAGCCTGTGGATGCAGCATTATTAGCGGTTTCGGGTGCGGCGAGGCCGCGGTAACTTCCGGCTCCAAATTCACCCTTCTTTTCGTCAGGAGCGAGATTACGCTCCATGCCGTAAGCGAGGAATGAAGCAATCGTCGCTCCCGCGCCGGGCAATATTCCGACGAAGAATCCAAGTATTGAAGACCGTCCAACCGTTGGCGCAATGTCTTTGGCTTCCTGTCGCGACAACTTAAGCGATCCCAGGTTCTTACTCTCCATCGCACTCGCAGAGCCCGACTCACTCGTCCCTTTAAGCACAACGATCAGCGCCTCCGCCAAAGCGAATGTCGCCATCGACAACAATAGGAAACTGATGCCGTCGTACAGATCCGGATTTCCGAAAGTAAACCGCTGTATTCCGGACGGGTCTTCCCCGACTGTAGCGAGCATAAGACCCAGGAGCGTCATCAGGATTGCCTTCACAACCTGTCCTTTACCGGAGAATGCAGCAATCGCAGTACAACCGAATAACATCAACGCAAAGTAATCCGCCGACTGAAAGCTCAGGCTAACTTGCGCAAGGAATGGCACGAATGCGAATAGCAGTATCGCCCCAATCGTTCCACCTGCGAACGAACTGTACGCGGCAATCGCCAAAGCCTTACCCGCCTGACCACTTTGCGCGAGTGGGTAACCATCAAATGCAGTGGCGACAGCGCCAGAGACTCCGGGCGCATTGATCAGTATTGCTGACGTCGAACCACCAAAAATAGCGCCGTAATAAACACCAGCGATTAGAATGAGGCCCGACGCCGGATCAAGCCCGTATGTAATCGGTATCATTAAGGCGATTGCTGAGACCGGCCCAAGACCTGGCAGCATGCCGATAAAGGTGCCCGCGAAACAACCCATCAGGACCATCATCAAATTGATCGGCGAGAACGCCGTATACAGCCCTGTGAGGATGCCCTCGATCACGACACTAATCCGAAAAGAAAGCGATACAGGTCACCTGAGTCCAGAAAAATTCCGAATACTCGAGTCAGCATCAACCACAGAAACACGACCAAACTTGCGGCAATGAAACCGCTTAGAAAAATACGGCGTTCACCGAGAATCAGAAAACTTGCGTGTAGAAACAGATAGCTAGAAAGAACGAACCCAAGTTTGCTGAAGAGTAGCGAATAGACAACCATTAACAGGACAAGCGAAAGCGTCGGGATCCAACTGAAACCCTGTACCGCCTCGCTGATGCAATTCTCGTCGACACGCCGGGCGCTGAAGAAAAGCTCAATCAAAGCGAATGCGATTGCCGCAATCGCTAGTCCAATTGGCAACGTTCTTGCGTTAAACGATTCGTCACCTGCAGTCGGGTCAATTGGTAATTCGAATGCGTATTGCAAATACGTGAAGGAAAACACCAATAGCAGTAGGCTACCAATTCTGTCTTTGTTATCTAGCAAATTCATCGCGACTCAAGTTCCAAGTTCGGTTTTAATTAAGCAGACCAAGTTCTCGCAGTAACGCTGACATATCCTGCTCCTGCTGATCCAAAAAGGCAGAAAATTCATCACCAACAACGAAAAAGTCTGTCCATCCTCGATTCTCTCTAATAACTTTCCATTCGTCCGTTTCATACAATTCCGACAGCAATGTTTCGAACTGAATAAGTTGTTCTGCTGTTGTACCGGGTGCCGCAAAAAAACCACGCCAATTGGAAAACACGGCTGGTACGCCCTGCTCCACGAGTGTTGGAATATTCGGAACACGATCAAGTCGCTCAGACGCTGTCATTGCGAGGATACGAACTTCGCCCTGCTCTGCGAGTGCGATCGCCTCACTGAGGCCGGTCGACAAAAGCTGCGTTTCTCCAGAGAGTAAACCCACCATTGCATGACCGCCGGCATTGTACGGAATGTACTTCAGTTGCTTCGCGTTGACGCCAGACTTATTGAATGCAAGAGCCGCAACAATGTGATCCATACTCGCGCGAGATGATCCGCCAGCGACGTTGACGCCACGCGGATTCTCCAAAAAATCCTCAATCACGTCTTGCCAGTTCTTGTATGGCGAATCATTCCGAACCACGAATGCCCCGTAATCAACCACCACACTCGCCACCGCGACTACATCATGGTAGGACTGCGGATATATTTTTCGCAGCGATCGTAGAATAATCGGCGACGAACTGATCATCAACGAATTTTCCTGACGCTTGGCCGTTTCGATTAGATGAGACAACGCCCTGCTGCCACCGCCGCCAGACAGATTCTCGTAAGACGCAACCTCTACAATTCCAGATCGCGCGAGGGCCTCTCCAACACCTCGTGCTGTCGAATCCCAGCCTCCACCTGCTCCGCCCGGAATTAAGAAATGAATTCTTTCCGCAGCATAGCTATTGGTCGCTGACGCCACGAACAAGAGCAAAACCACCAAACAAGTGTACCGAATACGCTTGAGCTCGCGCATCAGGACAGACGGTACTCAGTCAATAACTTGTCTCGTTGTGTCTCGCTCATGATTGCGTCAATGGCTGTATAGATCCTGCTCTAATGTGCTCGACATAAATCACCGTATCAAACATTGCCGCTCATGGTATCTCAAGCCACGCAACTCTATGGTTGATCCAGCATTCTCGCATAGACCGCTCTGGCATCATCCGCCCTCTCGAGAATTTTTATGCGCTGCTCCGAGAGCATGTTCGTAAGCGGTTCGCCGACAGACCAGGATTCCAACTCGAGTGTTTCATCAGCAACGACCGTATCGAATTCAGCCAGCTTGTGGATCATTCGTCGAGCTAACCCCGGCACTGCCGCACAATGCTCGAAACCACCGCCAGTTGTGACATACACGGGGGCAGAATGCGCCACGGTTTGTTCGGCACCGTAGGCACGAATAGCCAGCCACATGCCTTCGTTGACCGTCAAAGAATGATTCAGCGTGACCGTGTTCGTGGCGGATATCTCGTCTACCACTGCGACAACAACACCGTGCACGACCAATTCAATGCGATCTAACCTCTCTATATCCGGATTCAGTGCCGCCCTAGCATTGATCGATATCTCATCGCCCGGCGATAACTGAATATCTGAACCCATGCCGTGGCTGTTCACTGTTAATTCCAACATCGGCCCGTTCGTCACGAATGTTCGTTGCTTACGTAGGGCTTCGTAGTAGGCGTCAACGGTAAATTCTCCATCAACGAATACATAATTTCGATCACCGCCCGGCGCATTGAGGTAGGGAAAATCGGAACCTGCGGTTGGAATCAGCTTGAAGCCTAAGTTGAGATAGTCGTACCAGAGTTCCGTTTCGATCGCACCGTCTTGCAGCAACTCCACAAAGTCGACTGCGCCAAGCGGTACGTCAATCGCAAGACCCCGCTCTACGTTAAATAAACGACCTGATACGTGCGCGTATCCTGACATGCCTCCCTGCCGCCGGTACTCCGAAAATATTTGGTCGTAGCGAAGATACTGATCGGTCGGTCGGTAGACCTCATTAATATTCAGACTAATTGTGTGTCCGCGTACTGCAGTTCTCGGATCTTCAACTCCGGGTACCAGCGCGTGACTACCCGATCGGTACCGCCCATTTTTGCCAAATGCGTACTGAATGAAATTGGTGTCGTAGGGATTGCCCATCTGAAGAAGGTTGCTTACATGAACGTCCTCTGCTTGCATCACCGCACTGATCGACGCGTTGTCATTCGGCGTGCGCGTCATATGGATGTGATCATCTCCGGAATACCAGCCTTTGCTCGGCATATCCGCCCAACGCGTCATTGGCACATCAACGGAGATCTCGTTATTAGCAGTAACCTCTATTGTTTTTTGCACCAACGCATATTCCGGCCCTTTGCTGACGACGAGCTGGTACTTGCCGATCGGCAACGTAGCCTCGTACTTGCCGTCGACATAAAAGAAGTAACGATTCCGATGTGGCCAGACCGGCACTTTGCCATGCGTCGAACGAAGGAAAAGCTGCTTGTCGCGATTCGCGTAATTGTGGATCGTCACCGCATGATCTGACGGCATCGGCATGCTGCCGGATTCAGCGTACAAACCGATGCGCGCTGGGGTCTCCCGCGAGTGCTCGTCGCTGACCCTTAGCTTGAGTTCGCCAAATCCCAGGGGCTCGGCTGATTCGTGTGATCGCTTGAGCGAAAGATCACACAATACGATCTTGTGATCTGCCTCAGGGTCGCCGAACCAAGTGCCATCCGGAGCAGCAATCGTGAAATCGCTGCCGGATTCGCCCCGATTCGCGAAGCGTGCACGATCTAGTTTAATGACCTGCGAATACCAGCGGCTCTCAGAGTCATGAAAAGAAACTTGCTGGCTATTCTCCGCCACCACATTTTGATCGTACGAATAGAACAATCCTTCTGACTGCATGCGATCAAACACCAATTCAACCGTCACGGTCTCGTCGATATCGAATGCGAAGTCGTCGTCAACATCGAACAGAAAGTAACTGCCTTTGACGCATTGTCGACCTTCAATCTCGACTAACTCTGGAAGCCCTTTCCTCGACCAAGATTCTGTACCAAACGAGTCACCGTATCCCGACGACAATACGCGACTGACATTGGATGCCGACCAATCAATTGTCACCGTACCGTGAGCACCAGAAAAATCGTGGGTAGTCGCAACACCGCAACTGAACAACATCGCGATCGCAGTCGTCCATTTGTTTATTCGCTTAACGGAAATCCTCATTTCTTAACCCCACCAGCACGGGTCTGGAATCTTTTTGTAATGGGCATCGACTGTCGCTTGATCAGTTCATCTCTCTGCGATCGGCACGTTCGAAATACATATCCATTTTTCCCTGCTCATACATTTGCCGATAAAACGAGTCCGGATCGCATTCGTACGGATATATCTCCGTCGCTGGATTACGCACCCATTGTCTGCGTCGAATCGGTTCAACATTGTAGTTGGCGGGATCAATGAGTTTAATGACCGCAGAGAGGGTGCTGCCATCTTCACTCAAGCTGTAACGTTCGTGCATGCGGGCACCTTCGGAAACAGGTTCGCCACGAAAGTCGCGAACATTTCCTTCCAAAAGTTGTGTATCAACCACTAGATTACTGCCATCCCAATAGCCGTTCGAAAATCCCATTGGAGACGGTGGGTAATAGTCCGGCGGACGCTTCTCATTCAGAAAAACACGTCGAACTTCACTATCAACCTCGTACAAATACGTCAGCCGATCCTTACTAGTAACAATTTCGAACGGATATGCGCCCCAGGCGACCATCGCAACAATTCCCGCAGACACGCAACGCACATTTGGTTGGTCGTAGTGCATTACATAGCCTGCATGCCACTCTTTAGCCGACTCAGTCAGATCCATTGAGTATTTTCGAAAATCGATACCCGGCGCGGGTGTCCACATTCCGCCCAAATCAACAGGTGCAGGCGGTTGCCGCGGTACTGTCGGCGCCTTGCGTACAGCAGTCCAGGCGCCGCCGGGTTCGGGATCTTCCGTCGCACCCTCAATCGTGAATGATCCGGACATTGATGCGTCGTCGTAGTGTCCGGTCAACCGCCTATTGAACACGAATCCAGCCAGGTCCCGGCTATCAACTAAAATCTCGATAGCGTCACTCTCCGTTTCAACCGTGACGGGACCACCCTCGATGTGACCAACCCAGCCGTCCCCGGATTCCTGCAATGACAGCATGCCAATGATTGGCGGACCTTCACCGCTCAACTCCACCATCCACACGCCTTGTAGGGAATTTTGAGCATGGACAGCAAGAAACGGAAAAAACGCCATGATCACTGCAGTGCAATAACGCATATTCCTAATCTTTAGCATTTCGTTCACCTAGTAGTGCGCACCAAGTTTGGTGCCATCCGCCAGATCTATCCCAATGATCGACAAAAGCCTCTTGTCGTCGCGACCTAGGTGGCCCTTAATAATAACGGTGTCGCCAACCGAGATTGTTTCTTTGCTCCATCCTCTGCGGACAAGCAATGATGGGCTACTGCCACGCGTATCCCATCGATCTTTCTCGCCTGCAGCATTCGTTACATCAATGTAATAACGGACATGTGGATTCTTAAACCATACTTCGGCGACCACACCTTCGATGACCGCTGTTTCCTCGACGGTAAATTCAACGGCGAATGAATGATGACCAGTGGCCGAGTGTTGAAACAGCATCAAAAACACTGCAGTGGCAAATATGGCGAGGCGTGACGTCATGGTCTTTTCCTTTGGTCATTCCGCACATCAGGTTAATACGTTCTCAACGGCGGTCATGACATTACCAATGTCGGCCACCTAAACTCGTTGCTACTTAGAGGCTAATCCGCTACTCAGGCTCAACCTCGACAATCATTTCAATTTCGACTGATTGTCCTCTTGGCAATGAAGCCATGCCGACCGCTGCACGTGCGTGTCTGCCCCTATCCCCGAAAACCTCGACGATAAGATCAGAAAATCCATTGATGACGGCCGGCTGTTCCACGAAGTCAGGCGTAGAATTGACCATACCGAGTACTTTTACGACACGCTTTACTTTACTCAGATCACCCAACATTGCTTTGAGTACCGCCAATTGATTGATTGCTGTTAAGCGAGCGCCTTCATACCCGGTTTCGATGCTAATTTCAGCGCCCAGCTTGCCGGTAATCTCGCTACCATCAGCACGTTTCGGGCCCTTACCGGCCAGAAATATAAGATTTCCGGTTCTAACGCCGTTTACATAGTTGGCGACAGGGGACGGCGGGGCCGGCAATTCAATGCCTAACTCCTTGAGCCTGGCTTCTGGATCGTAATCGCTCTCTTCCGCGGTCACTCGATCTGTGGGTATCGCTAGGATCAAAAACAGAAAAACTGACAAAAATGACGACTTATTCATGAGGCCCCTTAATTCAGATTGAGTAACACTGAAGTTTGATTTATTAAAAAAATGCACTCTCTTGTGGAGATTATATACGTTTCGCGATAAAGAGACGCGGCACGCATTTATCGAAATTAATCCTTACTGAGATTTCTCCCCAGGGTTAATCTCGACCCACGATTCCACTTAGCCGATCCGTAATAATCTCATCTGCCTCAAGCATGATTCGATCGATCAGCTCCTGCACGGTTGGGATGTCATTAATCAGACCTGCAACCATGCCACACGACCAGGCGCCGGCATCCATATCGCCTTCCATCATGATGCGTGGATAAACACCTGCCACTTCCTCGATGATATCTTCGAACGTTAATTTATCACCCAGTTGCTTTTCTTTTTCAAGCAGCTTTTCTACGGCCGTATTGTTCATCACTCGTTCTGTGTTTAGTAGTGAGCGCATAACCAAACGAGTGTCCAATTCGGATGCATTCACAATGGCCTGTTTAACATTTTCATGCACGGGCGCTTCTTTGGTCGCAATGAAACGCGTGCCCATGTTCATGCCCTCGGCACCCATCGCCAGCGAAGCAACTAACGATCGCCCATCTGCCTGGCCACCAGAGGAAACAAACGGGATTTCCAATTCGTCTGCGGCGCGAGGAAGCAGAATCATGTTGGGAATGTCATCCTCACCCGGGTGACCGCCACATTCGAAACCGTCGATGCTTGCAGCATCACAACCAATGCTTTGTGCTTTGAGCGCATGTCGAACAGACGTACATTTGTGAATGACCTTAATTCCGGCGTCTTTTAGGTAGGGCAGCACTTTGGACGGGTTGTTACCCGCCGTTTCAACCACCTTAACGCCACCCTTAATTATTGCCTTAATGATGGCCGGATAATCAGGTGTATTAACGATCGGCAAAAAGGTCACATTGACACCGATCGGTTTGTCCGTCATGTCTTTGCAGCGCGCGATTTCATTCGCAAGATCTGCTGGAGTCTTCTGCGTCAAGCCTGTGATTATTCCGAGTCCGCCGGCGTTTGACACTGCTGCCGCAAGTCCAGCAAACCCAACATAGTGCATACCACCCTGAATGATCGGGTGTTCGATGCCTAACATTTCGGTAATTTTTGTTTTCATAACCCTAACCTATTATCTGATACGTGCACGTAACAATCACGCTACATTTCTGCGCCAACCACTCGCAACTGACTAGTGAGCTCCGCCGCAACGGACACCTCGTGCAACATGTAAATCGGTCGTTCTTTTGCATCGCTCTCATCAACTCCCTTGCGAAGGTCTACCGCAATACTGGGAGTAACGACGACGCGTGTTCCGTTCCATTCACGATTGACCGGGCAATGTACATGCCCACATAACAACCCTTTGACCTGCGAGTTACGGCCAATTATATCGGTCAGGGCAACCGCTTCATCCGCACGCCGATAGCCGCCGACGTAGTGATCATCAACGTCAAAAGGTGGATGATGAATAAAGAGTAGAGTTGGGCGATCCCGACCCTCACGGAGCACAGCATCCAGCCATGTTTGTCGCTCTGAGCAAAACACGCCCATTCGCTCACCGTGGTCGGTGGAATCGATGCCAATCAGGCGGACATCCAAGTCCTCGACCACATAGTGGAAGTACTTATCAGATTGCCGGAGATGCTCACGGTCGCCGCAAGCGCGGCGCAGCGCGGCGCTATCGTCGCGATTGCCCGGGATCACATAAAGCGGCGCGTTCAACGTCGCCAGAATCTCAAAAAGAATTGCGTATTCTTCTGGATGACCTGTTTGGGTTGTGTCGCCGGTAAAAATGACCGCATCCGGTCGCTGACCGTTGATATCTGCAACAGTTTCCCAAAGCCAATCAGCACGTAACTGTGTCGCGTTGTGGTCTGCCGCAGGCGCCAACATGTGGGTGTCGCTAAATTGAGCTATTTTCATGAATTCAACTTCAGGTGAATTCAACATCGTGCTGCAAGCGGCAAATTGAATGCTCTGCTAGTCGACGATGTGATAAACGGGTGCTTTTTCCATCGTCCATTCATCTGCTTCCCGGTTGTATTGTGACAACGTGAAACAATGCCAGTCCTCATCGTCCAACTGGGGATGATCAGCTCTATAATAATAGCCAGGCCAACGGGTTTCTTTACGGAACATCGTATGGTGTGTCACCGATTCCGATGCCAACACACGATGATGTAGTTCCCAAGCTCGTTGTAGCTGATGCAGATCCTCAGCACCAACATACTCCATGTCTTCCTTCAGCATCTCGAGTAACTCAAGACCTCGAGTGAGTAACGGTTCGTTGGTCGTATAGTTAGAACTTATACCGCCAACGTATTCATCCATGATTTTCTCAAGTCTCTGCAGGCCCTGAATCGGCAAGATGTAACTTGGCGAAACAGTCCCACCAACAATCTCGTTACGATTCACCTCGTAAGTTTCCATCGGTTTGTATACCGTTTTCTTAAGGTTTTCCCACTCCGCTTCACTCGCTTTTGGTCCATTTTTGCCCAGATCATTGATGTAGTTGACTGCCGCTTTTGCCGCAATCCGACCTTCCGCAAATGATCCCGAAGAGAATTTGTGCGCAGTACCGCCAATGGTGTCACCAGCCCCAAATAACCCATCAACCGTCATCATCCGGTTGTAGCCCCATTGGTACTCATCAGGCGCGAAATCGGACGGTCCGCTGGACCAGGCTCCGGAGCAAGTCGCGTGCGAACCCATTACATAGGGTTCAGACGTCGTTAGTTCGGGGTTGGTATGTTTCGGGTCAATATTTTGTGACGCCCAAACGACCGCCTGACCGATCGTCATTCCAAGAAAGTTTTCCCAACCAATGGTTTCCAGATGCGGATCTTTAAAAGCCTCTTTCGTCACCATCCGAATTGGACCCCTACCCGCTTTTAGCTCTTCCAGCATTGCGTGGTTTCGCAAACAGGTCGGCGTCGGATGTCGATCGATATAATCGCCGACCCTCTCTTTGGTGTCCTCATACCAAGTCGATTCGTATTCGTTGCCGTACGCGTTCTCGGTGTAAGTCTTCAAATGCAGAAAGTAGGCGCCGACCGGACCGTAGCCATCTTTGAATCGAGTCAGAACAATGCGGTTCTCCATTTGCATCATCTTGGCGCCCACCAAAATCGGTAGCGCATACGCTGACGCGCTACTCCAAGGGGCGTACCAGGTTCGACCCATGCCCTCACCAACGGCGCGAGGCTTATATATGTGAGATGCGCCACCCGCGCAAACAATGACGGCCTTGCCGTGAAATACATAAAAGTCGCCGGTGCGTACGTTGAAACCGACTGCGCCCGCGACACGATTTTCTTTGGTCTCGTCCATCAACAAATGCGTGACCATAATGCGGTTGTAGACCTTGGTAGCAGCCTTACGGGCCGCCTCAGCAACAATCGGCTTGTAGCTCTCACCATGAATCATGATCTGCCATTTGCCTTCACGCTGATAACGACCCGTTTCCGGATCACGCATGATGGGCAGGCCCCATTCTTCAAATTTGTGCACAGTCGAATCGACGTGTCTGGCGATATCGTAACCCAGGTCCTCACGAACCAGACCCATCAGGTCATTGCGTGCATACCGAACGTGGTCTTCCGGCTGATTCTCATCCCACTGCATACCCATGTAGGTGTTGATCGCGTACAGGCCTTGAGCAACGGCACCGCTACGCTCAATGTTCGCTTTCTCAACGCAAACTACATTGAGGTCACGGCCCCAATAACGTGCCTCATAGGTCGCGCCACATCCAGCCATGCCACCGCCAATAACGAGCACGTCTGAATCGACGTGAATGGTCTTTCTGCCCGTAAACAAACCCATCAGACAACGACCTGTTTGAGCTGATCCGGCGTAAGCGCTGGCAATCTTTCCACGTTCAGTGAATCAGGTTCGTGCGCAAGTTCCTGACTCTTAAAGGCATCCGCACTCGGCACATCGTATTCCGCTGGGCCTTTAATCGATCCCCAGGGGGTCGTACGTATAGGTGATTCGAAATTCTTCTCGCGGCCATCGCGAAACTTGATTTTCCAGGCGATAGTGCCCTTCGCTTCCTCACGAAGAACTCGAACACTGTGGCCGAGCGGTGCAAAGTCTGCGTAGCCGCGAACGTCGATCGCGTTTTGCGGACACGCCTTGACGCAGGAATAACATTCCCAACAGAAGTTTGGTTCAATATTGGTAGCACGTCGGTGCGTCGGATCGATGTGCATGATGTCCGATGGACAAATATCAACGCAGTGTCCGCAGCCATCGCATTTCGTCATGTATACAAACGTAGGCATGTTTTTGTTCCTTTAAGTTGGGAATTCTATTGAGCGTTTAATCTTAGTAGTTTCGCGTTTGTTGACCGGTGGTACCAAATATTTCGGGTTTGTCAGACGGTGCCGGGAGGTTGCTCCGCGAACAATTTGCCTCCGCGACTCTTTTCTCAAATGCCGCTGCAGGCTTAAAGAACATGTGAGCAAACTTCGACCAAGGCACAGAACCAAACAGCAACGTAGTACCAATGATGTGCAATGTGAAAAACAACCAGGCCCATGAATTACCGACGGACTGGAGGTATGACCAGACAAGACCGAAGGTCGCGCTGGCAAGCAGCATTACGACAAAGAGGTCGGCACGGATAATTCGAAAAGGTGAACTGCCTTCGGCTGCGACGTCGACGCGAATGAAAAACCAGAACCAATATCCACCAACGCAAATCATTAAGGCACCAACATGCCAGAACTGAGCCACGAGAACGGGTGCAGGCATTGCAGGCGTCGGGTATTGAAACACCATTACAGCCGTCGATATTACGAAAGCCAAAAAACCATACATGGTGAGAAGGTGCGCGATTCGCCGCCGCGGGTTACAAAACTCGCCGGAAGTCAAAACATCCACAGCGACGGTTTGGACCGCAATTGAAACCATTTTGCCCCCACCGACCGGCTCGGATCCCTTTGCCTTCGTCTTACGCCAGTTCTCAAAAAAGTAGCGAGCACTGCGCTTGTGCAGGACGTCATACAGCGTGCCAGCCACCACCAATACAAACATGATCACGACATAAGTCTGCATTACAGAGGGTGATATGAACGCCGAAATTTCAGCGAACGGATTGGTCGAAAACATCAATTTACCCCAGAATTAGCCCTAATTTCCCAACGTCCTGAACAGTGAACGCTCAACCACAATAGGTCGTACTTTCAACATTCGTTTTTATCCGATTGAAATACGGCGGACGCACAGCACTTGCTGGCCGACACGTTATCGCACAACGCTTTCAGCGGCAAGCGCAGGAATTGAAAACAACAAAAAAAAGTCCAATTACGGCAAACTGGCGCCACCCATCAGGCGATTGAAGCCTCTTCGCGCGGATCCAATGTTGCTCAGATCAAACTACTTGGCAGACCACCACAAATAGCCTGTCGCCAGCATGGGTCGAATTTTGCTCGCGGGCGTCGTAAATATTGATTTCGACGAACTCAGGCGCCGTGATCTTGCGAGCAGCAACATCGGCGTCCAGTTTGTCGCCGAAACCGAGCGCCTCAAAATGTGTTGTCCGCACGCCAATTACACAGCGAGCACCCGGAGCAGCTACGCGCCACAATTCATCACGCGGCTCAGGTCCAAGGTGCCCGTGCGTAAAAGTGCCAGCGCTGATGATTCCCGCGAACTGATCATCCGGAAAGTCCAGCTTTTGCGTTAGATCTGCCGCGATCAGGCCGCGATAAACCGCGTTTCCGTCGCCAGCCTTCTTATTAGCTGCAACGGCAAGCATCTGCGGAGAAATATCGACACCGAAAATGTCCTCCACGCCGTGCTCACGCAGACTGACGCCAACACCCCCGGTTCCGCAACCAACGTCCAGAACGGACCCGTCAACCGGCTAATGAACAAATACCTCTGCGACACGCAAGTGTGCAACGTAGGCTTCTTTAGCTACAAAGTCGGCGTCATATGTGTCCGCCCACTTCTTATACAGGCGGACGCTGTCTGCAGGAGTCTGCAGCGAGTAGGCGTCATCAACATCGAGATTTTCTTTCTTATCCAAAAGCTCTATCCGCTAGTTCAAACTGTTCCACATTGAGCAACAGAAACACTGGTTACACGACCATCATTTCACAATAAGCAGTTATGCGTGCAAACGACGCATGAAATGATACATTCGGCGTCTGCTTGCAGCGATAGCATTCGACAATAGAGATTCGACCCTCATAAGTAGAAACCCGCGCTACGACATTCTTTTTGAGCCAGTCAAAATTGGGCCCGTCACTGCGCCAAATCGATTTTATCAAACTCCACACGCAATCGGCACCGGCCAGCAAATGCCGCATACGCGAGCAACGCCGGTGTCCGTGTCAGGCGTTTCCTCTGATTATTCGTACCCCGGCTGGATTAGTCTGACTAAATTCCGCCCGATGGACGCCAGAGATATTCGCGAATTTCGCCGCTGGCACGTCGACGCTGCCAAGTCAGCCGGTTTTGATGTTCTCTATATTTACGCAGGCATGGGTTTCGGGCCCTATCAATTTCTGTTGCCCTGGATGAACAAACGTACGGACGAATATGGCGGCAGCCTGGAAAATCGCGTCAGACTCATGCGTGAAATCATCGAGGAGATGAAAGAAGCCACACACGACAGCTGCGGAATCGCCCTGCGTTTTAGCTCCGATGCGTTACTAAAAATTCCAGGCGAGCACATGGAATCAGAAGCTCACGAAATTGTTTCAATGCTCGGGGATGTCCCCGACCTTTGGGATATCAAGTCCTCGAGTTGGACAGGTGAAACGGCGTCAGCTCGATTTGCCGAACTAGGCGGTCGGGTGACCATCGAAGCACAGTTGCCGAACCTCTCAACATGGGCGCGCGTGCGCGACTACCGAACCAATTTAATTAAAACGATGAGCAATGCAGACGGCTTTCCAGTCGAAAAATTTGACGGCAATGTATTCACCCCTGATGAAGGGTTATCGGGTGTGGACGTAAAAGGTCCCGTTGTCACTTACGACTTTGATCACTACTACATGGGAAATTGCCTCGCAGAGGTGTTACGCCGACGCGGCAATGATGTCACAATAGTGACGCCCGCGAACGCCGTATCTGCCTGGACGTTCATGAATAACGAACTGAACGATATTCGAAATCGAATGTTCGATCTCGATATTTGCATTGAGCTGGAAAAACGCATTACCGGCTTTAACAATGGCGCCGTTCAACTTAGCAGCGTCTATCGAAGCGGCAAAGCGAGTGAAATAGACTGCGAATCACTGGTCGTTGCCGGTCACGAATGTGCGCGAACGATTGATGCAGGTGGCAAAGATCCAGTCATTCGCGTAGAGCGACCCTCTTTATCCCTGGATATTTGATTACGTCAGGAATCGTCGGTCGAATCAGCACCGCAACAAGTATCTGCGGGTCGAGCGGCCAATCGACGTTGCTGCTCTTCTCCGAAACTTTTTTGTTGCTGCTTTACCCTCACGAGCTCTTCATCATCAATTAGAGATGGCGAGCCGGATTGCTGCGCTATCAAATATACGCGTGCCAACCACTCGAGTGTTACGGAACGTCGCAGCGCTTGTTCCACTGTGTCAGCAACCGTCAGCGCGCCGTGATTTTGCATCAACGCAGCAGTGCGGCCTTTTATCGCGTTGGTCACTGACGCCGCCAACACCGGCGTACCAAAGGTTTGATACGGCGCAACCGGAACCGGACCGCCTAAGTCCGCGATTTGATAATGAATCGCCGGCAATTCTTCGACCAAGGTAGAAACGGCTGTTGCGTAAACCGAATGCGTGTGCACAATCGCGCCAATGCTCTCATCGGACGCATACACCGAAAGGTGCAACGGCGTTTCAGATGACGGCAGCAAATCGCCATCAACAGCATTGCCATCCAAATCCAAAACGATAATATCCTCGGCACGCAAATCGTCGTATGAGCAGCCACTGGGCGTTATGACGACATGCTGGCCGACACGAACACTAACGTTTCCAGACGTGTTGACGACCAGACCCGTTTGCAGTAAATCGAGTGCCGTCTTTGCAACTTTGATTCGTTCTGCTTCCAAAAGTATTGTCATTGTTTCGACAGACTCACAATAGCGTCCAAAGATGAGCGTATCGCACTCTTAATGCCTTGGTTTCGCGCGTCAACATCGGGAACGACATTACCACCTGAGACATTGGTGACATATCCGTCGATACTAAAAATACATCCAGCACGAAGCCCCCCTAACCCAGCAAGTGTCAGTACTGTAGCGGCCTCCATCTCGAAAGCCAAAACCCCGGCATATATAGCTGTCTTAATATCTTGCTCGAGAGTGGGACTTCGAAACGAATCGGACGTATGAACTATGCCTGTATGAACTTGTGTTGCTTGTTTCTCGCCGGCAACGCAAAGCGCATTGGTCACTTGAAGGTTTGCCACCGCTGGATAAATTTCCGGTACAAATTTTCGAGTTAACCCTTCATCTCGCACGGCGGCAGTACCGACGACGTTGTCACCGGGCTTCACTTCTTTAACACAGGACCCCGCGGTCCCGACACGAATAACTACATCGCAACCCAACTTACCAAGGTCCTGCATGACCATCGCTGCGCTTGGACTGCCTATGCCTGTCGATATGACCGATACCGGTACACCATTATAAGTGCCTGTATAGGAATGGAATTCTCGCTGAACCATCACGAGCTTCGCGTCGGTCAACCACTCCTTCGCAATACGCGCGGCACGTGCCGGGTCACCCGGAACAAGTACGTTCGGCGCAATTTCGCCGGGCAGGCACCGCACTGCTCTGAATGCCGCTCGATCCGGATCATTAGGATCTGGAAAATCGCTACTGTCAGGCCAAACTGCAGCCATAGTCGGTTTCCTTTCTGAGAATTATTACCGTCACAGTATCGCATCCTCTATAAACGGCTTTGAATTAAAATAGGTATTTATCTCACGCGGCGAAAAAACACCACGATCGGTTACGATGGCGCTTACTAAATCTGATGGTGTGATATCGAAACTTGGATACAGGCCCTGCACACCTTCGGGCGCCGTTCTTTCCCCACCACAGTATAAGATTGCGTCACCGGATCGAATCTCTACTTCGACATCCGTTTCGCCTGCGCTTTCTCGATCGGGACCGCTTTGGCGCAGAGTGTAGTAAGGAAGATCATGTGCCCGCGCGGCCAACGCATGCTGGTAAGTGCCTATTTTATTGCACACCGTACCATCCATACAAACTCTATCCGCTGCGGTCACAAACGCATCAATATCACCGCGCCGCATTAAATATGCACTCATGCCGTCAGTAATGACTTTGGCATCGAAACCTGCTTGCTGCGCACATAGAGACGTCAGCCGTGCACCTTGCAAGTACGGACGTGTTTCACTGCATATAATATTGAGGTTCTTGCCAGCCCTCCTCGCTTCCATCAGAAGATAGGCATACGACCGATCAGGAAAGCAATGCGTCAGAATGCTCATGCCGTCTTCGAGCAAGTTCGCCGCACGCTGCCCTGTTTTCCATCCCTGTCTCGCGAGGTCTGCTGCTGCCTTATCGACAGTATCGATAATTGTGCGCACGGGGTCTTCGCCTTCGCCCAACGCCTCCTCAACTCGTAAAAGACACGCAGTCAACATGCGGTGCAATGCCAGGCCCGTTGGCCGGGTATTAATGAGCCGATCCGCACTTAGCTGGATCGCCTGCGCATCACTTCCAGCGAGCGCCAATCCATACCCGGCCGCGATCGATAGAGAAAAAGCGCCCTGAATTGCCATGTTCTCGATCGCGTTAGCGACCTCCTCGACCGTTCGGCACTCAAGGTATTGCACGTCCAGGGGAAGTTCACGACGGTCAAGTATGCGGACCACTCCATCATCCCATTCGGCCATTCCAGCGCGGCGAATCAAAAGCGGGAGATCGGACTCTTTGAACTCACCTTCCAGACCTAATTTGTTATCGAGCATTGCCACGCAATCACTATCCTTTTAACCAGCCAATCCTGCTATGTTGATTTTGATCAAACACTGAATTTTTGCGATTGCGCCGCCGCAGCACAGCGTCGGCTTTATCGTAATCTGCTGCACGAACGCAAGCCTCTACAAATGTCTCTTCGATGATACGTCTTTGTGGATTACTGCCACCGATCAAAATGCTACTCGACAAAAAGGGCTCAAGAATGCTAACTGCGCGGGCGTATTCTCCTTTCGCAAAGGCTCCAAGTGCGCCTGAATACTGCGTTATGAATTCAGCAACGTCAGTGTTCGCCGAGCTCGCAAACTCCGATAAATGAGCAACCAGCGTCTCGTGTTTTTCTGTACTCGGCTGCAAGGCGGAAGCCATTGCCTTATGAGCATCAGCAAAGGCGAATCCGAAAAATCCGAAATGCGATTCTGCATATTGATTCACCTCATCACAGACACCGACTGGTATCTCAACGCTTGCCAAATGACACCGCCACAAAAATGATGCGTTATCACAAAGCATCTCAAGTGGAGATGGCCCATTGGTTGCAGGGTAAAATTCCAAATCATAGGTCTCGAATACATCACTCATTTCAAGGCCGCTCTCTAAATCGATCATCGCCAGATGCCAAAGTAGATGGTGGCGCATGTTTGAATGATCGCCATATTCAGCGACCCACTCACGAATAAAGTCGCGTCCCTCATCGAGCACACAGGCTTCGAAATGAAGATGCGCCAGGCTATGAGCGCAGTTACCGTTTTCACTTATGCCCCAGGCGCGTTCGCATATTTTGCTGGCTTCCATCAAGCGGCCCTCTTCGGCTGCGAAAAACCCTTCGGTCGTCAGGTGCCACCAATCGTCGGCGCGGTAGCGCGCTTTTGTTGCCTTCAGCAGCGCTATATTTTGCTCTGACCAGTCCGTAATTCCAGAAAATGCCAACAAGCCAAAAGGACCCAATAGATGTGCCAACACGAAAACATCTGTCGGATACCGTTCAACATGGGCTCGCGCCATCGCAATTGTTTGTGGATCGCCTCGAACCGCGCCATTCGCGATTTGTATTGCGTCTCGCTCTCTTGAAGTAGCTGAATTTGCTAGAGACACGGCCTTCTTGAAGTGTGTAGCTGACTCAGCGCTGTGGCCGAGCATGAACAACTGTCGACCCAACGCAGCATGAGCGATTGCAAACTCTTCGTCTAGTTCAATTGCCGCTCCAAATTCTTCGATCGCGGTTCGATCGAATCGCAATGAACAATCCATTGCGGACAGAAATGCCTGTAGTGCTGCATCACTAGCACAAGTAACGTCAAGGTCGTACGCATCTTTAAACAATTAATTGCATCACTTTTTAGCTACCGTTAGCCAGCGTTTTGTGTGGAAGCCAATCGGACATACTTTGTACAGCAATATTGGGCGATAACCTATCGTGCAACAACTTATACGATCTGGATTACCTGGATGCGTTGACGACCAGTATCTATCTTCAGGCTATTACACTGCTGACGATCGGAAGCATGTTGAGATCAATGCACCTAAGGGACATGAACTTCGAGTTTACAAAGATTCGGCGGCTCGCTTCTCTCATGAACGAGCGAGCGGTTTAATAAACCATTGAACAATGATGTGCTTTGTTGCCGATTAAGATCGCGCCTGGAAGCCGGTCCTACGATTTTCCTAACGGATCGTTAGACCCCTTTTTCCTTGAATTGATTAAGCAGCGCGCGGATATCGTCGGGAATTCGGCGCGACCGTAAATTTCCGTCAGGCATGATTTCTGCATAAACGCGCGTTGCAGTGCCGTTGCAGATTTCCTGATCGCTATCCAGATTTACCGCATCGCATTGCCAATGCACGGTCTTGTCGCGGACCTCGATGAGTGTCAA
>Ga0315339_1000228_pt1 | contig 85490 bp, 104 predicted proteins | sample ASW17metaG_FD_204514 | JGI IMG/M metagenome (GOLD analysis project Ga0315339, IMG submission 204514) | Ammonia-oxidizing marine archaeal communities from Pacific Ocean, United States - ASW #17 | ecosystem: Environmental > Aquatic > Marine > Oceanic | place: USA: California | collected 2016-12-05
ATGTTGCAATAAGCTTTTTTACTTCACATTTTTTGTTTAGATGGAGAACTGCGATGGTTGAATGGTATCATTCTGTTTATGATAAAGCTCGTAAAATAGAAGGTGCCTCACAAAGAGTACAAGAAGATACTATTAAGTTTACTCGTATAATGGAGTCACTTGGTACAAGTTTTATCGAGTCAGTTATGGTATTAATCCAATTTGTTCCAATATTATTAGGATTATCCATTGGTATACCAATATTTTTTTTTGGTGACTGGCAATATGGATTAATTACAGGTGCATTATTGTGGACATTGGGTGGTACTGCATTCTTAATAGGTCTAGGTTGGATTTTACGTTTAGTTGGCGTTGAATATGATCTGCAGAAAAAAGAGGCTGCTTATAGAAAAATATTAGTAATAGCAGAAGATGATGACAATGTTAGACCAAAAACAATCAATGAATTGTTTGATGATGTTCGTTCAATCCACTTTTTAAGTTATATTCGTTATTTGTACTTTAACATTGGTCGTATGGCTTATTTACAAGCTAATGTTTTGTCTGCATATGTTTTTCTAGCACCAGCGATCGTTGCAGGTGTTGTAACTCTTGGTGTTATGCAACAAATAATAAGAGCTTTCGGAAGAGTCGAGGGTTCTATGCAATATTTATTAAAAGCTTGGCCTACAATTATAGAATTAGCGAGTGTCTATAAGAGATTAAATGAATTTGAAATACAAATCAAATCAGATGATTTAAAAACTGAAGAAATTAAATGACAATTGATAAAAAATATATTGATCATTTTATTAACGTAACATCTAAAGCAGAATTAGCATCCTCTTACTTGGTTGGAAAAAAAAACAAGATTGCAGCAGGTCAAGCTGCCGTAGATTCTATGAGAAATGAATTAAACAATGTTGATATAAATGGAGAAATAGTAATTAGTGAAGGACCGTTACAATATCTTGTAAAAAGCTGGTCAACTATTATTGAATTAATTTCAGTCTGGAAAAGACTTATAGAATTTGAGATTAAACTTAAATCTAATATTGTTTATTCTTCTGAAAATTAAATTAGTTTATGTTTTCAATAATAATACCCACTTATAACAATATTAATTATTTAAAGTTATGTATTGAAAGTATAAAAAATAATTCGTTTTATAATCATGAGTTAATATTTCACATTAATGAAGGTTCAGATGGATCTTTTGAACTTTTAAAAAATAATAAATATAAATATTCACATAGCTTAATTAATAAAGGTGTTTGTTATGCATTTAATGAAGGAGCTAAATTAGCAACAAATAAATATATAGTATTAGGTCATGATGATATGTACTTTTGTCCTAACTGGGATATTGAATTTGTTAATGAACTTAAACAAATTCAAGAAAAAGATTTTTTTTTATCTGGGATTATGATTCAACCATCCAACGCAGATTTAGTCCTTGATTGTGGTAAATCATATGTAGACTTTGATGAAGTAAAACTTCTAAAAGAGCTACCCAAACTATATCATAATGATTTTCAAGGTACTCATTGGCAACCTTCTTTAATACCTATTGAAACATGGAATAAAGTTAAAGGTTTTAGTGAAGAATTTAGTCCAGGACTTGGCTCAGATCCAGACTTTAATTTTAAATTGTGGAATATAGGTGTTCGACTTTTTAAGGGTTTGGGCAAGTGTAGAGTTTATCACTTTTCATCTGTGTCTTTAAGAAAAAAAAGCTGGAATAATGGAGCAAAAACTTTTCTATTAAAATGGGGGATTTCAATAAAATTTTTTAAAAAACATTATTTAAGAGCTAACACTGAATTTAAAGATTTATTAAATGAACCTATTAAAAATCTAGAATACTATAAAGACTTATTAATCTGTAAAATAAAGTATTTTTATACTTTGTTAGCTAATAAAATTATGAATTAATATAATGGATATAAGATTTTGTATAACAATGACGACTATACCAAGTAGATTAAAAGATGTTAATAAGACAATAAAATCTATTCAAAATCAAACTTTAAAACCTAATAAAATTTTTCTCAACATACCAAAAGAATATTATAGGTTTCCGAATACAAAAATTGATGAAAATGTATTAGAAAGTATTAATTCTGATTTTGTAGAAGTTATTAGGTGTAAAGATTGTGGTCCAGCGACGAAAATAATGGGATCGATAAACAAATTAAAAGAATACGATTGTTTAATAATAATAGATGATGATCATCTTTATCATAATAAAATGTGTGAAATTTTTGTAAATGAATTTAAAAAAAATAAAATTAATTATAGTTTTTATGTTCAAAAAATTTTTGATCTTAAGATGGCACAATGTGCTGATGGTTTTTTAATTAATTGTAAATATTTAGATGGAATAAATGATTTTTATAAAGAATACGTAGTAAATAATAAAAATATGTTTTTAGATGATGATTTATGGCTTTCAATTTACTTACAAAAAGTAAAAAATTCTAATATTGAAAACTTAATTACTATTTTTAAAAAAAAAACACTTAAAAATGTTATCTATGATATACATTCATCGATTGATGCATTAAGTCATAATATACATAATCCTAAAAAAATTTTAAATAGAAGAAAAATTGCAAAAATCGAATATCTTAAATTCAAATTTAAAAAATTTATTAAAAAATTTATTAATTAGTTTTTATGGAAATTTATATAAAACTTTTTGAAGTTCTTTTTCCTGTTTTTTTTGTCGTAGGTATTGGTTATTATTTAGGTAAAAGTAACCCTAAACTTGATACTTCATTCATAACTAGTTTTGCTGGAAATATAGGAACACCAGCTATGATAATATATGCATTAACATCTACTGGAATTACTTTTGATATATTTAAAAATTATTTTGGATATTATTTAATTGCAATTATAGCATTTACCATCATTGGATTTATTTTTTTATTTTTTTTAAAAACAAAAGACATCATTCGTGAACTTCCACCTTTTATTATGCCTAATACAGGTAATATGGGACTACCCATATGTTTATTTGCTTACGGGTCTCAAGGATTAGGAGTTGCTGCTGCAATTTCAGCATTAATAATTTTATGTCATTTTACTTTAGGAGTTTTTCTTGCTGATAGAAAATTTAATATTGAAATTATACTTAAAAATCCTCCTTTTTATTCTATAATTATCTCAATCTTTTTACTTTATTTTAAAATTGAATTACCAATATTTGTAGAGAATACGACATTCCTTTTAATGTATGCCACAATTTTTTTAATTTTAATGTCTTTGGGAATTGCACTTACACGTTTAAAAGTTTTTTCTTTTAAGAAAGCATTAATTTCTTCATTTGCAAGAGTAGTTCTTGGACCAATTGTTGGCTTTTTATTGATCAAGTACTTTAATCTTCAAGGCTTTGCAGCTGGAGCTTTATTAATTCAATGCTCTATGCCAAGTGCCGTATTAACTTATCTAGTTGGGTCAATGTATTCACCTAAAAAAATTGTAGATAGTGTTGCGGGTATGATAGTTGTGTCAACGATTATGTCTTTTTTAACTATTCCTTTAGTTGTATTCTTTGCTTTAAAATTCCTTAATTAAATTGTATCTTTTGGCTTATGAAAGCCATAATTTTAAATCTTGCAGCTTGGCTAACACTTCCTATCATGGATGGTTTTGCTAAATATTTAAGTACCGACCTACCAATTTTACAAATCACTTGGGCTAGGTATTTTTTTACCGTAGTTTTTATTCTACCTATAATGTTTTTTTTTTTTAAAAAAAATCTAGTTTGGACAGAAAAACCTAAGCTACAATTAATAAGAGGTTTACTTTTACTTTGCGCAAATATTTGTTTTTTTTACGCAATTTCTATAATTTCTTTAGCTAAAGCTTTAACTTTAGCATTTATAGCTCCTTTAATTGTAACAGCTTTATCTCCTTTTTTATTAGGAGAGAAGGTGGGTGTAAGAAGATGGACAGCTGTTATTATTGGTTTTATAGGTTCATTAATAGTTATTAGACCTGGTTTTGTAGAAATAAACTTAGCTAGTTTTGCTGCATTAGGAACTGGTGTTATGTATGGTTTTTATTTAATAATTACTCGTAAATTGAGTACTTCTGACAATCCTCTTTTAACACTTTTAATGACAGGTTTTGTTGGTGCTATAATTGTTTCTTCTGTAATTCCTTTTGTTTGGGTAAATCCAACTTTAAACCAATGGTTAATGATGTCAGCAATAGGTGTTTTTGCCTGCATTGGGCATTTATTTTTAATTTTATCACTAAAATATGCTGATGCTTCTAAATTAGCACCTTTTAGTTATTTTGAGATAGTTACAAATATTTTGATTGGTTATTATTTCTTTAATAGTTTTCCTGATAATTGGACTTTTTTAGGTCTGTTTATTATAATTTTTTCCGGTGTTTATATTTTTAGAAGAGAAAATAAAATTAGAGCTATCTCAAGTAAGTAACTTTTATTTACTATTTATTAATATATTACATTAGTTATTTTATTTATCTTATTGAAATTATTGAATAATTTTATTTATTTAAACTAAAAATATATTTATAAAAATAAACATTAAAAAAAATAATTAATATTAATGGCCTAAAAATGAATGATATCAACAGTTTTTAAGCCATAATTTAAAAAAAAAATATCAAAGTCTTTAAAAAGAAAGGAAATAAGCAGGAATAATCCTCCATAAAGTAAATTTTTTTATTTTTTAAATAAATTATACAACCTAATAAATTGTTGATATAGTTCAAATCTGAAGATATGCAACCTGAGAATATAGCATTTAAAGGCCCATAGAGGGGTCATTTTTAACAATTAGCTTAAATATATACAAACACTAGGGATGAATATTATCAAAACAAGAAAAATAGAGTAGAAGAGTCAAAAAAGTAATTAAAAGGCTTATTTTTATAGATAAAAACCTTCTTTTTTCAGTAATTTTTTCTTAGTTTTTGTTCCACCAGGACCCGAGAAACCACCTAAAGTGCCATTAGACCTAATAACTCTATGGCAGGGTACTTTAGGGGCATAAGGGTTCTTAGAACAGGCATTAGCAACTGCCCGCGCTGCTTTAGGTCTATTTATACCTATGGCCACCTGTTTATATGTTTTTACCTTTCCTTTTGGAATTGTTTTTAGATATTTCCAAACTTTTATTTGAAATTTAGTTCCTTTCATTTATATGTCTAACTTTTGTTTAATAATGTATTAATTTTAATCATATATATATTAATTTATTTTATTGACAATTAAAGTTACTTCTTGTATTTATTCCGATAATTAATGGTTATCGGAAATAAATGTATAATATTAATAATATGAGGTATCAATGTCATTAAAAAACCCTTTCAGCATAATTAAAATTAAGCCAAAAACAAATAATTTATCAAAAGATCTAAAAATTTTAGAAGAAGAGACTTTAAATAATTTAAAAAATTCAAAAGCTGAAAATACACTTAGAGCTTATGCTGCAGATTTTAGACATTTTAGGGATTTCTGCACAAGCAATAATGTTAAATATTTGCCTTCAGATATTAGAATATTATCATTATACTTAACTAAACTTGCAAAAACGTCTAAATATAGCACTTTAAAGAGGAGAATTGCTTCAATAAGTGTTATCCATAAGATGAAAGGCCACTATTTAGATACAAAGCATCCTATAATTGTAGAAAATTTACTTGGAATAAAAAGAACTAATGGTAGCAATCAAAGATCAAAAAAACCTATATTAATCAATGATTTAAAATCATTAATTAATGCAATACATCAATCAAATGAAAAAGATTTAAGAAAAATAAGAGATAAAGCACTGATATTAATAGGATTTTCAGGTGGGTTTAGGAGATCTGAGCTTGTAAATCTAGAATATGAGGACATTGAATTTGTTCAAGAAGGTGTAAAAATTTTTATTAAAAGATCAAAAACTGATCAATCTGGAGAAGGTATGATTAAAGCAATCCCCTACTTTGATAACAATGAATTTTGTCCAGTAATTAGCCTAAAAAGTTGGGTTAAAGCGAAAGAGATAAAACAAGGAAAGATATTTAATATATCTGATAAAGGAGTTGCTTTAATTATCAAAAAATATGGTTTGTTATGTGGTCTTGATATCAGTAAGTATGCAGGTCATAGCCTAAGATCAGGATTTGCAACCTCTACAGCTGAGTCAGGAGCTGAAGAAAGAAATATAATGGCAATGACAGGTCATAAAACAACTCAAATGGTAAGAAGATATATTAAAGAAGCTAATTTATTTAAAAACAACGCATTAAGTAAAATAAAAATTTAGTAAAAAGTAAATGTATACACTTCAAAAAAATATGTTTTGATAAAATGAAGATTTTAATTAATTGTCCATCAAAATTTAATATAAGTACTCAATTAAATGATAAATTGGGTGGTATAGAATCTTTATGTATAAATCTAGCTAAAAATTTATCAAAAAAAAAAATAAAAATACATATTGCAACTCATAATAATAAAATTTTTTTTCAGGACAAAATTTTAAATTTTCCAATATCAAAAATTATAAACAATAAAAAAAAATTTAATTACGATGTAGTAATAAGTGCAAATGATGCAAAAATATTCAAATACTTTCCAAATGCTAAAAAAATATTTTGGTTACATAATACTTTACAGATAGAAAAAGCATTTAGAAGAAATCAACTGTTATCAATCATAAAATTTAGGCCAATTGTTGTATATGTAAGCAATTATTTAAAAAATATTACATCAAACTTATATTTATTTAAAAAAAAAATTGTAATACCAAATTTTTTATTACCAAAATTTAAATTAAAAAAAATTAATTATATAAGAAAACCTATTTTTGTATGGTCTGTACAAAGAACAAAAGGACTTAATGAAGTAATAAAAATATGGTGCAAGAAAATTAATCCAAAATTTAAAAACGCAAAACTTTATATTTTTGGTGTCGATAAATTAAATAAAAAAAAATATTTAAATTATCTTTTATCTAAAAATATTTTTTATGAAGGAAGAGTGGGTAAAAAAAAATTAAAAAATATTTATTCTAAATCAATGGGAATGATTTGTTTAGGATATGATGAAACATTTTGTTTAAATGCTCTTGAAGCAAATGTTTGTGGTGTACCGGTTATCACATTTGGAAAAACAGCACTTAAAGAACTTATTTATAATAATTATAATGGCTACATTGTTAAAGATTATAGCTCCTTAGCAGATAAAATAATATACACAATGAAACTTAATAAAAAAAAAAGAAACAAGATAATTAATAATTGCATAAATTTTTCAAAAAAATATGATATAAAAAAAATCTCTAGTCGATGGAGAAAAATTATTAAATAAAATAGATAATTATCTTAAATCATCCCAAAGAAATTTATTTTTTGAAGATTTTCTAAATGTTTTTGAAATAATAAAATCAGCGACTAAATTTGAATTAAAGTATTTAGTATATTTTTTTTTTCCATTCTCAGCAATTTTTTTAGCATAAGTATCATTTTTAAATTTCATAATTTTTTCAGAAAGATCATCCATATTTTTATAAAAAACCATTTCTTTATCGTTAAAAAAATCTCGATAATAGGTTCTTTCATCAATAAGTGTGAGAAGTCCATTACCAATGATTTGAGCAATTCTATCACTACTATAATATTTAATAGGTTCTCCTCTACTTAAGTTTAAACCCATTTTACTATTTGAAATAGCTTTTAAAAAACTATCTCCCCAAATAGGTTGTATTTTATTTAAACCATAAATATCAAATTTTGCACCAGGGCTTTTAGCAATTAGTTTTTCTAAAAATTTTTGTCTCTCATCATATTTACCACTTTTAAGTTTTCCTCTGTGAACACCATGGCTTATGGCATAAAAAACATCCATTTCACATTGCTTGTTGTAATTACTAAGAGTTTCAAATGATGGATCTGTTGGATTTGGTATAAAATAAAAATTATCTTTTTTATTAATAAAGTTTAAAACATCCGGCGATGTAGTTAAAAAAGATGCATCAATCAAGTCAAGTTTGTCCAGAATTCTTTGAACATTTTTATCAAAGTCTGGTCCTTTTTTGTTTAAGGGATCTAAAAACCATTGTGCAATTTTTATATTAGGGTGAGAAGATTTAATATCACTCAAGGTATTAACGTTAATTAAATCAGCATGACCCAAAACAATTAAATTAGGTCTAAAATTATTACATATATCAACTAACTTACTATTTAACATTTTAGAGCCATTAAGATCATTTATTGATTTGTTGTGCTTTAAAACATCTCTATCACTAAATTCTAAAACACTATGGCCCAATCTAATAAATCCATTGTTAATTCTTCTACCTGTGTTGAAAAATAATCTTCCATTATGTCTTTCATTAAAATTTGTAATATGAAGAATTCTTAACGACTCTGCACTTGCAATATATTTAGAAAATTTTTTATTAGGATTTAAAAGATTTTCTCTGTAATCATCAACTTCATGTGAGCTTTTTTCATTAGTGTGAATAAAATTTTTATTTGATAATTTTTGATATTTCTTTCTTATATTAAAATTTTTAATAAGAAAATCAATTTCATTGAATAACTCATTTTCATTTAATTTTTTTAAAATTATTCCATTTGTAATTGTTTCAGGTAAACCACCTTTGTTACTAATAATAACAGCACAACCATTTGATGAAGCTTCTAAACTTGTTCTACCTAACGGCTCATCCCACCTAGAACATGCAACAGCAATGCTTGTTTTCTTGAAAATGCTTAAAACATTATTGTGATTTTGAAATCCTAAAAGTTTTAAGTTTTTATGTTTAAATTCCATAGATTCTCTACGTTCATCACCTATTACATACGCTTTCCATGTATTATATTTATTCAAAATTTTAAGAATAGCCTTTCCAAAAATATCGTATCCTTTTGCTTTATTTAATTTGCCAACAAATGTTATCCATTTTTTTTTAGCCGAAAAATTAATTTTTTGTTTTGCAGAAGATTGATAAATTATAATAAGTTTTTCAGCGTTATAAAAACGACTTTGTATATTATCTAAAAATCTTTTTTTTGACCACTGACTGTTAAAAATAATTTTTGAACAGTTTTGCAATAAAAAAATTCTTTCTTTAATAGTTTTAGATCCCCTCATTGAGAGAGGGTCATTATGGAAATATAAAACAAATTTTGAATTAATTTTTTCTTGAATCAAGTAAGATAAATAAGTAGGCCTATTATGTATTTCAATAATTTCAGAATTTTCTTTTTTTTCCTCAACAACAAATTGTTGAATGTAAATTTTACTTTGACTATTTATAAATTCCTTTTTTAATGTTAAGTTATGGTATTTTAATGGAAATTTTTTTTTAAAATCAGTACTTCCATATATAATAATAGAATTTTTATATTTACTTATTTTAGTTATATCTTTTACAAATAATGATACAGCACCGGCATAGTTAGGTGAAAAGTTTTCTTTATAAGGTAATAGAATGGAAATCTTCATTTATTTTTATTTATATAGTTATGTTTAATTAATTTTCTCAATTTGTAATTTTTTTTTAATTTATATTCTTCTTTCATAGCTAAAGATTTTGTTGAAATTTTTTTTGAATATATCAGTTTCCATTTTTTTCCTTTTGTGTATTTTGCACCTTTTGATAAATTATGTAACTTAATCCTTTTTTGCAAATTAGATGAGTACCCAACATATGAAAAAAATCTCCCCTTACTACTAGATAATAAAAGATAAACATAAAAAGGCATATTTGGCGGTCCCTAGGGGAATCGAACCCCTCTTTGCAGGATGAAAACCAGCTGTCCTAACCGATAGACGAAGGGACCAATTTTAAATCTTTTATTGTAAAAAATATTAATTATCAAGATGTTTTAAATTAAATAATCAAATCTTTAATGATCAATTGGAGCGATTTTTTGTTATTCCAAAAGTTTTCATTTATTTGTCCAATGATATTAATTTCTTTTTTATAGTTCAATAAATATTCAGCAATTTTAGTATTTATTGAATTAAATGAAATAGATCTAATAGAATAGCCAATTTTTGATTTTAAAATACAAGATATATGTTTTTTTTTGATTATGTTTTTTTTTATAATTTTTAAATTTTCAAATAAAAAAGTTGGTTCAGGATTTCCATTTCCAAAAGGTTCTAATTTGCTTATTTCATCGTAAAAATTTTTATTAAAAGCAAAGGATGAAATTTTTGAATCATAATTAAAAATATTGCTATTTTTTATGCGTAAATTTTTGTAAGATTTTTCTATATATAATTGAAAATTATTAATCATTTTTTTTTTTAAAGTAAAACCACCTGCCATGTTGTGCCCGCCTCCAGTAATTAAAATGTTTTCATCTACTGCATTTTTTATAACAGTACCAATATTAAAATTATCAATAGATCTAGCAGAACCTTTTAAAACTTCATTTGAATTAGTAATTACTATAGATGGTTTATTAAAATAATCTTTTAATCTTGCAGCAATAATTCCAATGAGACCCTCATTTATAGACGAGTCATAAAGAATAATAATATTTTTATTGTTTTTATCTATTTTGGTAAAATCTACTTGACTTAATATTTTATCTTCAATTTTTTTTCTTTTTTCGTTTAATTTAATTAATTTATCTGTTCTATTGACAGCAAAATCTTCATTATCTGATGATAACAATTCAGTTGCATAATTTGATTTACCCAATCTTCCACCTGAATTCAAAATTGGTCCAATCAAATAACCTAGATGATTAACTGATATTTTTGAATCAATTTCTTTAAATTTATAAATTTCATTAAAACTTAAAAAATTTTTTATATCAAAATTTTTTAATGCCTCTATAGCAATCAATCTATTTAATTTTCTTAGTGGCATAACATCACAAACAGTAGCTAGTAAAACATAAATCAAATAATCTTTGATATTAATTTTAAATTTTATTTTTTTTGATAATAGGTCTAAAAAAAAATACGTTAAGGTAGTAGCACATAAATAATCATATTGTTTATATCCATTGTTTTTTTTAGGATTTATTATGCTGTTTGCACAAGGATAAGGCTTATTAATTTCATGATGATCAATAATTATAGATTTTATATTATTAATATTAAGATAATCTATAGCTTCATTTGATGTCGATCCACAATCAACCATTACTACTAAGCTTGGTTTTTGTAAAATAAGTTTTTTAAAAAGTATTTTAGAAGGACCATATCCATCTATTTCTCTATCTGGAATGTAAAAAAAATGTGGATGATTAATATTTCTTAAAAATCTTACTATTAATGATGTAGCTGCTGATCCATCAACGTCATAATCACCTAAAATACATATTTTTTCATTTTTTTTTATTGTATCTATAAATATATTTAATGATTTCTCATAATCAGTGTTTTTTACAAAAATATTATTCAGACTAATTTGATTATTTATAGAGTAAATTTCATCTTCATCAAAATTCCTTGAAATTATTATTTTTGATACAAGTTCAGAAAAATCATGATCTTGTTTTAACTTTTCAGTTTTATTTTTATTAATTTTTGTCTCCTTATATATTTTTCCAGAGACTGAAATCATGTTTCAATAATATCTATTTTTTTGATAACCTTTTGAAGTCCTGAACTTTTATGGGTAACTAAAGTTTCTGATATATATTCGTTTCCATTAATTTTAATACCTTTCACTAAATCACCAGTAGTAATACCGGTCGCACAAAAAATAGAGTCACCCGAAACAATTTCATGAAGATCATATTTTTTATTTAAATCTTTAATTCCCATTTTCTTTGCTCTGCCAATACTTTTTTCATTGTCAAAAATAAATTTTCCTTGAAAGTGGCAACCAAAAGCATCCAGTGCAGATGCAGCCAGAACACCTTCAGGACCTCCACCAATACCAAGAAAAATATCAACGTTATGTTTAGGATCAGACACTAATAAAGCTCCAGATACATCTCCATCTGTAATTAATTTTAAATTAACACCCATTTTGTTTAACTCATTAATAATTTCTTTATGTCTTGGTCTATTTAAAATACATGCCGTAATTGATGTAATTTTTTTATTTTTAAATTCTGCTAAATTTAAAATATTTTTTTTTAATGGAAAATCTAAATCAACAACATCTTTTTCAATTTTTCCAGTTGCTATTTTATTCATGTAAGTTTCTGGTGCATTTAATAAATTTGATTTTTCTGCGATAGCTATAACTGATAGCGCGCCAGGTAAATTTTTTGCAGCAAAATTTGTACCTTCAAGTGGATCTACGGCAATATCAAAATTTGGCCCATTCATAGATCCAAGTTTTTCTCCAATATATAACATTGGAGCCTCATCTAGTTCACCCTCTCCAATTACAATTCGTCCATTCATTGAAATTTTGTTTAATTCAAATCTCATAGAATCAACTGCTGCTTTATCAGCAGCTATCTTATCTTCTTTTCCTACTTGATATGATGAAGCTAATGCTGCTTTAGATGAGACATTTATAAACTGTTCAACAAATTTTTTATCAATTGTCACTAACTATACAATCTGATTAATGTTGGAAACTTAAGAATATTTTTTTTTTTTCTAAAAATTGACAAGCAAATATTTGAATTTAATTCACTTGTTTTGTGGGTAATTATAATGATTGTAGCTTTGTTGTTTTTTTTGTCTGGCGTTTGAATAATTCTTTTAACTGAAATTTTGTATTTAGCTAAACGATTAGTAATTTCAGATAAAACACCAGGTTTATCTTTAACTTCAAATCTTAAATAAAGAGAATTAACATAATTACCTTTATCATAGGTTTTAATAAATTTTCTTTTTTTGCTAGGTATACCAAAAGGATACTTAATGTTGCCTCTTAATATTGACAGTAGATCGGACATTAGTGCAGAAGATGTTGCCTCTGGACCAGCACCCTCCCCTTGTAAAACACTTTCTCCAACAGGTTTCCCTTTTATAATAACTGCGTTCATAACGCCATTAACATTTCCAATATAAGAATTTTTACTAACTAAACATGGGTGAACTGTTTCAAAAAGCTTATTATTAATTAATTCAGATATACCAAGCAATTTAATTTTAAGATTTAACTGATTGGCTATTTCAATATCTTTTAATTCTATATGCTCAATTCCTTCCATTAAGCAACTATTTTTAGAAATTTTTGAATTAAATGAGAGAGAAGATAAAATTCTAACTTTAGCTAAAGCATCAGCACCATTTAAATCAAATTTTGGATTACCTGGCTCAGCATAACCTAAATTTTGAGCTTTTTTTAAAACATTTTTAAAAGTTTCATTAGAACTCTCCATCTCAGAAAGAATATAGTTAGTAGTACCATTTAAAATTCCATAAACCTTAGAGATTTTATTAGTAGCCAAACTTTCTTTAATAGTTCTTAAAATTGGAATACCACCAGCAACTGAAGCTTCAAATTCTAAATTAACTCTATTTTTTTCTGCTAAAGTTGATAAATAATCTCCATGTTTAGCCATTAAAGCTTTGTTTGGTGTAATCACATGAATTTTATTTTTTAATGCAACTTCAATAATTTTTTTTGAGATACCATCAGATAATCCTATTGCTTCAAATAAAATATCTATTTTTTTATTATTAAAAATTTTTAATGGATCTTTAAAAAATATTTTTTTGTTTATTTTAAATTTTCTTTTTTTATTAATATTTTTTGCCGATATAGCAACTACAGAAATTTTTTTATCGGTTTTTAATTCAATTTCTTTTTTTTTATTTTTTAATTCATTTAATAAATAATTACCAACTTTTCCTAGACCAACTACAGCAATGTTAATTTTTTTTTTCATAAACTACTTATCTATATTAGGGTAAGTGCTTTTTTCGTTATATCTTTCTAACATCATCTTAAACTTATCAAAAGATTTGATTTGATCAAAATTTATAACTTCATCATTAAAATTATTGTTTAAATTAGCGGAAGAACAAGCAGTTAAAAAAAATAAAAAAAATAATTTTTTCATTTTAAACCTTTTGTCAATGAAAAATTATATTTTATATTCATATTTTGAATTGCTTGGCCTGCTCCGCCTTTAATCAAATTATCAATAACCGATAAAATAATATATTTATTCTTATACTTTGTTCTACAGATCGATATATGGCAGTTATTTGTAAAAATTACATCATTTGTACTTAAAAAAGTATTAGGTTTCATTATCTTAATAAATTCATTTTTTTTATAAAACTTAAGCAAAGTTTTATAAATATATGAAATGGGTAATGATTTATTAGTTTCAACATATATAGTGCTTAAAATCCCCCTAAACATAGGCGACAAATGTGGTGTAAAAGTAAAATTAAATTTATTATTTGTGTATTTTGCAATTTCTTGTTGAATTTCTGAGTTATGCTTGTGAAATCCGACACCATATGAGCTTAAAGATTCATATAAATTTTTTTTTATATATTTTTTATGAACACCTCTACCTGCTCCTGAATAACCAGATTTAGAGTCTATAATTATATTATTTAATTTTATTATGTTATTTTTTAATAAAGGATACAAGGGTAACAATATTGATGTTGGATAGCAACCTGGGCATGAAATAATATTAAATTTTTTAATCTTGTCACCAGCAACTTCTGGTAAAGCATAAATACTTTTTTTAATATTAATAATTGCTTTATGCTTTTGTTTATACCATTTTAAATATGATTGAGCATTTTCAATTCTAAAATCACCTGATAAATCGATTAAAACGTTATTTTTTAATAAACATTTTGATATAGTTTGTGATTCACCATTAGGTAAGGCAGTAAAAATTAAATCAACATTTTTTAAAAGTGATTTATTAAATTTAATAATATTAGGTAATTTTTTTAAATTTAATTCTTTATCAAAATTAGAAATTTTTTTTCCTATAGAAGATTTACCACATAAATATTTAATTATGACACCATTGTGTTTAATCAACAATTTTATTAATTGTAAACCAATATAGCCAGTTGAACCAGCAACTAAAACTTTAAGCTTTGACATTTAATATTATAACAGTAAAAAATTAAAAAAAAATTATCTTTTAGAAAACTGGAAGCTTTTTCTTGCTTTTTTACGGCCAGGTTTCTTTCTTTCGACGGCCCTTGAATCTCTAGTAGTAAGTTTTTCTTTTCTTAGTATAGATTTATATTCAATATCAATTAATAATAGTGCTTTTGAAATTCCATGAACCATCGCTCCAGCTTGACCAGTATGACCACCACCTTTTACACTACATCTAACATCATAATCAGTAGCTTTATCAATTATTTCAAAAGGTCTTACAATTTGCATTTTATGATTTTCACTTACAAAATATTTATGAAATTCTTTTCCATTTACATAAATTTTTCCAGATCCTTTTTTTAACCAAATCTTTGCTACAGAAGTCTTTCTTCTTCCTGTTGCATATTTACTATCTTTAAAATCTAATTTTATTTTATTTTTTTTTTTTGAAATTTCTTGTGTTTCTACCATATTAATTTCTAATTAAATTTTTATTATTCAATTTTCCTAAATCAATTATAGTTGGATTTTGCACTGCGTGAGGATGATTTTCACCAGTATAAATTTTAAGTTTAGTTAATTGTTTTTTACCTAATACACCACCTGGTAACATTCTTTTTACTGCAAGTTTTAAACTTTCTCCTGGTTTTTTTTCACTTAATTTTTTTGGTGTTGTTTCTTTAATTCCCCCAGGATGTCCCGTATGTCTATAATATTTTTTGTTTTCAAATTTTTTTCCTGTAAACTTTATTTGTTCAATATTTTTAACAATAACGTAATCTCCATGGTCCATGTGAGGTGTGTAAGTACTTTTATTCTTACCACGAATTATTTTAGAAATTATTGCAGCTAAACGTCCTACAACAGCATTTTTTGCGTCAATTTCGAACCAAGAAGCAGTTATGTCGTCTTTTTTAATAAATCTAGTCATTGTGCTGGGATTAATACTTTTTATTAATTATAATGTCAATTAATAGAAGTTATAAAACCTGTTATTAACTCACTAAATAAGGATTTTTATACCTTGCAAGGCTGTATTTAAATATAATAGACTTCTTTTACTACAAAATTATTAATTATGTACGTGGGTATTTAACTTAATTGTGCACCTTGAATTCATCTAAAGCACTAAAAAGGAGTTTAAATGTCAAAAGATATAAAAAATCCGGAAACAATAGCATTACACGGTGGTGACTATAGAAGCGATCCTGCAACAACATCTGTAGCTGTCCCTATATATAGAACAACATCATATCAATTCAAAGATACTGATACAGCTGCAAATTTATTTGCATTAAAAGAATTTGGGAACATTTATACACGTATAATGAACCCTACTAATGATGTACTGGAAAAAAGAGTTGCTGCGTTAGAAAATGGTTTAGCTTGTGTATCAGTAGGCTCAGGTCAAGCTGCTTCAACATTTGCTATCTTGAATGTTTGTCAGTCAGGTGATAATTTTATTAGTTCTACTGATCTTTATGGAGGAACTGTCAATCTATTTACTCATACTCTAAAAAAACTTGGTATAGAATGTAGATATGCGGATCCAACTGATCCTAATAATTTTGAAAAACTTATAGATGATAAGACAAGGTGTTTTTATGCTGAAACTCTTCCAAATCCTTATTTAAGAGTTTTTCCTATTAAGGAAGTTGCTGACATAGGTAGAAAACACAACATACCTTTAATTATGGATAACACAGCCTCACCTGTCATATGTAAACCAATTGATCATGGTGCTGCAGTTGTTGTTCATTCACTAACAAAATTTATTGGTGGACATGGAACTGTCATTGGTGGATGTTTAGTTGATGGTGGTAATTTCGATTGGACCACTGATCCTAAAAGACAACCTTCATTTAATGAACCAGACGCTAGTTATGGTGGTGCTGTATGGGGAGAAGTTGTACCTCAATTAACAGGAGCAAATGTTGCTTTTGCTGTTAGGGCTAGAGTTGTTCTATTAAGAGATCTTGGTGCTCCATTAGCTCCAGATAATGCCTGGGGAATAATACAAGGAATGGAAACTGTAGCTTTAAGAATGAAACAGCATTGTTCAAATGCAGAAAAAGTTGTTGATTTTTTATCAAAGCACAAAAGTGTGGACAGAGTAATTTATCCAACACTACACAAGGGTGAGTTAGCTAGCAGAGCTAAAAAATACTTTAAAGGTGGAAATGGTGGATTAGTTGGTGTTGAAGTAAAAGGTGGTGTTGAAGCTGGTAAAAAATTTATTGAGGCATTAAAAATGTTTTACCATGTAGCTAATATTGGAGACGCTAGAAGTTTGGCGATACATCCTGCTACAACAACTCATAGTCAGCTTACACCTGAAGAGTTATTAGCAGCAGGAGTTACACCAGGTTATATTAGATTATCAATTGGAATAGAACATCCAGATGATATTATTGCAGATTTGGAACAAGCTCTATCAGCTTCAGGAAAACCAAGTCTTAAAGCTGTTGGTTAGTTTTTGAATTTAAAAAAACTAAATAAATAGTTGAGAGAACTAAAAAAATTGAACTTATTTGGTGCATAGAAGCTAGTAAGATTTGTGCACCAGATAATAATGTAAAAATACCTAAAATTATCTGTATAACTAATAAAAGACCAAGAAAATAAACTGTTTTAGCAAAATTTATTAACTTGTTTATATAAATGTTTATACACATTATCAGATATAAAAAGAAAATTAAGTAAGCTAAATTTCTATGAATAAATTGAACTAACGACGGTTCATTAAAAACTGAAAATTTAAAAAAATTTAATATTGGATTATCATCAGGGAAAAATGTAGATCCCATTAATGGCCAAGTATTATAAATCAATCCTGCGTCCATACCCGATACAAATGCACCAAAAATAATTTGAAGAAAAATTAATAATAAAAAAAAAATTGGAAAGTAAAAATTTATTTTTTTTGAGGGAAAAACTAAATTAATTAATTTTAAATATTCCCAAAAAAGTAAACTAAGAATTAAAAAAGCTAAAAATAAATGTAATGATAGCCTATAATGACTCACGTCAACTTTATCAACTAGTCCACTAGTCACCATGTACCATCCAATAAATCCTTGAAGGCAAATGAGAAAAAAAATTAAAAAAAATTTTTTTGTTTTATTAAAACCTAATTTAATAGAAAAATAAATTAGAGGTAATAAAAAAAAAATTCCAATTAATCTGCCTAAAAATCTATGAATAAATTCCCACCAAAAAATAATTTTAAATTCATCTAAATTCATAGAAAAATTTTGTAATTGATATTCAGGTATTTCTTTATATAAATCAAAATACTGATTCCATTGAAAATCATTTAAAGGTGGAATGATTCCAGAAAAAAGTTGCCACTGTGTTATTGATAGACCAGAATCAGTTAATCTTGTAAGTCCACCAACAATTATCATTATAGAAATAATTATACACATCCCTATTAGCCACTTTGCTAAATAGCTTTTTAATTGAGTATTCTCTATATACATAATCAAATAAATATATTAATTATAAGAAAATCCAATTGATTAAATGTCGCCAAAAAACAAAATTAAACTGAATTTACTAAGGAAAAGATTGGATAAGTTAGATAATAAACTATTACTATTAATCAAAGAAAGATCATTAATTGTTAAGAAAGTTCTAAATTTAAAAAAATATAAAAGTGAAATTGTTGATAAAAAAAGAATTAATTTTATACTTAAAAAAATTAAAAAAAAATCTATACAAAATAAAATAGATCCTAAAATTACGCAAAGAATTTGGACCAATATGATTTGGTCATATATAGACTACGAAAGAAGAAATTTTACTAAAAAATAGTACTATTTACTATGTGGTGGAAGTTTTTTCTCAACAAAAGTTTCGTGTTTTCTTGTTGAAGGATTGTATTTTTTAGCTTTTAACTTAACCTTAGCTTTTTCACCTCCAGCAGGTTTTTTAACATAATAGAAAAAAGGACTATCAGGTTTTGTTTCAGGAACTAAACGAACTTTAATATGTGTTTTTTTTGCCATACTATTTAATCTTTTTTAATTGTTTTATTAGATTTGAAATATTTTTAAGCTTATTTTTTATTTTAATATTTTCATTTATAGAATTATTTGAAAATTCGTCAAGTTTTAATGATCGATTATCATTCAGAACTTTTTTGGCACCAATTATAGTCATACCTTGTTCTTTTAATAAAAATTTAACTTTTTTTAAGACATCTATAGATGTTTTGTCATAATATCTCCTTTTACCAGCCAGGATTTTTGGTTTTATTTGTTTAAATTCTTTTTCCCAAAATCTGATTGTATGAGTATTAAGACTACCGTTTTTTTTATTTACAAGGTTTAATAATTTTGCAACTTCTCCAATTGATTTATAAGCAGTGTCAAATTTGATCATTTTTACTTAAATTTACTAAATTTTTAAATTCTTTTGCAGGTTTAAATAAAACTACATTTCTTTTTGATATAATTTTTTTTTCTTTTGTTTTCGGATTTCTACCAAGTCTACTTTTTTTGTTACGGATAGTAAAAGTACCAAACTTAGAAATTTTTATCTTATTATGCTTTTTTAAATTATCAATTATTGTTATTAAAATATCATCTAATAAATTTTCAGATATTTTTTTTGAAAATCCTATTTGCATATACACGGAATTAATTAAATCTTTTTTGGTTAAATTAATTCTCATTGTTAATTGATATTCTCTTTTATTTTTTCTACTAAGTTTCCTTTAACAATTTTTTGACATACACTTAAGGAATTAGAAAAACCTATATAGTCTGTTCCACTATGACTTTTAACTACTGGTGAATCCAATCCTACAAATATAGCTCCATTGTACAGTCTTGGATCTAATTTTTTTCTAAATTTTCTTAAATTATTAATATTTAATAATGAAGAAATTTTACCAATTAATGTATCGGTCATTGCTTTTTTTAATTCACTAGTTATAAAACTTGCAGTGCCCTCAGCTGTTTTTAAAGCAACATTACCAGTAAATCCATCAGCAACAATTACATTAACATCACCATTCATCAATTGATTGCCTTCAATATATCCCTTAAATTCATAATTTAAATTTTTCTTTTCTTTAAGTTTTTGATAAGTATTTTTTATTATTTCATTTCCTTTGGTTGCTTCAGAACCTATGTTAAGTAAAGCTACTTTTGCAATTTCGTTTGGATACAATGTTTTAAACATAGCAGAGCCCATAATAGTAAAATCAATTAAATTTTTTTCACTGCATTCAATATTAGCTCCCAAATCTAAAACTACACTCATCCATTTTTTATTAGGCCACAAAGCAGACAAAGCAGGTTTGTCAATATTTTCAATCATAGTAAGATTTAATTTTGCAATTACCAATAAAGCTCCTGTATTACCTGCGGAAATTACAATATCTGCATTTTTATTTTTAACACTATTAATTGCAAGCCACATGCTTGTATTTTTTCCTCTTTTAGCTGCTTCTAACGGTGTATCTGTCCCTTCAACAACTTCAGTTGTATGAATAATTTCAAAAAAATCTTTGTTTAACGATTTAGGTATTAAATTAATTATTTTTTCTTTATCACCAAATATTTGATAAAATGTGTCATTACTATTTTTGTTGTGATGAACTATGCCATCTACAATTTTCTTTGGTGAATCATCACCTCCCATAGCGTCTATGGCAATTTTAACTGCTTTATTCATTAATTATAATAATTTAATATTATTCCTTAGGATCTAAGACTTGTCTACCCTTGTACATCCCTGATTTAAGGTCTAAATGGTGTGATAATCGATATTCACCAGATTTTTTGTCTTCAATTATGTTCTTTGAAGTAAATTTGATGTGTGATCTTCTTTTACCACTTCTCGAATGCGATTGTTTACGTTTTGGTACAGCCATAATATTTTTTAGTGGTTAATTACACCGTTTATATAAGAATTTAAAGTATTATTTAATAAATTTAACCTATATTTTTCAAAGTAATCAGCCAAATAAGCAATATCAGCACTACTATTTATATAATTCGATAAAATAGATCTTTTATTAACTAATGATAAATCTTCCCAATTATGAATCTTATCAATCATTTCATAAAATAGATTTAGGTAACTTTTCATTTTTTTATTAATTGATTGATCTCCATAACCAATTTCCCTTATACTAAGTTCAAGCTGCCTAAATGAGTAGTCATATATTCCTTGGAGTATTTTCTTATCATTGTCATTTTTAAAAACCTTTAAAAAGAATGCAAAATGAAATAAAAAGAAAATTAATCTGTCAGAAAATGTGTCCTGCTCAGGAAAATTTTTATATAAATCTTTATTTCTAGTTAAATTGACTAAATTATTGTAAATATTTATATATTTATTATTCATAATGAAAATTTTATTTATATTATTATTTATATTTATTTCAAATTGTACATTAAATAAAGTTGTTAAACACCATGGTGTTCATTTTTTAGATAAAAAACAAAAATCCCTTGAATTACAATCAAGTAATAGAAATGATATTCTAAGTGTTTTAGGACCACCTTCAACCAAAAGTAGTTTTGATAATGATGTGTGGATTTATATAGAGAGAAAAACAACCAAATCTTCTGTAATAAAGTTGGGAAAAAAAAAAACAATTGTTAATAATGTTTTGGTTTTAGAAATAGATAATTCTGGATTGCTAGTTAAAAAAGATTTTTTAGATATTAATAACATGAACAAAATAAAATTTTCTGAAAAAAGCACAGAATTAACATATTCTAAAAATTCTTTTGTTTACGACTTTCTTTCAAGCATGAGACAAAAAATAAATGACCCATTAGGAAAAAGAAAAAAGAAAAAAAATTAACCTGCAATAAGAGCCAACAATAATAATGCTACTATGTTAGTGATTTTAATCATTGGGTTTATAGCGGGACCAGCAGTATCTTTATAAGGATCACCAACTGTATCACCAGTAACAGCTGCTTTATGTGATTCCGAACCTTTTCCACCGTGATTTCCATCTTCAATAAACTTTTTAGCATTATCCCATGCTCCCCCACCTGCTGTCATTGAAACAGCTACAAATAAACCTGTAATTATAACACCAAGTAACATCGCTCCAACAGAAGCTAGTGCTGCGACTTGACCACCTATAAATAAAATAACATAATATAAAATAATAGGAGATAATACTGGTAATAAGGAAGGAATTATCATTTCTTTAATTGCTGCCCTAGTTAATAAATCAACAAGCTTACCATAATCTGGTTTAGCTTTACCTTTCATTATACCAGGAATCTTTTTAAATTGTCTTCTCACTTCAATCACTACAGCACCACCTGCTCTACCGACAGCCTGCATTCCCATTGAACCAAATAAATAAGGTAACATCCCACCAATTAATAAACCTACTACTACAAATGGATTTGATAAATCGAAAGTAACATTAATACCTTCTAGTTTAGATCCTGAAACTGTTGAAAAATATTTTATATCTTCTGTATATGCCGCAAATAATACTAAAGCACCCAATCCAGCTGATCCAATAGCATAACCTTTTGTAACAGCTTTAGTTGTATTACCAACAGCATCTAATGCATCTGTAGTTTTTCTAACATTTTTTGGAAGTTTAGACATTTCAGCTATACCTCCAGCGTTATCAGTAACAGGTCCGTATGCATCGAGAGCAACAACCATTCCAGCTAAAGCTAACATGGTAGTAACTGCTATTGCAATGCCATAAAGTCCTGCTAATGAGTTTGTAGCTAATATTCCAGAAACAATAATTAATGCAGGTATTGCTGTTGCTTCCATTGAAACTGCTAATCCTTGAATTACATTAGTTCCATGGCCAGTAGTTGAAGATGCAGCAACACTTCTTACTGGTCTATAATTAGTTCCTGTATAATATTCTGTGATCCAAATTAATAATCCAGTAATTATTAATCCAATAATTCCACAAATATATAAACTCATCCCATTAAATTCTTTTCCAGCAACATTGTATTCTGTAGAGAAACCAATTACATAATCAGTAACAGGGTATAAGATTAACAATGAAGAAATAGCAGTAACAACAAAACCCTTGTATAAAGCGTTCATTACATTTTTACTTTTACCAAGTTTAACAAAATAAGTACCTAATATTGATGTAAGAATACATGCACCACCAATAGATAAAGGATAAATCATCATATTCATATCACCATGAAAAAATATTGAAGATAAGACCATTGTAGCGACAATAGTTACTGCATAAGTTTCAAATAAATCTGCAGCCATACCTGCGCAATCCCCAACATTATCTCCAACGTTATCAGCAATAACAGCAGGATTTCTAGGGTCATCCTCAGGAATGCCAGCTTCAACTTTTCCGACTAAATCAGCACCTACATCAGCACCTTTAGTAAATATACCCCCACCTAGTCTTGCAAAAATAGATATTAAAGAAGCACCAAATCCTAAAGCTACTAAAGCATTAACTATTTCTCTTTCATCAGTACCAACTTTTAATAATGAATAATAATAAACAGCAATTGCTAGCAAAGCTAGACCTGCAACAAGCATACCTGTAACTGCACCTGACTTAAATGCAATAGACAGACCACTAGCTAAACCTTTTCTAGAAGCCTCAGCTGTTCTAACATTAGCCTGAACTGATACTAACATTCCAACATAGCCAGCAATACCCGATAGTGTTGCTCCAATTAAGTAACCTAACCCAACTAAAATATTAAAGGCATAACTAATTATTATCAAAACAACAATACCAACAATCGCAATTGTTTTGTATTGACGTGTTAAATATGCTTTAGCTCCAATTTGAATAGCAGATGCAATTTCTTGCATTTTTGAGTTTCCAGGACTTGAATTAAGAATATTTCTTCCAGTAAAATAACCATAGACTAAAGAAAGGAAACCAGCTGCAATTGTGTAAAGTAAAATTGTTTCTACCGATGTGTTCATAAAACCTTTAATATTGTTTAATTAATAAAATTTAAATATTTAAAGATCGGACAATACAAAAAAAAATATAAAAGGCAATATTTAACTTATTAAAACCTATGCAAATAACCTTTATTTTTAACCTTAATAACTGCGTTATTATGGTCAACAATAGTAGATTTTAAGTAATTGCTTACAATTTTTCCAATTATTGAAATACGAATATTTAATAGTTTTGAAATATTTTTAATATATTTTCGTTTTGATTTCGAAGCTGTAAATATGATTTGGTAATCGTCTCCATTTGAAATATAATTTTTCAGTTTAAGTTTTTTTTTTTTTAACACATAAAGAAAATTTTTAGAAACAGGAATTTCCTTTAAAAAAATTTTGTAAGATAATTTTTGTAAATTAAGCATTTTATTTAAATCAGCTAAAAGTCCATCTGAAATATCTATAGATGTATTAGCAAAACTTGTAATTTTGCTAACTAATTTCAATTTAATATTTGGTAAAAAATATTGACGAATAAAATATTTTCTTAGTTTATTATTTAGTTTTATTTTTTTTTTTAATACAAGTAGACCTAAATGACTATCACCAATATTACCAGTAACATATATATCGTCATTAATTTTTGCTTTATTTCGATAAATAATTTTTTTTGAGAAACCTATGGAGGTAATAGAAAATGTAAGTTTGTTTGAAAAAGTAGTGTCACCACCACTTAAAAATATTTTATATTTTTTTTGTTCTTCACTAAGTGATTTGACAATTTTTAATATATTAATCTTCGAAAATTTCTTTTTATTACCAGATGCTGAAATAAAATAATATTTAGGTATGACACCTTTACAAATAAGATCTGATATAGAAGATCTAATAATTTTTTTTATAACTAATTCTGGTTTTTTAAAGTTTAAAAAATGAATACCTTCAGTATATGTATCTACAGAAACCACTAATTCATCTTTTTTACTAAAAAAAACATCATCATTAAGGTTTAATGAACTAGGGGATTTTTTGGAAAGTCTTTGAAAATAATTTTTTATTATATCAAATTCATTCATCAGAAGTTCTTATTTTTTTAGCAATTTTATCTAGTATAGCATTTAAGTATTTAGTTTGTGAATTTTCTAAAAAGAAGTTTGATGCATCTAAATACTCTTTAATAATTATTTTTCTTGAAATTTTTGGTTTGTATAAAAGTTCAAATATTGCAGATTTTATTATTATTTGAAAAACTTTATCTAAATTTGTTAATTGTAAATCTTTATTTAAATAATTTTTAAGTTCTTCTTTAATTATTTCATCTCTTTCAATAGTTCCAATAACAACATCTTTAATAAATTTCTTAAATCGATGTTTTGGAAAAGATAAATCTTCATCTTTATTAAAAAATTTACCATATAATTTTTGAATAATTATTACTCTCGGGTTTTGATTTGACTTATATGGTGCTCTCATTTTATTGAGATAAAACAGATATTACTGCTTGTGTTGCTTCTTTACCTTTGCCATTTTTAATATTTTTTTTTAAAAGTTTTTTATCACTTCCTGATCTTTTAATAGCTTGTTCAAAATTTAATGCCGTTATAATGCCATTTCCAATTGGTTTTTTATTTTCTATTGATAATTTCATTAAACCATTGAATGTTGATTTAGAAATAAAATCAAAATGTGGAGTTTCACCTTTAATTACGCAACCTAAAGCTATAAATCCATCAAACTTATTTAAATTTTTTGCTATAACAACAGGTATCTCAAATATTCCAGGGACATTTATTATACTATATTTTATCTTTGAATCATTTAAAAGATTTTTAGCATCGGAAACTAAGCTGACTGTAATATTCAAATAATAATTTGCACAAACTATTAATACTTTTTTTTTCATTTAATTATTTCTTGTTTTATTATCTTTATACCGTAACCATCCAAACCAATAACTTTTTTAGGAGATTTTGTTATTAGTATCATATTTTTAATCTTTAAATCTTTGATTATTTGAGCTCCAATACCATAATTTTTTATAAGTTTATCATTATCTTTTTTATAAAAATTCTTATTTTTATAATCTTTAAGAGTTTGAGTAACAGATTTTAAGTTAGAATCCTTTATAAAAACTAAAACACAATTATTATATTTTTTAAAATATGTTAAAGTATCTTTAAATGAACTTGGCAACTCTTGATTTATCAAATAATTTTGAACTACATTTGATGAAATGACTCTTACACGTGGTACTATCCCTTTTTTAATATTTCCTTTAATTAAAGCAAAATGTTCTGATCCATCTAATAAATTTTCATAAATTTTAATTTTATAACTCTTTTTTTTAAATTGAATGTCAGATTGTTTTTTTAATTTAATTAACTTTTCCTTTTTAAGTCTATAAGCAATTAAATCTTCAATTTTTCCTATTTTTAATTTATGTTTTATTGCAAAGTTAAATAAATCTAGCCCTTTTGCCATTGACCCATCTTCATTTAGTATTTCGCATATAACTGCTGAATTATTTTTTTTAGCAAGTTTAGATATGTCTACAGAAGCTTCCGTATGTCCTGCTCGAACTAATACACCACCATCTTTTGCTACAATTGGGAAAACATGGCCTGGAGATACAATCTCGTTTTTATTAACTTTTTTTTTAGATGCAACTTTAATTGTTCTTGCTCTATCCTTAGCTGATATACCAGTTGTAATTCCCTTTTTAGCTTCTATTGAAACTGTAAATGCAGTTTGATTTCTTGATTTATTAACAAGTGACATTGGAGGCAAATTTAACTTTTTAGCTTGGATACTATCCATTGACAAACAAATTAATCCCCTTCCATATTTTGCCATAAAGTTAATATTTAATGCATTAGAATCTGATGTTGAAATAATTAAATCACCTTCGTTTTCCCTTTTTTCGTCATCAACAAGAATAAACATGCCACCTCTCTTGGCAATATTAATTATATTTTCTATTGATGAATAATTATTTTTTCTCATTAAAATAATTTTTAACGTATTTTGATAAGATATCTATCTCAATATTTACAAAATCTTTTTTTTTCAAATTCGACAAATTTGTAAATTTAAAAGTATGTGGTATTACCCATATTTGAAAACCTTTTTTTGTAATTTTAGATATAGTTAATGAAATTCCGTTTAAACAAATAGAGGCTTTTTCAATAAGACTTTTTCGCACTTTTGTGGAAATAATTAAATCAAATAAATAAGATTTATCTATCTTATTAATAAAATTAATAACACCAGTTGTGTCAACATGGCCTTGACAAATATGACCTGAAATTTTATCTCCATATTTTAATGGTAATTCTAAATTAACTTTATCTTCAACTTTAATACGTTTAAATTTAGATCTATTGATGGTTTCTTTAGAAAGATAAAATTCTAATATTTTATTATTAATTGATATTAAAGTTAAACAAACACCATCACATGAAATAGAAATACCTATATCATTAGCCGTTAATTTAATATTTGATTTTAAAAATATATTAATACCGTTTGGATTTTTTACTAATTTTTTTACTATACCTTGATTAAATATAATTCCGTTAAACATTTTAATTTTTATATAAATAAAGCATATCTTCATTTAAATAAGTATCTATTTTTATTTTTTGTTTATAGATTTTAGATAAATATTTTTTTGGGTTAAATTCTTTATAATCGTTAATTTTTTTTATATTAGTAGAACTTTTAAATAAGTAAAATTGATTAAATACATTGTTATTAAAAAAATTTACTGATAAGTTTTTTCCACCTTCGACAAGTAAGTTTCTACATCCAATTTTGTATAATTTTTTCAACAAAATTTTCAAATCAAACATGTTATTTTCATTTAAATTTAGTTTAATTAATTTAATTTTCTGTTTAGAAAATATTTTAATTTTATGTTGTGAGGCTTTATTATAAAAAATAACTGTGCTATTTTTTTTAGCAGACTTAAAAATATTTGTATTAACTTTTGTTTTAAGGTTTTTATCCAAAATAATTCTTCTAGGAGAAAATTTATTAAGTCCATTAATTCTACAATTTAATTTTGGGTTATCTTTGTTTAAGGTTTTGTAACTTACTAGAATAGAATCATTTTTATATCTAAGTAAATGTGAGATTTTATTTGAATAATTATTAGTAATTTTTCTTTGATTACTTGAATAAATTAAATTATTTTTAGAAACTGCGATTTTTCCAGTTACATAAGGAATTTTTTTCATTCTATTTATGAAGTAACTTTCATAAAATTTTCTTGTTTTTTTTTTTAAAATTCCATTTTTAACTTTTATCTTTTTAGTTTTTAATAAATTTAATGATTTACCTTTAGTTCTGAAATCAATATCATCAACTGAATAAATAACTTCTTTAATTTTTTTTTTAATAATAAGATTAGTACAAGGTAATGTTTTGCCATAATGATTACATGGCTCTAAAGTAACGTACATTTTTGAACCACTTAAATTTTCATTTGACGTTTTTATGGCATTAAATTCTGCATGAGGCCTTCCATTAAAACTAGTCTGTCCTAAGGATATTATTTTACCATTTTTTACTATTATACATCCAACCGAAGGATTATCACCTGTTAAACCATGCCTATCGTTTGCTAAATTTATAGCAAGATTCATATAATAATAATCTTTTTGATTAAATTTATCTTTTTTTAAGGACATCAATTTTGTCCACAAATTGAACAAAGTCTTTTTCTTCTCTAAAATTTCTATAAACTGAAGCAAATCTTACATATGCTACTGGATCTAAGTCTTTAAGCCCTTCCATAACCATAGTACCAATTATATTTGTAGTAATTTCACTTTGTCCAAGTTCTTCTAATGCTCTTGATATTTTAGTTATAAATTTTTCTATTGTGTCAGAATCTAAAGGTCTTTTTTTTAGTGCTATGTATATTGATTTAGATAATTTGTCTCTATCAAATGAAGATTTTCTACCATTTTTTTTAATAACCATTAACTCTCTGAATTGAACTCTTTCAAAAGTTGTGAATCTTGTACCACAAACACATAAACGTCTTCTGCGTATAGCTGTTCCATCTTCAGTAGGTCTTGAATCTACAACTGAAGTTTCACCTTTTTTACAAGAAGAGCAAATCATGTTATTTTTTTAGATGTTTATAAATTGGAAATGATGAACAAAGATTTATCACTTCCTTTCTAACTTCATCCTCCACTTTTGAATTATCGTTTGGGTTATCGGATAAACCTCTAATTGTTTTAGTTATTAGTTCTCCAACTTTCTGAAATTCTTTTAAACCAAAGCCTCGTGTAGTAGCAGCCTGAGATCCAAGCCTAATACCCGAAGTAATCATTGGGCTTTCTGAGTCAAAAGGTATTCCATTTTTATTGCATGTAATATTAGATTTACACAAACTTTTTGCTGCAACATTCCCTTTGACATTAAAAGGTCTTAAGTCAACCAGCATTAAATGTGTATCTGTTCCACCAGAATATATTTTAAATCCATTATTTTTTAATGTTTCTGATAAAATCTTTGCATTCGCTAATACAGATCTAATGTAATCTTTAAATTCAGGTTTAAGTGCTTCAAAAAAACCTACAGCTTTAGCTGCAATAATATGCATTAAGGGTCCTCCTTGATAGCCTGGAAAAACAGCTGAATTAAACTTTTTACTTAATTGTTCATCATTCGTTAAAATAATCCCACCTCTAGCACTTCGAAAAACTTTGTGAGTTGTTGATGTAACCACATGTGCATGCGGAACAGGATTTGGATATCCTTTTCCAGCAACAAGACCTGAAAAATGGGCCATATCAACCATAAGATATGATTTTGATTTATCGGCAATATCTCTAAATTTTTTAAAATCAATTATTCTTGAATACGCACTTCCTCCTGCTATAATTAGTTTTGGTTTATTTTCTAAAGCCAATTTTTCAATTTCATCGTAATTTATTAAACCTGTTTTTTCATCAATATCATAAGCAATTGCATTAAACCATTTACCTGAAATTGAAGCTTTTGATCCATGAGTAAGATGGCCACCAGAATTTAAACTCATTCCCATAATAGTATCTCCTGGCTTTAACAGAGCTAAATAAACAGCTCCATTAGCTTGAGCACCAGAGTGAGGCTGAACATTTGCAAATTTACAGCTAAAAAGTTTTTTTAATCTTTCAATAGCTAATGTTTCTGTCTCATCAACATGCTCACAACCATCATAATATCTTTTTCCAGGATAACCTTCTGCATATTTATTAGTTAAGACTGAACCTTGAGCTTCTAACACGGCTTGAGAAACTATGTTTTCCGAAGCAATCAATTCAATATGGTTTTGTTGTCTTTTTAATTCATCATTGATTGTTTTAAATAAATCTGGGTCAGCTTTAGATAAACTATTTTCAAAAAAACCTTGATATTCAGAGTTTAGATATTTGTTTTCACTTGACATAATTATATTTTTTTAATTCTTTTTGAATGCCTTCCACCATCAAATTTTGTTTTTAAAAAAATACTTACATAATTCAAAACATTTTTTTTTGATAATAGTCTTGAACCTAATGTAATGATATTTGCATCATTATGCAATCTTGATAATTTCGTGGATTTTAAATTAAAACATTGGGCAGCACGTATATTTTTGTGTTTATTGGCGGTAATATTCATTCCCATACCAGAACCACAAATTAATATGCCCACATGATTTTTACTAGTTTTAACTTTTTTAGCAACTTTGTGCGCATAATCTGGATAATCAACTCTATCATCATTGAATGGCCCTAAGTCCATATATTTAATTTTTTTTTTATCCAAATGAATCTTAATAAGCTTTTTTAATTTGTAACCAGCATGATCAGATGAAATAAATATTTTTTTCAAACTAATTAAATTTATAATCTAAAACACATGCAACCAGGTGAACTCTATTTTCTTCACCACCATTAAAAGCATTGTGATATTTTGTATTATTAGTAACCCATACAGAACCATCTGCAGGCATATGTTTTGCAACATTGTCTATAACCATTAAACAACCAGGATTGGTAATTATGGGTATGTGTAATCTTGGCTCTGGATCTCTATGCCAACTTAATGTTGATCTTGGTTCTTTTAATAAAATTCTAATTCGACCTAATTTATATTTGGATGATAGAACATCAAAAACTTCTTTAAAATAAGTATTTTCATAATCTGGTATAAATTCTGAATAAGCAGATTCGTCAATTGTAACATCTCTTGAAACTTCTTTGCCGGATTTGTCTGGTTTAGTCCAATAGACACCTCTAGCTTTACTTCCCTTCACTGAATCTGGATCTCCAGGAATTTGTGTTAAAGAAATGGCACCAAAGTGAGCAATACCTCCCCCATCTTCAAATTTTTTAGTTTGAACAATCTGATTATACGATTCCTGTAATTTACTAATGTCAAATTTAATATTTTGCTTTTGAAAGTCGCTAAAGTTTAAAATTTTATCTTCTTTTTTGAGATCTAAATTTACAATATTTTTGTTATCAATGATCATGCAGATTGTTTTTTATCCATTTTAATATATATTTGTATAATACATTTGTCGCATTTTAAAAATAAATTAAAACATGATTACAGGAAATTATCCCAACTTAAGACTAAGAAGAAGCCGAAAAAATGATTGGTCTAGAAGGCTAATTCAAGAAAATAACCTGTCATCCAGTGATTTTATTTTACCGATATTTCTAATTGATGGAAAAAATACAAAACAATCAATTAAATCAATGCCTGATGTTTATAGGTATACTATAGATAAACTTGGAATCATTGTAGATAAAGCAATCAAGAGTAAAATACCTATGGTTGCATTATTTCCATATACAAAAAAAACAATAAAAAATAATTTTGGAACTGAAGCATTAAATGAAGACAACCTTGTTTGTAAAGCAATCCAATATATTAAAAAAAAATACAAAAATGAAATAGGAATTATGTGTGATGTGGCTTTAGATCCTTATACCTCACATGGACATGATGGTTTAGTTAGATCACGTTATGTTTTAAATGATGAAACTATTGAAGTTTTAATAAATCAATCCTTACTTCAAGCCAAAATTGGATGTGATGTACTTGCACCTTCAGACATGATGGATGGTAGAATTGGAAAAATTAGAAAAGCATTAGATAAAGAAGGTTATCAAATGATACAAATACTTTCTTATGCAGTTAAGTATGCTTCTAGTTTTTATGGACCATTCAGAGATGCTGTTGGTTCAAAAGGTTTTTTGAAAGGTAATAAAAAAAATTATCAGATGGATTTTAGAAATAGCAATGAAGCAATTAGAGAAGTTGCTCTAGACATCAAAGAAGGTGCTGACATGGTTATGGTTAAACCGGGGTTGCCCTATCTAGATATAATTAAAACAATAAAAGATAATTTTAAAATTCCAGTGTTAGCTTACCAGGTATCAGGAGAATACAGTATTCTTAGCAATAGCATAAAACAAGGTTTGATAGATAAAAACTCTGTTGTAGAGAGTTTGATTGCGTTTAAAAGAGCCGGTGCAAATGCAATAGTTAGTTACTATGCTGATAGAGTAGATAATTTGATCAAATAATTCATTTTAAAAGATTAACAAAATAAGTTCTAGAACTTGGTAGATTTAGATTGTTTGGTTTTAAAATACTTTTTTCAAGATAGTCTGTAACAAGCTTTAAACCTTTAAGTAAATTTTTTAAATCAATATTTTCAATATTTTCATCAATTAAAAAATTTGGAATAATCTTTTTCTCTGTCGAAGATTTTACATAATAATTAATTTTGTTATCAATAATTTCTTTTTCTACTAATCTTTTTAGTTCAAGGTCATAACCTAATAATTTAAGTAATTCTAATTCCCAAAAAATATATTTTTTTATCCAATTTTTAGAATTCAAAATTTGAAAAAAATTGTCAATCAAAGAAAAAATTTCTTTATTTGACTGAGATTCAGCAGTTAGTAGCTTTACAAGATTCATAGCAGATACAGTACAAGATAATTTTTGATTATTATCAAAATGTAATGCTGTAAACGCTTTTAAAATTTCTATTTTAAAATAACCAATTCTATTTATGTTTTTAGTGTTATAACTAACATAGATTTTATTACCGATTTGTAAATAATTTTTTATTTTTTTTGATGTTCCACCAAATATAATTCCAGAAACTTTGCCATGATTTTCTGTAAAAACATCTGCGATTATAGAATTTTCACTATAACGATTTTTTGAGATTAAATAACCTGTATCGTCCCAATTCATTTTTTTAAAATATTTTCTAAACATAAAGATGCAGCATTTTGCTGTGCATCTTTTTTTGAATTTCCCTGAGCTATAAAAAACTTAGTGTTTTTAAGTTTAACCCCAACTTTAAATAAAGGTTTGTGGCTAGGCCCACTATTTGAGATCATCCTGTAGATAGGTAAGATTTTAAAAATTTTCAACGAATGTTCTTGAAGCTTAGTTTTAGGATCAATCTGAGTGATAATACTTGCACTTATATGTTCTGCCCATAAGGCTAAGATAAACTTTTCAGTTACAGTCATACCCTTGTCTAAATAAATACCACCTATTAGAGCCTCAAGACAATCTGCAACAACTTTATCTTCTATCTTAATTTTTTTATTTTTTGGATTAAATATCAGGATATATTTATCTAACTCCATTTTTTTAGCTATTTCTAAACACTTTTTTTTATTTACTAACGATGCAAATTTTTTATCTAGTATTCCTTCTTTTTCATCTGGATAAATTTCAAGTAATTTCTTAGAAATAACTAATCCTAAAACTCTATCACCTAAAAACTCTATCTTTTCATTATTATTATTTGAGTCGTAACTTTTATGAGTTAAACTTTTTATTAAAATTTTATGATCTGAAAATTTTATTTTTATTTTTTTTTCAAGATTTGCTGAACTTAGTTTCATTAATTAATTCGTTTAAAAAATCTATTAAATCTCATTGATTTATGCCATTTCCAAAAAGAAAAAATACTACCAATTCTAAAATCAGATGAGAAAAAAATAAATTGTGCTTTTCCAACTAAATTATCTTCATGAACATAACCAACACTAGTAAGATATCTACTGTCTTTAGAGCAATCTCTATTGTCTCCTAAAAAAAAATAATGTTTTTCTGGAACAATAAAAACATCAGAACTTTGAAAACTGTAGTTTTTTAAATATACAGTGTTATGAATTTTTCCATTAGGAAGTATTTCTTCAACTGTATTGACATCTATAGTTTTATTACCACAATAAATAGTATCAACCTTTGAAACTCTAGATTTTAATATTTGGTTATTATTTAAAAATAAATCGCCTTCAATGAATTGAATGTAATCACCAGGCAGGCCTATTAATCTTTTGATATAATCAGTTCTGTTGTCTGCGGGTGTTTTAAAAACTACAACATCGCCAATTTTAGGTGGATTTGAGAATATTCTACCTTTAATAATCGGTGGGCTGAACGGGAACGAATGCTTACTGTAACCATATGAGTATTTAGTAACAAATAACCTGTCTCCAACTAGTAAGCTCGGCTCCATTGAAGATGATGGAATATAGAAAGGCTGAATACAAAGAGACCTTATAATTATTGCAATAACCAAAGCATAAAAAATTGTTTTAATATTCTCAGTTATAGTTTTTTTATTTAATGTCATTTTTTTTGTAAAATTACGTAGGCTACAGAATATTTTTTTTCATCTGAAATAGATAGGAAGAAATCAAATGAAGATGTATTAAATTGTTTTTTTACAATTTTTTTAATTTTTTTAGAAACAACAAAAGATGGTTTACCAAGATTGTCATTGATTATTGAAATATCTTTAAAATTTAGATTGTATCTAAAACCTGATCCGATTGATTTTACAAATGCTTCTTTTGCAGCAAATCTTTTTGAATAATAATTTTTTTTATTTTTAATTTTTTTAACTTGAAGAATTTCAGAATTTGAAAATATTCTTTTAACAAAGAGACTGTTTTTTAATGATTTATTAATTCTAGAGTTTTCAACAATATCAACACCTATGCCCAGTATTTTCATTTTTATATATTTGAAATTTTTTTAAATCTTTTAATCGTTTTTTTAAGACCATAAATTATAGATTCACCTATAATGAAGTGACCAATATTAAATTCTTCTATTTCTTTAACTTTTGATAAAATTGCCGTAGTATTATAATCAAGACCATGACCTGCATGTACCTCGAGTCCAAATTTTTTTGCAAGAAAGCAGCACTTCTTAATTTTACTATATTCATATTTATAATTTTTATTTTCCTTAACTAAATTTGAAATTTTTCCAGTATGTAACTCCACACAATCTGCATTAACCTCTTTAGCTAATTTGATATCTTTTAAACTAGGGTTGATAAATAAGCTTGTTCTAATTTTTTTTTTTTTAAATTTTAAAATAAGACTTTTAATTTTTTTTATATTTTTTAACAAATTAAGACCACCTTCAGTAGTTATTTCTTTTCTTTTCTCAGGAACTATGCAAACGTAATTTGGTTTATTTTTAAGTGCTACTTTTATTATGTTATCATTTAATGAAATTTCTAAATTGGTTATAATTTTTTTATTTTTACAGATCTTAACAACATCAATATCTTTTATATGTCTTCTATCTTCTCTTAAATGTATAGTAACAGAATCTGCATTACATTTCATAATATGTTTAGCAGCAAATAAAGGGTCAGGATGAAATGATCCTCTTGCATTTCTAATAGTTGCAATATGGTCTATATTTATGCCTAATCTTTTCATTTAATGAATCTACTTCCAGGAACAGTGATCGGTGTAGATTTCAGATAGTCTGGAAGTTTATTACTTTTAAATGTTGGAACATCAATTTTCATATATGAGACAATGTTTTTATTAATTTTTAAATTTTTTTTTGTTGATCTATCAATGATTGAGGCGAAACCTACAAGTTTTGCTTTTGATTGTGTTATTAACCTAACACATTCAAGACATGACTTACCTGTTGTTATAACGTCTTCCATTACCAAAACTTTTGAATTTCTTTTTATAAAAAATCCTCTTCTAAGCTGAAATTTACCATTTACTCTTTCACAAAAAATAGTTTCCTTTTTAAGTAAGCGACCAATCTCGTAACCTATTACAATTCCTCCCATTGCTGGTGCTAATATTAAATCTATATCTTTAAATTTTTTTTTAATTTTTTTTGATAATGAAAAACAAATATTTTTTGCTAAGTATGGAAAACTTAATAATTTAGCACATTGAATATATTTAGAAGAATGTAATCCTGATGATAAAACAAAATGACCCTCCAAAAGGGCGTTAGTTTTTTTTAAAATATTTAAAGATTTTTTGTGTGAAAGCATTTCTTTTATCTTCATGTCTAATAATTTTAAACTTTATTTCTTTTTGTTTTAACTCACTGATAAAATTTGTAAAGTTTTTCAAATCATTAATAATTAAATTAAACCTAAAATTAATGTATTCTTTAGTTTTTTCCTTCATTTCTACACTAGAAATATTAAGTTTATGATTTCCCAATAATGTGGTCACTTCCCCAAGTTTTCCTGGTTTATCTGAAAGTGATATCCATAATGTGGTATTATATTTTTTTATTCTTTGATCTTTTTCTTCACCTTTAGCATGCCAATATTTTCTGATTGAAGAACGTGCTTTGCCTGTTTTTGTTATAGGTATCCAATGTAACGATGGAGATTTATTTTTAGATGTAATAATTCTAACCATATCACCATTTCTTAAAATACTTTGTAACTCACTTTCTTTACCATTAATTTGACAGCCAATAGCAGTGTCACCAATTTTTGTATGCACAGCATAAGCAAAATCAACAGGTGTAGCATCTTTAGGTAATTTAATAACAGAACCCTTTGGTGTAAAACAAAAAACATTTTCTTGAAACATCTGTAATTTTGTATATTCAAAAAAATGTTCGGGATTTTCATTTCTATCAATAATTTCTACAAGATCTTTTAACCAATCATACTCTTTCCAAGTTAATGAACTAAATTTTTCAGAAGATTTATACTTCCAGTGTGATGCAATTCCTCTTTCTGCATATTCATGCATTGGCATTGTTCTAATCTGAATCTCTATTGGTCTTTTGTTAGGTCCAATGATTGATGTGTGTAAAGATTGATATTTGTTAATTTTAGGTGAAGAAATATAATCTTTGAATCTTCCTGGTATACAGTTCCATTCTTGATGAAAAATACCAAGTGCTTTGTAACAATCTTCTAAAGTATCAAGAATAATTCTAAAACCGATAATATCGGTTACTTGCTCTAGTGAAATTCTCTTTTTTTGAACTTTTCTCCAAATTGAAAAAGGAGTCTTTTCCCTGCCAACTATTTTTGCATTTAAATGATGTTGGTTTAACAAATCACTAAATTGAAAAGATATAGAATTAAATGAATTTACACTATCAACTTTAATTTCATCAAGTCTTTTTTTAATCAGTTCTCTTGCTTTATTATTTAAAACTTTGAATGAAAGATCTTCAAGTTCATCTCTAATTCTATGCATTCCCATTCTGTCTGCTAAAGGAGCATATATCTCCATAGTTTCTTTTGCTTTTCTTATTTTTTTATTTTCATCTTTAACAAAATTAATTGTTCTCATATTATGAAGTCTATCGGCTAATTTTACTAGTAAAACACGTATATCTTTTGAAGTAGCTAGTATTAATTTTCTAAAATTTTCTGCTTTTGAATTAGAATCTGCTTGATTTTCAAAAACTGAAATTTTTGTTACACCATCAACTAAATCAGCAACCTCTTGACCAAATTCAACTTTAATTGAATCATATGTTGCATGTGTATCTTCAATGGTGTCATGTAATAAACCTGTAGCTATAGTAGCACTATCAAGTTTCAGCTCAGTTAAAATACTTGCAACAGCAATTGGATGATTAATATATGGGATGCCTTCTTCTCTTTTTTGACTTTTGTGAGCCTTTAATGCAAAGTCATAAGCTTTATTCAATGTTTCAGGATTTAAAAATTTATTATAAGATTTAATTTTGTTAATTAAATCATCTGATTTAAGCATTAGTTATTATAGCATCAATTTATATTTTTTTAATAGCTCTTAAATCATCAATTTTTAACAAACTAATTAATTTATTTATATTTACTTTAGTTTTTGGATGTTTCCAGGTTTTTGAAATTTCATACAAAGGTATTAAGACAAAGCATCTTTTAGAAGTTTCTGAATGAGGTATATTTAAATAATTTTTACGATTAAATTTAATAACTTTTTGATCGTAATCAATGATATCTATATCACACGTTCTGGGATCATTTTTTTTAAATCTTTTTCTTCCTAACTCATTCTCAATTTTATTACATATTTTTAAAAGTTTATTAGCGGAAAAATAAGTTTCTACTTTAATAACTATATTTATAAATTTTGGATTCTTTACATCGGGCCATGATATAGTTTCATAATTACTAGAACATTTAATAATTTTTATATTTTGAGATTGTAGTTTAAATTTAGAAATATCTATATTTTTTAATCTATTTCCTAAATTAGATCCGATTCCTAAATATGCAATTTTAACTTGATTTTCTGATGTACCTTGCTTTTTCACGATCCCAATCTCTATTTTTTTTGGTTTCCCTTTTATCATATTTCTTTTTTCCCTTAGCAACAGCTATTTGAATCTTAGCTCTTCCATTTTTAAAGTACATTTTTGTAGGCACTAAGGTAAAACCTTCTCTTTGCATTTTTCCAATAAGTTTATTTATTTCTCTCTTGTTTAATAAAAGTTTTCTTTCATCCAATGGTTTATGATTTGAATAGCTTGCCTGCTTATATGATGCAATGTGTGAGTTAATTAAAATAATTTCACCATCTTTTTCTACTGCATATGAATCTGCTATATTTACTTTGCCATCTCTTATTGATTTAATCTCAGAACCTTTAAGAACTAAACCTGCTTCAATTAAATCTTCAAAAAAATAATTAAAACTTGCTTTTCTATTTAAACAAATAATTTTTAAACCAGAATTGGTTTTTTTTGTCATCTAAATTAAATTTGCAGAAGATAATGCTTTTTTTATAATAATTTTTGTTGGTTCTGTAATTTTAACTAATGGTAATCTAACATCTTCGTTACATAGATTTAAAAGTTTTGCTGCATATTTAACAGGACTAGGGTTGCTCTCAATAAATAGAGCGTGATGGATTGGTTGTAATATTTTATCAAGTTTTTCAGACTCTTTAAATTCAATGTTTGATTTAGAAGTTGAAAATTTTTGAAATTGAGAACAGAGTTTTGGTGCGATGTTAGCTGTTACACTGATTGTACCAACTCCACCTCTTTTATTAAACTCTAATGCGTTATCATCATTACCAGTTAATTGAATAAAGTCATTACCCATTTTTTTTTTTTGTTGATCTACTCTATTAAGATCACCAGTTGCATCCTTAACACCAACTATATTTTTTAATTCAAATAATCTCGACATTGTTTCAACTGACATGTCAATTACTGACCTGGAAGGAATATTATAAATTATAATTGGTATACCGCATTTATCATTAATTGCTTTGTAATGTTGATAAAGACCCTCTTGTGTAGGTTTGTTATAATACGGTGTAACAACTAATGCTGCGTTAGCACCAACTTTTTCAGCATGTGTTGTAAGTGAGATAGCTTCTGCGGTTGAGTTTGAACCGGTGCCGGCAATTATTGGGTTTTTTCCATTGCTTTCTTTAATGCACATCTCTATTACTTGTTGATGTTCTTTATGACTTAATGTTGGAGACTCACCGGTAGTTCCAGCAGGAACTAAACAATTTGTTCCGTTTTCCATATGAAAATTGATTAACTTTATATAAGCATCCACATCTAGCTCATTATTTTTAAATGGAGTTATTAAAGCAACATTTGATCCTTTGAACATAAATACTTATAACATAGATTAAAGATTCATTTAGCAAAATTTATGTTAAAAAAAATAACTTTATTAATAAAATTAATTATAATCTTTTTAATATTTAATAGTGCTAATTATGCAGCAGAAATATCAATTATTCCCTTAAAAAAACCAATATTAGAAGAAAACTTAAAAAAAGAAAAAATATCAAAAAACATAATAAGACCATTAAAAAAACCACTTCTATTAAAAAAATTAAAAATTAACCAAAATAAAGAAAATAACATAAAACCTATAAAAAAACCCAAGAAACAAGAAAAAATAATCGTTAAAAAAAAAGAAAAAAGAGAAAAAAAAGATGGAATTATAATACCAAAAAATAAACCTTTAATTGTAAAAAATAAAATTGATAAAAGTCAGAAAAAATCTAAATACTTTAGACAAAAAGATTATAATTTAGCAAAAAAAGCAATCAAAGAATTTGAAAAAGGTAGGTGGAAAAGTGCCTTATCTATATCAAAAAAAACTAAAGATAAATCAATATATAAATTTATTCAATGGAAACACCTTTTAACAACTCCAAATCAAGCTAGTTTTTATGATTATCAATTATTCATTAAAAATAATAATAACTACCCAAGAATCAATAGACTTAAATATTTAGCAGAACATAAGTTATCAACAAATAAAATTAATCCAAAAAAAATTATTAATTGGTTTGATGGTAAGGACCCGCTAAGTGGCTTTGGCAAACTAATTCTAGGAGAAAGTTTTGTTAATAAAGGACAAAGAGAAAAAGGAATTAAATTAATTAAAGATGGGTGGATTACAGCTATTTTAAGTAGATCTCAAATGAAATTTTTTAGAAAGAAATACAAAAAATATTTAAATGCAGAAGATTATATAAAAAGAGCAGATTATTTAGCATGGGAAAATAAACATTGGGATTTAAAAAGAATGCTTAGATACTTACCAAAAGATTATGAGTTACTTTACACGGCAAGACATATATTAATAAGCAAATCTTACGGAGTTGATAAAGCTATAAAAAATGTTCCAAACAAATTTAAAAATGACGCTGGTTTAAATTATGATCGTCTAAAATGGAGACGTAAAAGAGGAAGACTTGATGATTCACTAGAAATTTTGTTAAAAATAAAAAATAATAAAAATTATTTAGTACGACCAGATAAATGGTGGAATGAAAGACGGATTATAGCAAGATCTTTGCTTTATAAAAAAAAATATGAATTAGCGTATAAAATAACTAGCAGACATGCACTTGGTGAAGGTCCTGAATATGCAGAGGCTGAATGGTTTTCAGGCTGGATAGCATTAAGTTTTTTAAATGATCCTATTTTAGCAAAAGTACATTTTAAAAATTTCTATAACAACGTAGGTTATCCAATAAGCTTATCAAGAGGAGCCTATTGGTTAGGAAGAACTTTTGAAAAAGTTGGTAATAAACAGAAGTCTTTCGAATGGTATACTGAGGCCACAAAATATTTGACAACTTATTATGGACAATTAGCATATTTAAAAGTCAATCCTAATCTTAAATTTGAATTACCTGATCAAAATAAAGTTAACGATAAATATAGAAAAATTTTTTATCAAAAAGATTTAGTCAAAATTGTTTTTTTATTAGATGAGTTGAATAAAGACAAATATTCTAAAGATATTTTAAAACATCTTGCTAATGAAGATATAAATAGTGGTAGCGAAATATTGGCAGCAGAATTGGCCACAAATATATCTAGATATGATTTTGCAATTCAAATAGCTAAACTGGCTTCTTATGAAAAAAGATTTCATAATAAATTTAACTACCCAATAATTAGTACTCCTAAATATATCAATGGTCGCAAAATTCCTGAAACAGCATTCATTTTATCTATAATAAGACAAGAAAGTGAATTTGATTTAAGTGCAAATAGTCATGCAGGTGCTAAAGGATTAATGCAGTTAATGCCATTTACAGCTAAACTTGTATCAAAACAAGCAAAACTTCCCTATTCTAAATCGCGCTTAACATCTGATCCTGAATATAATATAAATTTAGGTTCTCATTATATTGCAGGCTTAATTTTAGAATATGATGGCTCTTATCCATTTGCAGTAGCTGGTTATAATGCGGGACCTAAAAGAGTTAGATATTGGAAAAAAATAAATAAAAATCCTCAAAAAAATAAGATAAACTATGTTGATTGGATTGAACTAATAAAATTTAAAGAAACAAGAAACTATGTTCAGAGAGTTCTAGAAAACTACAATGTTTATAGATATATTTTAGAAAAAAAGCCAATTAAAATGAAAAATTTTTTTAAAAATGATCCTTTGTTTTAATGGCGGAAGATAAGAGATTCGAACTCTTGAAAGGATTACTCCTTTGGCAATTTAGCAAACTGCTGGTTTCAGCCACTCACCCAATCTTCCTCATCGTAAGTGATATAACCGATTGTATTGAATATTCAATATTTATAAAGTAATTATTGCTTTATATTATGAAAAATAAGTATTCAATATTTTCACTAATTAAAAACGCTTTTTCTTACCATGAAAATTGGCAAAAAGCTTGGAACGACCCTCAGCCTAAAAAAGAATATGATGTTGTAATAGTTGGTGGTGGTGGGCACGGTCTAGCAACTGCCTATTATTTAGCTAAAAAGCACAATATGAAAAATATTGCTGTTGTTGAAAAAGGCTGGATTGGTGGAGGTAATACAGGAAGAAATACTACAATTATAAGATCTAATTATTTGTGGGATGCAAGTGCTGGTCTTTATGATCATGCTTTAAAACTTTGGGAAGGTTTATCTCAAGAACTAAATTATAATATTATGTTTAGTCAAAGAGGAGTTATGAATCTAGCTCATAATCTTCAAGACGTTAGAGATTTAAAAAGAAGAACTCATGCAAATAGATTAAATGGTATTGATGCTTATTATTTAGCAACAGAGGAAGTAAAAAAATTTTGTCCTATTATTAATACATCACCAGATATTAGATATCCAGTATTAGGAGGAACACTCCAAAAAAGAGCTGGTACTGCACGTCATGATGCTGTGGCGTGGGGATATGCTCGTGGAGCAGATGAAATGGGGGTTGATATAATTCAAAATTGTGAAGTTAAAGGTGTAAAACGTAATGGCGATGAAGTTGAAGGTCTTGAAACAACAAAAGGGTTTATCAAAACAAAAAAAATTGGAGTTGTGGCAGCAGGTCACTCAAGCGTGATTGCTAATATGGTTGGTTTACGATTACCTTTAGAAAGTAAACCATTGCAGGCTTTAGTATCAGAGCCAGTTAAACCAATTATAGATACTGTCGTTATGTCGAATGCTGTTCATGCTTACGTTAGTCAATCTGATAAGGGAGAGCTTGTTATAGGTGCAGGAACTGATGATTACGTTTCTTATTCTCAAAAAGGTAGTCATCAAATTGTTGAGGGGACTCTAAATGCAATTTTAGAATTGTATCCAATATTCAGTAGAATGAGAATGTTACGACAATGGGGTGGTATTGTAGACATATGTCCAGATGCAAGTCCTATAATAAGTAAAACATCTATTAAAGGATTATATTTTAATTGTGGTTGGGGAACTGGAGGATTTAAAGCAACACCTGGTTCAGGAGATTTATTTGCCCATACAATAGCAAATGACGAGCCTCATAAATTAAATGCAGCATTTAATCTAAATAGATTTGTTAGCGGTGACCTTGTTGATGAACACGGTGCAGCAGCTGTGGCTCATTAAATGTTTTTAATTAATTGTCCTTTTTGCGGTGAGAGAGACCAAAGTGAATTTAAAGCTGGTGGTGAAGCTCATATCGAAAGACCTAAACAACCAACTGAACTAAGTGATGATGAGTGGGCAGAATATTTGTTCATGAGAAAGAACATTAAAGGTGTTCAGTTTGAAAGATGGAACCATGCTCATGGATGTAGAAAATGGTTTAATATGGTTAGAGATACATCTAATGATGAAATTAAATTAGTTTATAAAATGGGTGAAAAACCTCCAATAAAATAAAAATGGAAAAAAATCTAAGAATTAAAAGTAGCAACTTTATCGATGAAACAACGAGAATTTCTTTTAAATTTAATGGAAAAAATTTTTATGGATTTAAGGGTGATACTTTAGCTTCAGCTTTACTAGCTAATGGTATTCACTTAGTTGGTAGAAGTTTTAAGTACCATAGACCTAGAGGCATAATGAGTGCTGGTTCTGAGGAACCTAATGCAATTGTTCAAGTTGGAAATGATAAAGCAATAACAGAACCAAATGTTAGGGCTACTGAAGTTGAGATACATGAGGGCTTAGAGGCCACTAGTCAAAACTGCTGGCCGAGTGTTAATTTTGATATAGGTGGAATTAACAACCTATTATCCTCTTTCCTACCAGCAGGTTTTTACTACAAAACATTTATGTGGCCTGCTAGTTTTTGGGAAAAATATGAATATTTTATAAGACATTCAGCTGGGTTGGGAAAATCACCTACAAAACCAGACACCGATATCTATGATCATAAATATGTACATTGTGATGTATTGGTAATAGGCGCTGGAATATCTGGAATTATGGCCGCTAAAACTGCAGCAAAAAATAATTTTAAAACTATTTTATTAGATGAAAAAGCAGAGATTGGTGGAACAACAATTTATCAAAATTCTGATAATTTCAAGATAGATGATAAAGTTTCATCAAATTGGCTTAATGAAGAAATTAGTAAACTAAAAAAATTAGAAAACTTAGAAATAAAAACTAGGACAAGTGTTGCAGCATATCATGGGTATAATTATTTATTAGCTAGAGAAAATCTTACTGATCATCTTAGTAAAACAGAAAAGCAAAATAAAATTAGACAAAGACTTTTAAAGATTAGAGCAAAAAAAGTTATAGTAGCTACAGGATCTTTAGAAAGACCTCTTATATTTAATAATAATGATAGACCAGGAATAATGCTTTCATCAGCTATTAAAAAATATGCTGATTTCTATGGTGTTATTTGTGGCAAAAAAAATGTTTTTTTTACAAACAATGATACTGCATATGAAAGTGCTATTTCTTTAATTAAAAAAGGAATTAAAGTTGAGGCTATAATTGATATTAGGGAAAAATCAGAATCACCTGTTGTTAAAGAAGCAGAAAGTTTAGGATTAAATATTTTCTGGTCACATACTGTTGTGGATACTCATGGATATAAAAAATTAAAACAAGTATCCTTAATGGAACTTTCTAAAGATGGGCAATCAACAATTGGGTCAAAGACTAAGATTGATTGTGATTGTCTTGGTGTAGCTGGAGGTTGGACTCCTGCTGTACATTTATTTACTCAATCAGGTGGAAAATTAAAGTTTAGAGATGAAGATCAAGTTTTTATCCCTAATAAATATCCATCTGAACAAATAAGTATTGGTTCGTGTAATGGTGATTTTGAATTAGATAAAATAATTAAAAATAGTTCAAAAAGTTTAAAAGAATTTCTTAAAATAGATCAAACTGATTATGAAAATTTATCTGTAATTAATTCAAAAGAAACTAATAAGAAAAATATTTGGTTGTTACCATCAGATAAAGTTATTGGAAAAACTAAACCATTTGTAGATTATCAAAATGATGCAACAGCAAAAGATATTAAATTAGCTCTTAGAGAAGGTTTTAGATCAATAGAACATGTAAAAAGATATACAACAACAGGTATGGGTACAGACCAAGGTAAACTTGGAAATATGCATGCACTCGGAATTATTGCTGACACAGCAGGTGTTAAAATGGGAGAACTCGGCACAACAACTTTTAGACCTCCCTACACTCCTTTAACATTTGGAACAATTGTTGGAAGAAATGTTGGTGAATATTTTGATATATTTAGAAGAACAGCAATGAATGATTGGCATATAGAAAATAAAGCTGAATTTGAAAATGTTGGTCAATGGAAAAGAGCTTGGTATTACCCAAAAAGTAATGAAACTATGCATGAAGCTGTTCAAAGAGAAAGTATTGCTGCTAGAGAAAGTGCTGGAATATTAGATGCTTCAACATTAGGTAAAATAGATATTCAAGGAAGTGATGCTTCAGAATTTTTAAATAGAGTTTATACCAATGCGTGGTCAAAACTAGGAATTGGTAAATGTAGATATGGTTTGATGCTGAATGAAGATGGAATGGTCTATGATGATGGTGTTACAACTAGATTAAGTGAAAATCATTACATTATGACAACTACTACTGGAGGCGCTGCAAATGTAATGGGCAAACTTGAAGATTACCTTCAAACAGAATGGCCTGAATTAGATGTATATTTAACATCAGTTACAGATCATTTTGCAACAGCAAGTGTCTGTGGTCCAAATAGTAAAAAAATAATAAATAAATTGATGCCAGACTTAGACTTATCAGATGAAAACTTTCCTCACATGTCATACAAGCAAGCAAAAATTGAAAAAATCCAATGTAGAGTTATGCGTATTAGTTTTACAGGTGAACTTACTTATGAAATTAATGTTCAAGCAAACTACGGAAAGTCGTTATGGGAAAAATGTATGGAAGTTGGAAATGAATTTAATATTACTCCTTATGGAACAGAAGCAATGCACTTATTGAGAGCTGAAAAAGGTTTTATTATCGTTGGACAAGATACAGATGGGACCATGACACCAATTGACCTTCAAATGGATTGGATAGTAAGCAAAAAGAAATATGATTTTATTGGCAAAAGATCTCTTTATAGATCTGATACAATGAGAGAAGATCGCAAGCAATTAGTTGGATTGATAACTGATAATCCAAAAGAAGTTTTAGAAGAAGGAGCACAAATAGTTTCAGAATTAAATCAAAGCCCTGTACAAATGTTAGGACATGTAACGTCAAGCTACTATAGTCCTAATTTAAATAGATCTATAGCCCTTGCTGTTGTTAGAGGTGGGAAAACTATGATGGATAAAAAATTATTTATACCTATGGAAGGAAAAAATATTAATGTAACTGTTACTGATCCAGTTTTTTTAGATAAGGAGAATAAAAAATTAAATGCTTAATTATCAATCTTCAATTAAAGTAGATAAATCATATTCTGACTTAACAGTTAAAGAAGTTTCACCACTTATGAAATTAAATTTAAGAGGAAAAGGTAGAGATTTTTTATCTACTATTGGAAAGAATATTAATATGATTTTACCAATGGAAGCTAATACGTCTTCTTCAAGTGATAATTATACTTCTATGTGGCTCTCACCAGATGAATGGATGGTTGTATCAAACAATAATATTGATAAAGAAAATAACAATTATGAAATTGAAGAACTATTATTTAGCAAAATTTCAAAAACTAACTTAGGAGCAATAACTGATGTTACAGATCAGTTTATTATGATTAATTTAAAAGGAAAAAATGTATATGAATTACTATCTTCAGGTTGTCCTTTTAATTTTAATGAATTCAAAAAAAAGAAAGGTGCTGTTACACAAACAATACTTGCTCATATAGATGTGATAATTCACCACAAGGAAAAAAATACTTTAAATTTACTAGTTAGAAGGTCATTTTCTGAGCATTTAATGTCTTGGATTCATGACAGTGCGTCAAGGTTATAACCTAATATTTATTGAATTTCTTGGTATAGAGTTGAATGAAAAAAATATTTTTAATAGTATTAATAGCACTTTTACCCTTTTCTCTTAATGCAGAGTCTAAACTTATCCAGATTTTATCTTCAGGCGTATTAAAAGTTGGAACCACAGGTGACTGGAATCCAATGACTGTAAAAGATCCAGCGTCAAATGAATATAAAGGATTTGATATTGATGTTGTTAGTGAACTAGCAAAGGATATGGGTGTAACTTTAAAACTTGTACCAACTGAATGGAAAACTTTAGTTTCTGGAATTACTTCAAATAAATATGATCTATCAACAAGTGCATCATTAAGTGCTAAAAGAGCTTTAGCTACAGGTTATACTGATTCTTATTTCACATACTCAACTTTACCATTAGTAAATAAAAAAAATTATTCAAAATTTAAAGATTGGGATGATTTTAATAATAAAAAAATTAAAGTTGCTGTAACACTTGGAACTGTTCAGGAAAAAATGGCTAAAGAATTTTTTCCCAATGCAACAATTATTTCTGTAGAAGCGCCTGCAAGAGATTATCAAGAAGTGATATCTGGTAGAGCCGATGTACATATAACAAGTAACATTGAAGCATCAACATTGGTTAAAACCTACAATCAATTGGTCATTGTTCCTGTTTCAACTGGTAAAAAACCTACGCCATTAGCCTGGTTAGTTAAACAAGACGACCAAGTTTGGATAAATTATGTAAATCACTGGATCGAATTAAAAAAAGCATCTGGCTTTTTTGATAATCTAATGGCTAAGTATGGTTTAGAAAACTTATAAAATTTCAATTTAAGTATTTAAAGGTATAATTTAATTAGTGAAAAAACTAATTTTATTAATACCCTTAATATTAACTTCATGTTCTTCAGAACATGAATGGGCTTGGTTTATAATCTCTCCAAACAGTGTTAATGGTTTAACAAACTTAAAATTTCTTTTAAGTGGAATGAGTGTAACAATTTATATTTCAGTTATATCAATCATAATATCAATGATAATAGGTTTTATAGTTGCAATTCCTTCTTTAGCTAAGAATAAATTTCTAACTTATATTAATATAGGATATGTGGAGATTGTTAGATCTGTTCCATTGTTAGTTTTAATTCTTTGGGTTTATTATGGTTTACCAATTATGACAGGGTTAAGTTTTAGTCCATTTGTTTCAGGTATTATTGCATTGTCTATTAGTGAAAGTGCTTTTCAAGCAGAGATTTTTAGAGCTGGTATCAACTCAATTAAAAAATCTCAATGGGAAGCTGGAAGTTCCTTAGGTTTAAATTTTTTTAAACGATTAAGATTAGTAATACTTCCACAAGCAATTAAAAATATTCTACCAGCATTAGGTAATCAATTTGTTTATGTATTAAAAATGTCTTCATTGGTATCTATTATTGGTATTGCTGATTTGACAAGAAAAGCTAATGAATTAGTTGTAACCACCTATAGACCTTTAGAAATTTATACATTCTTAATATTAGAGTATTTACTTCTAATACTAATTGTTTCCTACTTTGTTAGAAGATTAGAAAAAAAATTAAAAAATGATTAATTTTATTTAATAAATTTAATAGAAACTAAAATATCTTCAAAGTTAATTTTATTATCATAAGTTGCTTCAATTTCTTTAATGCCTTTATTTATTTGATTTTTATTAAGGTTAACTAGACAAGATATATATCTTTGTTTTAACATCTCTATATATTTATTTTTAATTATTGAAACTTTAAACATAAATTTGTCAATTTTATTATTTTTCAATATTTTACATATTGATTTAATCATTCTTGAATCTCTCTCTAGCCCTCTATTAAGTTTTTTTTTCATTAAATTAAAACATGGAATTTGATTATTTTGAGTATTTAATGAAAATATAATCAATACACCTTGATTTTTTAAATTTTTTTTGCAAATCATAATTAATTTTTGTCTTTTATTTTTATTAAAAAAATGAAGACTTTGTTTTATCATTATTAAATCAAACTTAATTTTATTATTCTTAAAGAACTTAAATATATCTTCTTTTCTAAAATCTATATTTTTATCCACATCTTTATGACCCACTGAATCAATTCCAATCGGTTTATTGATCAATTTCAATTTTTTTGATAAAGATCCAAAAATTTTACCTCTACCACATCCTATATCTAATATTTGAGAATTGTTATTAAGCTTCTTTTTTTTTAATAAAAAGGTATTAAATGAATTTATATATGCTTGAGAAGATAACCAAGTATTGTTATCCCAATTTATTAATGGTTTCATCTATAATTTTGATATTTTCAAATTTTACATCTTTATAAATAAAATAAATATTAACTTTGAAATACTAATAGGTAAAATGGCTTTTCTTTTGTTTAAAAACATTATTTAAAAAGTATCCAATAAATATAATTAGAGCAATACCCATAAACCAATTTGTTGCCATTATAGTGTAAAATATATCAGCATAATCTCCTCCTCTAATATTAATCACATACCATAATGATAAAAATGGGAACGCTGTTAGCCTTAAGATACTTAAATAAAGACTATAAACAGGTTTTTTTAAAGCCTGAAATACAGCTGTGGTTATAAAGAAGACAGGATAAACTGGCGCAATTAAAGCAGCAACTTTTAAATATGTAGCACCATGGTATATAGCTTCTTGATTATCAGTAAATTGAGAAACAAAAAAATTAGCTCCAAAAAATAATATAAGACCAGCAACACCCATAAATGAAGATCCAAATAATAATGATTTGGTATAAAGCTCCCTTATACGATTATATTTTTTAGCTCCAAAGTTTTGTCCTCCAATTGAAAGTACTGCAGTATTCAGGCCAATAACAGGTAATAAGAAAACCTGCTCTACTCTTAATGCTGCCCCATAACCTGCTGTGGCAAGGTCACCAAATTGTCCGATGAAATATAAAATATTAAAGATACCCACTCCAATAAATAACATACTAAACATGATTGGTAGAGCTTGTGTGAACAATTCTTTTAACAAATTAAATTTAGGGATAAAGCATTTTATAGATAAATACTTTCTCAATTTACATGAACTGATTTTATAAGCTAAATAAATAGTACCTATTGATTGAGCAATTACAGTTGCTATAGCAAGACCTGCTATACCAAAAGCTGGAACAATTCCATATCCCCAAATAAATAAAGGATTTAAGAATATATTTAAAAAGAAACTAAAAATTAATACATTTCTATAACTCTTTGTGTCTCCTTGTGCATTCAAAGCTCCATTTAAAGAAATTTGAATCATAACAATAAAGGTACCTAAAAATATTATGTCTAAATATTTTCTTGTTAAAACTATACTAGAAGCATCTGATCCCATCACTGATAATAAAAATTCAGATGCATTAAAACCAAATAAAGTGACTACAACAGAAGTTACCAATGCAAAAATTACTGATTGAGCGATGAATAATGATGCTTTGTTTATTTTTTTCTCACCTATTAAATTGCCTATGCATGCATTTGTTGCGGCTCCTATACCAACTCCAACTGCTATTATTACAAAATATATTGGAAATGATTTTGCAATAGCACCGATTGCTTCGGCAGAAATTCTTCCTGCAAACCAAGTGTCCACTAAATTGTAAAATGTTTGAAATAATGAACCAACACTTGCAGGAACTGTTACTTTTCTTAGTAGAGTCCAGATAGGATCTTTGGTTAATTTTATAGATTTAGACAATTTTTTTCCTATTTAAATTCTTTTTGGAATATATGCTTTGATCCACTCTTTTTAGCAAGGTTTATTTGTTTTTGTCTCATTCTAAATCTTGCTTTTTGAGTATCAGTTAAATTATCGTGACAATTTAGGCATGAAACACCTTCTTCATACTTTTTAGATTTTTTATCCTTAGATGAAACTGGTTTTCTGCATCCGCTACACATGAAATAACTTCCAACTTTTAAACCATGTTTGAGACTGATTCTATTATCAAAAACAAAACATTCTCCCTTCCACAAACTATTTTTTTTTTTTGTCTTTTTAAGATAATTCAAAATACCTCCATTTAATTGATAGATTTTTTTAAACCCTTTTTTCTTTAAGTAGACTGTAGTCTTTTCACATCTAATGCCTCCAGTGCAAAACATGGCAACAGGTTTGTCTTTTTTTAATCTATTCAAATATTTTGGGAAGTCCCTAAAATTATTAACATCTGGATTAACAGATCTTTTAAAAGTGCCAACATTATATTCAAATGGTTTTCTTATATCTATTATGTGAGTATCCTTTTTTTTAACCAATTCATTCCATTCTTTTGGATTCAAGTGTGTTTTCATATTTCTTTCTCTAGAATTTAGCATCAAATTCATTGGAACAACTTCTTTTTTAATTTTTACTTTAGGTTTGTGAAAAGGTTGAAATTTACTTTTAGAGGTGTTGCTATTATCAAATTCCTTAAAATAAAATATTTTTTTTATTTTACTAATGATACTTTTAATATTTTTAGTTTCGCTAGATATAGTTCCATTCATACCCTCATTTGAAATAATGATAGTTCCTCTAATATTTTTCTTTGTTAAAAAACTCTGAAGTAAAATTTTATTTTTCTTTAATGATTTAATTTTTGTAAATTTGTAAAAACCAAATACTTCAAACATTATAAAATTCTACAAACAGTCATCCCATCACCTAAAGGTACTATAATTTGTTCCACTCTTTTATCGTTTTCTACATGAGCATTAAACTCTCTGATATTAACTGTATATTTATCTAAATTCTTCTCATCAGCAACTTCCCCATGCCACAAAACATTATCAACAATAATCAAGCCACCTTTATCCACTAATTTTAATGATCTTTCGTAATACTCTTTATAATTCATCTTATCAGCATCAATAAAAACTATATCAAATTTATTATTTTTTAATTCTTCTAAACTTTCGAGCGCAGGTTTTGTTATTGTTTCAACTTTATGACTCTGATTAGCTTTTTTAAAAAAATTTATTGCAACCTTGTTAGTCTTTTCATTATTATCAAGAGCTACAAGTTTACCATTATCAGGTAAAGCTAAAGCTATAGAAAGTGCACTTAAACCAGTAAAAGTTCCTATCTCAAGTGCATTTTTAATATTAGATGTTTTAATAATTAAATGTAAAAAATGACATTGAGATGTAGCTACTTGCATTCTCTTTTGATTTCCAAGTGTATTATTATAATCGATTATTTCTTGCTGAATGGGATTTAACTTTAAACTAAAATTGTCTATATAATTTTGAAGTTTTTCAGTGATTTCTAAGGTCTTACCCATAAAATTAAAGTTTCTTCTTTAATATCTCATTTATTAGTTGAGGGTTAGCTTTACCACCAGAAATTTTCATGGCTTGTCCAACAAAGAAGCCAAACAACTTTACTTTACCTTGCTTATATTCAATTGCTTTTTCTCTGTTATCATTGATTATTTTATCAATTAAAGCTTCTAATGCTTTAGGATCACTTTCTTGCTTTAATCCTTTTTCTTCAACAATTTTTTGTGGATCTTTATCACCATCTATCATCAATTCAAATATTGTTTTTGCTATTTTACCTGAAATAGTTCCATTTTTAATTAAATTGATTAATTTTGATAAATTTTTAGCATTGATAGGGCTTTTAGTTATTTCTAAATTTTTATCATTTAAAACAGCAAATAATTCACCTGTAATCCAATTAGTTGCTAATTTAACATCTGAATTAACAATAACTTCTTCAAAATATTTTGAAGTTTCAATATCAGATACTAGGATTGTAGCTTCATAAGGAGAAAGTTTAAATTTATCAATAAATCTTTTCTTCTTATCGTCTGGCAATTCTGGAATGTCAATTTTAAGTTTTTCTATAAATTCATCTGTAACTTCTAGTGGTAATAAATCTGGGTCAGGAAAGTACCTATAATCATGAGCATCTTCTTTTGATCTCATTGATCTTGTTTCATTTTTTTTAGTATCAAATAACCTTGTTTCTTGATTTATTGTTTTACCTTCTTCAATTAAATCAACTTGTCTATTGGCTTCATAATTAATAGCCATTTGCATAAATTTAATGGAGTTAACATTTTTAATCTCACATCGTGTTCCAAATTTATCAGAACCTTTAATACGAACTGATACGTTAACATCTGCTCTTAAAGATCCTTCTTGCATATTGCCATCACAAGTTCCTAAATATCTCATTATAGATCTCAACTTTTTAATATAAGCGCTAACTTCATCTGGAGTTCTTAGGTCAGGTTTACTAACAATTTCCATTAAAGCTACACCTGATCTATTTAAATCTACTAAAGTATTTTGAGGATCCATATCGTGAATACTTTTTCCCGCATCTTGTTCTAGGTGAAGTCTTTCTATTCCAACTTCCTTTTGACCATTAGGCATATCAAGAATTATTGTTCCCTCACCCACTATAGGGTATTTAAATTGTGAAATTTGATAACCTTGTGGAAGATCAGCATAAAAGTAATTTTTTCTATCAAAAACTGATCTTTTGTTTATTTGTGCTTTTAATCCTATGCCTGTTTTTATAGCCTGCTTAACACAAAATTCATTAATCACAGGAAGCATTCCTGGAAAAGCTGCATCAACTAAACTTACCTGCGTGTTTGGTTCAGAACCAAATGTCGTCGATGAAGATGAAAATAACTTTGAATTAGATGTAACTTGAGCATGAACTTCTAGACCAATGACAACTTCATAAATATTATTATCTCTTGAAATTAAGTATTCTGATTTATCTTTTGGCATTTATTTAATCCACCAGTCAGTAATTTTATTCTTGAAAGCAATTTTTTCTTCCATGGCATAAGCTATGTCTAAAATATTTTGTTCATCAAAAGCTTTTCCAATAATCTGTAAGCCTAATGGATAACCTTTCGCATCGACACCAGCTGGAATTGAGATGGCTGGTAATCCTGCTAAATTGACTGGAACTGTAAAAATATCGTTTAAGTACATAGAAATTGGATCATTTGTTTTTTCACCAATTTTAAAAGCAGAACTTGGAGTTGATGGAGTTAAAATTGCATCAACTTTTTTATAAACTTCATCAAAATCATTTTTAATTAATCTTCTAACCTTTTGAGCTTTTAAATAATAAGCATCATAATAACCAGAAGATAAAACATATGTGCCAATCATGATTCTTCTTTGAACTTCAGCTCCAAAGCCTTCTGACCTAGTTTTTTCGTACATGTCTATTAAATTTTCACCTTTAGATCTAAATCCATACTTAACACCATCGTATCTAGCTAAATTTGAAGAGGCTTCAGCAGGTGCCACTATATAATATGCTGACAAAGCATAATTTGTATGTGGCAATGAAATTTCAATAATTTCTGCACCACAATCTTTTGCATACTCAATTCCTTTAGTCCAAAGATCTTCAATCTCTTTTGGCATTCCATCAACTCTATATTCTTTTGGAATTCCAATCTTTTTTCCTTTAATATCATTAGATAATTCATTACTGTATTTATTTCTTTTAAAATCAATAGACGTTGAATCCTTCTCATCATAAGTACTAATAATTTCATATAACAAAGCACAATCTTTTACATCTTTAGACATTGGTCCTGCCTGATCTAATGAAGATGCAAAAGCTACAATTCCATATCTTGAACAACTACCGTAAGTAGGTTTTAAGCCAACTGTGCCAGTAAAAGAAGCTGGTTGTCTTATTGAGCCACCTGTATCTGTTCCTATTGTGATTGGTGTTAAATTAGCAGCTAACGCAGAAGCTGATCCTCCAGAAGATCCACCAGGAACCAAATTTTTGTGAATTGGACTTTGAACATTTCCAAAAAAGCTTGTTTCATTAGATGAGCCCATTGCAAATTCATCACAATTTAATTTACCAAGGAGAATTGCTCCTTCATTCCAAATATTTTGAGTAACTGTAGACTCATATGTTGGAACAAAATTACTTAAAATTTTACTTCCTGCCGTTGTTTTAACTCCGTTGGTACAAAATAAATCCTTAACAGCAATTGGGATACCTGGAAGTTTGAAATCAAAATTTGGTTTATTGTCAAAATTTTTAGCTTTACTCAAAGCGGAAGAATAATCTTCAGTTATGTATGAGTTTAAAATTTTAGATTTATCACCTCTTTCGATAAAAGCTTTTGTCGTTTCTTCAGATGAAATTTTTTTTTGTTTAATATTTTTAACTAACTCAGTTAAAGTTTGTGATGTTATTTCAGACATTATTCAACTACCTTTGGAACTACAAAAAAATCTTCATTTTTTTCAGGAGAATTTTTTAAAATTTGATTTCTAATATCCTTACTTTTGACTTCGTCAGTTCTAAATTTTAATGTTGTCTCAGCTATAGAGGTTAAAGGTTCAATTTTATCAGTATCTAATTCATTCAATTTCTCAATAAATTCAAATATTAAGTTTAAATCCCCTTCTAATTTTTTAGCTTTCTTATCATCAACTGAGATTCTTGATAGTTTTGATATATGTTTTATTGTTTTAAGATTAATTGTCATGTGATATTTAGATAATTGCAAAGTATCACTTAAGTGTAAAATATACAATATGATCACTATCGAAGATTTTAAAAAAAATCAGTCCAAAAAAACCAGGTTAATTGGTTTAGATCTAGGGTCCAAAAAAATAGGTGTAGCTATTTGTGATGAAAGACGATCTATAGCAACTCCATTTCAAACTATTAATAAAATTAGTATTAATAAATTTATCAATGAACTTAAAGAAATAATTGTTAAAAATGATATAGGTGGAATTATAATTGGTAATCCAATTAATATGGATGGTTCATTAGGCAGATCAGCTCAATCAGTGAATGATGTATCATTAATCATCTCAAAATCTATAAATTTACCAGTTAGTCTTTGGGACGAAAGACTATCAACAGTTGGGGCTTTTAATTTATCAAGTCAATTAGATGTAAATATATCAAAAAGAGTAAAAAATATTGATCAAAATGCAGCTGCTTTTATTTTGCAAGGAGCTATAGACTTTTTAAACAATTAATGCTTGCCTTAACAAAGGTTAATAGTTATAGAGTTAATTTTAATGGCAATAAAAATAAATAAAGCTATTAAAATTTCTCAAAAGCACCTGCTAGGTATTCAAGATTTGTCCATAAATGATGTCAATTTGATACTGGATGATGCTAGCAAATTCATTACTCTCAACAAGAGTAAAAATAAAAAATTAAATATCTTAAGAGGAAAAACTCAAATAAATTTATTTTTTGAACCATCTACTAGAACACAAAGTTCTTTTGAACTTGCGGGCAAGAGACTGGGTGCTGATGTTATGTCCATGAATATTACGAATTCTGCAATTAAAAAAGGAGAAACTTTAATTGATACTGCTATGACTCTTAATGCTATGCATCCGGATCTAATAGTTATTAGACATCAAGATTCTGGAGCATGTAATTTACTATCACAAAAAGTTAATTGTGCAGTAATTAATGCTGGAGATGGTAGAAGAGAACATCCTACGCAAGCTCTGTTAGATGCTTTAACAATCATTACTCGTAAAAAAAAAGTTGAGGGATTAAGAGTGGCAATCTGTGGTGATATTCTTCACTCAAGAGTTGCTAGATCAAATATTTATTTACTAAATATGCTTGGTGCAGAAATTAATATAATAGGGCCAACGAATTTAATGCCAGAAAATATTGAAAAACTTGGAGTAAATATATTTTCAGATATGAAAAAAGGGTTAAAAGATTGTGATATTGTGATGATGCTAAGATTACAGAATGAAAGAATGAACAGTTCTTTTATTTCAAGTAATAGAGAATATTATGAATATTATGGTTTAACACCTGAAAAATTAAATCATGCTAAAAATGATGCTTTAATAATGCATCCTGGTCCAATGAATAGAGGTATAGAAATTGATACAAATTTAGCTGACGATATTAACAAAAGTGTAATTAGAGAACAGGTAGAATTAGGTGTGGCTGTAAGAATGGCTTGCCTAAAAATTTTTTGTGAATAAATGAAAAAACAATATTTTTTAAACGCCAACGTACTAGATACACATAACTCTATAAATGAAATGGGTGGCTTAATTATTGGTGAAAATGGTCAAGTAGAAGCAATAGGAAAAAAAGTAAATCAAAATAATATTCCGTCGAGAGAAAAATTTATTGATTTAAAAGAAAAATATATATTTCCAGGATTGGTGGATATAAGAGTTTTTGTTGGTGAGCCAGGCTATGAATATAAGGAAAACTTTAGAACATTGAGCAATGCAGCATTATCTGGAGGAGTTACTTCAGTTGCTACTATGCCAAATACAAATCCAATCATTGATAATGTTTCGATAGTTGATTTTTTAAAGAGAAGAGGTAGAGATAAATCTAAAATTAATATTTTTCCATTAGCTTCTTTGACTAAGAATTTAGAAGGAACTAACATGACTGAATTTGGTTTATTACAATCAAAAGGAATAATAGGTTTTACCGATGGAATTAAAACTATTCAAAACACTAGACTAATGTCAAGGATAATGAAATCAGCTTATGATTTAAATACCTTAATAATACAGCATGCTGAGGATGCTGAGTTATCTAAAGATGGAATGATAAATGATGGCATTATTGCTACAAAATTAGGATTACAAGGAATTCCAGATTTAGCTGAATTAGTCATTCTAGAACGTGATTTAACTTTATTGGAAAAAATAAAATGTAGATATCATATTTCACAAATTTCTTGTGAGAAATCTGTAGAAATTATTAGGGAGAGAAAACAAAAAATTAAATTTTCAAGTGGTGTGTCAATTAACAATTTATCTCTAAATGAAAATGATATTGGAGATTTTCGAACTTTTTTAAAATTATCACCACCTTTGAGAACAGAACAAGATAGATTAGCTTTAGTCAATGGATTAAAGAACAAGATAATTGATGTTATAGTTTCTGATCATAAACCAGAAGATGAAGAACAAAAAAGATTAACTTTTTCACAAGCAGCAACAGGATCTTCAGGTATAGAAACACTACTCCCTTTAAGTTTAGAGCTTTTTCATAATGGATCAGTAAAATTAGAAACAATAATTTCAGCTTTAACTTCTAATCCAGCAAAAATATTAAAAATAAATAAAGGTAATTTAAGTATAGGTAATGATGCAGACTTTTGTATTGTAGATATAAATAAACCTTGGATTGTAAAAAAGGATAAATTAGTTTCAAAATCTAAAAATACTTCTATAGAAAACAAAAAACTTCAAGGTAAAGTAACCAATACATTTGTAAAAGGAATTGAATTATTTAAGTTGTAAAAATGGAAATTATTTTTATTAGTTTAATATCTTATTTAACCGGATCAATACCGTTTGGACTTATCTTAACTAAATTTTTTCTTAATAAAGATATTAGAGATATTGGTTCAGGTAATATTGGTGCAACAAATGTTTTGAGAAGCGGTAATAAAATAATTGGATACGCAACATTGGTGTTTGATATACTAAAAGGTGTAATTCCAGTTCTATTTACAAAATTATACTATTCTGATTTAATTTTTATTTCATCACTTTGTGCTTTTTTAGGTCATATTTTTCCAGTATGGCTCAAATTTAATGGTGGAAAAGGTGTTGCAATTTATCTGGGCATATTATTTTCTATTAACATAATAATCGGTTTAGTATTTACTGGAATTTGGATCTTTACATTCTTAATTACTAAATATTCGTCACTGTCCTCATTATTAGCTAGTTTAAGTATACCAATTTATTTATTAATTTTTAATAGTCAAAATTTGATTTTTTTTTCAATTATGTTTATTTTAATACTCTTTACACATAGAGAAAATATTAAACGCTTGAAAAATAAAGAAGAAAGTAAGACAAAAATTTATTAATTTGACTATCAAAACCTTTTAGGTACTTTGTAAAAATATGAATCTAGTTATAGTAGAAAGTCCTGCTAAGGCTAAAACTATTAATAAATATCTTGGTGATGATTATATAGTTCTTGCAAGTTATGGACATATAAGAGACTTGCCCTCTAAAAATGGGTCTGTAAATCCTGATGATAATTTTAAAATGGAATGGGAAGTTGATAGCTTTTCAAAAAAATACTTAAAAGAAATAACGGAGGCTGTAAAAGATTCTAATAAAATTATTCTTGCTACCGATCCTGATCGTGAAGGTGAAGCTATAGCGTGGCATGTGAAGGAATATCTAAATGAAAAAAAATTACTTAAAGATAAACATGTAGAAAGAGTAGTTTTTAATGAAATAACTAAAAAGGCTGTTACTCATGGAATTGATAATCCTAGACAAATTGAACCTTTATTAGTTGACGCTTATATGGCAAGACGTGCCCTAGATTATTTGGTTGGTTTTAATATTTCACCAATTTTATGGACTAAGTTACCTGGATCAAAATCTGCAGGTCGTGTTCAGTCTGTAGCTTTAAAATTAATTACTGAAAGAGAACATGAAATAGAATTATTTAACCCTGAGGAATTTTGGACATTAAGTATTAAATTCAATGATTGTAATAAAAATTCTTTAATCGCAAGTATCTTTCAGCTTAATAATAAAAAAATAGAAAAATTTTCATTTAGAAATAAAAATGAAGTTGATAAAGCGATCCAAGAAGTTAAATCAAAACAATTTCAAATAAGTGATATTTCAAGTAAAGTTGTAAACAGGAATCCATCAGGTCCTTTCACTACTTCTACATTACAACAAGTGTCTTCTGGAAGATTAGGTTTTGGGGCTTCTAGAACAATGCAAATTGCTCAAAAATTATACCAAGGCATTGAAATTGATGGTGAAACAATTGGTTTAATTACTTATATGAGAACTGATGGAACAAGCTTGTCAAAAGATGCTATTATTTCAATAAGAGATTACATAAAAAAAAAAATTGGAGAAGAATATCTACCAAAAAATCCCTTAAATTATTCTGGAAAAAAAGCGAAAAATGCACAAGAAGCTCATGAAGCTATTAGACCAACTGATATAATGAAAAGTCCAGATTCTTTAAAAAAATATTTAAGCCCAGATCAACATAAGCTTTATACGTTAATATGGAGTAGAGCCCTATCGTCCCAAATGGAATCTGCTAAATTTGATAGAAATACTATTACAATAACTTCAGATAATAATGAAACAATTTGTAAAGCAAGTGGTTCAGTTATCAAATTTGACGGATTCTTAAAAATTATCAAAGATAACAAAAAAGATGATGATGAAAATATACTTCCAGAAATGTCAAAAGGACCAGTTAATATAGAAGCACTTTTAGATGAACAGCATTTTACACAACCACCACCAAGATATTCAGAAGCAAGTTTGGTTAAAAAATTAGAAGAACTAGGAATTGGAAGGCCTTCAACTTATGCAAGTATAATTTCAGTTATATCGACAAGAGGCTATGCAGAATTGATAAATAAAAGGTTTCATCCTTCAGATCGAGGAAAATTAATTTCAGCTTTCTTAGAAAAACTATTTTCAAAATATGTAGATTATAATTTTACAGCAGGACTAGAAAATCAATTAGATAATATAACAACTGGTAAAGAAGGTTGGATAAAAGTTCTTGAAATATTTTGGAAAGATTTTAATCAAAACGTCTTGGAAGTTAAAGAAAAGAGAACTAGAGAAGTTCTCGACTTACTAAATGACAGCTTGGGAAGTTTAATTTTTGAAAGAGATAAAGATGGAAATGTTGATAGAAAATGTAAAGTTTGTGAAAAAGGGTCCTTAAGTTTAAAAAATAGCTTTAGAGGAGGTGCTTTTATAGGTTGTTCAAATTATCCAGAATGTAAATTCACAAGACCACTATCAAAAGCAAAAGCATTAGCTCAATCACAACTCGCAGAACCAAAATTTATTGGGATACATAAAAATGGCAAGGACATGTATCTTAAGAATGGAAGATTTGGCCCTTATATTCAATATGAAATAATTCCAGAATTAAAACATGAACCAGTTAAAAAAAAAAAGATGAAAAAGAAAAAAAATGAAAAAGAAAATAATAATCTTAAAAATGTTTCTATACCAAAAGGTATAAAGCTTGATGACATTGATTTAAATAAAGCAAAATTTTTATGTTCTTTACCAAAAAGTCTTGGCATAAACCCTGATAATCAACAAGAAATTTTTTTAAATTCAGGACGTTTTGGACCTTATTTAAAATGTAAAAATAAGTCAGCACGAATAGAAAATGTTGAAGAGATTTTTTCAATAGGCCTTAATAGAGCTGTTGTCTTAATTGCTGAAGCAAAACCAGGAAGAATATCGTCATCAACAATCAAGGATTTAGGAGAACATCCTGAAGATAAAAAACCAGTAAGAGTTATGAAGGGTCAATATGGACCTTATGTTAAGTATAAATCATTAAATGCTACTATACCTGAGGAAAAAGACCCTTTAGAATTATCTATGGAAGAAGCATTAATATTGATTGAGAAAAGAAAAGAATACGATAAAAATAAAAAAAAAGGAAAAAAAAAGGGGAAAAAATGATAAAAAAAATTATGATAGTAGTAATAAGTATATTACTTACAACAATGGCTTTTTCTGCTGAAAAAGTACAATGTTCAAAGTTAAAACTTGGAAAAGAATATTGGAATTGTCTAAAAAATAAAGTATCTCGAAACAAAACTGATGATAGTAATCAAGATAATGATAATAGAACTTGGTACCAAAGAATAAAAGAAGGAAAACCTTTGTTCTCAAAATAATTAGATTAAATTGATATTGGTAAAATAATAAAAATATTAATATTTACATTTGTTATTATATTATCTTATTGAACATAGATTAAATAAATGTCTTTTGAAAATAAAATAAAAGAACTAGATATAATTTTACCTAAAGCTGCAGACCCTGTAGGATCATATTTGGCTACAAAAATTGTTGGTAAGTTACTTTTTATATCAGGACAAATATCAATGTCTGAAAACGGTGATTTAATTAAAGGTAAATTAGGTAAAGAGCTAAACACAGAAGATGGTTATGCTGCTGCTAAAAGATGTGCTCTAAGTATAGTTTCACAAGCAAGAAAAGCCTGTGAAAATGACTTATCTAAAATAAAATCATGTGTAAAACTAACAGGCTTTGTTAATTCAACAGATAATTTTATAGAACAACCTAAAGTTATTAATGGAGCTTCTGATTTAATTGCCTCAATATTTGGAAATGCTGGTATGCATACACGAGCTGCTGTTAGTACAAATAGCTTACCTTTAGGAGTTGCTGTTGAGGTTGATGCAATATTTGAATTAAATTAATTTATCTACCAACTCCAAAGTATTTAACATTATCTTTTTTCATCTTTTGTGGAGAATAAATATTTCTTATATCATAGACCATAAATTTTTTTTTCTTTACTAGCATTTTAAAATTAATTGACTTAAAATCATTCCATTCAGTGTGAAGAATGATTAAATCAGCATTTTTTATCGCTGATTTTATATCTTTTGAATACTTTACATTTTTAAGATTTTTAAAATCTTTTTTTTCACCACTAGGATCATAATAATTGATCTTTGCACCTTTTTTAATCAAAGACGGTATCATAACTTTACTTGATGAATCTCTCATATCATCAGTATTAGCTTTAAAAGTAACCCCTAAAAAACAAATATTTTTATTTTTAATTTTATTATTTAATATTTTATTAATTCTACTCAATAATAATAATGTTCTATTACTATTAGATTTAATAACACTTTTAATTAAAGATAAATTTATCATAAATTTATCAGCTGTAGATACTATGGCCTTAGTATCTTTTGGAAAACATGACCCACCATAAGCTGGTCCAGGTCTTAAAAAACGTCCCCCAATTCTTTTATCTAAACCCATGCCTATGGATATGTCTTCAATATTAACATCTATTTTTTCACATAAATTAGCTATTTCATTTATAAAGGTGATTTTTGTGGCTAAAAAAGCATTAGAGGCATACTTTATTAATTCAGCTGCCCTTCTAGATGTGTTGATAAATTTAGCTCCTTTTGAAATTAATGGTGTATAAAGATTTTTTAATATTTTATTTGCTTTAGCGTCATTGGTTCCAATTATAATTCTATCAGGATAACTGAAATCTCTTATAGCCTCACCTTCTCGTAAAAACTCAGGATTTGAGACAATAGAAAAAAGTTTATTTGATTTTTTTTTTGACAAAATTTTTTCAACTTTATCACCTGTTGTAACGGGAACTGTAGATTTTGTAATAATAATTTTATATTTATTTATTGATGGAATTAAACTATTTGCAACATCAAAAATTTGACTTAAATCTGCATCATTTGTTTTTTTTTTAGTTGGCGTTCCTACACATAAAAAAATTATATCTGATTTTAAAACAGATTCTTTTAAGTTAGACGAAAAAAACAACCTTCCTTCTTTAGAATTTTTTTTAACTAACTCTTCAAGACCTGGTTCATAAATAGGTATAATACCTTTATTAAGTTTTTCAATTTTGGAAAGATTCTTATCTACACAAATAACATCATTACCCAAATCAGAAAAACATGCACCACTAACTAAACCAACATATCCAGTTCCTATCATGCAAAGTTTCATATTTTAGAAATCTCTAAAGATGATTTTATATAACCACTCATAGTACCACAATCTAAGTACTTACCAGAAAAATTGTGACCAATAAATTTATTATTTTCTTTTATCAAGTTATGTATTGCGTCTGTTATATGTATTTCACCACCCTTACCTTTCTTTTGTGTAGAAAGTTTTTGAAAAATTGATTTAGGTAAAATATATCTACCTATAACTGCATTGTTTGAAGGTGATTTATTAATTAATGGTTTTTCAACTACACCATCTATAATAAAATTATTGTTTGATATTTTTTTTTTAATTTTATAAATACCCCACCTTGAAACTGTTTTTTTATTAACTTTCATACTAGCCATGACAGAGGATTTATATTTTTTATGCAAAGAAATCATAGCTTTAGAGCAATTTTTTTTTATAATTAAATCATCCGGCAATAATATTAAAAAAAAATTATCTTTTATTAAATGTTTAGTTTTAAGTACAGCATCACCAGTTCCACAGGGATTGTTTTGATAAACAAACCTAATCATCTTTTTATACTTCAAAATTTTTTTATACTCTTTTATTATACGCTTATCTTTTTTTTTTTTAATAATTTTTTTAAAAAATAAATCATTATAAAAATAATTTTTAATCATAATTTTTTTACTTGAAATGATAAATATTATCTCTTTTATTCCAGCATCAATACATTCTTCAATAATATATTCAATTCCTGGCTTTCCATTAATTGGTAATAATTCTTTTGCAAACACACTTGTTAGTGGAAGAAGTCTCGTGCCTAAACCTGCTAATGGAATTATCGCTTGTTTAATCATTTAAATGTTTTACTTATAAAGTTTAACTATTACAAATGAAAATTATAAAGAACATTAGTGAATTAAAGAGGGCAATTTACAAAATCAAGTCACTTGGATTTACACCAACAATGGGAGGATTACATTCGGGCCACATTTCACTAATTAAAGAATCACAAAAAAAATGTTATAAAAGTATAGTTAGTATTTACGTAAATCCTAGTCAATTTAACAACAAAAAAGATTTCAAAAATTATCCAAGAAAAATTAATCAAGATCTTAAAATTTTAAAAAAATTAAATGTAAATTTTGTTTTTTTACCAAAAACTAATCAAATTTATAAAAATAAAAGATATAAAAAAATTCTATTAACAAAAAGAGAAAAAATAATGTGCGCCAAGTACAGAAAAGGTCATTTTGAAGGTGTTATAGATATTATGGATAGATTAACTAATATTATTAAACCTAATTATGTTTTTTTAGGAGAAAAAGATTATCAACAAATATTTTTGATTAAAAAATATGTTAATAAAAAAAATCCATTTAAAATTATTTCTTGTAAAACTATAAGGGACAAAAATTTTGTTGCATTATCTTCTAGAAATTTATCTTTGTCCAAAAAAAAACTTCTAATAGCAAGTTATATTGCTAAAAGACTATATAATTTTAAAAAACAATTAATCAAGAATAATAAAAATGTAAAAGATATTTCATTTATTAAAAAGGAATTGATAACTAAATTTAAAATTAAAATAGATTATTTAGAAATTAGAAATGAAAAAAATTTATACCTTTATAAAAATAAACAAAAATTTAGGTTGTTTATAGCTTACTATTTGAAAAAAATTAGATTAATTGATAATTTCTAAATTAATAATAAAAAAAATAAGCACCAACACCTAAAAAAGATAAAAAACCGATAACATCTGTTATTGTTGTCACAAATACACTCGATGCTATGGCAGGATCAATATTCATTTTTTTTAATGTTACTGGGACTAAAATTCCAAAAAAACCTGCAACTATCATATTAAGTATCATTGAAATAGAAATAATCATTGATAATTTAATATCATTGAACCATAAATGAACTACTATAGCACTAATTACAGCAAAAATAATTCCATTTAGAACCCCTATATTAAATTCTTTTATAATATTACTTTTAAAATTATTTTTTGTTAGATCATTTGTTGCTAAAGCTCTTACTGTAATAGCTAAAGTTTGCATTCCAGCATTACCACCCATAGATGCAACAATTGGCATTAAAAAAGCAAGTGCTACCATCTGTTCAATTGTGGCTCCAAACAAACTAATTACCCATGTTGCAATAAAAGCTGTAAACAAATTTAACAATAACCAATTAAATCTTCTTTTAGTTTTAGTAATAACACCATCAGTTATCACTTCATCACCTACACCTGCTAGTCTTAGAGTATCTTCTTCTGCTTCTTCTTTAAGTACAGTCAAAATATCATCACTAGTAATCATACCAACAAGTTTATTACTTTTGTCTACCACACAAGCAGAATTCAAATTATAATTTTCAAATAGATTTCCAACTTCTTCTTTATCCATATCAACTGGTATTGAAAGTTGAGATTCAGACATAATTGAAAGCATTTTGTTTTCTCTTGCAGTTCTTAATACTTTAGATGATGGTACGGTTCCCATCGGTATAAAATCCTCATCAACTATAAATATTTCCAAGAATTCTTCTGGTAAATCTTTATTTTCTCTTAAATAGTCAATTGTTTGACCAACAGACCAGTTACTTGGAATTGCTGTAAACTCTCTTTGCATAATTCTAGCTGCAGAGTCTTCTGGGTAACTTAAGCTTTCCAATAATGCAAAACGATCTTTTGGTGGTAAAGAGCTTAAAATAAAATTTTTATCTTTTTCATCAACATTTTCTAATATTGCTATAGCATCATCTGACTCTAGGTTTTTTAGTATTGAAACAATTGACTCACTTGAAAGATATTTTATAATTTCTGATTGAATAGATTCATTTAATTCAATAAATACCTCAGGATCTATTTTAAAATTATTAAGCTTAATAAGATTTTCACGATCATTTTGACTTAGATGTTCAATAATATCAGCTGCATCAGCAGGATGCATTTCGTTAAATGAATTGGTAATAAATAAAGCATCGTTATTAGCTATTCTACTTATAACGACATTTATATATTCTTTATTAAACTCAAAATTAACTTTTTTATCTTTTATTTTTTTTACTAAAGACATAAATTTACCTATAATTTAATAAGGCACTATTAATGTATAATTTATATAATACAATTCTTTAATGAAAATTGAGATTAAAAAATCAATAATACCTGTAGATTACCAAGAAGCTGTTGATTTTCTTGAAAAAAGACTTGCTTTAGTTAATCAAAATAAAGCAAAAGAATTTATATGGATATTAGAACATCCAAGTGTTTTTACTGGAGGTACTAGTTATAATGAAAATGAGATATTAGATAAATCAGTCAATATTATTAAAACTAATCGTGGAGGTAAAATAACACATCATGGTCCAGGACAAATTGTTTGTTATTTTGTATTAGACTTAAGTAAAAGAAAAAAGGATATAAGAAAATTTATAAATATTATCGAAAATACTATAATACAAACTCTAGATGAATATAAAATAAAATCTTTTAATGATCCTGATAATATTGGAATATGGGTTAATCATAAAAACAAAATTAAAAAAGTTGCAGCTATTGGTATAAGGGTAAAAAAATGGATTGCATACCATGGATTTGCAATTAATGTCAGTAATGACTTAGAAAATTATAATAAAATTATTCCTTGTGGCTTAATTAATAAAGAAATCTCAAATCTAAAATTAATTTCAAATCAAAATTATTTAAACTTAAATAAAAAAATTATTAAAAATTTTATTATGAATTTGGAAGGATAAGTCTTTTTATTTTTAATAGTTTCTTAAAATAATCTGGCAATAGTGCAGTGTAAGTATATTTTTTTTTTTTTATTATAAATCTTATTTGATATGAATGTAACATTAAATTTTTATTAATTGCTTTATCATTATTATTTAATCTGTATTTTTTATCTCCATATATTGGATTACCTACTGAATATAATTGTTTTCTAAGTTGGTGTTTTCTACCAGTTATTGGCTTCATTTCAACTAGACTACAAATAGAATTTTTATCTAAAACTTTATAAATTGTTCGAGCATTTTCCACAATTGGTTTATCATTTTCATATCTAGTTAAATTATCTTTCCATTCACCACTTTCTTTAGGTAGTTCACCATGGCATATAGCAAGATATGTTTTGTGAATCTTACGTAACCGAAACAATGATGTAAATAGTTGAGCAGTTTCTCTATTCTTTGCCATAATAAAAACTCCTGAAGTATCTTTATCCAATCTATGAACAGAAAATGGCTTTGTGTTTTGAAAAATTTCACTTTTTGCAAAAATATCAACTAAATTTTTTTTAGATTTAGTTCCACCTTGAACTGATATTCCTGAACTTTTATTTAAAACTATGAAATTATCATTATTATCAATTATTAGCTCTTCATTTTGTTTTATAACTTCAGTAGATGGTTCAAATTTTATTTTCTTTTGATGTATTCTTTGAATAAATTCAAAATTTATTAAATCAATTTGGTCATTAGTTTTAACTTTATGTGAACTTTTAATCTTTTTATTATTTAGTTTAATTTTTCCATTTCTTAAATTTTTTTCAATAAGGCCCTGTGGAACTTTTCCTAAATTATTTCTTATCCATCTATCAATCCGCATTTCATTGAACGTTGAATCAACGTTAAAAGACTTTTTCATGATGTTCTATTGTATTATAAAAAATTAAGCAGTCGCTAATTTTTTCTCTTCATTTTTATCTTTAGAAATGGTTTTTTTCTTTTTATCAACTCTTTTTGCCAAAATATCTCTTTCAACAAATTCTATAACCGCCATTGGTGCATTATCACCATATCTAAAGCCTGCTTTAATAATCCTAGTGTAACCACCTCTTCTTTTTTCATATCTCTTAGACAATGTATTTTTAACTTTATTAGTTGAAGTAATATCTTGTAATTTAGACATAAGCATTTTGGTTGTCTGTAATGTTTCTTTTTTACCTAAAGTTATAATCTTATCGGCTTGAGGCTTTAAAAATTTAGCCTTCGGAAGAGTAGTCGTTATCTGCTCATATTTTATCAAAGAATTTAACATATTCTTTAATAAAGCCTTTCTATGCTCAGAAGTTCTATTGAGCTTCTTATTTGCCATTCCATGCCTCATTAAATAGCTTCCTCTAATTTTTTAGACATTTCTGCTATGTTATCGGGTGGCCAGTTTGGTATCTCCATTCCTAAATATAAGGACATACCAGTTAATACTTCCTTAATTTCATTAAGAGATTTTCTACCAAAATTTGGAGTTCTTAACATTTCACCTTCTGATTTTTGTACTAAGTCTCCTATATATATGATGTTATCATTTTTTAGACAATTCATTGATCTAACAGACAGCTCTAATTCCTCAACTTTTCTTAATAGGTTTTTATTAAATTCAGGTTCTGTTGTTTTTTCTTGAACAACAACTTCTTGTGGTTCATCAAAATTAACAAACATATTTAATTGATCTTGAAAAATTCTTGCTGAATAAGCTACTGCATCTTCAGCAGAAATAGATCCATTTGTTTCTATTTCCATTGTTAATTTATCATAATCAAGTGCTTTTCCTTCTCTAGCAGTACTAATTGAATAAGACACTTTTTTTACAGGACTATATAAAGAGTCTATCGCTATAAGGCCAAGAGGTGGCTCTTCAGGTTTATTCATAACAGCAGAAACATAACCTTTGCCAGTTCCAACAGTCATTTCCATATGAAAATTAGTTTTTTCATCTAAATTACATATAACTAAATCAGGATTAAGAATTTCTATATCTGCAACTGACGTAATGTCAGATGCTTTAATTTCACCTGGTCCTTTTGCATCCAAAATAAGTTTTTTTGAAGTTTCAGATGAACTTTTTAATGCTAATGATTTAACATTTAAGACAATGTCTGTAACATCTTCTCTAATACCTTTAATGGAAGTAAATTCATGTAAAACTCCATCTATTTGAATAGCTGTAACAGCAGTTCCTCTTATTGATGATAGTAATATACGTCTTAAAGAATTTCCAAGGGTAAGGCCATAACCTTTTTCTAGAGGTTCAGCTATAATTTTTGCGTAAGTTTTGTCTTCACTTAATTGTACATCTAATCGACCAGGTTTGATCAAAGATTTCCAATTTTTGCTATTAGCTACTAAGTTTTCCATTTATACTCTCCTTTTTTTTGGTGGTCTGGTTCCATTATGTGGCATGGGTGTTGTATCTTTAATTGAAGTTATTTTAAAACCACGCGCTTGTAATGCTCTTAATGCTGTTTCACGTCCAGAACCTGGTCCTTTTACTTCTACAGATAAAATTTTCATACCAAACTCTAAAGCTTTAGAAGCAGCAGCATCAGCAGCAATTTGTGCTGCGTAAGGTGTAGATTTTCTAGAACCTTTAAATCCTTTTTGACCTGCAGATGCCCATGAAATAACATTACCACTAGTATCTGCAATAGAAATTATTGTATTATTGAAAGTTGACTGCACATAAGCAATACCAGTTAAAATATTTTTTTTAATTTTTTTTTTTTTTGAATATGAGCTCTTCTTTTTAGATTTTACTGCAGTTTCATCAATTGATTGATTAACACTTTTTTCTACTTTATTACTTTTTTCAGTTTTCATATTTATTTACTTTTTAAGTGGTGTTAGTTTTTTTCCTGCTATCGCAATAGCCTTACCTTTTCTTGTTCTAGCATTACATCTGGTTCTTTGACCTCTCACAGGTAATTTTTTTTTATGTCTTGAGCCTCTATATGAAGCAAGATCAATTAATCTTTTAATACTTAAAGAAGTTTCTCTTCTTAAGTCGCCTTCAACAGTAAAATTTTTATCTATATACTCTCTAATTTTTAATATTTGATCATCAGTAAGCTCATTTACTCTTTTTGAATTAGGAATTTCTAAATCATTACAAATTTGCTTAGAAAATTTATTACCTATTCCATAGATATAAGTAAGTCCAATATGGACGTTTTTATTAGTTGGAATATTTACACCTGCAATACGAGCCATATTTTTTGAGAATAAAATTTAGCCTGTTATATAAGAAGATCTTTCAAAGTCAATGTCTTAAAGGTTAAGAATTTGGTCAATTTTACTAGTAATTTCATCAATTTTTAAGCTACCATCAATTTCATGAAAACCTTCTTTTTTAAAATAAAAATCTAAAACAGGTTTAGTTTTTTCAATATAAGTATCATATCTAGATATTACAGTCATTTCATTATCATCTTTTCTTCTTTTTAAATTTTTTTTACCACACTTATGATTCTCAATTTCCTGTTGATTAAAAAATTCATTTAAAGTTACATTACATATATCACAAGTAACTCTACCCAATATCCTTTTTTGAATAATTTCTTTACTAACTTTTAAATAAAACACAAAGTTTATTTTTTTTTTTTGTTCTTTGAGTATTTTTTCAAGATTAATTGCTTGAGATATATTTCTTGGATAACCATCAAAAATTATTCCGTTATTATTAGTTTTATTTATTAATGAATTGATTAACAAAGTATTAACAATTTCATCAGATACAAACTCACCTTTAGAAATTATTTTTTCAATTTCAAAACCTAAAGAAGTTTTTTTAGTAATTTCTTTTCTTAATAAATCGCCTGTTGATAATTGAAAATATTTATAATTTCTGACTATATATTGAGCTTGTGTACCTTTGCCAGCACCTGGTGCACCAAACAAAATTAAATTCACTTTTTATCTACCAAATTTTGTTTTTTTGACAAGTTGTTCATATTGTGAGCTCATTAATCTAGTTTGAATTTGAGTAACAGTATCTATAGCAACAACTACGACAATTAAAATTGAAGTACCGCCTAAATAAAAAGGGATTGGATAGTTTGCTATTAAAAATTCCGGCATTAGACAAACTAAAGTTAAATATAATGCACCAATAGTAGTTAATTTTGTTAAAATATTATCAATGTATAAGGCAGTACTTTCACCGGGTCTAATTCCTGGTATAAAACCACCATACTTTCTTAAATTCTCAGCTGTTTCAGTTGGATTAAAAGTTATTGAAGTATAAAAGAAAGTAAAAAAAATAATTCCTGATGCATATAACAACATATACAAAGGTTGCCCTTGAGAAAAATAAGAACTTAAATTTAAAAAAGTTTCATTATCAGAAAAATTAAAATTTGAAAAAGTTACTGGTAAAAGTAATAAAGCTGAAGCAAAAATTGCTGGAATTACACCTGCTTGATTTATTTTTAAAGGCAAATGAGATGATTCTCCACCATACATCTTATTGCCCATTTGTCTTTTTGGGTAGTTTATAAGAATTTTTCTAAGTGCTCTTTCCATAAAGACAATAAACATTATGGTCAAAATTAATAAAATAAAAATACCTATAATCATTAATGTTGAAATTGCACCAGTTCTACCTAGTTCAAATGTTGTTACTAACGCTCTTGGTATCTCCGCAACAATACCAGAAAAAATAATTAACGAAATACCATTACCTATACCTCTTTGAGTAATTTGTTCACCTAACCACATTAAAAAAATAGTTCCAGCAACTATGGTAGTAACTGTTGTTACTTTAAAAAAAATACCAGGGTTTATAACTAAATTCGCAGATGATTCTAAACCAACTGATAACCCATAACCTTGAACAGTAGCTAAAAGAACAGTACCATATCTTGTTAGTTGTGAAATTTTTTTTCTACCTATTTCACCTTGATTTTTTAGATTTTTAAAATAATCAGAAACACCAGTTAATAATTGAACAATTATAGATGATGAAATATAAGGCATTATGCCTAAAGCAAAGATTGCCATTCTTGCTATTGCACCACCAGCAAAAACATTAAACATTCCCAATATACCCTTTTGGTTACCTTCCATAAGAATTTGTAATTGACTCGGGTCAATACCTGGTAATGGTACAAAAGTTCCAAATCTATAAACACATAAAATAATTATAGTAAAAATAATTCTATTTTTAAGATCATTAGATTGTGGTGATGTACTCATATAATGTTCTTACTTTTTTTTTAACTGGATAACTCCACCAACTTTTTCAAGTTTTGTCTTAGCCAACTTTGAAATTAAATCAGCTTCTATACTAATCTTTTCTTTTAATTCACCAGTACCTAAAATTTTTAATTTTTCAGAGTTTTTACTAATAAGTTTTAATTTTTTTAGAAGTTCACTATTAATTATTTCATTTGGATTAATTGTCTTATGTGAAATATAATATTGAATTTTTTCAAGGTTCATTATTGATATTTTTGTTTTTTTAATAACATTAAATCCTCTTTTAGGTAACCTCCTATACAAAGGCATTTGACCACCTTCAAAACTCTTAATAGCAACTCCTGATCGAGACTTTTGACCTTTAATACCTCTTCCAGAAGTTTTGCCTTTTCCTGAGCCAATACCTCTACCTACTCTAATTTTATTTTTTTTAACTTTATTTGTAGTATTTAAAAATGACATTATCCTCTTTTTTCAATTACTTCAGAAATTTTTTTATTTCTCATCAAAGATATATGCTTAGGTGAAAACTGTTTAGACAAAGCTTTCATGCATGCTCTTATAACATTATGTGGATTAGCTGTACCCATTGATTTTGCAACAATATCCTTAATACCAAGAACTTCACATACAGCACGAACTGGTCCACCAGCAATAATACCAGTTCCTTTAGGAGCAGCACGTAATTTTATTTTACCAGCGCCATCTTTACCTGAAACATCGTGATGAATAGTTCTTCCTTCTCTTAGTGGAATTTGTACAAAGTTACGTCTAGCAGTTTCATTTGCTTTTTTTATTGCATCTGGAACTTGTTTTGCTTTAGCATGAGCGATACCAATTTTACCGTTCTGATTACCCACAACTACCAATGCAGAAAAGCCAAATCTACGACCACCTTTAACAACTTTTGTAATTCTATTTATATGAACAAGTTTTTCTACGATATCGTCTTTTTTTTTTTCTAACATTTAAAAATCCATTCCATTTTTTCTTAAAGTTTCTGCAAAAATTTTTACTCTTCCGTGATATTTATATATACCTCTATCAAAATAAATTTTTGTTATTTTTTTTTCTTGTGCCTTTTTTGCAAGTTTTTCAGCAACTATTTTTGAAAGTTCTGTTTTACTTTTTTTATTAAGTGCTTTAACATCTTTTTCTATAGATGAGGCAGATAATAATGTTATATTTTTACTATCATCAATAATTTGAGCTGAAATATTTTTTGCAGACCTAGATAGAGACAATCTAAATCTATTTAAATTAGCAACTTTTTTAAGTTTTTTTCTAATTCTAAATTTTTTTCTTTCTGTCGTTGTTAGTTTCATTATTTTTTCTTTCCTTCTTTTCTTAATATATATTGACCCATTTCTTTAATACCTTTGCCTTTGTATGGCTCAGGAGGTCTAAATGATTTTATCTTAGAACAGGTCATTCCAACTTCTTGTTTGTCTGATCCAGTAACTTTTAGTATTGTTTGTTTTTCCACTATAATTTTGATGTCATTTGGTATGTCAAAATTAATGTCATGACTATATCCAAGTTGTAAATTTAATTGTTTACCTTTTAATGCAGCTCTATATCCAACACCTGTAAGTTCAAGAGTTTTTTCATAACCCCTACTTGTACCTATTATTGCATTATTTAATAAACTTCTATTCATGCCCCACAATCTTTTAGTTTCTCTATTAATTTTTTTTGGTTTTATTGAAATTTCTTTCCCTTCATTAATATTTAAATCAAAAATTTCAGTATCAATATTTAATGTTTTTTTACCAAGTGGACCATCAATATTTAAAATATTACCATTAATAGCAACTTTAACTTTTTCTGGAATCGATATACTTATTTTTCCTATTTTAGACATTAAAATACCTTACATATAATTTCGCCACCTAGTTTTTGTTTTCTAGCATCAATATCTGTCATAACACCTTTTGGGGTAGATATTATTGCTATTCCTAGGCCATTATTAATTTTTGGTAAACTTTCTGCGCTTGAAAATATTCTTCTTCCTGGCTTAGATACTCTCTGAATAGTACTAATAACTGGTAATCCAGAATGATATTTTAAATTAATTACTAAATCAAATTTATTACCTTTGTTTTCATTTATTTTATAATCAATAATAAAACCTTCACTCTTTAACACATTTGCAATTTTTTCTTTAAATTTTGACGATGGTAACTCAATTTTTTTGTGATTTCTTATTTGAGCATTCTTAATTCTTGCTAACATATCCCCAATAGGGTCACTTAAACTCATATATTTTCCTTTCTACCAACTAGATTTTACCATACCTGGAATTTTACCTTGGAGTCCAAGCTGTCTTAAAGCAATTCTTGAAATTTTTAACTTTCTATAAACTCCATGAGGTCTACCTGTAATTTGACATCTGTTCATTACTCTTGTTTTTGCAGAATTTCTTGGTAATTTTGATAATTTTTGTTGTGCCTTGAAACGCTCTTCGAATGGTAGAGTTTTACTCATAATTATTTTTTTTAATTCTTTTCTTTTTTTTAGAAATTTTTCTGAAAGTTTAATTCTTTTATTATTTTTATTAATTGAGCTTAATTTAGCCATTTAATTAACCTCTTTCTTTGTGAATGGAAAATTTAATTTATTTAGTAATTCTAAGCTATGATCTTTATTCAAAGAACTAATAACTATTGTTATATCAAGACCTCTAATTTTATCAACTCTATCAAAATTTACTTCAGGAAATATTATATGTTCTTTAATTCCAAATGTATAATTTCCAAATTTATCAAATCCATTCAATGAAAGACCTCTGAAATCTTTAATTCTTGGTAAGGCTATATTTACTAAACGATCAACAAATTCATACATTTTGTTAGTACGTAAAGTGACTTTTAAACCTGCGTTTGTATTTTTTCGAGTTTTAAAATTTGCTACCGATTTCCTAAATTTTGTTATAACAGGTTTTTGCCCTGTTATTTTTGCCAAATCTTCTTCACATGATTTAAGAACTTTTGCATCATTACCATCAATTCCTAAACCCATATTTAAAACTATTTTTACTAATTTTGGAGCCATATAGTTATTTTTAAATTTAAATTTTTCTTTTAAATCCAACTGAATTTTTTTAAAATAAAGCTCTTTTAATCTTGGTATCATTATTTTTTGACTCCCACTACTTTATCTTTTTTATTTTCTATAACAGTTATATTTGAGATGTGTAAAAAATTTTCTTTTGAGATTATGCCACCTTTTTTTTCTTTTGTAGTTTTGACATGTTTTTTAACCATATTAATACCTTGAACTTTAGCTCTGTTGTTTGCTCTATCTAATTCAATTATTTCACCTTCTTTATTTTTATCTTTACCAGTTAAAATTTTTACTTTGTTGCCTTTTTTAATCATTTTATAATACCTCTGGTGCTAACGAAATTATTTTCATTTGACCTCTTGTTCTCAATTCTCTAGTTACAGGACCAAATATTCTCGTACCTATAGGTTCACCTTTATCATCAACCAATACAGCAGCGTTTGTATCAAATTTTACTTTAGAACCATCATCTCTTTGAATTCCTTTCTTTACTCTAACTACAACAGCTTTATGCACCGTACCTTTTTTTACTTTTCCTTTTGGTATAGCTTCCTTAACTGCTATGACTATTGTATCACCAATACTTGCATATCTTCTTTTGGATCCACCAAGAACTTTAATACATTCAATTTTTTTTGCTCCTGTATTATCAGCTACGAATAACTCTGTCTGCACCTGTATCATTTGGAATCTCCTATTACTTCAAATTTTTTATTCTTAGAATGTGGTTTGCACTCAATAATTGATACTATATCTCCATTTTTACATTCATTATTCTCATCATGCGCATTATATTTTTTTTTTACTTTAACTACTTTTTTTAAAACTGGGTGCTGATATTTTCTTTCAACAATTACTGTTATTGTTTTATTAGGTTTATCACTTATTACTACACCCGTTAATATTTTTTTAGGCATTTAGTTTTCCTTTTAATATTGTCTTTAACTTTGCAATTGTTTTTTTTGTTTGGTTAATTTTAGCTGGATTTGTTATTTGACTGTTAATTTTTTGAAATCTAAAATTAAATAAATCTTTTTTAAGTTTATCAATATTTTGGATTGCTTGACTTCTAGTAAGTTTTTTTATTTCATTTTTTTTCATTTATATTCTCTTTATAAACTTAGTTTTAATTGGAAGTTTTGCAGATGCTTTATATAATGCTACTTTAGCAACTTCCTCAGATACTCCATCAACTTCAAATAAAATTCTTCCAGGTTTAACTCGGCATACCCAAAATTCTGGATTTCCTTTTCCTTTACCCATTCTTACTTCAACTGGTTTTTTAGATACAGGAATATTTGGAAATATTCTTGTCCAAACTCTACCTTGTCTTTTCATGTGTCTTGTTAGAGCAACTCTAGCAGCTTCTATTTGTTTTGAAATTACTCTTTCAGGTGCCATGGCTTTCAATCCATAAGCTCCATAATTTAAATAATTACATCTAGAAGCATTACCGTGAATTCTACCTTTATGAGCTTTTCTATATTTTGTTCTAACTGGTTGAAGCATATTATTTTCTATTTGTCTCCTGACTAAATTCTTTGACAAAAATCTGTCCTTTATAAATCCAAACTTTAATTCCAATTATACCATAAGTTGTTAGTGCTTCAGCTTCAGCATAATCTATGTTGGCTCTTAAAGTGTGAGCAGGAATACTGCCCTCTCTTAACCATTCTGTTCTTGCAATTTCATTGCCTCCCAATCTTCCACTAATAGAAACTTTAATGCCTTTAGCTCCTAATCTAAGACATGACTGCATTGCTCTTTTCATTGCTCTTCTATATGAAATTCTTTTTACTAATTGTTGTGCTATGTTTTCAGCTACTAAATAGCTATTAGTTTCAGGTTTTTTTACTTCTTTAATATTTAGAGTAATTTCATTATTTGTTAATTTAGTAAGTTTTTCTTTAATTTTTTCTATATCACTACCTTTTTTTCCAATAACAAAACCAGGTCGCGATGTATATATTGTAACATAACATTTTTTAGATGTTCTTTCTATCATCACTTTAGATACGCCAGAATTAACTACATTTTTTTTAATGTATTCCCTAATTTTAAAATCTTCAATTAAATAGTTTCCAAAATCTTTTTTTTTAGCATACCAAACAGAGTCCCACCCTCTATTTATACCTAGTCTTAGACCAACAGGATTAACTTTTTGTCCCATGCTTCTCCATTTCTTTTTTTTCAGATAAAATTATTGTTAAATTTGAATAAGGTTTTTTTATAGAAGATGCTCTACCTTTGGCTCTTGGTCTAAATCTTTTCATTACAATTTGCTTTCCACAGTAAGCTTCCTTTATAATAAGTTTATCAATATCATACTGATGATTATTTTCAGCATTAGCTACAGCAGATGAGATGGTTTTTTTAATATCATGACTAATTCTCTTTTCTGAAAAAGTAAGATTTCTTATTGCTATTTCAACTTTTTTTCCGACTATCGCTTTAAGTATTGGTTTCAACTTACGTGTACTTGTTCTTAGATTTTTATTCACTGATTTAACAATTTTTTCTTTAGTTTTTATTAATTTTTTTTTTTTACTCATAAATTATTTTTTCTTAGCTTCTGTTGGAGCAGTTTCTTTTGCTTTTTTATCTGCTGGTGTATGTCCAAAAAAAGTTCTAGTAGGAGAAAATTCCCCAAATTTGTGCCCAACCATATCTTCGGATACTGTAATAGGTATAAATTTTCTACCATTATAAATTAAAAAACTAATACCTACAAAGTCAGGAATAATTGTAGATTTCCTTGACCATGTTTTAATCGGTTTTCTATTAGAATCATTTTTAATTTTTTCAACTTTTTTAATTAAGCTTTCTTCCACAAATGGTCCTTTCCAAACTGCTCTTGCCATAAATTATCCTTTTTTTCTCTTTCTTCTCTTGACTATATATTTGTCTGTCCTTTTGTTATCCCTAGTTTTCAATCCCTTTGCAGATTGTCCAGTTGGTGATACTGGATGTCTACCTCCAGCAGTCTTACCCTCACCTCCACCATGTGGATGGTCTACAGGATTCATAACAACACCTCTAGTATGAGGTCTTTTTCCTAACCATCTAGATCTTCCAGCTTTTCCAATTTTAATATTTTTTTGGTCTGGATTGGATAAAACACCAATAGTCGCAACTGATTTTGAATCAATTTTTCTTACTTCACCAGACGTCATTTTTATTAAAGAATAATTACCATCAATCCCAGAAATAGAAACTGATGTACCTGCAGATCTGGCAATTTTCCCTCCAGCACCTGGCTGTAGTTCAACATTATGAATATCTATACCAACGGGTATATCTTGCAAGGGCATACAATTTCCAATTTTAATTTCTTTTTTTGATCCATTCTCAATTTTATCACCAACTTTAATTTTTTGTGGTGCTAAGTAGTAAGCATGTTGACCATCATCAAATTTTACAAGCATGATGTAACAAGATCTATTTGGATCATATTCAATTCTTTCAACAGTTGCTAACATGTTAATTTTTTTTCTATAAAAATCGACTTGCCTAAACATTTTTTTATGACCACCTGCTCTATTTCTAGAAGTAATGTGACCATTATTATTTCTTCCTTTCATTGAGTTTTTAGCCTTAACTAACGTTTTAAATGGTTTACCTTTCCATAGGCCAGTTCTATCTACTAGAACTGTTCCTCTTGTAGATTTTGTGTATGGTTTAAATGTTTTTAATGTCATTGTTTAAATTCCTGTAGTCAAATCAATACTTTGACCTTTCTTTAAAGTTATAATAGCTTTTTTGTATCCTTGGACTTTAACTTTTTTACCTCTAGTTATTTTTTTTCTATTTTGCTTATTAATAATATTAATTTTTGTAACATTTACTTTAAAAATTTTTTCTATATTATTTTTTAAATTTATTTTGTTAGCTTTAAAAGGAACTTTAAAAACTATTTTATTTTGTTCAGATAAATTAGTTGATTTTTCTGTAAGAATTGGTGTTAAGATTTTATCGTATAAGTGAATTTTATCCATAGTACTAATATCTTTTTTCTAGTTCCTTTATTGAACTTTCTGTAAAAACAAGTTTTTTAAATTTAATAATATCAAAAGCACTAAAGTGATTGACGTCTGTAACTTTAACATTTGGTATATTTCTTACAGATTTTTCTATTTTATTTTTAGATAATTTATCTAAAATTATTAATGAATTAGTTATTTGGAATTTTTTTATTATTGCATTCATTTCTTTTGTTTTTTTAATCTCATCTTTAAAATCACTAAATATTAGTAGATTATTTAATTTATTTTTTTCACTTATTAATGATACAACGCTTAGTTTTTTTTCGCTTTTATTTAGTTTCCTTTTTTTGTATGCTGATTGACCTTTTGGGCCATGAGCAACACCACCACCAACAAAAATAGGAGCTTTTCTACTAGCATGTCTAGCTCCACCAGTGCCTTTTTGTGCGTAAATCTTTGACGTTGATCCTCGAATTTCATTTTGCTGCTTAGTTTTACCATGTCTACCTTTATAATTAGCATTTGTTTTATAAAGAACGTTATCAACAAGTTTTTTATTTATTTTTCCTGAAAAAATTTTATCTAAAACTTCAATAGAATTTTTTTTTCCATTTAAATCTGTTTTTTCTATTTTCATTTTTATTTCTTTTTATTTTCTGTTGCTTTTCTTGCTTTTTCTGCTGATTCAATTTTTTCTTTTAAGGTTAATTTTTTAATGTTTTTTACTGATTTTTTAACTAGGACTTCGCAGTTTTTTGACCCTGGTACAGAACCTTTTAAATATAATAAATCATTTTCAACATCAGATTTTATGATTTCTAAATTTTGCATTGTACGTAACTTATCACCCATATGACCTGCCATTTTTTTTCCTTTAAAAACTTTTCCAGGATCTTGTCTTTGTCCAGTAGATCCATGAGATCTATGAGAAACTGAAACTCCATGTGTGGCTCTTAAGCCAGCAAAATTATGTCTTTTCATTACACCAGCAAAACCCTTTCCTATAGTTTTTGAACGTATATCAACAAATTTTACTTCATTAAAAATTTCTAAACCAAATTCGTTTCCTTCTTTATAATTTTTTGTATTTTCTACTCTAAATTCTTTTAATTTTTTTTTAGCTTCAGTACTTTTTTTTGCATAAAAGCCTTTCATAGCTTTTGTAAGTTTTGAATTTTTAATTTTTCCATAACCTAATTGCACTGCATTATATCCTCGACTTTCTTTTTCTATAACTTGAATAACTCTTGCTTTTTCCATTTTTATTACTGTTACAGGTACTGATTGACCAGTTTCATAAAACTCTCTAGTCATACCTATTTTTTTTCCAATTAACGTAATTTCGCTCATACCTAAATTTTTATTTCTACATCAACACCAGAAGCTAAATCTAATTTCATAAGAGCCTCTACTGTTTGGGGGGTTGGTTCTATTATATCTATTAATCTTTTATGTGTTCTTGTTTCAAATTGATCTCTACTTTTTTTGTCAATATGTGGTGATCTTAATACAGTATATTTTTCAATTTTAGTTGGAAGTGGAATAGGACCTTTTACATTTGCTCCTGTTCTTTTAACGGTATTTACTATCTCTTCTGTAGATTGATCTAAAATTTTATTATCATAAGCTCGTAATTTAATTCTTATATTTTGTTTATCCATATTAACCTGCTATTTTCTTTGTTACTTCATCTTGAACATTTTGTGGTACTTTTGAGTAATGATCAAAAAACATTGAATATTGTGCTCTACCTTGGGACATTGATCTTAATGTGTTTATATAACCAAACATGTTTGCTAAAGGTACCATTGCGGTAATTACTGTTGCGTTACCTCTTTGCTCTTGAGTACTAATTTGTCCTCTTCTACTATTTAAATCACCTATTACATCACCCATGTAATCTTCAGGTGTAACAACTTCAACTCTCATAATTGGTTCTAATAATTTAAGTATGCCTCTTGTACAGGCCTCTTTAAAACATGCTCGAGAAGCTAATTCAAAAGCTAAAACACTTGAATCTACATCATGATGTAAACCATCTAATATCGTAACTTTATAATCTATCATTGGAAAACCAGCTAAAATTCCAGAATCAGATACTGTTTCAATTCCTTTTTCAACTCCTGGAATAAATTCTTTTGGTATTGACCCACCTTTAATTTTACTCTCAACTTCACGGCCTTTACCGGGTTCTAATGGCTCAATTAATAATTTAACTCTTGCAAATTGTCCTGCACCACCACTTTGTTTTTTATGTGTGTAATCAAATTCTGAAGAATTTTGAATTGTTTCTCTATAAGCAACTTGAGGTGCACCTACGTTAGCTTCAACTTTAAACTCCCTTTTCATTCTATCAACTATAATGTCCAAGTGTAGTTCACCCATGCCTTTAATAATTGTTTGTCCAGACTCTTCATCAGATGTAACTCTAAATGATGGGTCTTCTTTAGCTAGTCTTCCTAACGCTTCACCCATTTTTTCTTGATCAGCTTTTGTTTTAGGTTCAACTGCTATTTCAATAACAGGATCAGGAAATTCCATTGGTTCTAAAAGAACTGGGTTAGATTCATCAGCTAATGTATGTCCAGTAATAGTATATTTTAACCCTGCTAATGCTACAATATCCCCTGCGTTTGCTTCTTTAATATCTTCTCTAGAGTTTGCATGCATTAAAAGCATTCTTCCAACTCTTTCTTCTTTTTCCTTAGAGGTATTATAAATTCCAGTTCCAGTTTTAATTGTCCCTGAATAAATTCTAATAAATGTTAGGGATCCAACAAAAGGGTCATTAGCAACTTTAAATGCTAAAGCAGAAAAACCTGCTTTATCATCAAATTTCATTTCAACCTCTTCTTCAATTCCAGGTTTAGTTCCTTTAATTGATCCAATGTCTAATGGGCTAGGTAAATAATTAACAACAGCATCAAGTAAAGGTTGAACACCTTTATTTTTAAAGGCTGAGCCAGTTGTTATTGGTACAAAACTAAAATTCAGACAACCCTTTCTAATACATTTAATTAAATCTTTTTCTTTAATTTCTTCCCCATTTAAATAGCTTTCCATAAGTTTTTCATCTTGTTCAACAGCCATTTCAACTAGTTCAGTTCTATATTTTTTTGCAATTTCTTTAAGATCTTCAGGAATCTCTTTATAATCCCATTCAGCGCCTAAAGCTTCATTTTTCCAAACTTGAGCTTTCATTTTAACTAAATCAACAACACCTGATAAAGATGCCTCAATTCCAATTGGTACCTGCAAAATTAAAGGTTTTGCTCCCAATCTCTCTCTAATCATATCAACACACATAAAAAAATCAGCTCCCGTTCTATCTAACTTATTAACAAAACAAATTCTTGGAACTTTATATTTATCAGCTTGTCTCCAAACAGTTTCTGATTGAGGTTCAACTCCTGCTACACCATCAAATACTGCAACAGCACCGTCTAATACTTTTAATGATCTTTCAACTTCAATAGTGAAATCTACATGTCCAGGGGTGTCAATAATATTAATTCTATGATCTTGCCAAAAACAAGTTGTTGCAGCAGAAGTTATTGTGATTCCTCTTTCTTGTTCTTGCTCCATCCAGTCCATCGTTGCAGCTCCATCATGAACTTCTCCAATTTTATGGCTTTTGCCAGTATAGTATAGAATTCTTTCAGTCGTAGTAGTTTTTCCAGCATCTATATGTGCCATGATACCAATATTTCTATATTTATCTAATGTGTGTGTTCTAGCCATAATTTTTTACCATCTAAAATGTGCAAAAGCTTTGTTAGACTCCGCCATCTTATGTACATCTTCTTTTTTTTTAACAGCTGATCCTTTTTTTTCATAAGCATCGTAAATTTCATTAGAAATTTTATCTGCCATATGTTTATTTTTTCTTTTTCTAGAAGCACCAACCAACCACCTAATTGCTAAAGCTTGAGCTCTTTTAAATTTAACTTCTACAGGAACTTGATAAGTTGCACCACCAACTCTTCTTGATCTAACTTCTACTGTAGGTCTTATATTATTTATAGCTTCATTAAATATAATTATAGGCTCTTCTTTTGTTTTTTTTTTAATTTTTTCAATTGCTTCATAAACTATTTTAGCTGCAATGCTTTTTTTTCCATCATACATGATTGAATTAATCAATTTTGGTATTATTGGCGATTTAAATTTTGGATCAAGTTGAGGAATTTTTTTTGGTGCACTTCTTTTTCTAGACATAATTATTTACCTTTCTTTGCACCATATTTAGAACGTTGCTGTTTTCTTGTTGTAACACCTTGTGTATCTAAATTTCCACGCAATATATGATAACGCACTCCAGGTAAATCTTTAACTCTTCCTCCTCTAATTAAAACTACAGAATGTTCTTGTAAATTATGACCTTCTCCAGGAATATATGATGTAACTTCATGTCCATTAGACAAACGTACTCTAGCAACTTTTCTTAAGGCAGAGTTTGGTTTTTTTGGTGTAGTAGTATAAACCTTAACGCACACACCTCTTTTTTGTGGGGATCTTTCTAAAGCTGGAACTTTATCTCTTGACTTTGGTTTAATTCTTTTTTTTCTTAACAACTGATTAATAGTTGGCATAATTTAAAATTTTTAAAGTTTATTTATTTTTGAAAGAAATAACTGACAGGTTATTTAGTGGCAGCGTTTAGTACATCAAAGTACTACATTCCAACCAAAAACATCGCCAAATTACTATAGAATTTACTTTTGTCAAATTAAAACAACAATTAAAAGTGATATTTTACTGATTTACGGGTGATTCAGGCGTTTCAATTTTTTGTTGTTCAGATATGAACTTTTCGTCTTCCATTAAGGCTTTTCTATTCCAGTTATTTTTAACTGAACCTGTGCCTGCTGGAACTAGTCTTCCTACTATAACATTCTCTTTTAAACCTTGTAATGTATCAATTTTTCCTCTTATAGCTGCATCCGTTAATACTCTTGTTGTTTCTTGAAATGAAGCAGCTGATATAAATGACTCGGTTTGTAATGAAGCCTTAGTAATACCCATAAGTACTCTTTCACCTGTAGCTGGTTCTTTCCCACTAGCTTTTAATGTTTCATTTACGTTATCAAATTTAATCCTATCAATAATCTCTCCTGGTAAATAATTAGAATCTCCGGTGATTTTAACTTCAACTTTTTTTAACATTTGTCTTAATATAGTCTCTATATGTTTATCATTAATTATAACACCTTGAAGTCTGTATACTTCTTGAACTTGATTAACAAAATATTCAGTTAATTCTTCAACTCCTAAAATTCTTAATATATCATGAGGTAATGGTTGCCCATCAAGTAGATATTCTCCTTTTTTTATTAATTCACCTTGATTAAAATTAATATGTTTACCTTTTGGTATTAGATAGTTCGAAGGGTCACCATCATTCGGTTGAATAGAAATTTTTTGTTTACCTCTTACTTCTTTTCCAAATAATACTTTTCCATCATTTTCTGCTATTATTGCACTATCTTTTGCTTTTCTAGCTTCAAATAGTTCGGCTACTCTAGGTAAGCCTCCTGTAATATCTTTTGTTTTAGAAGTTTCTTTTGGTAGTCTTGCTATTA
>Ga0315339_1000229_pt1 | contig 85436 bp, 86 predicted proteins | sample ASW17metaG_FD_204514 | JGI IMG/M metagenome (GOLD analysis project Ga0315339, IMG submission 204514) | Ammonia-oxidizing marine archaeal communities from Pacific Ocean, United States - ASW #17 | ecosystem: Environmental > Aquatic > Marine > Oceanic | place: USA: California | collected 2016-12-05
AGTGGGCGCTGAGGGACTCGAACCCCCGACCCCCTGCGTGTAAAGCAGGTGCTCTAACCAAGCTGAGCTAAGCGCCCTAACAGTTTCCAGATCCCGCAGGAAGCCGAGTCACCAATAAGTCACCTCAGCCTCAGTCTGGAACTTCACTCACGTTATACGGTGAACGAAGGGCAATTCTAACGCGAGTGCCACGTTCGCTCCACTCGGGCTCTAACGATGCGCTTCGATCCACTCCCGCGATAACCGCTGGGCCTCCGCGATTTGGTCACGGGTCATCCGAGCCTCGGTGAGATCCTCCAGTTCTCTCGCGGTCTCATTCACGATCTCTTTCCCCGCGCAGCCGCGAGGTTGAGCCACATGTGCGCGAGAACAAGATCCTCGGGCACGCCCATACCGCTGGCGTACATGAGCCCGAGGCCAGCCTGAGCACTGGCGTTGCCCTGCTCGGCGCAGGGACGCACATCCTCCACTGGTGACTCTGCTGAAGGGCCCTCACAGGAAACCGATGCAGCACTCCCAACAGGGAGTGGCTGCTAGAGCGAGCGCGAACAGCAGGGTTCTCTTCATGCCATGATTCTGCCCCGCACCTCTCAGACCCGCACCTCAGGACGCGCAGAACAGTGGATAGCGCGGTGTGGCTGGGTGCCACGGGGGGGGCGGCGGCTGTACAATACCGTCCGACCACCAGCGCCTGGGGCCGGTCCACCCCGCGGCCCCGGAGGCGATTAAGCCATCAATTTGGTTCCTTCGGATGCCAGTACTCCAAGGTCCTCCGATGGCCCAACGTCTAACATAAGGCGTGGTACCGAAGTGGGGGGCACGTCACGCAGCACTCAATTGTGTTCTCCTTCCGACTCATCCATGTAGTAAGGATCAAGATCTACAGGTCTTCTAAGTGTTGCCATCACACCAGAGCTGTACTCATCTCCAGACATAAATTCTATAGTAAGCGTACCATCTTCGTTCAGGGTATAACTCATACTACGAGCATTTCCTTCGCCACCCAACGGCTCGAAACGTGACATGTACGCTGCATCTCTGGCTAGAGAAGCCTCATAGGTGATCACACCATTTGTCACCGTGTAGCGGCCCGAGTTAGCAACAAAGCTCATGTATGCTTCCGCTAACTGTGCGTCTGTTGGTTCGCTGTTAGACGTTGGTAAATGGGAGCGGTCTGTGGACGGAACCCACATCATGCTGTAGTGACCAGACTCCGTGAACAAGAATAAGCCCTGTTCCGCAGGCATAGCGACTACTTCCGCCTCTGGCATGACCCATTCTGAGACGATCCATCCTCCATATAGACCCTGGTTCTCATCAGTGGTCATTTCTGCGGCAGGCTGGGCACACGCCGCCACGCTCAACAGGCCCCCAACGAGCAGTGGTAGTTTGATAGTTCTCATTTGTTGTCCTTGGGCTAATAGTATCGGTAGAGCATAGCCTTCGGCCGGAGATCTTGCTAACTCCAGAGATTAACAAGTACCCGAGCAGAACACTGTTTATAGGTTCAGCGTCAGTGGCGGTGGAATAGGAAACGGCAGCCCCAACAACAACACCAACGGCTCACGATGACCCATGGGAGTCACGCCGGAGCTTCTTTCCGATTGTGTCACTGTGCGGCAGGATCAGGCGCAACAGCAGAGAGAGCCTGAGCCCTCTACCTGGGACGCGGGTCTTTCAGACCTTTAGGCGGCTCGTCGGTTTGCACGAGCTCGCCATCAGGTCCACGGGATATGCCGAGGCGTCTGTCCATCCACGCATCCACCGGCGAGCTACTTGATAATCGCCATCGGAATCAGGACAACATATGCCAACACGAGGAGCAACGGCGCGGCAGTAATCGATCCCTGCGCGAGCAAGCCGTATCCAAGCGCAAGGCAAGCGACACCGGCCGCTCCAAGGATCGCATTGACCTTGGTGAACTTCAGTGCAGCCTGCTGCCCGCGGTTGGCTTTCTCGTTCTTCTTTGACATGGCGCGAATGTTAATCGGAATCTTGGACTCGGTACAGCACGACCGTTAGATGTCAGCGGGCCGTCGCAACGGTTGCCGCCCGGTGAGTCGAACTACTTACTGTGCGAATCCAGTTCCTTCTGAGTGATCCCTAAGAGCTTCGCAGCAGCCTTCCGATCACCGTCGGTTCGTTCAAGCACACGGCGCGAATGCTGCGCCATGGCCGTGGCCATCGAGAGGTCTTCGCTGTCTCCCACCGGACGCGAGTCACCGAGCACGAAGTGATCCGGGCCAATCACGGTCCCACGAGCAACGATCGCCGCGCGCATGAGAGCGTTTTCGAGCTCGCGTACATTACCCGGCCATTCGTATTCGGTCAGCATGGCCACTGCGTCGTCCGAGATCCGGCGAACATCGCGATGCGTCTCCTCGCGAATCCGTCCAAGCAGGGCATTGGCCATGACCTCGATGTCAGCGGGTCTCTCCCGAAGCGGCGGGACCGAGATCTCCACGACCTTCAAGCGGAAGTACAGATCCTCGCGGAAGGTACCCTCACGAATGAGATCTTCCATCGGCTGGTGCGTCGCCGCGATGACTCGGGCTTGAGTGGTGCGAGGCTCTTCCCCCCCTACCGGATAGAACTGTCGCTCCTGAAGCACCCGGAGGAGCTTGGTTTGGAAATCGGGACTCGTGTCCCCGATTTCGTCCAAGAAGATGGTCCCCTTGCTCGCGAGTTCGAAGTACCCCTTCCGTGACCCGACAGCCCCGGTGAAAGCACCCTTCACGTGCCCGAAGAGCTCCGACTCGAGAAGAGTGTCTGTGAGCGCAGTACAGTTCACGGCAATAAACGGTTCAGTCGAATGCGCTGAGTGTTCATGCACCGCTCGCGCGATGACTTCCTTTCCTGTGCCGGTCTCTCCCCTCACCAAAACGGTCGCCCGATTCCGCGCCAAGACCCCGATCGTCTTGTAGATCTCGATCATGCTCGGATCGCGCCCGACGAGCTTGCCCTGCGGAAGCGCGCCTTCCCCGTCCGGATCGTCCATCTCGGGAGTGTCCGCGGCGAGGTCCTGCTCGCGGAAGCACCGCTCGGCGATGCCTTGCAGCGCCTTAGGGTCTACCGGCTTCACCAGGAAGTCGAACGCGCCCGACTTCATCGCAGATACTGCCGTCTCCATGTCGTCGTGTCCGGTCATCACGACCACATCGACACCTTCTGTGGCTGTCCGGACCTTGTCCAACAGCTCGAGCCCAGTCATGCCGGACATGCGCACATCCGTGATGATCAGGGTCGGGTCAAACGCCTTGAGACGCCCGAGGGCTTTTTCCGCGCTCTCGGCGGTCTCCACCTCGAAACCCGCGTGCGTCAGCCTCGTCTTGTAGACCTCGAGGGCATCCGTGTCGTCGTCGACGACCAATATCCGTTGGCTCATGGTTTCTCATATACCCCGTGCGGGGGGTCTTCGGGTCCACCTTCGTCTTCCACACCCATCCAGTACGCGGGGCGATCCGGTGGCTCACCCGCTCTAAGGCGCGCCATGTGCTCTCTACCGCGGCCTCGCCGAATGCTCACTATGAAAAGCAAGACCAATGCCATCAAGCCCCAAAACACTGCCGAGTGACTCAAGACAAAGAGCCAGCCGTAGCGGCTCTTCACGTGTTTGGACCAATCCTCTTCAAAGCGGGCTGTTGTAACCCCGAACGTCTTACGGAATGCGGACTCGAACGAACGGTCGGTCCGCCATCGCTCCACAAAAATCTCAAGGCCTCGTTCACCGCTGCCTTCGAGCAAGTAGGTGACCGCACTCGCCGACAGCAAGTATGCGATCTCCGCCTGAGCACGATTCGTCGGCCATCTCAAGGTGAGTGAGTCCATCGGGGGTGTCCGCCCCATTGCCATCAACACCCTCAGTTTCCATGCCTCACTCGCGTCAAACCCCACTGACGCCCACTGAGCATACCCTTCCGTAAACCAGCGCGGGGAGCGCATCCCGCCGATCGCGTCGCTCAGGCCCAGGTGAGCCCATTCGTGTCTGAGCGTTCGTCGGCCGTCAACATCCAAGATGCTCACGCCCTCACTGGTGGGCACCACCACTACACCGAGTGAAGGAATCGCCACCCCGGCTCGCCACTCGGGCACGGTCCCCCCGGTCAACTCATCGAACGCGGCGGGTGTGTGCGCCAAATAGGCACGCACCCCTCCAGGGACGGAATCCGGAAGCCCGGGGAGCGGTATCTGTCCATCGAGGAAGGACAGGACCGCAATCGCGACCAAGGAATCCTGCCTCGAGAAAAAGACCGAGGCGCGCTCACCGACCCGCTCGGAGTACACCTCGCCGTCGAGGCGTTCGGGAAAGATCTCCTGGGCGGAGGCCGGCCCAGTGGCCAGCGCAGCCGCCAGTGCCGAGAGGGTCAGAACACACCAGCGCGGCATCACTCTCCGGAGATCATATCCAAGGCTGACGCGAGTTCTTCCAAGTACTTCTCCAGCGCCATGTACTCGACGCTGCCCTCGTTTCCGGCCTTTGGCGCCTGATGGGCAATGGCGGCCAGAATGTGTGACTTCCCCAATCCTGAGGCGGAGTATATGAACAACGGGTTGTAGCTCGTCCCAGGCGAATCGGCAGCACGACGCGCGGCGGCCGAGGCGAGCCTGCTGGCTGGCCCGACTACAAACGCGTCGAATGTCAGTTTCGGATCGAGGTCGGTCATAGCCGCCGTTGCGATAGGCCTTCGTATGAAGGGGGCCGTAAGTATCGGGGAGACAGCCTACCAACAAAAGAGCCTTACTACAACGTTATTCGGCTTCTCCACGGGCCCAAGCCGCTGCCGCCGCCAAGTCGTCCGGCAGCGGCGCTTCAAAGTGCATGGGTTGACCCGTGACAGGGTGGTCGAAGGCGAGTTCTGCGGCGTGAAGGAACTGACGACCCACTTTCTTTGAGAGCTTCACAGCCCAGGACTGGGTCGGGCCACCCATGCCGCGCTCCCAACCCAGCCCATACACAGGATCACCCACAACCGGGTGTCCAATATGAGTCAGGTGCACACGGATCTGGTGCGTTCGCCCCGTTTTGAGAGCCACGGAGAGAAAATCGGCTCGTTCCCATCGTTCCGTGACTTTGGCCCGGGTCAACGCCGGACGCCCATCCTCCGACACCGCCATCCGTTTTCGATCCCTGGCGTCGCGTCCAATGGGCGCCTCGATAGTCAATAGAGGCTCCGACAGGTGCCCCCAAGCCGCGGCTTGGTACAAGCGCTTCACCTTCCGGAGCTTGAGCGCGTCCGAAAGCGTGTGGTGCGCCACATCGTTTTTCGCCACTACGAGCAGTCCGGATGTTCCACGGTCCAGGCGGTGAACGATGCCTGGTCGGAGCCGCCCCCCAACACCTGAAAGATCGCGTACGTGATACATCAAGGCGTTCACCATGGTCCCCGAGCGATGCCCCGGTGCCGGGTGAACCACCATGCCGGCCGCCTTGTTCACCACGACAATCGCGTCGTCTTGGTACACGATCTCAAGCGGAAGATCTTCAGCCTCAATATCGACCGATTCGGGTGCCGGAACTGTGGCATGGATCACCATGCCCTCCGTCACCGGCTCGGATTTTTTGCCGGCCCGCCCGTCTACGGTCACGAGACCTTTCGCTAGAAATTTTTGCGCCTGTGTTCGTGAACAGTCGAGGCGGTCCGCCAAGAAACTGTCTAGACGGTTCTCTTCGCCCGGCGCGACGACCAATTCATAATTGGAGGCATCCACGTTACTCATCCACTGAGAGTCCGATCGTGGCGGGCGTGCCGTCGATATCGACCTCGTTGACGTGGGTGAAGGTGTCGTCCTCCAAATCACCCTTCACGATCACACTCGTCGCTAAGGTCTCTCCCGCAATGAAATCGACGTGAGCGTTGGCGGCCGCCTGAACACTCTCTGGGCCGGCGAGCACAAGCGCCACACGGTCGGTGATATCGAGCCCCGAGTCCTTCCGCAGGCGCTGAATGCGGTTGATCAATTCACGAGCCATACCTTCGGCCCTCAGCTCGTCGTCCAATTCCGGATCTAGGGCGACGGTACTCGCCCCTTCACCCTTTACGACGAGTTCTCCAGAGGCTTGCTGAATGATCTCAATGTCACCTTCCTCCAGAGGATGCGTCTCGCCGGCCAATTCGAACGTTACGCTTTTCCCGTCCCGGTAGGCCCCAAGGTCCTCCTGAGACAGCCCACGAATCGCCTCAGCGGCATCGTTGGTGCTCTTCCCGAAGCGTGGGCCCAATCCGCGGAAGTTCGGGCGGGCCACGAGAGTGACCAGACCTTCTGCCGTGGATAGGAAGCCAACTTCCTTCACGTTCAGTTCTTCGCGGACGATGTCGAGCAATTCGCCGGTCAACGTCCGTTCATGTGGCAACACGACCTGGATCCGCCGAAGGGGCTGGCGAACACGGATCTTTACGTCCTCGCGTGCTGCACGCCCGAGCGACACCACAGTGCGCGCAGCAGCCATGTCAGCCTCCATCTCAGCATCCGATGCGCCCGACGGCAACGGGTAACTCTGCAAATGAGCGCTTTCCCCCGACAACGCACGATGGACCCAGTCCGCCGAGAACGGTACCAACGGCGCCGCCAGTAGCGATACCTGCTTCAACGCCTCCCACAGCGTGCGGAACGCAGCACGCATGTCCGCTTCGTCACTGTTCCCCCAGAAGCGCGGCCGGCTACGCCGCACATACCAATTCGACAGATCCTCGACTACGAAGTCACCCAACGCACGATAGGCCCTCGTGGGCTGATATGCATCCAATTCAGACCCCACCAGGGACACAACAGAGTCGAGACGTGACAAGAGCCATCGATCCAAGAACGGTCGGTCCTCGGGCTCCGGATCGGCGTCGGATGGTGCCCATGACTCCACGGACGCATAGAGCGCGAAGAACTTGTACGTGTTGAGGAGCGTGTCGAAGAACTTTCTCGCTGCCTCTTTCACACCATCCGAGTCATAACGCTTAGGCACCCACGGGTTCGACGACGTGATGAGGTACCACCGGAGCGCGTCTGACCCATGCTCTTCGATGGCGTCCCAAGGATTCACGATATTGCCCTTGGACTTGGACATCTTCTGTCCTTCCGCATCCAAGATCATGTCGTTCACAATCACATTCTTGAACGCAGGCCCTTTGCCGAGAAGCGTGGAGATCGCCATGAGCGAATAAAACCAGCCACGCGTCTGATCAAGACCCTCACAAATGAAGTCCGCGGGGAAATGACGTTCGAATTCGTCTTCGTTCTCGAACGGGTAGTGCCACTGCGCGAATGGCATCGCACCGGAGTCGAACCAGGCGTCGATAACCTCCGGGGTGCGGCGCATGGTGCCGTCACACTCGGAACAACCCCAGGTGATCTCATCGATGTACGGCTTATGTGGATCGAAGTCGTCGCCGAGTTCGCCTGCGGCGGCGGCCAGATCGGCACGAGAGCCGATCCAGTGCACGTGATCACGGTCGTTTTCGCATACCCAGACAGGGAGCGGAGTGCCCCAATACCGATCACGAGATAGCGCCCAGTCCACGTTCCCACGTAGCCACTCACCGAACCGATTCTCACCAACCTCAGGTGGATACCAAGACACCTGATCATTGTTGGCCAGGAGCTGGTCTTTGAGGCTGGACGTCCTAGCAAACCAAGAATCTCGAGCCACGTAAAGCAGCGGTGAACTGCACCGCCAACAGTGAGGATAGCTGTGCGTCAGACGTCCGATATCGAAGAGTCCGCCTCGGGTTCTGAGCTCTTCGACCAAAGCAGCATCAGCATCCTTCACGAACTGACCACCCACCAACCCCACGTCCGCCGTAAAACATCCTGCGTCGTCGATCGGGTTCAGCATCGGCAGGTCGTGCCGGAGTCCTGCTGCGTAATCGTCAGCACCAAACGCGGGTGCCATGTGCACGATGCCGGTACCGTCCCCGGAACTGACGAAGTCTTCGGCCACCACCGTCCAGCCATTCTGTGGATCTTTTGGCATCGCCACTAAGTCGAGCGGACGGGCGTACCGCATACCAACCAGGTCGGCTCCGCTCACAGTGGCAACCACCTCGTGGTCTTCGCCGAAGAGAGCCTCGGCACGATCCTGCGCCACGATGTAGCGACGGCCATCCTGGGCAACCTCGACGTAGGTCAAGTCCGGATGTACGGCCAACCCCGCGTTGGATGGGACGGTCCACGGGGTGGTCGTCCAAGCCAGAAACGCCCTTCCGTCTGGGTCGGGCACCCCGTTGTCATCGACGACCAACGCGACAAAGGTCAGCGATGGGTCCTCCACGTCTTTATAGCCCTGTGCTACCTCATGTGACGACAGCGTCGTCCCACACCGTGGGCAATACGGCACACTTTTGTGGCCTCGGTACAGCAGATCCTTTTCCGCGAAGGTCTTAAGAATCCACCACACGGACTCCACGTAGTCGGTGTGGAACGTCACGTAGGGGCGCCAGTACTCCAGCCAGTAGGCGATGCGCTCGCTCAGCTGCTCCCATTCTTCCTTGTACGTGAAGACGGAGTCTTTACAGACCTTGTTGAACTCGGCAACGCCCAAGGCCTCGATCTCCGGCTTTCCGCTGATGTCCAGCTTCTTCTCAGCCTCGATTTCTACCGGAAGCCCGTGCGTATCCCACCCGGCGATTCTGGTGATCGCGAACCCCTGCATCGCGCGGTGGCGACACATCATGTCCTTGATCGTCCGACTGATGATGTGGTGCAGACCGGGACGTCCGTTCGCCGTGGGGGGGCCCTCATAAAAGACGAATTGTTCGCCGTCCGAGTTGGCGTCGAGGGTTTGTTTGAACAAATCCTCCTCACGCCACTGATCAAGCATCTCGGTCTCGATATCGAGTCGGGTCTTCGGAAGTTCAGGATAGCTCATAACTCTTTCACGACCCCGGCAATAAGCCGGGTCAAATCAGGCTCGGATTGCATCGCCGTTGCGATGATCTTGGATAGGTCTACAGCTTCCAACGTGTCCGGAAAACACTCGTCGGTAATGATGCCGATGCCCAACACAGGCATCGCCATGTGTCGAGCGACGATCACCTCCGGAACCGTAGACATACCCACAACGTCCGCCCCTAGGCGGCGAAGCATCGTATACTCGGCACGTGTTTCAAGGGCGGGCCCGGTCCATGCCACATAAACACCACAGCGGAGCGTGATATCCAACTCCGCGGCAAAGTCCTTCGCCAGTCTCTGCAGCCCACGGTCGTACGGCTCTGACATGTCGGGAAATCGGGGGCCAAAGTCATCGGCATTGGGGCCAGACAGAGGGTTTCCACCAAGCAGGTTGATGTGGTCATCCAGTAGTACCAGGTCACCCGCCGCCCAATCGGGATTCATTCCGCCGCACGCGTTCGACACCACCAACGTCTCCGCTCCGAGTGCCTTCAGAACCCGAACGGGAAACGTGACCTCCTGCAACGAATAGCCCTCGTAGACGTGGAATCGACCCTGCATTGCTACAACAGGCGTGCCTCCTAAAAGGCCGAACACAAGCCTGCCGGAATGGGTCTCAACGGTCGGGACAGGAAAACCAGGGATCACGGAATAATTCACGGATGCGACCACCTCGATCTGATCCGCGAGCGCTCCGAGTCCAGTGCCAAGGATAATGCCCACACGCGGGGCAAAGTCCGTGTGGCTACGGATCACACCGATCGCCGCATCAACACGGCGCCTGAGGTCAGAACGCGCAGTCACGGCAGTGGACACAGGCGCCTGGAGTCGAGCTTCAGCGGTCCCCATCCGACTCGTCCGAGTCGAAGGGGGAAGCCAGAGTCTCGTCGTTCGAGTCGCTCTCCGAGAGGACCTCATCAAGCGTCGGCACGTCGGGGAGCGACGGGTTCGCGTGGAACAAAGACGAAACACGGCTCACCGCGGGGTCCTCCTCCGCGGCGTCTTCCACCAAGGCCGGATAGCTCGCGGGAGCGTCCTCATCGTTCGACTCAGCCGCCGCGTGGCCCACCTCCGCATCGTCCACGGACGCTCCCACGCGAACCTCGTCCTCTTCGCCGGACTCGACGGGTTCGTCACTGGACAAAGTTTCGGCCACTTCATCGACGGGCGCGTCGAGCGATGGGTCTTCCGTCCCTTCGTCGACGTCTGCCGAATCGTGATCTGCCCGACGTCCGTCGGGTTCCGCATCCCCGTCCTGCGACCCGTCAGACGCGGCTGTCTGGGTCCCTTCCCCATCCAGCGAGAGTGCCGGCCGGCTGAACCTCCCGCTCCCCAAGTCGAGATCAATGGGTCGATCCTCTAAAGAAGCTCCCTCCTCTTCGACCTCGACGACGTCCATTTCCCGCTCCAAGAGCTGCCTGAACCCCTTGAGAAAGCGAGTCCTGCGCCGCTCCATTTCTTCGAGTCCGTCCTGTCCGACCTGAAGTTTGCGCTCGGCATCGCGGAGCATCTTCCGCACCTTCGCCTCAGCTTCGGCCATCCGGCGTCGCGATTCGGTCTCGGCCTCGTGGAGAAGGTGGTCGGACTCCCGCTTCGCCTGGTCATGGATGTCCGCCCGCAGCTCCTGAGCGGTAACCAACGCTTCCTGCACGGCTTGTTCACGGCCCGTTTGCGACGTGACCTGCTGTTCGAGCACCGAAGACTTCTCTCGCAACCCGATATTCTCTCGCACGATCTGCTCCAGACGTTCGGCGGCGATCTCCAAGAAGACATCGACCTCTTGGGGGTCGTATCCCCTGAGGATCCTCTTGAAATCGCCACGCTTGTTACGAACGTCGAGCGGTGTCAGGTCGATCATGTCGAACTCCTGTTGAAGCCTTTGACGGCTACCTAGGACCGAACAGTGCCGTACCGATTCGAACCATCGTACTTCCTTCCCGAATGGCGATGTGTAAGTCGTTCGTCATACCCATCGATAACTCCGGGCCCACGTTATCGGAGTGCCCCGCCGCCACTTCGCGAATCTCGCGCAACCGGCGAAACGCATTCCCTAATACTCGTTCATCATCAACAAACGGGGCCATCGTCATGAGTCCGTCCACCCGGAGCCCCGGCGAATCTGCGAGCCGGACAACGTCCTCCACCGCCGATTCTACTGACAACCCACTCTTCGACGCCTCCCCGGACGTATTCACCTGGAGCAACACGCGACATTCCACGTCCATTTCAGAAGCTCGGCGCGCTACACTTTCAGCCAGCTTCGCCGAATCAATGGAGTGGATCAGGTCCGAAAGCTCCGCCGCCTTCGCAGTCTTACGACCCTGTATATGGCCAATCATATGCCACGTCACCCCATCCCTCCCGAACTCGGCCACCTTCGTGTCGAGCTCTTCTACTCGGTTTTCACCAAGGTCCCGTAAGCCAGCGTCCAACGCGGCTCGAACAGCCGCGAAAGGATGTGACTTCGTGACCGCGATCAGACGGACAACGCCAGCCTCACGATCAGCATCTAGCTCCGCACGCGCTATGCGCTCTCGCACGCGCGGCAGCGTCTCCACTAACCGCTCACTGTAGCCTGTCGTCATCGTCGCATCGTTCGTAACGATCGTGGTCTCGATTCAATAAGTCCTAAACATACGAAAGGGACCCCGCCGGAGCGCCGGCGGGGTCCCTTAAGGGTTCCTCTCAGGCTCCGTTCTAGCGGACCTGGAAGGTAATCGGGAACGACACCCAGACCGGCACCTTCTTGTCACGGTTCAGCGCTGGCGAAAACTGGTAGGTCTCGGCAACGGACATGGCTGCGTCGTCGAGTGCCTGATGACCAGAACTTTGGTCGATCCGACGGTCCCCAACACGCCCTTCTTCATCAATGAAGAAGTACACGCGCACCGTGCCGCCGATTCCGGCGTCACGAAGAAGCGGCGGATACTCTCGCTCCATCGCACGCACTACGTCGTTCCTGTTCTGAATGGACGGAGCCACCGTGAACGGAGTGAACGTAGGCGCTGCCGAGATGTCGGTCCCAACCTCTTCAGGCGGCGGCGGCAGGTCTTCGACAGGGTTATCCTCGAAGGTCGTCGGCGCAATCGTGATGTCTTCGTCGATATCGGCAGCCGCCATTACAGGCGTAGCCGGACGAGAAATCTGCTGCGGCGGCGGTGGAATCTCAATTTCCGGCGGAAGCTCGATGGTCTCCAACTCCGTCGAATCGATCGAAACGTCCACAGCCGTGAACTCCGGCCAGAAGGCGAACGTCCCGAAGTGCAGCACTGTCGCGACGATCATCGAACCCCAGAACCACGAATCGAACGAGCGCTTCAGCCGATCATTGGCGCTCTCGTCACTGTCGGTTGACGGTAGGGCTTCAGCGGTCATCGTCTCTCCCTTTGCATGCTCTGCTCAAGGTCCGTAGCGAAAACGACACGGACTACGCCTGCAGCTACCAAGGCGTCCTGAACCTGGTTCATAAACCGGTACGGCACTTCTCTGTCACCACGGACTGAAATCACGAGAGCACGCTGTGAGGCCGCGTAAAGCGGCGCCACAACCGTCGTGACCTCCTCCATGGTGTGGACCTGATCGTTGATGTAGACCACCCCATCCCGCTCCATCCAGATGTTCAGGATGTTCTTTTGCTTCTCATCGATCTTCGCGGCTGCCTCAGCGGCGGGCCACTCAATGGGCCGCTGTCTGTCCGACTGGAACACCGTCGTGACCATGAAGAAGATCAGGAGAAGGAACGCGATATCGGCTAGCGACGACGCCGGGATTTCTTCGGACGCCTTCGAGCTCTTCTGAAAACCACCACCCTTGATTGACATGGCTAGCTGTTCTCCAAGACCTGAAGCGAGATTCGTTCAGCGTTCGCGCTATGGAGCGCATCCAGCACGTCGATCATGTACTTGTAAGACGCGTCAGGATGGGTCTTCACGGCCGCGATCAAATTCGGGTTCGCGGTGACTTCCTGCCGCCACAACCCGTCAATCTCGGAAGGACGCATCTGCTGGACCTGCTGGCTCTCACCCCGCTTCACATCGACGATACCCGTCGGCTGGATGATGAGGTGCAGAATATTCTTCTGGCTGACCTGCGCCTCTTCACCGGGCTCCGGGAGCACGATGGAAAGACCCTTGTCCTTCGGAAAGGTCGTTGTCACCAGGAAGAAGATCAGGAGTAGAAATGCGATATCTGCCGTTCCGGCCGTCGTAACGCCGTCACTGACCCTTTTCTTTTTTTTACCTAAAACCGCCATATCTCTGCTCTCTCTGGGTTATTTCAGAGGTACCGGGGTTACGCTCGAAAGGTTCCTACAACTTCTTCGCTGCTACGACCTCGATCTTACCGTCCCGCTCGAGATCCCATGCGAGGTTGATGATCTTCTGCGCACCCTGTTCCATATCCACGATCAACCTGTCGATACGGGTTACGAAGAAGTTGTACGTAATGTTGATCGGCACTGCGACGATCAGGCCAGCAGCCGTCGTAAGCAAAGCGACTTTGATACCACCAGCAACGAGGCTGGGCTCTACAGTACCCGCCTCTTCGATCGCGGCAAACGCCAGAATCATCCCGGCAACGGTACCAAGGAAGCCCATTAGTGGAGCGACATTCGCGATCGTGGCCAAAATGACCAGGCCACGCTCGAGGAAGCTGAGCTCGATTGCGCCCGTCGTCGCGACCGCCGTCTCCAACTCACCCTTGGTGAGTCTTCCGTTCCGCACACGGCGCAACCCGGCAAGCACGATCGCAGCGGCCGGTCCGGGCGTGTCCCGAGCGATCTCGTACGCTGCATCCAAGTCGCCACCCTCAGCAGCTTCTTGGACCTCGCGTAGCACCCGAGCCGTCCCAGCGTGGGCAACCCAAAGGGTCCACATCTTCGCGAGGATCACGCCGACCGCGATCAGAGAACAAAGGACGAGGGGATACATCATCCACCCGCCGTCCGCGAAGAGCGTCAACAGTCTGTACTGGGTGCCCACTGAGGCATACTCCTGAATTTGGTTTCCGCCCCAGTTAGGGGCGTCCCTCTAGGACTAAGATCCGCGCAATCTAGAAGCGCTCCGGCCAAGGTGTCAACGCACCCCTCGATACCTGATTACGGCAAGGTTTGTCGCCCCTTTCAGTTGGGAACTGAAGCAGGAGCCAACGGGGGCTGGTGCTGCGGAAGCGACCCCACCAAGATCTCGCGCAGACGACCTACATCTACGTCTCTCTCTAGCCGCCCGCCCATGCCCACTGAAATCTGAGCAGTCTCTTCACTCACGACGATAACCACCGCGTCAGTTTCCTCGCTCAACCCCAAAGCGGCTCGGTGCCGAGTACCTAACGATCGGTCCGCGACGGAAGACTGGGTCAGTGGCAGAATGGCACCAGCCGTCCGGATCTGGTCTCCCGAAATCAACACCGCACCGTCATGCAATGGCGAATAAGGCGTGAAAATTGTGGTGAGCATCTCCGCGGAGACCCGGGCCTCCACCGCGCTCCCGGTCTCCGCATACTCGTCCAGCCCTATCTCCTGCTCGATCGCGATAATGGCGCCGTGGCGAGCACGCGAAAGGCGGATCGCGGCCTCGACGACCTCCTCGGCCACTTTTCCACCTTCAAGGCGCTGGAAGACGCGGATCATACGACTCCGTCCCAGCCTCGCCAGAGCCGATCGAAGCTCAGGCTGAAAAACCACCAGGGTAGCGATGGCTCCGTACTGGAAGACGGCCTCGAGCAACGTTCGGATCAGAATGAGGTCGAAAAGCCGGGCCGCGCCGTACGAGAACGCGAGAAGGACCACACCCAACGTGATCTGCATCGCCCGCGTCCGCTGAATCACGAGCAAAATGCGATACAGCAGAAACGCCACGATGACGATCTCGACCAGGTCCATCCATCCTGGTCTGAAGAACTGGAACTGTTCCCAGATCCGGCTCAACGTGTCGGCTCCTTCTAAGTGGGCTCAGGTGTCGTCAAAAGATATCGCGTCAACCAATGCCTGAGGAAAGGCGCGGGCCGCACACGTAGACGAGGACATACGACCCTCTGGCCAGAATGAGACAGGGGAGTGACACCGTCTCGGTGCCACTCCCCTGCCGTTCATCCGCCTCTAGTCCAGCATCAGTCGTCGTCAGACACCCCATCGGATTCATGATACCCAGGAGCCGGTCCCGGCAGGAGTCCCTCGCCGCCGGGCAGCCCAAACGAGGGGGCCGACTGCTCTACCGGGTTAGGTCGCGCGGGCTCAGCCAGGGTGATCGGCTCGTCATCGAGATTCGGAAGTGGAGGAAGCGTGCCTCCGCTTTCCAGGATCTCCAGTTCCGTGCGATCCAGCGTCTCGCGATCGAGGAGCGCCTGGGCAATGGTCTCTAGGAGGTCTTTGTTTTTCTCTAGGAGCTCACGGGCCTTCTCGTGAGCTTCGTCCAACTTGCGCTTCACTTCCTGGTCAACCAACCGTGCCGTGTGTTCCGACACGGTCCGGCGATGACCGATCTCGCGACCCAGGAACACCTCCGACTCAGCGTCCCCGACCGCGACGAGTCCGATGACCTCGCTCATGCCAAACGTGGTCACCATCTTGCGCACCATGCTCGTGGCGCGCTCGATGTCGTTTCCAGCACCGGTGGTGACACTCTCCGGGCCGAACTGCATCTCTTCCGCAACGCGTCCGCCGAACAACATGGCGAGCTGCCCCTCCATCCATTCCTTGCGGTACGAGTGTCGATCCTGCTCAGGAAGGCTGGCAGTGATACCTAGTGCTCTCCCACGCGGAACGATCGACACCTTATGCACCGGATCCAGTCCCGGGAGTCTGAGACCGATCACGGCGTGCCCCGCCTCGTGGTACGCCGTCAGTCTCCGCTCCTCGTCATTCAGGACGAGACTGCGACGCTCGGTCCCCAGCATGATCTTGTCTTTGGCCTGCTCAAAATCGACCATCGTCACCGTATCCGCATCGCGGCGGGCGGCGAGAAGTGCGGCTTCGTTACAGATGTTCTCTAGATCCGCCCCACTCATTCCCGGAGTACCACGCGCGACGAGCGAGAGTTCGACGTCATCCGACAGTGGGAGCTTCTTCGCGTGTACGCGAAGAATCCCTTCCCGGCCTTTCACGTCTGGGAAATCGACGATCACCTGACGATCGAACCGGCCCGGCCGCAACAGCGCCGGGTCCAAGACGTCCGGACGGTTGGTCGCCGCAAGGAGGATCACGCCCTCATTGGACTCGAAGCCGTCCATCTCGACGAGCAACGCATTCAAGGTCTGCTCGCGCTCGTCGTGACCGCCGCCCAAGCCAGCACCGCGATGCCGCCCTACGGCGTCGATCTCATCCACGAAGATGATGCACGGGGCTTGTGCTTTCCCCTGCTCGAACAAGTCACGAACGCGAGATGCACCGACCCCGACGAACATCTCCACAAAGTCCGAACCGGACATCTGGAAGAAGGGGCGCTCGGCTTCGCCGGCAACCGCTCGAGCCAACAGCGTCTTTCCGGTTCCCGGAGGACCCACCAAGAGGACACCCTTGGGGAGACGGCCACCCAGGCGCGAGAACTTGGCCGGGTCCTTTAAGAAATCAATGGTCTCTTCGAGTTCCTGCTTGGCTTCGTCAGCGCCAGCAACGTCCGCGAAGGTGACCTTCGAAGTATCTGGAGAAATAAGCTTTGCTTTGGACCGCCCAAACTGGAACGCCTTGTTCCCGCCACCCTGCATGGTCCGAAAGATCCAGATCCAGAACGCGATGAACAGGAGCCACGGGAGAGCTCCAATCAGAAAGGTGCCCCAACCCGGCTGCGAAGTTTTCGCCTTCACAATGACGTCGTTGGACTCGAGTGACTCAAGGAGGCCATCGGTCAGGTCACCGGGCAGCGTCACCTCAAACTCTATGAACTCACCATTCTCGTTCGCCGACGGGGCACGTAACTCGCCCTCGATGCGGCGGTCGATGACCGTGACCTCATGGATGTTCCCAGAGTTCAGCTGGCTGCGGAACGCTGTAAACGTGATCTCTTGGACCGTCTGATCTGTCCCTTTGACGAACTGCACGGCCAAAAGGAGCATGAGGACCATCATCATCAAGAACGCAGAGTTCTTAGACAGACGTCCGAGACGGTTTTCGTCGTCGGGGCGAATCGGTTCTTCTGGCATGCTAGTCCTTCACTCTCGCGATGCGTCTGCGGCCAAGGGCCGCTTACAGGCTCGCGATATATGGCAAATGACGAAAGTCTTCCGCGTAGTCGAGTCCGTACCCCACCAAGAACTCATTGGGTGCATCGAATCCGACCCAGCGGGCCGGCGGTTCCAATGTCGCGATGCGCTTATGCAATAACGTACAAACTTCGAGGCTCTTCGGCCCCCTCGCTTCCAGCCTCGGGAGCAGCCGGCTAAGCGTTGCCCCACTGTCCATGATGTCTTCTACGAGCACCACCGCTCGGCCCTTCAGTGAGGCTCGGGCGTCGTAGAGCAGCCTCACGTCACCACTCGACACTTTCTCACGACCGTAGCTCGACGCCACCATGAAGTCGACGTGGAGCGGGAGGTGAATCGCCCGGACCAGATCAGACATGAACAGGACCGACCCCTTCAGTAGGCCGAGTACCAAGAGCCGATCGGAGGCCGAATAAGTCTCGCTGATTTCTTGACCCAATTCGGTAACCCTAGATGCGATCTCTTCGGCGGAAAACACGATTCTCGAGAGCTTTTGCCCCCCGAGCTGGGTGTCCTCAGTCAGCGTTGGCATCGATGATTCCGATCTCTAATGACGCAGCGGCCTCATTCGAGGCAGGTAATGCCGATTCGGCTAGGCCGACGATCCAGAGCACACGGCCGTCCGCGTCAACCAATACGGGGACAGCCCTCCTTTTGGGTTCAGGAATCCGCGCCTCCAGAAATAACTTCTTCAGCTTCTTAGAACCGTATGCTAATTGGATACGGTCGCCATCTTGTCGAGCACGCAGGGTGAGCGGAAAGCGCGGATCCCGAACGGTGATGCGTGTGCCGGCCCCCGCGTCGTCCTCCCCCACCCCCCAATCGACCCTCAGTGTCTGGCCGCTCAACCGAACCGTTCCGGAGCCCGAGCTCTGGTTCGAGATCACAAGCGGGATGTCCTCTTCTCGCTCCGATCCCAGGGCCACCACCAACCGATCCAACTCCCGGCGTACCAGCAGGCCACCTGTGACGCTCACCTCTTGGCCGCTCAGGCCGGAGCTAGTGAACTCGGTGGCCACCCGAGTTCCGACCCGATCCAGGGAGACGCCAAGGCCACGTGCGAGAGACCGGAGGACCTTCGCACGGAGCGGGGGCGCGAAGTTCTGAAGCGCTCGAATCGACAGGGACACTTTGCCGTCTTCCCGCTCGATTCCCACCTGAGCGAGAAGGATCGGCATCGCCGCGACCCACGCCTCACTTTCTTCTCCTGAAAGCGACGCGAGGTGCACCAATGCTCGCCGCGCACCGCTCGAAACACCAGACTCGAGCGCGGGGATCACGACATGGCGAATCGCGTTCCGCGCGAACGAGAGATCTGTGTTGGTCGGGTCCGTCCGCCACGCCAGTCCGTTCTCCGTGGCATAGGCCTCCAATTCGTCACGCGAGAAGGAGAGGAGCGGCCGCCAGATCCCCGGCTCCCGGAACTGCGCCATCGCAGCCAACCCTTCAATACCGGTTCCACGGACGATTCGGTGAAGCACGGTCTCGGCTTGGTCGTCAGCATGATGGCCCAGTGCAACCCAAGACGCACCAACGGCCCGCCTCACTTTCTCGATCGCGGTATATCGTGCGTTTCTCGCGGCCTCCTCGGACCCTCCCACGACGGCGACCTGCGTTTGATGTAGAGGGAGTCCCCAAGCGCGACAGAGCCCTGACACCCACCGTGCGTCCGCCTCGGAGCCAAGTCTCAATCCGTGGTCAACATGGACGACGTGCAGCGCGATCCCGGAATTACGCAGACCAGACCGGAGAAGGTGCAGGAGCACCACCGAGTCCATTCCGCCGGAGACCGCCGCCACAATCGGCTTCGAGCCCAAGAGTCCCGCGTCACGGCCTAGCACCTCGGAGAAACGAGGGCCGAGTGCACCTCGGGCGTCGGTCATGCCGGCACGGAACCTGGTGCCGCGGTGCGCCCGACGGTCTCTGTCAGCACCTTGGCTAACAGGTCCGGGCGATCGCTCTGAATACCGTCGACGCCCCACTCAACGAGTCGCTTCATGTCGTCAGTGTCGTCTACGGTCCAAACATGCACCGGAATGTTCCGGGCCTGGGCCGCCCAAATGAAACGCGGCGAAACGATGCGCAGGCCCTGCCAAGCCTCGGGGACCTGAAAAATGTCGGCGCTCGGTGTGTACGGCCCCCCACCCGGAAGGCGATGGGAGATCCAGAAGCTCAAGATATGATGCCTGCTCGCGCCCCACGGTCCGGCATAATCACGCACGCTGGCCCGAGACCGCTCGAATTCAGCCGCCAACAGCGTCCGACTCTCCGCGTCGTGTTCGCGAATGACGTCGACCATGGGGCGTGCGACCTGGGGCTCTTTCGCTTCCACGTTTATGCGTGTCCCAGGAAAGGCAGCAAGCACCTCACCGAGCGTAGGCACGACAACACCCGTGCCCGCAAACGATCGGTCACCACCAAGAGACCGAAAGTGGAATCCCGCGTCGAGAGCTTGGAGTTCGTCCAAGGTGAAGTCCGCGACGAGCCCCTGGCCGTCTGTCGTTCGAGCCACATCGACATCGTGGATGACCACTACCTGGCCGTCCTTCGTGAGTCGCACGTCAAGTTCGAGCATGTCCGCCGCCCACCAGTCGATCGCCCGCTGGAACGCAACCATGGTGTTCTCGGGCGCCAGTTTCGAACCCCCCCGATGGGCTACCAGCATAGGCGGACCGGAGAGATACGTCCTTCCGGGTCTCAATCGCCTTCCCATCTGAAGATCCGAAGCCACATGGGCCGCTAGGCCTAGGGGCGGGCCTCCGACTCGAGTCGCTCGATATCTTCCGGCGCCAATTCGTGGTAACGGTACAACACGAGATCTACGAGACGGTTGGACATCTGCATCTCGGTCTCCTGCTGCTCGCGATCTCCATCTGCGTCACCGGCCAGAGAGTCCTGCAACTCCACGACGCGGTCGCACAAGAATCCCAGAACGTCTTCAACGACCTGAGGACGCGGACTCGCGGGCGCGAGCGCGTCCGGCATCACTTCCCGGAGAAGCAATCCACGGATGAATGCGAGGAACCCGGGGAACGCCAACTCGGTGAGCGGCCCTCCTTCCAAGGCCTCTTCGTCCGTGATGTGCTCCCACTCGAGCTCGTTCCAATAAAGGTCCTCAGCCTCTTCGCGGAGAAACGCCCGGACGTCAGGCGGCGTCGGCCCGCTCGGGCTCATCACCGGGGGAGTGAGTTCCCGTGCTAGAACGCGTTCGATCTGCTCGCGGCGCCCGCTCAGCATTGTGCCTGCGCGATCCGTCATGTCATGCCTCAATAGGCCGAGTAAGTGGACAGTCAGGGCAAGATACGGCCGAAAAACGCCTCTGGGAATGCGCGCGCGCGTCAAAAGCGGGATGGCTTGTCCCGAGCCTGTGGGTCCAATACCGTCGTCACTATGGAAACCGATCCATTCCGAGCCCATCGAGAGAAGCCGGTCGATGCTCCGAAGCCAGCGCCCGACAGTCGGGCGGGCGGTGCGGGCGGGCCGCACGAATGGGTCGCCGAGCGTGTATCGGGGCACGCTTGGTACTATCGAGCCCCCCTGCTTCTCATCCTGGCGTGGATCCTGAAGAACCACTTCGCAGACCCGATGTACAGCTCCATCTTCGATGGCGTAAACCTGGGATTCCACGAAGCAGGACACGCGGCGTTCATGTGGTTCGGGAGCCGATTCTGGTCGATTGCTGGGGGTACGATCTTCGAACTCGGCGTCCCTGTCGCCGCGGGTCTGTACTTGCTCTACAAACAACACGACCCCTTCGGGGCGTCGGTATGTCTCTTTTGGCTTGGGACCGCGTTCGTCGGCGCAGGTATCTACGCTGCGGACGCGTTGGTTCAGGAACTCCCATTGGTATCGCCCTTCGGACCGGTCGACGCAGGAAGCCACGACTGGACTTCCATGCTCATGAAGTTCGGGACGTTGTCGCGTGCCGAAGAGATTGGGGGATCGATGCAGTCAGCTGGCAAGATCACCATGGCCACGTCACTGTTCGTGGGCAGTTGGGTACTGTGGGTGACGGCAAAAACCACTTCGGCAGCCGGTCCCGAAGGAACACGCGGACTACCTCAGCGGGCGAGTCCGAAAGAGTAGGAAAAGTTCACGATGGGCACGCAGCATGTGCCTCCTGCGGCACCTGCGGTCCCGACGACCCCCAGGTCCGTCGAGAAGCGCTCCCCGATGATCCTCATTCCTCCGGAAAAGACGAGGCCTGTCTCGCCCGGCAGGAAGTAGTTCTCGGTCATCAATTTCACCCGGCGACTCACCCTCGTCTCGCCTCCGATCATGGCCACTGGCTGGCTCGAGAAGTCCACACCGGAATAACCAAGACCCAAACCGGCGGTCAGCGCCCGATCCCTGCTTCCGAACGTGCCCACGCCGTAGGCGATCCCAATATTCTCGTTGTCTAAGAAGAAGACGATCGTTCCGAGCGAGATGTCTGCGGCCTCCGTGTCCACGATGCGGACCTTCGGGGCCAGATAGAACGGCTCGACTTTGCCGAACAGGACGGGCGCTCCCACCGCGAGCGTGAAGTCGTCCGAGACACCGACAGCGACGAAGGGCAGGAAGAGAAAGTAGGTCCCGAGGTACGCTTCGCCGGCCGGTATCGCACGCCCTGTCGCGGTAAAGAAGAGCCTCGTCCCGTTCGGGTCCTCTCGCCAGAACTCACCGTCCACGAACCGGCCCTCCGCGGCGCTCAGTTGCCGGATCTGGGACCGTTGGAGGTCGAGTTCCACCCCGGCGCTCGTAGTAATGGAAACCCGATCACCCGAGACGTCCGTAACCCGACCATAGATCAGGGAGCCGTCCGTGAGACGGACTTCATAGATGGCCTCCCCGGGCAGAGGGAATGCGACGACCTCTTGCGCAGCTGCCGACGCAACATGACCCACGCCCATCAAGGCGAGAAAGAGGATTCTCCGGAGCGCGCCTTTGTTGCGTAGTCTTCCTATGGTGCTCACCGGGACCTCCTTCTGAGAAGGGCGTACGCTGTACGACTACCTAAGAGTACAGGGACAGACCCCACGCTCGCTAAGTAATGTGCCTCGCCGTACCTCGCCGTACCTCGCACGAAGACTCAGCGTAATTCGTAGATCGTCCTTCGGGGTCGGAAGGATCCAGTCCGGACACCATGCGCCGCGAGAATGCGACGATCGGTGGTCATCCAATCGAACGAGCAATTTGAGTGTTCTGTCGACGCAACCACCGCTCGTCCCTAATGTTGGGCTTGAATCCCTCGACGGACGCCCAACTCGGAGTTCAACGATGTACGTATCCCGACACCTTCTCCTGCTAGCGCTACTCGCCCTGCCCCTCCCGCTGCTGGGCCAAACAACCGACACTGAACGAGCGGCCGCTAGAGACATCGTGCGCCAGATCGACGAGTTGCAGGCACGCCTTGCACCCACTGACATGGGCCAGGATTTGGCGAGTCGCAGCGATGCGGCGCGCGATGCGGTAGTGAGTCGCACGACCGAGTTGTGGACGTCTGAGATGCAGTCTCTCAGCGACTTCATCGGGCACAACCCGGAGGTCGGGTGGGAGGAGTATCTCGCAGTCGACACGCTCACGGCTGTTCTGCGCGGGCGCGGCTGGGACGTCCAGGTAGGGGCCGCCGGACTCGAAACCGCATTCGTAGCCACGTGGACTTCACCCGCGGGGCCTGAGGGATTGATGCTCGGCCTGATCGGTGAGTACGACGCGCTTCGTGACGCGGATGGGCCGTTCCACGGAGACCAACACAACGCTCAGACGCCGATCGTGTTCGCGTCGGCATTCGCGATGGCCGAGCACATGGCAGCCGAGGGCATGCCCGGAAGGATCCGTATCTACGGGACACCCGCGGAAGAAGTGGGCCCGCCGGCGAAGGTCATCATGCACGAGGCTGGCGTGTTCGATGGCGCGGACCTCCTCGTGCGCAGTCATGGCGTGACCCAGACGTCGCGTGCCAAAGCCGGCTTTGGAAGCTGCTGCCTCAACATCAACGAGGTGAAGTACACGTTCCGCGGAAGGCCGTCACACCAAATGTCGTCGTGGTTCGGCCGCAACGCACTCGAAGCGGCGGTGCATTTCTACACGATGGTCGACGGACTGCGGTCTACGCTGCGTCCGGAGGCATCGATCCAGGGCGTGATCCCAGAAGGCGGAGATGCCCCGAACGTGGTGCCTCAGCGTGCGGTCGTAGACTACTACATCCGCTATCCGGACCCGGTGTATCTCGAACACATCAACGAGATGATGGACAACGCCGCCCGAGGCGCAGCACTGGCGACGGGCACAACCGTGGAAATCGACCGATATGGAGAGTACCGGGACGGCGTCTCGCTGGGCACGCTCCACGAGCTGTCGTTCGCGTATGCCGAGGAACTGGACGCGCCGAACATCAGTCCCGAGCCGAGGCGCCCATCCGGCTACGAAGAGACCGGTGTCGTCACCAAAGACATCCCGGGCATCGGAATCAGTGTGTTCAGTTCGCGAGGAGCCAACCACACTCGCGGGATGCTCGAGGACACCTTCAGCGAGATCGGACACGCGGGCTTCCGGGTCAGCGCCGAAATCATGACGTCGGTTCTTTACGACTTCGCAACCCGGCCGGAACTGCGTGAAGCTGTACGTCAGGAGCACACCACGCTGGCCGGGCTGCTCGACCAATACCACGAAGCACTCCGGGTAGCTTATGCGACCGAGATCGGTGGCCCGATCTCCCAGCGATAGAGAGAGCGCGCGCGGAAGGCGCGAGGTACAGCGCGAACGGTTTGAGGTGCCAGCCTCCGGGCACATCGTCGGGCAGGCGCTGAAACGTCGTGTCGGACGGGAAAACTGCCTTGACGACGTCTGGCACGACTTCGTCCGCGGTGTGGAAGACCACGGCAGGGAGCTCGCACCCTAAGGGACCGGATTCGGTGGAGCATCAGGTAGGCGTTCAGGACGCATACCCGCATCGCCGGCGCTCGTCACGATTCCACGAGGGGCACCGGCGCGGGAAGGAGGGGGAGGGGCCTCGACGCCCGCGAGCCGCTCTCGGAGCGCCGTGTCCGCGGCGACGCCTTGCAGCATTCGGGTCTCCTTCGGGATAGTGGGCGTTCGACATCCTTATAGAAAAACGGAAAGTCCTCATCCGCCAAGTTGTGTGCAAGGAGGGCTATGACCTCACCACGAGCTACTCCTGCCCCCACCCCACGCTGCGGTCGACCTTCTGCACACCAGGCAAAACAAAGGCCCCTCCCGAAGGAGGGGCCAAACCCAAAAAGCCTTGCGGCTGTTGAGTGCCGGAGGAGGGACTCGAACCCCCGACTCGCGGATTATGATTCCGCTGCTCTAACCAGCTGAGCTACTCCGGCATAGGGTGGAAAAGCTCATCTTGGGCTCTGACGCTGTCAACCGGCTTGCGTCCGGTGTAGGACGGCGCGACGCTCAATGCGAGTCTCGTATTCGGTGTGTGGCCTTCCCCGTACTCTTTCGGAGGTTCGAATGGATCCGGCAGTCATTATTATCGGCGCGATCGCTTTTGGCGGAATCGCGATACTGACCAGCCTCAGAGTTCTCTACGAATACGAACGAGGCGTCATCTTCCGCTTGGGAAAACTTACGCGAGCGAAGGGCCCAGGCCTGATCTTTCTCGTACCCTTCGGGCTCGAACGAATGCGCAAAATGGACCTGCGCATCATCGCACTCGACATCGCTCCACAGGACACGATCACGAAGGACAACGTGAGTGTTCGGGTCAACGCGGTGGTCTACTTCCGCGTGGCGGATCCCACGAAGGCAGTGATTGAGATCGAGGACTATTACTTCGCCACGAGTCAGCTCGCTCAGACGACCCTGCGATCCGTGATCGGGCAGTCAGAGTTGGACGAACTCCTGGCGGAACGCGAGCGCATCAACGATGTGGTCCGGGACATCATCGACCAAGGCACGGACCCTTGGGGCATTGAGGTCACGAGTGTCGAAATCAAGGACATCGACCTCCCTCAGGAGATGAAGCGCGCGATGGCCAAGCAAGCCGAAGCCGAGCGCGAACGGCGGGCGAAAGTCATCAGCGCAGAGGGTGAGTACCAGGCTTCAACGAAGCTGGCCGGAGCAGCGGAGATCATCGCCGAATTTCCAGGTGCCATGCAGCTCCGCTTCCTCCAGACCGTGGTTGAGGTCGCCGCCGAGAACAACTCCACGACCCTATTCCCTGTACCCATCGACCTCTTCTCTTCGTTCATCGAGAAGGGCAAGACACCTAGTGTGGAAGCGAAGAACCGGGCACTCCAAGCTGCTGCAGAGACGATGCTCCAGGCCCTTCCCGCGGGTGCAGACCCGAGCGAGCTCGAGGCTGTGATCAAGGGAGCGGTCGCTGTCGGAAAGGCTTCGGTGGAGGCCGTGCCCGTTCGGATCGACGACGACGAGTAGTCAAGAGCGCAGGTTCACGGATCGCGAGGTCCAAGTCATCCTCCGGCGTGCCTCTAACGCGGAGACGTCGCCGCATCTGCCCACCCGAGACGGTCCAACGCTCTCTGATCTGGTAGAAGCCGCGCGCGAGGTCGGGCTCGACGTCGACGCCATTCGCCGGGCCGCCGCTGTGGGCCCGGTACAGGCGGGTCGAGGCACCGACTTCATTATCGGTGCACCAACCACGCTCGCGATGTCCGCGGACTTCTCAGGTGTTCCTGCAGATTGGAGCGCCATCACCCAGGCTGCTCAACGCGTCACCGGTCGCCAGGGAGAAGTCATGACCGACCAAACCGGCGCCTACCGATGGCACGAAAGTCACGGGCTGGGACGTACCACCGTCACGGCCACCAACACAGGCCTACGAGTCGAATTCGATCGAGCTGGGGACTACCTGGCACACTGGTTCGGGGGCCTCCTGGCGTGGGCGGCGGCGAGCGCCGCTCTCCCGCTATCGCTGGGGCCTTTGACCGGAGCCCTCCTGTTCCTCCTGACCCCGGTGGTCTTGGCCCGACCCTTTTGGAGGCGTTCGGACAACAAGGCCCGGGTACGACTGGAGGAGCTCGCGATGGAACTCCTCCGTGCCGCCAACGAACGCGTCCAATAGGGCCTATCGTGCTGTACTACCCAGAGAATCGGGCGGGGCGGTGACGGCATCACTCGGCTCTGTGAACCGATACAACACTTCACCGGGCCGGACCAAGCCGAACTGCTCCCGCGCGATTCGCTCCAACGTGACCGGGTCGATCTGCAACGAGTCAGCCCAAGCCCTCAAGGAGTCGATTTGCCGGTGCAACTCAGTGAGCTCCAGTTCCTCCTGCGCCACAGCAGCTCGCGCGTTTCGTAATTCGAACCACGAGTACTCGCCGCCAAAAACTGCGTAGTAGACTGCGAGAAGAAGCAGTCCTGGTAAGACAACCTTCTTCAGGTGGCCGCTCACTACGACCAAAGCCCCCGGCCAGGATAACGAGCCCGCTCGCCCAGCTTTTCCTCAATGCGCAGCAGTTGGTTGTACTTAGCCACGCGGTCCGTGCGGCTCGCAGAGCCTGTCTTGATCTGGCCCGCGCCGGTGGCCACGGCGAGGTCAGCAATCAGCGTGTCCTCCGTCTCCCCAGAACGGTGGGAGATCACGCTCTTGTATCCAGCCTCGGACGCGACCCGGACCGTCTCCAAAGTCTCTGTGAGCGTCCCGATTTGATTCACCTTGATCAGAATCGCGTTCGCCGTGCCGTCCTTTATTCCCTGCTCCAACCGTTCCACGTTGGTCACGAACAGGTCATCACCCACGATCTGCACGTCGTCGCCGACCTCCTTCGTGAGTTGGTTCCATCCGTGCCAGTCGTTCTCGTCCAGCGGGTCCTCCAACGAACGGATTGGGTACTTCGAGACCCACTCCTTCCAAAACTCGACCATTCCGGCCGCATCTCGGCGCTCGCCGCTCGACCACTTGAAGACGTACTCACCGTCCTCGAAGAACTCGGTGGCTGCCGCGTCCAGCGTCAGGACAACGTCCTCTCCGGGACGGTAACCCGCGGCTTCTATGGCCTGGAGCACGACCTCCACGGCCTCTTCGTTACTGCCAAGGTCGGGCGCGAACCCGCCCTCGTCCCCAACCGCCGTATTCTTGCCCTGATCGCTGAGCACCCTCTTGAGGTGATGGAAAATCTCAACGCCCATACGCAGGCCCTCCGAGAACGTCTCCGCGCCAATGGGCATCACCATGAACTCTTGGATGTCCACGTTATTCGGCGCGTGTGCTCCACCATTGAGGATGTTCATCATGGGCACAGGGAGCAGGTCAGCAGATCCGGCCCCAGCGAGGTAGCGCCACAACGGCATGTGATTCTCCTGAGCAGCCGCTCGCGCCGCCGCCATGGAGACGGCCAAGATCGAGTTTGCACCGAGATTCCGCTTGTTCGGCGTTCCGTCCAAGTCGAGCATCGCCCGGTCGATATCAAGCTGCTCGCGAGCCTCGAACCCTCGAATTGCACCCGCGATCGTTGTGTTCACGTGCCCGACGGCTTTCAGGACGCCCTTGCCCAGGAATCGACTGCGATCCCCGTCGCGTAGTTCCACGGCCTCGTGTGCCCCGGTGGACGCACCGGACGGCACCGAAGCGCGTCCACGAATGCCCGACTCTAGCGTTACTTCCGCCTCTACAGTGGGGTTACCTCGCGAGTCCAAAATCTCTCTACCGCGCACGTCGACGATGGCCGACACAGAAACCTCCTGAGTTTGTTTAGTTGTTTTGGTCCGAAGCCTGAAGTGCCTTCATGGCATCCCAAGCTCTATCCGTAAGTTCGTTTCGCCCGTCCACCGTGTATTCCCCAACCGAGATGGGCTCTCCGAATTTCACCCGGATCACACCCGGGCGAATCCAAAACGAACCCTTACGCATGATGTCCCTCGATCCGAAGATCGCCGTGGGTACGACATCAGCACCGGCCTGGATGGCGAGAACGAACGCACCCTTCTTGAAGCGCTGGAGTTCGCCCGAGTCCGAGCGAGTCCCTTCAGGGAACATGATGATGCTAGGCCCGTCATCTTCCAACCTCTGACGAGCGTTCCCGAGTGATGCCATGGCCTGCCCTCGGTCCTTCCGGTCGATGAAGATGTGCCCACACGACTTCAGCGCGTGCCCAAACAGCGGTGCCCTCTCGATCTCTTTTTTGGCCACAAAGAGGTAAGGGCCGGGAAGGAATGCAGCCAGAGCGGGAACATCAAACCACGACACGTGATTGACCACCACTACCTGAGGAGCCTCCGGGTCGATCATTTCAGCGTTTTCTAGTTCGACCCGCACTCCTGCTGCCCGTAGCATGAGCTTCGACCAGGCCCGCGGCACGTACTCGCATACACACTTCGCCTTGTCCCCGCCGCGAAATACGCCCCACCCGGTGCGGATCGCGTAGTACACGGTCGCCGGAACTACGGCAATGATGACCAACAAAAATCGAATCATATCTCACCGCCGAAGTGGTCGAAGCCCCCACGCTTGAGAGCAAGTCGTTCACCACCGCGCTCCAACAAAACGCCCTCGCCCGCCTCGACGCGTCCGACGCGTGTGAGCTTTAGACCGTGACGTCTCTGGAAGTATTCAACGTCCACGACACCAGGATCCGTGACGAAGAGGAGTTGGTAGTCCTCACCCCCGTACAGCGCGGCTTCGAGCGCCTGCTCCGGACCGAGGATCTCGATTGCGATCGGAGCGACCGGGATCGCATCGGCATCGAGGATAATCTGGGCGCCCGACGCAGACGCCATGTGGCTCGCATCTCCCGCGAGACCGTCAGAGATGTCCATGAGCGCGTCAATCAGGTCGTGCTCGACCAAGCACTGCGCAGCCTTCACGCGGGGCTCCGGACGTGCGAATGCGTCTCGAGCGGCCTTCGGGGGCTCCTCTCCACGAGCCCACGCCTGAACCGCCGCCGCACTCGCCCCAAGGTCACCTGTGACCCACACCTCATCGCTGGGTTCTGCGCCGTTCCGTAGCACAGGCCACGACGTGCAACCAAGCACCGTAATGTCCAGCACGAGCGGTCCAGGTGAGCGAGCGAGATCGCCCCCAAGGAGTGCCGCCCCCACCGAGTCCGCGGCTTCGGCGATTCCTGCCTGAAGCGCGTCCCAGTTCACGGAGTCGTCCGTGGGTAGCGCCACCGACGCGAACAACCCAGTCGGTGTCGCTGCCATGGCAGCCAAATCCGACAACGCCGCGGAGGCAGCCCGGAAGCCGATCTCTTCGTCCGTGAGCCAGGCTCGACGAAAGTGGACATCCTCAACACTCATGTCCGTGCTGATCACCCACCCACCCTCGATCACCGCAGCGTCGTCGCCGGGTCCGACTCGCACGGCCTGAGGCAGCTCGCGTCCTCCTGCGATGGCTCCCCGGATCCGGTCGAACTCCGGCCCTGGGCCCAGCCGCACGTGGCGCTTGGGCAGGTCGTCCATCATCGGGCCGCCTCGGCGTCGAACAGAAGCCCCCCAAGGGCCAGGTCCGAATCCGAGGCTCCGCACTCATTCATGGCAGCCGGGAGCCATCGGACGACATCACTGGGTGTCAACGAAACACCTCGCCCGGCGATGCGCGCGGCTCGACCCGAGAAGAAGAGCCCGAGCGCGCCTGCATCCACGTCGGAAACACCCTGCGCCATCAACGACGTGCACACACCTGCCAACGCATCACCCATACCGGCGACGGCTAGATCTGAGGTGGCTTGCGTGTCTACGAGTATCGGGCGCCCCACGCCGGTCACTAAGGATGGAGCTCCCTTCAACAGAACCGCGTGCCCGAATCGGTCCGCGGCCTCTCGAAGGGCAGCCAGTCGGTCCTCGATCACTACGTCATGCTCGGTGTGAAGCAGGCGGGCCATCTCTCGGACATGCGGGGTGGCGAGGATCGGTCTGTCTTTCGCGAGCGCAGCCAAGTCGATGGCACCCTCGGCAGCGAGGTTCAGTCCGTCCGCATCTACGACGAGGGGAACCGAGGGCCCCTCGGCCACAACGTCGAGAAGCACACGCCCCGGAGCCTCTGTGCCCATTCCGGGCCCGATCAGCGCCGCATCCGCTTGCTCGAGGCCCTCTCGCAGCCCCTCGACGTCCTCGGCAGCAACGAACACCGCCTCGGGAAGCGAGGACTGAATCACTGCGCGATTCTCCTCAGGGGAGCACACCCGCACAAAGCCGGCACCGGCGTGATACGCTGCACGTGCCGCGAGCAGCGCCGCACCTGCCATGCCCGCCTGACCTGCGATCACCAGCACACGACCGACGGCATTCTTGTGCGTGTCCGTCGAGCGAAGCGGCCGGTGGGCATACGCCCACGCGGGCGTCACGATCTGACCTGAGAACATGTGGGCCATCGACGTTTCAGTTGGCGGACATCCGATGTCGATCGCGACCAATCGCCCCACGTTCCGACGTGCAGGGTGCAGGAGGCTTCCCAGCTTCGGGGCTCCATACGTCACCGTCACACTGGCTTCGATCGCCTCCCCCGGCACAGCACCCGTGTTGGCGTCGATACCAGAAGGCACGTCGATCGAGAGGATGGGGCACTCCGCTCGGTTGGCCCTCAAAATCGCGTCTGCCTGTCGGTCACGCGGACGATCCCGCACCCCGGTGCCCAACACCCCGTCGATCACGACATCTGCCTCTTGGAAGAGGCGAGTCCACTCGTCATCGGAAAGATCACGGTCGGTCACCGTTTCGACGGCCCATCCATGAAAAAGAGGGTCCTCGTGTGTACGGTCCGAAACCAGGATCGCACGCACCTCCCTGCCCCAAGCCACCAAAGTGCGGATGCAAACCAGCGCGTCACCACCGTTGTTGCCCGAACCCACTAACGCCAGCACCGGACCGGTCGGAAACAGTCGTTGGACCACCTCCGCAGTACCCCGCCCAGCGTTCTCCATGAGCACGGCCTGCGGCACGCCGATGTCTTCAATGGCGACACGGTCCCACTCCGCCGACTCCGCCCCAGTGGGGGCCGGAAGATGCACCGGTCCAAACGGGCTCAGCCGCGGGTAGGGATCGGTCATTGGGGACCGGTTGCTCGCGACAACAGCCGGGCCGAGGTCACGGTCGACGTGGTTCGCGAAGGGTCAAAGTATTGGGGGGTAGGGGCGCTAAAGCCCCGGGCTATTTGTGACTCTGCCCGATCTGGCGCCCCACTGTGATCTCCCCGTTGTCGATCCGGATGTTGAATCCACATTCCGGGCTGGAACACACCCACGCCTTGTAGCGAATCGGCGCCCCCTCTCTGCCATAATCCGAGAGAGGCAACAAGATTCCACCCTCGCATTTTAGGCAGCGCGGAAATCCGTGATCGTCCATTTTCATCCCCTCTCATGGGCGTGGCGGCAGCGAGTGCCGCACAGGCACCCGGTCTTGCCGGGTCGTTCAAGTCTTTAGGCTCGGCCGCATGCCGCACCGTCGTGATCAGATCCGAGCTTCCCATGGGTAGTTCAGCTCGAATACTTCTTCGAAGTCGAAGACGTCCGCGAAGTCCTCCGGTCGATCTCCGTCCTGCTTGATCAAAATCCCTTGCTCCACCAGCGCAAACACCACGCCTCCAACATCTTCCGTCGCGTGAATGCCCCAGTGTTCGAGCACCGAACGAGCCATCGGCCCGAATCGTTCCAACGCCATGTGCCTGACACCTTCGGCGAGTTCCTTCCCCGAAATGTGTCTGGGCTCGTCCAGAGAGTGGATGACGGAATGCAGCGCCGCGAGCACAAAAAAATACGCCCGTGTATCGAATCGGGGGTTTCGTTGCTGGAGTTGCTCCAGAATCTCGTCGGCGAATTGAAGTTCCGTCATGCGCGCAAATGTGCGGATCGGTCCGTGCGTTCGCTAGTCCAAGCGGGCGCACAGCACCTCTTACCCCGCCAACTCCGCGTAGAGCGGGAATGCGTCGCTCAGTTCCTTGACTTCAGCCTTCACGGATCCGAGGAGGGCTTGGTCGCTCGGAGCCTGGAGGACTTGGTCGATCCATCCAGCCACTCGCGCCATCTCCGCTTCTTTCATGCCCCGCGACGTCAGTGCGGGTGTGCCGATCCGAAGACCTGAGGTGACGAACGGCGAGCGCGCCTCCCCCGGGATCGTGTTCTTGTTGACCGTCATACCCGCGCTTTCGAGGGCTTCCTCCGCAGCTTTACCTGTGAGGTCGTCATGGCTTTTTCGCAGATCGACCAAGAGCACGTGGTTGTCGGTACCGCCGCTCACGAGGTTGAATCCACGTTCGACAAGACCTTCGCCGAGCGCCTTAGCGTTCGCCACTATCTGTCCGGCATAGTCGGTGAATTCGGGCTGAAGCGCTTCTAGGAACGCGACCGCCTTTGCGGCGATCACATGCATGAGCGGACCACCCTGCATGAACGGGAAGACCGACTTGTCGATGGCTTTCGCGTGCTCTTCAGGGCACAGAATCAAGCCACCACGGGGGCCCCTCAATGTCTTGTGGGTCGTGGTGGTCACCACATCCGCGTGAGGAATCGGCGAGGGATGGTGCCCTGTCGCCACAAGACCCGCGATATGTGCCATGTCCACCACGAAGGTGGCGTCGACTTCACGTGCGACCGCTTGGAAGGCCTCGAAGTCGAGGACCCGTGGATAGGCGCTCGCACCGGCGATGATCATCTTCGGGCGCTCCGCTAACGCTTGGTCGCGGAGCGCATCGTAGTCGATGCGCCCGTCTTCTTCCCGCACTCCGTAGGCCGCCACGTCGAAGAGTCGGCCACTGAAGTTCACCGGGGACCCGTGCGTGAGATGTCCACCGTGACTGAGGCTCATTCCTAGGATCTTGTCTCCCGGATCCAGGAAGGAGAAGTAGGCCGCCATGTTGGCCTGGGCCCCAGAGTGCGGCTGAACATTCGCGTGCTCAGCGCCGAACAGCTGCTTGGCCCGATCGCGTGCCAAGTCCTCAGCAATATCGGCGAACTCGCAACCACCGTAGTACCGCTTGCCGGGTAGACCCTCGGCGTACTTGTTCGTCATCACCGTGCCGGTCGCCTCGAGGACCGCCCTAGACACGAAATTCTCTGACGCGATGAGTTCGAGGCCGTCGGCCTGTCGGCGAGCTTCTGCGACAATCGAATCGAAAATCGCTGGATCTGCTCGGCGCAGATTGTCCATCATGACAGGTACGTCCGCTGCAGGTGGCGGGCCTCACGGATGCGCGTCTCTGCGACTTTGTTCGCTGCGGCGTGCGGCGCGAGTCCTTCAGTGGTGGCCAGTTCGAATGTGCGCATCAAGGTGTTGTAGATATCCCCCGCCTTTCGCTTGCTCCGTTCCGGACTCCAACCTTCGATCTCCCCGTACACGTTGATCAAACCACCCGCGTTGATCACGTAGTCAGGAGCGTAGAGAATCCCGCGTTCGTCGAGCGCAGGCCCGTGGATCGGACCCCGCGCGAGTTGGTTGTTCGCCGCACCGGCGACGATGTCGACATTGAGCACGTCGATCGTGTCGTCGTTCACGATGGCACCCAACGCGCAGGGAGCGAAAATGTCCGCGTCCACGGCATAGATGGCATCCGGCTCGACTGCTTCCGCTCCGAACTCGTCGACCACTTGCTTCACGCGGTCCTGATCGATGTCCGTCACCGTCAGCTTGGCGCCCTCTTCAGCGAGGTCCTTGCATAGGTAGTAACCGACGTGCCCGAGTCCCTGGACGGCGACGTGTTTCCCCGCCAAGGAGTCATCGCTGTACTTGGCCTGAGCACATGCCTTGATGCCCATGTAGACGCCGTATGCGGTGACCGGTGAAGGATCTCCGGAGCGTCCGATCAAGCCCACCACATGCTCGGTCTCCATGGACACGAATTCCATGTCGTCGGGAGACGTGCCGACGTCCTCAGCGGTGATGTAGCGACCGTTCAGTGAATCGACAGCCCGGCCGTGCGCACGGAAGATCATCTCACGATCGATCGTCTTGTTGTCGCCCCAGATGACCGATTTGCCGCCGCCCAGGTTCAACCCTGTGATCGCAGCCTTGTAGGTCATTCCGCGAGATAGACGCAACGCATCGATGACGGCAGCGCGATCGCTGTCATAGTTCCAAAAACGCGTACCACCGAGCGCTGGGCCCATGGTCGTGTCGTGGACGGCGATGATCCCTCTGTAACCGAGGTCCGGGTCGTTCCAGAACATGAGCTGCTCGTGGTCACGCTCGGACATCAATTCAAAAATTTCCATGCTCTCCTTCACGGTTATTTGGAAGTGCGACTGACTCAGCCTTGTGAAGCATCCCGTAGGACCTCACGGGCGATCACGTGTCGCATAATCTCGTTCGTGCCTTCCTAGATCTCGGTACCCTTCGCGTCTCGGAGCAATTGCTCCACCGGGTAATGTCGCATGTATCCGTATCCGCCAAAGACCTGGACAGCTTCGGCGGCGGACCAGGTAGCGGCCTCAGACGCAGCCAGCTTTGCGCTGGCGGCTCGGGAGGTGACGCCGTCGGCTCCGGTTCGTGGGTGCCCCGCGCCGTCGTTCGTGGCAGAAATGGCTGCTGCTACGTCGTGTGCGAGGAGTCGAGCGCCCGTTGTGAAGGCCACCGAAAGAGCCACCGATTCGTCGCCCAGGCGAGTTCCTCGAGGACGACACCTACGTGGACACGAGGAGTTCACCCTCGGCGAACTCTCAGGCCAGTTTCTTCCTGCTCCTGCGTCCACATCATCGTCGTCCCCTACGGGTAGTTGTAGAACCCACGCCCACTCTTCCTGCCGTGCCATCCGGCTGCACAGTACTTCCGGAGGAGCGGGCAAGGCCGGTATCGGTCGTCGCCCAGCTCTCGGTGCAGCACCTCGAGAATGTTGAGGCACGTATCCAAGCCAATCAGATCCGCGAGTTCGAGCGGACCCATCGGGTGGTTCATCCCGAGCTTCATGATGGTGTCGATGGCCTCAGGCTCGGCGACGCCCTCCATGAGTGCGAAGACGGCCTCGTTGATCATCGGCATCAGGACCCGGTTCGCAACGAAACCAGGGAAGTCGTTGACCTCCACCGGAGTCTTCCCGAGTTCCTCAGACAACGTAAAGATTTTCCGGGTCGTTTCATCGCTCGTCGCGAGGCCACGAATGACCTCGATGAGCTTCATGACCGGAACGGGATTCATAAAGTGCATCCCAATGACCTTGTCGGGGCGACCTGTACGTGCGGCAATCTCGGTGATGGAGATCGACGAAGTGTTGCTCGCCAGTATCGTCTCAGGGCCCGTTGCCCGATCGAGCGTTTCAAAAATATCGTACTTGAGCTGCGCCTTCTCGGGGACCGCCTCGATCACAAGGTCCATACCCTCTGCACCAGCGGCCACATCTGTCGTGGTCTCGATCCTCGCGAGCGTCGCGTCGCGAGCGGCTTGGTCGATGAGCTCCTTCTTGACCTGCCGATCGAGATTCTTGGCGATGGTCGCGAGCGCACTCTCGAGAACGTCGCTGGAGAGATCCAAGATGCGCACCGACTTGCCGTTCTGCGCGGCGACGTGGGCGATGCCGTTGCCCATCGTGCCTCCACCGACAACAGCGATCCGATCGATACTCATGCTCTTTATCTCCTCCGGTCTCATGACCCTATTGATTCGTTTCGTCCGTCAAACACCAGCGGCTCCGACCTCAACGCCGTTTCGCTCGGTTTCAACCAGCCGCCCCACCATACGAGAGCGCTGGCGGCCAGAACGACAACAGTCGTCACCGCACTACCCTCCGGCCCGAAGGCTCCTCCGCCCAACCAGTCAGGCCCAGCAGAAGCACCTTCGTACAACGGCGCATCGAGAATCTCTAAACCGCTCACCGGCAGGTCCACGAGATACCCGTGCGCCCAATTCCAACCGAGATGCACGCCGGTCGCCCACCACAGGCTCCCGGTCCGGAGGTACACCGCACCCAGGAGGAGTCCCGCCGCCGTGACGTTGGCCAACCCCAGCGCCGTCACATCCGGGTTCCCCATGTGCATCATGCCAAACGCGACGGAAGTCGCGACCAAAGCCAGCGGAGCCCCAACCGCCTCTGCAAGCGCTTGAAGAGGATATCCCCTCAGCAGCGCTTCCTCCGCAGCTGCGGGCACCGTCAGCAAAAGTAGAGCGCCTACGCCCCCCTTAACCCACTCGGCGGCAGAGCCGGGCTGAGCCGACCAAGTCAGGCCTCCCGCCGCTGCCATCACACCTACTACCACCAACGCGATCCCGACGCCGATCGTCGTCCCCAGCGCCATCTCTCTCGCCGTAGAACGTTCGACGTATAAACCGAGGGCATCAGGCGACTTTCCGTCCAACGCCAACATGCTCCAGCCCCCCAACAGCGCGCCCAACAGGAGCGCAAAGGAGCCAAACTGAAGCCCCGCTGGGAGTACGACTCCCGCCAGCCCTGTGACCACCATCGTGATCAACACGAAGAGCGAAATCCGCCATCCGACCCGGACCCGCCCATTCTCCTGCGTGAACGGTGACCCGGTCGAGGCACCTTCAGGCGAAAGAAAGCCTCGTTCCAGGGGCCAACTCCTAGGCTTTCTCGACAGACAGAGCCACGGCGTTTCCGCCACCTAGGCAAAGCGTCGCGAGGCCCGTCCCCGCGCTCTGTTGGTCCATCGCGTTCAAAAGTGTGATCAGAATACGGGTGCCTGATGCACCGATGGGGTGCCCGAGCGCAACCGCACCTCCGTTCACATTCACGCGTGCTTCGTCCATACCGAGCGCGTTCATATCGGCAATGGCCTGCACTGCAAAAGCCTCGTTCACCTCCACGAGGTCGTAGTCCCTAATGGCCTTGTTTTCTTTGGCCATGAGGTTGTTCACGGCCGCAATCGGAGCAAAGAACAGATCTTGGGGCTCTGTAGCTCCGGTCGCGTAGCCAGAGATGATTGCGTCGATGGCGAGTCCGTTCGCCTCAGCGTACTCGAGAGACGCGACCATGATCGCAGCGGCTCCGTCATTGAGGCCGGGAGCGTTCCCAGCGGTCACGACATGTACGTCGATGTCGTCGGGGGCGTCGCGCACGAATGCGGGCCGGAGCCTGCCCAAGGCTTCAACAGAGGTGTCGGCCCGGGGGCTTTCGTCCGTATCCACCACGGTAACACCCTTCCTGTTCTTCACCTCGACGGCCACGATCTCGTCTTTGAATCGGCCGGCTTCGATAGCGGCTACCGCTTTCTGGTGCGAGCGCAGCGAGAATCCATCTGCCTCCTCACGGCTGACACCCGCCTTCGTCGCCGTGTACTCGGCGTGACCGCCCATGTGGCAATCCCCGAAGGAACACCACAGGCCGTCGTGAATCAGACCGTCCTCAAGAGTTTGGTTCCCGAACTTCACACCACTACGCATGCCCCGTGCGTAGTAGGGCACGTTGGACATGGACTCCATCCCGCCGGCGAGAACGAGCCGTGCATCTCCCGCCCGGATCGCCTGGGCGCCGAGCATGACAGCTTTGAGTCCAGAGCCGCACACCTTGTTGATCGTGACAGCAGGGATCGTGGGCGGTACTCCACCGGCAACCGCAGCCTGCCGCGCGGGGGCCTGACCGCCTCCGGCCGAGACGACGTTGCCCATGATCACTTCGTCGATCTCGGAGGCGTCGATGCCGGACCGCTCGATCGCTGCGCGGACCGCAACGGCACCCAACTGGGCAGCAGTCAGCGGGCTCAGGCCACCAAGGAAACGACCTATGGGAGTGCGGGCGCCTCCCTTAAGAATCACGGGTATCTTCGATTTATCGGTCATGACGCCGAGTTCGCGAGTAAGCCTCACCGGCAGGCACCAAAAGATTCGCCGACCGTAAGCCCTTCAAGATACCGAAAAAGGAGGTAGTGGTCACGGGACTTACTCGTCCCGCAGCCTACTTATTCCACGACGAGCGTTGGCCGGTCCGACCCAGGATCCAGTCGCCCCCAGGCTACCTGTGGATCGTGCTCAAACACGAGCAGCCAATCCTCTTCTCGCGCTTGCGTCCACAGGCCTCGCTTCGACTCGAGCGTCACTAACGGCTCTAGGTCGTAGCCCATAATCCACGGCAAAGGCACGTGGGCTGCCGTCGGACAGACGTCCGCCAAATAACACGCCGTTCGACCCTCGCTCTCGATAAGGACAGACTGGTGAAACGGTGTGTGCCCAGGGCTGGGCACGACCCTTATTCCCTCCGTCACCTGCGCCGGCCCTTCGACGAAATCCCAAAGACCGGCTTCAGCGATCGGATCGAAATTTCGCGCCAGATAGCTGGCGCGAACACGTTCGTTCCCTCCATGAGCGAAGTCGAATTCACCCTTCTGCACGACGTAACGAGCACGGGGAAATGACGGAGCGACACGCCCTTCTGCGTCCACGAATGTGTTCCCTCCCGCGTGGTCGAAGTGGAGATGCGTGTTGAGTACGATGTCTACATCGTCCGGGGAAAAGCCGGCAGCCCGAATGCCATCCTCGAGCATGGAGGGAGTGCCCTCGTTCTCCACGCCATATAAGTCGTGGAACTTGTCGCTCTCTTTGTTCCCGATTCCCGTATCAATCAGGACGAGCGCGCCGGGGGCCTCGACGAGGAGGCATCGGAGAGCCAACGGAATACGATTGCGTTCGTCCGCAGGGATTCGACGCTCCCAGAGCGGCTTCGGCACCACGCCGAACATCGCGCCGCCGTCCAACCATTGGTGTCCCGCTTCGATAGCATGGATGCGGATTCCACCCACCTGGGTGCTCCGAGGAGAGTCAGGAGAGTCAGGCATCGTCATGGGCGCCTCTTTCGGGTCTGTGATTCGGGTCCGAGAAGTTCGAGTGAGAACTGCTCAGGATCGAACGCCTTCCCCTGGCGGCGGCGCTTCAAGTACCACTGGAGCGTGGCCAGATCCTCAATTCCCCGTCCCGCTGCTTCGTCCAGGAGTCGAAGTAACACACGAGCGGTGGCGAACGCATCTCCGTAGGCACGGTGTCGTCCATCGATCTCGATGCCGAAATGCCGGGTCACAACATCGAGGTTCCGGTGCCTCAGCGTGGACACGAGCCTACGCACCATGCGAACAGTGCACAGCTTCGGCACGGTGGGCACATCGAGGTTGGCACGCACCAGCTCAGCCGACACGAAGTTCCAGTCGAAGGTGGCGTTATGCGCCACAAAGACCCGCCCTTCTAGCCTGCGCGTAATCTCTTCGCCGATGTGTTCGAAATAGGGAGCTCCCGAGACCATGGCTCCTGTGATACCGGTGAGTGATGTAATCATCGCCGGTATGCCCATGGCCGGGTTCACAAGGGTCTGGTATTCGTCCACGATCGTGCCGCCGCACACCTCGACGATCGCGATCTCCGTAATACGGCTCCCGTCCCATGCCCGGCCACCGGTCGTCTCCACATCTACAACCGCAAAGGAGACCTCCCCTAAGGACACCCCAAGCGGCGCCAAGGTCGGATCGAGGGTCCACATGCCTTCACCGTCCACCAAAAACCGCGGATCGGCTCCAAGCAGTTGGAATACCGCCGCTGAAGCGGCCCCCGGATGTCCGGAGAGCCCAAGCACTTCCTGGGCCAAGTCGAGCGTGTGGGTAGGGTTGTCCTTGAGAATTTCCGCTGCCCGGCGAAGGAGCGATGCATCTCGAGTTCCCGTCACTCCGTCGCCCCGCGCCGCGTGATCTGGAAGGACAGTGCTTCCAGCTCCATCACGAGATTCACGTCCTCGACAGGGACGTGGGCGGGCACATTGATCTGGACTGGCGCAAAATTGAGGACGCCTTTGATGCCAACAGACACGGCACGTTCCGCAATTTCTTGAGCGGCGGTGGCGGGTATGGCCAGGACGACCAGATCGATGCGTTCATCAGTGATCACAGCTTCCAGCTCGTGTACGTCCCTGATCGTCGTCTCTCCCCATTTGACTCCGACTTTCTCGGGGTCGTTATCGAGAACCACGACACACTCGTAGCCGCGTTCCTTGAAGTCGGGGTATTCAAAGAGAGCAGATCCGATCCGGCCGGCTCCAATGAGGGCCACCCTCCAAACGCGATCCACGCCGAGGATCGCTTTCAGGCGGTCACGAAGCTCCTCAACGTTGTAGCCGAGCCCACGCTTCCCAAACGAACCGAAGTGCGAAAGGTCTTTGCGGACCTGAGCGGCCGTCGTTTGGCCGCGAGAGGCCAATTCTTCACTCGAAACCGTCCCACCGCCCTCGCCTTCGAAACCCTCGAGAGCCCTGAGATAATGGGACAGACGGCGGACCGTCGATTGGGAAATGCGTCTAGACACAGGCAAGAAATGAGGTCCGCACGACGGAAGAGGCGCCGCTTGTGAGATTCTTCAAAAATTTAGGCCAGAGCTACGCCCGCGGCAACGCGGCCGATAGCCGCATGAAGACCTGCGGCGAAAGCGTCTCGGGCCGCGCGGACAGGTCGATCTCCGTTATCTCCGCCAGACGGTCGAGCGAGTCCGTCGGGACTCTGAGATCGGGGTGATCACGCAGAATCTTCTGCAGTTGTTTTCGGCGCCATTGGAATGAAGCACGCACCAGCACCCTTAGGGCAGCTTCCTCACCGGTATCCATTGGGGCGGGGTGCTCCGGCGTGATTCGGAGAATCGCCGAGTCCACACCCGGAACGGGCCGGAACGCTCCGCGACCCACCCCAAAAAGGCGCTTCGCTCGAGCCACGCTGCGGACACCCACTGAGAGCGCGCCATACGCCTTTGTCCCGACTTGAGCTGCAACCCTGTCGGCCACCTCGGACTGGACCATGAGGACCACGTCCCTGGGGCGCGGCGGCTCGAGGAGCTTGAAGATGATCGGCGACGTGATGTTGTAGGGGATATTTCCGACGACCAACGCCTTCTCGGGAGAGTCCAACACCGCGGAGAGGTCCGTAGCCAACACGTCGCCGTGGACAACTACGACATCGTCACGATCTGCGTACTCCTCAGCCCACTTAGCGGCCAGGTCGTTGTCGAGCTCGACGAGAACGAGCCGGCGTACTGATCCCACCAGATGTCGGGTCAGAGCGCCCCTGCCGGGTCCAATTTCAAGCACCTCATCGTCAGGGCTCGCACCCAGGCTGGCCACGATCTTTCGTTGGAGATTGTGATCGACGAGGAAGTTCTGGCCTAGAGATCTCTTGGCTCTGTGTCGCTCGTCAGACACGGACCACTAGAGCCGCACGGTCGTCCCCGAGCTTACTCGCCTCACTGTCCCCGGGAGAGAGCGAGAACAGCGCCTCCACGATCTCCGTTGCCTTGCGGTACCTGAGCGTAGCCACAGTGTCCAGAATCAAGCTCTCTCCGTCCCCGCGGGTCGATGACGCCAGCATATCCGAAAGGCCATCCGTGAACAGCAGAAGTAAATCCCGCTCTGAATCCCATTCGACTGTCACCTCATCGAACGCGTCTGGGCCCGCAAAGCCAACCGGTGGATCGGTGGCGGTGAGACGCAGTGAGTCACCATCGTCCCGCATCGCGAACGCGTGGGGATGCCCAGCATTCGAATACGTCAGGGTACCCGCGGCCGGGTCCAGGACACCGTAGAAGACCGTGAGGAACATCTCCGTGGCCTCGAGCTCTTCGGCTAGAGCGTCATCCAAGGAGCGCAATACCTCAGCGGGGGACGAGCCCTCCCGTGCATAGATCCCAGCGGCGCTCATGGTGAGCGTCATGATGAGCGCCGACGGGAATCCATGGAGCGACACATCGCCGAGCATGACCCCAACCCGTCCCTCGGCAAGCTGAAATAGCTGGTAGAAGTCACCCCCTACCTGCTCTGCCGGCTGCACCCGACCTGCCGCCTCAACCCAGTCGAATCGCTCCGGCACCGGCAGAAGCTTCATTTGGAGATCGTTGGCGAGTTCCATCTCGCGAGCCATCCGCTCCTTGGAGAGGCTCTCGCGCACCAAGCGATTGTTCTCGAGGGCCGCGCCAATCTGCGAAGCGATGGCAGCAAGCAGCTTCTGGTTAGCAGCGCTGAACCGGCCCCCGTCGTGACGCCCGATGAGGTTCACGACGCCCACGGTGCGAGATTCTCCCGAGGCCGGCGTATAGCGGATAGGAACCGACAAGAACGAATCTTCGCTCTCTCCTGTCGCTCGCTCTTCTCCAGTAGGGCGCCGAGATGCGATGATCGCCTGTCCTTCTCGGAAGACCATGGAGGTGACGGCGTCAGGGTGTGCGGCGGAAAGCGGCCCGGATCGACCATCATCACCGACCTCCGCCGCGAGGTGCAGTTCGTCTCCATCCGGCTCGTAAACCCAGAGCGACCCCCGCTTGGCGCCCATAACGTCACGGACCTCGCCTAGGATCTTCCGTGCGCCATCACCGATATCCAACGTCGCCCCGAGCGTCTCACTGATCGAATAGAGGAGGTTGATCTCCTCGAATCGTTCCGATAGCTCGTAGGTGAAGAAGTGGAATTCTCGAGCAGCTTCAAAGCTGCGTTCCAACGCGGGCGCTAGAACCGCCAGAACCGTCTCCGTGGGCGTGCCCGACCCTGCAACCTGCAACTCCAACTCTGGCCCATGATGCGCGACAACCAGCCGGCTCTGTTTCTGAGCCGTGGGATCGAAGACGTCACTGGAGTAGACGATCTCAACAGCCGCGCCGGGTTCCGCGGGAGGCACGACCAACCGAATCGACACCCCGAACGCCGATTCGAAATCGTGGAGGGTCTGAACAACAGGTGGCGGCAACGTCCCTAGGACGAGCCGACCCGAAGCGCTCACGCCTGGGCGCCGCCCTCAAGCGGAACGCCTTGCTCAAGGCAAAGAACCAAAGTGACCTGATTCCCTTGGTCATTGAACAACACTTCGTCGCACAGCTGACGCATAAGGAATAGGCCTCTACCGCCCGACTTGAGCAGGTTATCGGGCGAGGTCGGATCGGGTACGGATCCGGGATCGAATCCGACACCCTGGTCTGTGATGCGCGCTTCGATACGCGCACCCTTTATGGTCACTTCGACCCTGACACGTTTGGCAGGGTCATCACCGTTGCCGTACGTCATCGCGTTCGAGAGGGCCTCGGTGAGCCCTACGCGAAAGTTCAGACGCATCCGGCGGGCATCACAACTGCACGTGTTGCACGCAGACATGACGTAGTCGACGACATGTTCGATAGAACGGACATCGCTCGGCAACTCGAGTACCAGGTCGTCAGCCATCTAGTTCAGAGGCTCGTCCGGAGTCTGCGAGCCGAGACGGGTCCCGATCAAAAGCCATCTAGGGCTTCTTCCTTCGTATCCGTGATGCGGAACAGCGTATCGAGCTTGGTGAGCTCGAATAGGGTCCGCAGGTCCTCATTGAGGCTCGAAAGCCGAAGCTCTCCGCCCTGCTCCCGGATCTTCTTCGAGAGACTCACTAGGACACCAAGTCCGGATGAGTCGATATAGCCCGTGCTCGAGAAGTCGACCACGAACTTTCGGTCTCCGCCCTCCAACTGCTCCAGGACCCGCTGCTTCAACTCCTGGCGGTTCCCAACGATTAGCTGACCTTCGACCTCGACGAGCGTGACACCACCGCCCTGTGACACCTGAAAGCCCATGATTTCTTGCTCCGGAGTTGGATTCGCGGGCCGCCTAGGCAGGAGACGAGACTCCCCACACAGCGGCGCATCGAAATTAAAAAAAGAACAAATGTTCAAGCAAGGCGCAGACTCACGACAGCCTATGGAGCCATGAGCGAGATAGCCACAATTATCGTCGACTTTTGCGCCGCGGGAGAGGTCGTTGCACGGACGTCGAAACCCCCGCAGCACAGGCCCCAAAGCCTGCGCTCCACCCCACTGTCCGGCCAGCTTGTACGCTATATTCGCCGCATTCAAGTCCGGGAATACGAGAACGTTCGCGTCGCCTAAAATGGCTCATTCCGGGGCTTTTCGAATCGCAACGTCCTGATTGAGCGCGGCGTCTGCCTGCATCTCGCCCTCCACGGTGACACCGGGCATCAGAGTCCGAAACATCGCCGCAGCTTCCCGCACCCGTTCGATTGACGGGCCGGCCGACGAACCCAGCGTGGAGTACGACAAGAAAGCGACTCGCGGCTCCTCACCCACCACAAGCCGTCACGACCGCGCAGCGGCGACCGCGATCTCCGCAAGCTGGCGCGGTGCCGGCTTCGACACTACACCGGCATCGGTGAAAGTGAGCACCTCGGAGGCACGCGGGTGCACTTCAGGAAAGACTGTGTAGAACGCAGAACTCACGGCCTCGAATCCGTCGTCTACTCCCACTCCCCACAGGCCGGCGAGGATGACGTCACCGGTCGTGCGGACACATCCTGCCACAGAGCCGTCCGCCTCGCCGAGATGCACGGTCAGCGCTCCCTGAATAAGAGGGTCGCGCACAAAGGTCCGTGCTTCTGAATCGGTGACACCCCGATGACACGGCAGCTGCCTGGACCCTGACATCTTCGCCTTCCGGGAACACGAGGCACCGGTCACGAGCACGGGCTCGCAGCTCTTAGGAGGACCCCACGGCCCCCGGGGTCACGGACTGATCCGCACTAGCTATGAAACCGTTCCTTCAGCTTTGCGAGAACGGAAGGGGAAACGAAACGAGACACATCACCGCCCAACGAGGCGACTTGTCGGACCAAAGAGGACGACAAGAACGAGTAATCCACTTCGGGAACGAGAAACAACGTTTCGATCTCGGGTGACAATTCCTGGTTCATTTGGGCCATCTGGAGTTCGTACTCGAAGTCCGAAACAGCTCGGAGACCTCGCACCACCACATGCGCGTTTTGTTCTCTCGCGAAGTCAACGAGTAGCCCCCCGAAGGACATCGCCTGAATCCGATCTTCCTCCGCAAATACCTCGTCGATCAAGTCCACTCGCTCCTCTACGTTGAAGAGGTGCGTCTTGTCGGTGCTCGCCGTGTGCGCCACCGCGATGATCACGCGATCGGCGACACGAAGGGTACGCCTCGCAATGTCCTCATGCCCGCGGGTAATTGGGTCGAAGGAGCCGGGGTAGATCGCTATAAGTGGACTCTTGGATGTCATGACTCTGAAAGGGTCGTGAGGGCCGTGTCACCGTAGCGCCTGGTGCGCGCGGTCTCCGGTACGTCCAACGTCTCGCGCGAAGGATGCTCCAACCAAAGCTCCCGCGCAAACGGTGATTCGAGGTAATGAGCCACCAGCTTAGCCGCGTCGCCCGTGGCGTATGGCGGATCCGCTACGGCAAGATCGAAGTCCCCCGGTCGCCCCAGGAGAAAGCGGAACACGTCCGTGGACACGACTCGGCACTTTGCCTCCGCCCCGAGCAACTCGATGTTCGCGCGGATCACGTCTCTGGCGGCCCGTGACTGCTCGACGAAGACGACACGTTCTGCACCACGACTGAGCGCCTCCAGGCCAAGGGCGCCCGATCCGGAGAACAGGTCGAGCACACTCAGTCCGTCGAATCGCCCCCCCATCGCCGACATCCACGCTTCCCTGACTCGATCCGTGGTCGGGCGAACATTCTTGCCTTTCAGAGCTTTCAACCGGCGTCCCCGCCAGGCACCTCCGATGATCCTCAAGGTTGAACCTCGGAGGTCTCGGAAGCAGATACAGCCGGACGCAGTGCGATCATCCGAGCCTGCAGGCGTGATGATCCCCGCCACTCGTTGCGCTCTAGCTTGAACACGACGTCCTGCGTGTGCGCTTGGATGTCCTCCAGGTCGTGTATAGCCGCGAGACCGAAGCCGATTCCATCGACTCGTCCGGTCCCCTGTACCAGCGTGGCTTTCAGATGGTCACTTCCCACGATCCTGGCCTGTTCAATCTGTACTCCTCTTGCGACAAAATTCGGCCCGGGATTTCCCATCCCGTGCGGGCCGAGGTAGCTGAGCCAGTGTACCAATTGGAGATCCGCATCACCGAGGTGTACCTCGAGGTCGGTGCGGATCGTCGGGCGTAGCTCCTTCGACTCCAACCTTCGCCGAGCCGCCGCGTTGAAGGCGTCGCGGAAGGCGGTGATCGCCTCTCGAGGCACGTCCATGCCGGCCGCTTGTTTGTGACCGCCAAAACGCAGCATATGCTCTGAACACTCTGCCAGCGCATCATACAAGTGGAAGCCGGGGATCGAACGAGCGCTCCCTCTGGCCCGGTCCCCTTCGATGGCGAGCATCACTACCGGGCGGTGGATTCGCTCGACGACCCGCGAGGCGACGATGCCGATCACACCTGGGTGCCAACCATCTGCTGCCACGACCACACCAAAGTCTGTAGCTGGGTCGTACGTGGCTTCGAGCTGATCGAGGGCCTCAGCCAATGTGCGTTGATCCTCTTCTTGTCGGGCCCGGTTGGTAACGTCCAAACGTTCTGCGAGCGATGCTGCCTCCGACCGATCATCCGTGAGAAGGAGGCTAAGCGCCTCCGCGGACTCCCCGATGCGCCCAGCGGCATTGATGCGAGGAGCAACCACGAAGCCGAGTTTTCCAGCGGTGATGTCACTCGCGGTGACACCAGCTGTCTTCATCAGGGCATTCAATCCCATCACACGGGTCTTCGCGAACTGACGGAGGCCGAAATGCACGAGCACTCGATTCTCCCCCTGGAGCGGCACCAAGTCCGCGACCGTCGCCAGCGCCACGAGAGCAAGATATTCCGGTAAGTCCTCGACCTCTTCCCCGCAGGCGCGCGAGATCAATTCACACAATTTGTACGCGAGTCCCGTTCCGCAGAGATCCTTGAAGGGATACGGGCAGTCCGAACGGTGTGGATTCACGACTGCGATGGCGGGTGGCAAGTCTGCCCCCACGGTATGATGGTCCGTGACGATGACATCGATTCCTGCCTCGGCGGCCTCCTTCACTGTCGTGTGAGCCATCGTCCCGCAGTCGACCGTGACCACCAGGGACGCTCCGGCTTCTCGCGCCGCAGCCAGACCTCCTGCGCCGAAATCGTACCCGTCCCTAATGCGGTGGGGCACGAATGGAACCACATGAGCCCCGAGGCGAGTCAGCCACCTCGTGAGAAGCGCCGTGGCGCAGATGCCATCGACGTCGTAATCCCCGTGAAGGAGGATCGTCTCAGCACCCGTGATCGCGGTCGCAATGCGGCGTGCTGCTACCTCACCGTCCGCGAGGAGCGCGGGGTCATACAAGCCGTCCAGGCGTGGCCGTAGAAAGTGCTTGGCCGTCTCAGGGTCATCTATTCCTCGTCCGGCCAAAACTGCGCAGACGGCTTCCGGTAGACGAAGCGCCTCCATGAGCGCCCGGACAAGCGCAGCCTCCGGCGGGTCCGGAAGAACCCAATCAGGAGCGGGCGGACGGAGTCGTGCTAAAGATCCGTTCGACCCGGCGTCCGTCACTTCTCGGCCGTGTCCTCTTCGTCAGACGATGCTTCAGAGGAGTCATCAGACGCTTCCGTCGCATCGTCGGCAGCAGCGGCAGCTTCGGCTTCGGCAGCTTCTGCGGCGGCCGCTTCGGCAGCTACTGCTTCTGGATCCGGGGCCGCGAGAATCACCCCGCACGACTCACAGCGGATGAGAGCTGTCCCGTGGAGGATTTCGTTTTGGAACTGCAACGGCACCACGCCAAAGCAATGCCCGCACGCGCCGTCCTCCGTTATCTCGGAGACAGCAATCGTGCGCCCACCCTGCCGGATGGCGTCGTAAAGCTTCAACTCACCAGGATGCATGTCTGCTACATACCCTTCGCGATCACCGTTGAGCGACTCCAACGTAGCCTTTGCCTCGTCCCGGGCTGTGACCAATGCAGCCATGGCTGGCTCGAACTCAGCTTTGGCCGCAGCGAGTCCTTCGTCGACCTCGATGAGGCGCTCTTTCATTTTCTGGATCTGATCAAGGAGTGCGAGAGCCTCCTGCTCATCCGACTGCAACGCACGTTTGACCATCTCCAGTTCCGACGTGACCGCAGCCTCTTCCCTGAGGTTACGGACAGAGCCAACGCGCTCATCGAGACGGAGCTGACGCGTCTTCTTTTCTTGGACGCTGAGCTCGAGTCGGCTCTCTCCGAGCTCCATCTCTTTCAACCTGGCGCGGGTCCGTTCGGACTCGCTCTCCAGCGCGAGGGCGGGTTGTTCGACTGCCTCGAACTTCGGATCGAAAGCGTGGATCGCCTTTTGGGCTTCCACGACCTGCATATCAAGCGTCTGAAGTTCTTTCAGGGCGGTGCGGCGGTGCTCCGTCATCTATTAGGCTCGGTCAAATTTTGTCGCCCCGCAGTCTGCGGGCCGTCGTGGTCCAATCGTCCGGAGCAAGGTCACGTCGTTCCTGTGACACTCGCGCCTTTTCCTCGATCAGAGTTCGCTTCTCGTCATCTCCCGACGCAACCTCAATCCGCTGATCGAGGTCCTGGCTACGACGGTCGAGCGCTCCAACGCGCATGCGAGCGACTGACTCGTCGAATACCCTTCCAGCATGCGCCAACTCTTCCGGGTCGGCCAGAACCTCTTCCAACCGCTGAGCGGCCACAGGATCCATCGATACCGGCGGAGCACGCAGTTCCGGGTCGTCGAGAAGAGCTTCAAAGATGGCCCTGTGCGCAGGATCTACAAAGTCCTCTGAACCCATCCGCTCTCCGGCTCTCTCGACAAAGTCAGGGTTCTTCGTCATGAGCAGAAGAAGCGTCCGCTCCGCTCCGAGCTTCGGCACCCTCGGCGCCGAGCGCCCAGGAGGCGGAGCCGGCGTGTACTGAGGCACCGCCTGGGACGGCGATCGCGCACGTTTCAGTTCCGCCTCAAGCGTCTCGCGCCGCACCCCTGTCCGGTCCGCGACCTTCGCCACGTAGATGTCTCGGAGTGCTGGGTCAGCTGCAGCTCTTATGGTCGGAAAAAGACGATCGACCGCCCCTCGGGTCCGCTCGATGGACGAGAAGTGATTCTTCTCGTCGAGGATCTGGAGCTTCCGGTCGAGGACGTCGAGGGCCTGATCGATATACGTCGACAGGGCCTCTGCCCCTCCGGAGCGCACGATCGTGTCGGGGTCCTCCCCGGACGGTAACGTTACGACGGCGGGATGCAGTCCCGCTTCGAGCAGTGTATCCCCAGCTCGGAAGGTCGCCTTCAAGCCGGCCGCGTCAGAATCGAAGAGTAGTAAGACGCGAGTGGTGTACCTTCCGAGGAGCTTGGCCTGCTCGGTCGTCAACGCCGTCCCTAACGGCGCGACGACATTTTCGAATCCGTGGGCCGCGAGGGACACCACGTCCATGTAGCCCTCGACCACAAGTACGGTTTCCTCTCGCCGGATGGCGTGCCGCGCCCAGGACAGGCCATAAAGGTTCTGTCCCTTGTGGTAGATCGGGGTCTCGGGTGAGTTGAGATACTTGGGAGCGTCCTTGTGGTCGGCCCCGATGATCCGCCCTCCGAACGCGATCACCCGACCGGATAGAGCCTCGATCGGGAAGATGATGCGGGACCGGAAACGGTCGTAGGGTTCTTTAGACCGTTCACTGTCCTTGAGCAGTCCAACCTCCATCATCTGCGCTTCGTCGAGTCCATGCTTCGCAGCCGCTTCACGCAACCCACGCCACTCATCCGGAGCGAAGCCGAGTCCGTACCGCTCGGCGACTTCGGGGCTGACGCCTCGACCCTCCAGGTACTCCCGGGCGTCCTTTCCCCCGTCCTCATCGGTGAGTTGGCCGCGGAACCAGTCCCGTGCGAACCCGTTGATCTCGTAGAGCGGCCGGTTCGGGTCGTCTTCTTCGCGGTTCCGCTGCACCTCACGGACCTCGATGCCCGCTCGGCCGGCCACGTGTCTTACCGCCTCCACGAAGTCGAGTCCCTGGCGCTCCATCAGGAACGAAAAGACATCACCCGACTTCCCACACCCGAAACACTTGAAGAAGCCCCTATCCGGCACGACGTAGAAACTGGGCGTTCGTTCTTCGTGAAAGGGACAGTTGGCCTTGAATTCACGGCCCGCCTTTTTCAGAGGCACGAACTCGCTGATGACATCGACAATGTCAGCGCCCGCCCGTACCTCTTCCACCATGTCGTCCGGAATCATGTGCCACTCCTGAACTGAGCGACGGTGACTCCAGCGCCACCCTCCGTGGGACCGCCCATCCGGAACTCCTGGACACGTGCGTCCAGCTTCAGCATCTCCGTCGCCCGCGCCCGCAGTGCTCCGGTGCCCTTTCCATGGATGATGCGGAGCTCGGACAGATCCTCGATCAAGGCCTGGTCCAACGCACGCACCAGTTCGAGCTCCATCTCGTCTACCCGCATCCCCCGGAGATCCACCTCGATTCGAGCCTGGCCCCGGTCGGGGCCAGTCCAGCCGCCCCCATCACGCTTGGGACTCGCAGCCCGCTGCGGCGCATCGACGATCTCTAGGTCCGCGAGTGAGAGTTCCATACGAAGGGCCCCGACCTCCACGACGGCACGGCCTGAACGGACCTCGGCGACGGTCCCGCGCGCCCCGCTCGCCTGAATACGAACACGGTCTCCCGCTGCGACCGGCGAAGCGTCTCGCGTGCGCTGCCGCATGGGGGCCTGTCGCTGTTTCTGGGCAGCCTTTTCGACCTTGCTTCGGGCACGCCTCACCGCCTCATCAAAGTCCGTTTTTGTCTCCGCCGCGTGGCGCAGCGAAGCGATCGCCTCCTCAACCTCGGCCCTCGCCTCGAGTAGGAGCTTGCGGGCGTCGTCCCGAGCGCGCCCTTCCGCTTCCCTTTCCGCTTGGCGCACGGCCTTTTCGCGCGTGACCAACTCAGCCTTGAGGCGGGTCGTTTCACCACGTTCGAAATCCAACTCCTGAACCAACCGCTCGGCTTCACTCTCACGCTGCTCGAGACTGGCTAGGATCTCCTCCATACGACCCTCGTCATCGTCTCGATATCCCTCTGCGCGGTCCATTAGGTCTTCCGGGAATCCCATTCGACGAGCGATCTGAAGACCGTAGCTGCGCCCAGGGCGTCCCTTCACAAAACGATACGTGGGCTCCATGCGTTCCGAGTCGAACTGCATCGACGCGTTCACGATGCCACTGCCTTCAGCGTCCAGACGCTTCAAGTCCCCTAGATGTGAAGACACCAAGGTGGTCGCACCCCTGGCGACCAACTCCTCCAGGATTGATCTGGCCAGGGCCGCGCCCTCCGCGGGGTCGGTTCCGGTGCCCATCTCGTCAATCAGGACGAGTGACCGGTCATCCGCCTGGGCAACGATCTCGGACAGATTCGCGAGATGTGCCGAGAAGGTCGACAGGCTCTGGGAAATCGACTGCTCGTCTCCGATATCCGCGAAAAAGGCGCCGAACACGGGCAAGCTCGTCCCTTTCCCCACAGGCGGCACAACACCGCTCTGGGCCAACGCACACAGGAGTCCCGTCGCCTTAAGAAAGACGCTCTTTCCGCCTGTGTTCGGACCGGAGACCACGATCGTTCGTTCATCCTCGAGAAGATCAAACTCGAACGGTACGACGCCCTGGGGGTCCGCTTCGAGGAGGAGCGGGTGCCGCCCCTCGCTGATGCGCACTTCTCTGCCACCCAGTGCCGGCACGAACGCTCGCCACTTCAGGGCAGCTCTAGCACGAGCGTTGAGTGTGTCGAAGTCCACGAGGGCGCCCAGGGCACCTTTGATCGCCTCGCGCAGGGGCGTTACCTCCGCCGTAAGCTCGCCCAGAATGTGCCGGACCTCTTGGCCCTCTTCGCGCTCTAGGTCACGGACCTCGTTCATGAGGCCGATGGCCATCGGAGGCTCGACGAAGAGCGTGGCACCCGACTGTGACACGTCGTGAACGATACCGCCCACCTCGCCTTTCCCTTCGCGGCGGACGGGCACCACGTACCGACCCTCTCGGATCGTGACCGAGCCGTCTGACACGACGAAACGTGCTGGGATCGTCGAGAGATAGGACTCGAGCTTACGCACGATCTTCGAGTGAGCGCCGCGCAGTCGGTTGCGGATCTTCTTCAAGTCGTCGGACGCACTGTCTAGGACGTGCCCTTCATCGTCCACCGCACGTTCGATCGATTTCTCCAGGTCACGGTCTTCCACCAACAGCGCGACCAACGCGCCCAACTCTGGAAGCCCATCTGGGTGGCCTATGAGGTCTGAAGAAAGTCGACGCGATGAATTCAGCAGCACGCCCAGCCGAAAGAGCTGGATCGGTTCCAACACCGCCCCTTCGGCCGTCATGACCCCAAGCGCGCCCCTGACGTCGGGGACTGGAAGCATGCCCCAGTCCGGGGCGCCCTCTACGAAACGCATGGAGGCGGCAACTCGTGCCAACTCTGTTCTGGCAGAGTCGGGGTCACTGGTGGGGCGAAGCGCCAGGATCTTCTGACGTCCGAGTTCGCTCGATGCTCGGGTGGCGACGCGCTCGAGCACCCTGGTGAATTCGAGGACCTTGAGCGCGTGCTGACTCAACCCGCGGCTAGCTCCTCGCGCACGATTCGGTTCGCGTCATTTCCATCGAAGCGACCCTTGATCTGCGGCATCACACGACCCATGAGGGGCCCCATCTGGTTAGCACCGTCGGCGATGGCCTGGCGTACGATCGCTCGCACATCGTCCTCCGACAGACCCTCCGGTAGATAGCCCTTGAGGACCGCGGCCTGCTCGTCTTCGACATCTGCAAGTTCGTCGCGGCCCGCGGCACGCATTTGCTCCGACGCGTCTTTCCGCTGTTTGATGCCCCTCGAAAGGATCTGGATAACGCCGTCGTCATCAACGTCCACGCGCTGATCGATCTCCATGTTGCGGACGTCGGACAGCATCGTGGAAATCACCAGCGTACGAAGTTTGTCACGGCCTTTTCGGGCCGTAATCAGATCGGCTTTAAGTCGGCTTTTAAGATCAGTGGACACGCCTGGGAGTCCCTCCGTGCGGGTTTGGGGGTGACGAGGAGTCGAAGATTACCCCTCACCGTGAGGAACGGTCAATCAACCCGGTGGCCAACGCAGGGCCCGCCCCCCGAGTAGATGGAGATGAACGTGATGGACCGTCTGCCCTCCGTCCGCACCCGTGTTCATGACGGTCCGATACCCCTCCTCGGCCACACCCTCTGCCTGAGCCAAGTCACGGGCCACGACCATGAGATCTCCGAGCACATCCCTGTGATGATCATCAGCCTCCGCGAGCGACGCGATGTGCTCCGTTGGGATGACGAGAATGTGGGTCGGCGCTTGTGGTCTGATGTCCCGAAACGCGACGACCCGTTCGTCCCGGTGGACAACCTCAGCGGGAATATCACCTGCGACGATCTTGCAAAAGAGACAGTCGATTGGACTCATAGCTCAGGCGGCCTGGCTAGGGATGATTGGACGGCACGCTTCCCATCCTTCCGATCTTGTCTGCGCGTCCAAGCCCGCGCAATGCGAGGATGTGACGCCCGACGCCCCAGTAACGAAATGTGTCCCCATCCGTCATGTCACCACGGCTGAACAATCTCGAACTTTGCAGCGTTCTCACGCCCCCCGGGGTGTAATTCAAGACTGGAGGCTCCATGAATCCGATCGCGGAATGCGCAGCACAGACCCTCTTGCACCATCCACACCCGGCCCTTCGCCTCTCCGAGTTATTGCAACTCGTCGCCGAGCGTGTCGATCGAGGGCTCGACCCCGGACGGCTGCGCACGCTGCTGGAAGAACACCCGGAGACCTTTCGACTCCTGGACCCCTGGTCCGGCCCCTGGCGGGATCACGACGGCCCCAGAGCTGCCGGGTACTCTGTGGACCCCTGGGTCTTGATGTCTACCGATCCGTCTCCGGACGGTGCTCCCACCGCCGCCGGTGCACGGCTGAGAGAGAGTGTTCGCTGGATCGCGCGTGGAATAGACCTGACGTCGCCATACGACATCAGCCGTTGGTACGCGATCGCCTTGGCTGAGCGTGAGGTACGCGAGGCAGTGCGAAAAAAGGCTGCCTAGTCGGCGCTTGGAAGCAGGAACAGTCCTGAACACCATTCGCCGTCGGTGTCGAGTGACTGGAAACGGAAGCCATAGGCTTCCGTTTCTGCGCGCATCGCGTCCCACTCTTCTGCGAGGATGCCAGACAGAATCAGCCAACCACCTGGAGCTACCGCTGTGCGAAAGCCGGAAAGCAGAGGGCGAAGCATCCCGCTCTCGATGTTGGCAATGAGCCCGTCCACCGGACCCCAAGTAGCGAGTTTCTTCTTGTCCGCCCACTCCACAAGCCAGGAGACGCGGTCCCGGACACCGTTGTTGTCCACGTTCTCCTCGAGGGCTTCACAGGCGAGAGAGTCGCCTTCCACGGCGACTACGCGGCTCGCGCCAAGCATCGCAGCGGCAACCGCCAGGATTCCGGAGCCAGCTCCAACGTCGAGGAGATTCTCGCCGGGCGAGACGACACCGTCGAGGAGCCTGAGGCACCCTCTCGTAGTTCCGTGCTCCGCAGTACCGAATGCCATACCGGGATCGAGCACAATCACGAGATCACCCTGCTCCGGCTCGAATTCAGTCCATGACGGCCGAACGACGAGGCGCTCTGTAATGCGCCGCGGCGCCAGGCCACGTTTCCACGACTCGGCCCAGTCCTCATGCGGCTGCCAACCGATCCTCACATCCAGGCCCGAGAGTCCCGTCATCGACGCCAGTTGGTGTCCAAGAAGGGCCTCGATGCCCTCGGTCGCGTTGGGTTCGGCCAGATGCGTAACTTGCCACCCGTGCTGCTGCACAACAGCCCGCCCCCCCAACGCTAAGAGGGCATCGGCGATTACGACGTCTGAGCCGACCACGGATTCACACCGGGCCGCGATCTCCAGCCAGCGCCGTCCGTCTGACGTCATCCGCCTGAGAAGGCTTCCTTCACCCTCGTCCAGAAGCCCTTGTGCGCCCGCCGCTTGATTTCAGCTGGAGCCGGAGCTTCGATCTCTCTCATTCGGCGGAAGAGCTCTTCCTGTTCCGCACTGAGCTCATCCGGTGTCCAGATGAAGATCTGCAGCATCTGGTCCCCCCGCACATACCCGTTCAGCTCGGGCAGTCCCAGCCCCTTCATACGCAGGAGGTCGCCGCTCTGGATCCCGGCCGGAATCGTGACCTTGGCGGTACCGTCGATCGTCGGCACTTCGACCTCGTCACCCAAGGCGGCCTGTCCGAACGTGATCGGTAGTTCGTGAACGAGGTTCGAACCCTCGCGCTCGAAGCGGGGGTCATCTTCGACCTCCAAGAGCACAACCAGGTCTCCTCGCGGCCCGCCGCGGGGCCCGACGCTGCCGCGACCGCGTAGGGTCAGGAAGTTCTCCGATGTCACACCTGGCGGGACCTCGACCTCGATCTCCTTCTCGGAACGCGCCCGTCCCTCACCTCGGCACGCAGCACACGGCTCGGCGATCACCCGACCTTCCCCACCGCAACTCCGGCATGGCTGGACACTCACGAACTGCCCGAAGACCGAGCGCTGTACATGACGTTCCTCGCCGGCGCCACCGCACGTGCCACAGACCGTGGGAGCCGTACCTGCCTTGGCACCGCTCCCTTCACAGGTCCCACATTCATCGAGTAGAGAGACCTTGAGCTTCTGTGTCACTCCATGGGCGACTTCGGGTAAGGTAAGCGGCAGCCGGATGCGAACCGTCTGCCCTTTGCGCGACGCTGTTCGTTGGCCGCCCGCGCCACCCCTTCCGAAGAGATCTTCCATCCCCCCACCGAAGCCTCCGAAATCCCGCATAAAGATGTCGATGGCGTCGTTGAAGTCGAAACCCTGACCGCCACCGTGGCCGCCTCCGCCCCGCACTCCCTGCTCGCCATGACGGTCGTACATGGAGCGCTTCTCAGGCTCGCGCAGCACCTCGTACGCCTTGGTGACCTCCTTGAACTTCTCCTCGGCGTCTTTCGAGCCTTGGTTCCGATCCGGATGAAATTCGAGCGCGAGCTTCCGGTACGCTTTCTTGATCTGTTCGCCGTCTGCGTCCCGTGGAACGCCGAGCAGCTGGTAATAGTCCACCATCTAATGCCTTCAAACCTTCGGAACCCGCACCCAGGATGGGTACGGATGAGAGAATTCGTTCTTTACGACTGCAACATGCGCGTAACGAGCGACGACGTGTAGTCGACGATGGTCACGACCTTCTCGTACGGCATCCTCGTAGGCCCAATCACCCCTATGACGCCGGAAAGGTCACCCGCCCGGTATTCCGCGGTGACCAGCGTGAAATCGGCGAGCTCGGAGGTGGCGTTCTCGCCACCGATCGTGATCATGACTCGTCCCCGGTGTTCGCGATTACCCACGGTCTGGGCCAGAAGATCCCTTTGCTCAGTTAGCTCGATGAGGCTCTTAAGACGGTCCCCACTCTCGAACTCGGGTTGAGCAGCAAGCACGCTCGCGTGACCCAGGTGGATTTTCGCACTGTCGAGCTCCTGCAGGTCGAAGAGTTCTGCTCCGGACTGCACGAAGATATTCAAGAGCTCAGCAGCACCATCCTCGCCTACGTGAGAATCCCGCAGCCTTTCCGGCAGCGTCCGCCGGATCTCCGGCAGCGACAGGCCGGCGAGCCGCTCGTTGAGGGCGAGAGTGACTCGAATCAGTGTGTCCTGTGGCACTTCGCCCGGAAGATCGACATAGACGGTCCGAACGACCCCGCCTCGAATCGATGCGACCAGAACGACCTTGTTCGTGGACACCTGAATGAACTCCAGTTTCTCCAGGATGGCCTCGTCCAAACGCGGTGCGACCGCCACCCCAAGTTCGTTCGACAGAAGGCTCAACGCGCGCGTCGCCTGCCGCACGAGCCGTTCCACTGCCGAGCCACCCGCGACGTCCAGCTCCCGCTCCAGACTCACCCGCTGTTCCTGGGTCAGAATACGCGGCTCCATCAGACGATCCACAAAGAACCGATAAGCCAGGTCCGTGGGCACGCGTCCTGCCGACGTGTGCGGGTGGAAGAGATAACCCTTCTCCTCCAGGTCGCTCATTGTGTTTCGAACCGTCGCGGCAGAGACCCCCAAACCGAAGCCACGTGACACCGTCCGGCTGCCCGTAGGCTCCGCGGTGTCGACGTAGGTGCGCACGACGGCCTCTAGCACTTTGCGCTCGCGATCCGACAATTCTGCGCCAACCAGGCCGCTTCGTTCTAGATCATCCATCGGGTAAGATCGAAAATGGTCGATTCCACCGTCAACCCGTGGCCGCCTCATCGAGTTCGACTGCAAGCCGATCCAGGAGCAGCCAACCCTCTGCATTGAGCGCCACCGTTGGCTCTACGCGCTTTGTCCACCCTCGGGCAGCCCAACTGGCGACAAGCGCCTGCTGCGCCGGCGCGAGCCCGTCGACCGAGAGTCCGGCATCCGTCCTCAACCCAAGCCAATACGTTTCGAGCCGCTGTTCAGCCTCTCCAATTCGCTCACGATCGGCCTCAGGCGAGGTCCCAGCCACGGCCTTCACGACATAGATCGGCCAGTCGCGCTCGTTCCATTTCCGCACCGGGTGAGCATAAGAATGCGCTCCGTTACCCAGGCCGAGGTATGCCGACCCGTCCCAATAGGCGGTGTTGTGCAGGGACCGGCGCCCCGGCCGCGCGAAGTTCGAGACTTCGTAGTGTTCGTAGCCCGCCGCGGTGAGCACCTCGGCCGCAAGCAGGTACTCATCTCGGTATCGCTCTTCGTCGATGGGTGTCTCCCGGCCCTCGGCCACGGCCCTCCCGAGCGGCGTTCCAGACTCGACGGTCAGTCCGTAGAGACTCACATGGGGGACATCCATCGCCAGTGCTTGATCCAAGTCAGAACCCCAGTCACGGTCAAGCCGCTGGGGCAGTCCAAAAATCAGATCGATGCTCAGGTTCGACAATCCGGCAGCTTTGGCCGTCTTCACAGACTGAGTGGCACCCTCGGATCCGTGAAGCCGCCCCATCCACTTGAGCGTCGGCTCATGGAAGGTCTGCGTCCCGAGACTCAACCGGTTCACACCAGCGGCCCGCCATGCCTTTGCGAGTTCGAGTGTGAGGCTCTCGGGGTTGGCCTCGGACGTCCACTCGAGCCCGTCCGCCTCCAACCGATGTGGCCCGACCACTTCGGCCAGCCGCTTCATCGCCTCCGCCCCGAGCAGGGACGGAGTACCTCCTCCAACGTAGAGCGTGTCCAGTTCGTCCGAGAGTCGAAACAACCCCTCGTTCTCCACCGCTGCCAGTTCACCCGCGATCGCAGACTGCCACGCTTGGACGTCCCCAGTCCGGCTCACGTGAACGGCGAAGTCACAGTAGTTGCAGCGGCGCGCGCAGAACGGCGCGTGTACATACAGAAACGAGGTCTCGGTAGCCATCGACTAGGCAGCGCGACGAAAGCGAAGGCCGGGACTCTGTTCTACGAAACCCAGGATCTCCAAGGCAGCGAGAACCGCGAGTGCTTCGGGGATGGGGATTCCGGCCTGAGCCGCCACCACGTCCACATGCAAGGGCTGGCCTTGTAGTCCGTCGTAGATTCGGCCCTGCGTCTCATCGAGGTCCAGGGGCTCCGGTTCCGACGGAGTGCCCTGACTCGCGAAGGGACCCACGAAGTCCTGAATCGAGAGGAGCGGGAGCGCGCCGTCCCCCAAGAGAGCATTACTCCCCTCACAATTCGGCTCTTCGATCGGCCCCGGGACGGCGTAAACATCCAGCCCCAAGTCGAGCGCGTGCTCCACGGTAATGAGCGAACCGCTACGCTTGGCGGCCTCCACGACCACCACTGTGTGTCCGAGTCCGGCCAGCAGTCGGTTCCGTCGAGGAAAGTGATGCGGCAGCGCGGGCGTCCCGGGGAGAAACTCCGACATTATGAGTCCCGTCTTCAGGATGTCCTTGAAGAGTGATGTGTGGGAGCGCGGGTAGGCTCGGTCGGCACCTCGGCCCAGCACGGCGACGGTCTTCCCACCCGCGGCCAAAGCACCCCGATGCGCCGCCCCATCTACCCCAAGGGCCATTCCAGAGACTACGGTGACGTCCGCCCGAGCCAGGGCGGCACCTAACCGATGCGCCACATCGCGTCCGCGCTCGGTGACCCTCCGCGCTCCGACGATCGTGACAGCAGGTGCCGAAAGCAGCGACTCGTCCCCACGGAGAAACAGAACGGGCGGAGGGTCGGCGAGGTGATGGAAGGCTTCAGGATACCTAGGGTGCCGCCACGAACGGACGGTCATCCCAAAACGCGCCGCCTCTTGCAGTCCGGCATCGACACGATCCGCGAGGGCTGGATCCCATCGTCCTCCGGAGAGCCTTCGTCCACAGACCTGGTCGAAGACACTCGCCGGTGCAGACAGGGCACGGCGGCCGGACCCGAACTCTTCTACAAGCCGAAGGATCGTGCGTAGGCCCAGGTCGGGCATCGCGTCCAAACGAAGAAGGGCGCGCACCTCTTGCAGATCGCCGGCCCGGCTCAGGGGGTCCACCACTCCTCGTCGTCGTCGACACGGTCGGCCGCCTCGGCAAGCCGACTCTGGGTCCAAAGAGCATCGAGAAGTTCGTCGAGTCCTCGTCGCGCTACGGAAGAGACACTCAAGACCGCCCAAGCGTCTCCGACGTCGATCTCTGGCAACTCATCGTCCGGACCGAGCAGGTCGGTCTTGGTCAAGATCAGACAGAACGGTGTGCGTGCGAGTTCGGCGGAATAAGCCTCGAGTTCCGAGCGTAGCGCATCGAACTCGGCCTGTACGTCCTCTGAGTCCAGCGGGACCATCAAAGCGAGCGTCCGCGTCCGTTCGATGTGGCGAAGGAACTGATGCCCAAGACCCTTTCCTTCGTGAGCACCCTCGATGATCCCGGGAATGTCCGCAATCACAAACGATCGGAAGCCACTGAGTTGCACGACCCCGAGATTTGGCGCCAAGGTCGTGAACGGATAATCGGCGACCTTGGGCCGAGCCGCCGTCACAGCGGCCAGAAAGGTCGACTTACCGGCGTTCGGCTCTCCGACGAGTCCGACGTCTGCGATGAGCTTGAGTTCCAGGCGAAGTCGGCGCTCCTCACCCTCCTCCCCTGCCTCCCATCTGCGCGGGGTCTGTTGGGTCGCTGTCTTGAAGTGGGTGTTCCCTCGACCGCCTCGCCCCCCTTTGGCTACCACGACCTGTGCGCTCGGTTCGAGCAGTTCACCGATGTACTCGTCGGTATCAGCGTCGTAAACGAGTGTCCCGGGAGGTACTCGCAGCACCAAGTCTTCGCCGGACCTTCCGGTCTTGCTCTTCCCCTCGCCGTGCATGCCACGATCCGCTTTGTAGTGTCGTCGGTACGAGTAGTCGAGAAGAGTCGTGAGTTGGTCGTCCACTAGCAGGATGACGTCGCCGCCCTTCCCGCCGTCACCACCCGCTGGGCCGCCACGTGGCACTCCGCGTTCACGGCGCATGGCCTCCGAACCCGAACCTCCGGTCCCGGCCTTGATCTCAATTACGGAACGGTCGACGAACACGTCAATTTCCTCTGGAGCGGGCGCGCACAGCTTCCCACGTCTCTACAGCGATCCGACGATTCTCGTCGGAGGCGAAGTTGGCCGACAAGTCTAATGCCTCGGACACCAGCGCGGGCGCCGCACCTGCGTTCAGAGCACCTCGCAAATGCGAGTAGAGTTGTCGCGGAACACCCAACACCACCAACAGTGCGACAATGTTCAACTCTCTGTCTACCAAGGAGAAGCCCGGCCGTCCCAACACCTTTCCGTACCCCTCCTCGATCATCCAACGCTCCAGGTCGGGATGCAGCGCACGAACGTTGTTCTTCAGCCCCTCGTACTGACCGCCGTATACGGTCGAACACACGTCATGTCCGCGTTCCGCCCAGACGTCCTGATCCGTTGCAGCCTGGGTTGGGGCAGGCGCGCCACTTACTGAGCGCCAAAGCGCAATCGCGTTCAACGCCAAGGGATAACCCAGGAAGAGGTAACTCTGCAGGAGAACCTCTTCAATCACTGCAGGGGCGACGAACTTTGCCACGCCCATCGCCTCTCTGATAGAGCCTTCGTTCCGGGAAGCGACGGCTGCGCTGAGGCGTACCGTGGCTGCCTGGTCCGACGTCAAAGACGAAATCATATCCCGCCCACCCGGAGCGAAAACGCAGAACGCACCTCACCGACCACCTCGTCGCACGTGTTCGAGACATCCGGATTCCCATGCTGCGCGAGTGCTGCCACATCGTCACCGGAGAGCACATCCAGATCCGCGAGCGTTTGGATCAGAGCAACCTCGACCGCACGCCGGCCGCCGTCCTGCACTTTGATCGCAAAGCCGAGTCCCTGGGCGGGAATCCCCCCCACGTACACGCCCTCTGCTCCGAGCTTCACAAAAGCTCGGCCATCCGCTTGGGCCATCACGTCTGTACAGGTCCGGCCTGTTCCCCCGACCATGAAGGGGTGTTCAGTCATTGCCGACACGATACGCGCCGCGGGCTCACCCTGCCGGGCAGCGTCGGAGAAGCGCGCCATCGACTCCGCCATCTTGTTCAGCGGGACTGCGAAACAAAGGATGCCGCACCCGTCGATACCCGATGGGATCTGAGAGGCGTCCAGGCCGGTCCACCGTTCCACCTCTGTCAGCATTCGTGCTTGCACGGGGTGCGCCGCTTCGTGGTAGTCCACGGGGTCCCACCCCATCCCGACCGCGAGCGCGAGCATGCCGGCGTGTTTCCCCGAGCAGTTGTTATGAATTCTCTCAGCGGCTTCACCGGACTCGATCACGGCGCGTGAGGCAGCAGGCGAAAACGGCAGGTGCGGTCCGCAGCGGAGCAGGTCCTCACTCACCCCCGCTTTTTCCAAGATCGAACGTGCCCCAGCCACGTGCGCTGGCTCACCTTCGTGTGATGCGCAGCACAGGGCCAACTCCTCAGTCGACAGGCCGAACCGGTCCGCGATGCCCTCTTCCACCAGTGGGAGCGCCTGGATGGGTTTGGCCGCTGACCGGTAGTACGTCAACCCGGTGGGATCTCCCACGCTCGCTACGACGGCGCCCTGGGAATCCGAAACAACGACATGCACGTTGTGCCGTGATTCGACCGCGGCGCCGCGTACGACTTCGACTACGCCCATCCGGGCCTCATTCGTCCAGGTGACATCCCTGAAGCTTGGGACTCAACCTTGGGCTGATCCATGCCACAATGGGACGCATATCCGCGCGACCCGCGGGCATGGGTGTCATTGGTCCTGATTTTGCCGAATCTCAGCAGCGGACACTGCGGTGAGGAGTTCCTCGGTCGTCGACACCCCACGAAGCATCTCGACGGCTGTCGTGATCTGACGATCGCCTCTCCATGAGTGATCGAACTGCCCCTCCGTGCCCCATGCCTGCAGCGCGATCTCGCGTTCGAGATGGTAGCGCATGAACCTCGCCGCCCCGGCAAAGTCATCTCGGTCGATTTCCGCACCCCCTTCCGGAAGCGTCGAATAGAACGCGTCCAAGTCAGCATCTGTCACGGAAAATCCCCGCTCGAGCTCGGGATGGTCGGCGACATACGTGACTGAGTAGTTGAACAGTGCAACCGTGACGGCACCCCAGCGCCTGAACATCCTGAAGGCCGCGGTGGTCTCCGCGGGCGAAAGCGTTTCCGGAGCTACGAAAAGGTCCGGTGTGATGCCACCCCCGCCGTAGACCGCTCGGCCACCTGTGGACTCGAATTCTGGACGCTCATAGAGATTCGTCGGAGTAATCATCTGTCCTGAGATCGATACCAGGCGTTCGAGCGAATCTGGCCCTTCGGAGGGTTCACGTGTGATGGAGCGTCCCACTGGCGTGTACCAGCGAGCGGTCGTCAGGCGCAGGACGTCGCCACCCGTCAGCCGATAGAGGGTCTGCACAGAACCTTTGCCGTAACTCGTCTCACCGATCACAGCTCCCCGATCATGATCTTGGATCGCTCCAGCAATAATCTCGGAAGCGGACGCGCTGGTGCCGTCCACGAGAACAACGATGGGGACGCCCTCGTAGCGATCGGGGCCCGAAGCTGCATAGGTGTCATTTTGACGCTCCTCCCGGCCTCGCGTCTCCACGATCAACAGTCCGCGGTCCAGGAAGAGATCCGACACCGCGATCCCTTCGTCGAGCAGACCCCCAGGGTTACCACGGAGATCGAGCACGAGCTTCTCTAGGCCTTCAGCCTGAAGTGAGTCTACCGCGGCTCGGACCTCGCGGGACGAAGTCTCGCGCACTGTTTGAAGCGGCACGTAACCGATGCCGTCCTCGAGCATGAAAGCGTAAGGAACCGCCCTCAGCGTAATTGTCGCTCGTTCAACCGTGAACTCGATCGGCTCCTCGACTCCAGGCCGGATCATCTTGACCGTGACGGACTGTCCAGGACGCCCACGCAGGAGCTCGACGGCTTGGTCGGTGACCATCGTGTCCGCAAGAATCCCGTCGATTTCGTGGAACTGGTCACCCGCACGAATCCCGGCCCGTTCACCGGGCGTGCTGGGGATCGGGCTGACGACGGTTACACGGTCATTTCGATCGATGACTTCGAGGCCGACGCCACCGTACTCTCCTTCAGTGCGAATGCGGAGATTCTCGTAGCCGTCTGCGGGCAAGAACGACGAGTGGGGATCTCCCAGATCCCGGATGAGGCCGTCGATGGCGGAATCGTAGAGGCCGGTGGCGTCCACCTCATCCACGAAGCTGGACTCAACCCGGTCGACGACCTCTTGGAGCACGCGCACACGCACGTAGACGTTCTCGGCTCGGTCGACCCCTTCTTGCAGCAACCACCCGCCGGCCATGATGGCAAACGCGACAACGGCTACCGGTGCAAAGATCCCTCGCCTCACAGCCATCTCCTCACAATGGGTCCAACCTCACTCACTTATACCACGTCCTCGCCGAAGGTTTCGGGGAAGGTCCTGGCCAGGACCTCCCGAATACGCATGTGCACCTCTTCTGGTTTCCCTCGGGCACTAACGGTGCGCACCGTCACCTCGGACTCCGCCAGCTCAAGATATCCTTCCCTGACACGGCTCAGAAAGGCATCTCCCGCCTGCTCGATTCGATCCGGTTGCATGCCATCCCGTTGCTGCCGGGCGGTGCCCTCTCTGGCAGGCAGGTCGAGTACGACGTACAGATCTGCGTCGAGGCCGCCGGTGGCGATACGAATAGCCTCCCGGACGTCGTCCAAGTCCAAACCACGTCCGTACCCCTGATAGGCCAGAGTCGACAGAGAAAAACGGTCGGCCAAGACGACCTTCCCTTCCGCTAAGGCAGGTCGAACCACATCGCGCACAAACGTCGCACGCGCCGCGAGCATCAGGAGCAGCTCGGTTTCTGCCGGCATATCGAAGTCGGCGCGACCGAGCAGAATCTCCCGAATTGCCTCTCCCACGGGCGTCCCTCCGGGCTCCCGCGTAAGCACGTGCGGGATGCCTCGCGCATCCATGAAGGACGAAAGGAGGGCGGCTTGGGTGCTTTTACCAACACCGTCACCGCCCTCCAATACGATGAAACGTCCTGCCCTCATCGGCTCATCTCTTAGTCGTAGTACTCGACGCCGAGGTGGGTCACCATCTCTTCCTTCATCATCCAGCGAAGCGTGTTCTTGAGCTTCCAGTGCTGGATGAAGATGTCGTGCTCAGGGTACAGACCCGGTGCGGTCTGCGGCGCCTTGAAGTAGAACGACAGCCACTCTTGGATGCCGCCGAACCCGGCACGGCTCGCTAGGTCCATGAAGAGCGCCAGGTCGAGGACGATCGGGGCCGCGAGAATCGAGTCGCGGCACAGGAAGTCGACCTTGATCTGCATGCCGTACCCCATCCATCCGAAGATGTCGATGTTGTCCCAGCCTTCCTTGTTGTCCCCACGCGGCGGGTAGTAGTTGATCCGCACCTTGTGGTACATCTCGTCGTACAGCTCGGGATAGAGCTCCGGCTGGAGGATGTGCTCGAGTGCTCCGAGCTTGGATTCCTCCTTCGTCTTGAACGACTCGGGATCGTCCAAGACCTCACCATCTCGGTTTCCGAGAATGTTCGTGCTGAACCAGCCGGACACACCGAGCATGCGAGTCTTGAAGCCAGGGGCGAGGATGGTCTTCATGAGGGTCTGACCCGTCTTGAAGTCCTTACCACCGATCGGCACACCCTTCTCTTTGGCCAGGTCCTCGAGCGCCGGGACATCCGCCGACAAATTCGGGGCACCATTCGCGTACGGGATCCCTTCCATGATCGCCGCATACGCATAGAGCATGCTCGGGGCAATGGTCGGGTCGTCGGCCTTCATGGCAGCCTCGAACGACTCTAAGGTCTCATGCGTCGGTCCCGGGCGGAGGAAGATTTCCGTGGACGCACACCAGACCATCACCGCACGCTCGCAGTCGTTTTCTTCCATGAAGCGACGAATGTCGCCACGGATCTCTTCGGCCTGCTCGAACTTGCTTCCAGTCTTCTTGTTCGGACCGTCGAGCTTCTTCACATAGTCCGGGCTGAACGCGGCCTTCATCGGCTTGATCGAGGACAAGAAGTCCTTGATCGGGTCGAGGTGGTTCTCCTTGTGGAGCACCCCAGCGTTGAGCGCGCTCTCGTACCCGTTGTCGGCGATCGGATCCCAGCACCCGAAAACGAGATCCTCGAGCCCAGCGAGCGGCACGAATTCCTTGATGAGCGGGTTTCTTTCGTCCGTACGCTTGCCCAGACGAATCCTGTTCATCTGGGTCAGACTGCCGATGGGAGACGCAATGCCCCTACGGACACCCTCCACACCCGCGACGAGCGTTGTGGCTACGGCGCCGAAGCCGGGGAGAAGAATACCGAGTTTGCCAGTGGCCGGTCGAATCTCAGAAGGCTGATTCACGGATGGGTCTCGTGTTGAGGTTGGTTTTCGTATGTGGTCATCAAGGCATGATGATGCGGCTGGTGGCACCTTCTTCGATGCCCTTCGCCACAGTCTCATTCACCTTCATCATGATCTTCTCAAAGTTGGACTGCGCAGCGATCAAACGCTGGAATCCATCCTTCGACTGCAGTTCTTCAGCAGCTCCAGCGTACGCCTGCTTCACATCATCCTCGAGCTCTTGGCCCGCACGCATCGCTGCTTCAATACGTTCTTCGAGCGCCTGGATACGGTTACGGAGTTCAACCAATTCACGGTCTTCGTCCGCGGCGTCCATCGCCCGCTTGAGTGCCTGATACTCGTCGGTCCGCGCCAGTGCGTTCCCGAGTTCCAGCGCCTTTTCGTAGATACTCGCCATCTTTCGCTCCCAAAATCTATGTCAATTCATTAGTTCGTCAGGGCCACGTGAGCAAGAACTACTCGCTCGCGATCCGTCAGGTCACGCCGCACCCTTACGTCCGTGTATTCTTCAGTGTCCTCCAGCAGGTCCAATACAAGCCCTGCCTGACCCGATCCAACCTCGAGGGCCAACATCCCGCCCGGCCTCAAATACCCTCTCGCTTGCGCAGTGATGGTACGCAGGGCGTCCAATCCGTCAGGTCCCGAAAACAGCGCTTCACCCGGCTCCCAGTCCCGTACTTCCGGCTGAAGCGTCGCCGCTTCGGCCTCTGCCACGTAGGGCGGGTTCGATACGACAAGGTCGAACACCTCCCCTTCTCCGACCGGATCGAAATACGGCCCGGCGCGAAACTCGACAGCCTCTGCCAGCCCATTGGCTTCGGCATTCTTCTTGGCCATGGCCAGCGCCGTGTCCGATACATCTGTGGCCACCACACGCGTAAACGGTCCCTCGTGCAGCAACGACAACGCGATCGCTCCTGATCCGGTGCCGAGATCCAGCGCAGCCATCTCAGTCGACTCCTCGCCTCGAGCCCACTCGAACACTTCGTCCAAGAGGATCTCGGTTTCCGGGCGCGGAATCAGCACACCTTCACCTACCTCAAGTTCCAACTCCCGGAAAGCGGCCCGGCCCAAAATGTACTGAAGTGGCTCTCTTTGCGCGCGTCGTTTCAGAAGCGGACGATACCGATCCAGCTCTGCCGGCTGAAGCGGCCGATCGAACTGCAGATACAACTGGAGTCGCTCGAGGCCGAGCACGTCCGCCAATAGGTGCTCGGCATCCAGCCGACCTCGCTCGACTCCCTTCCCTTCTAGGTACCCTCCGCTCCATTCCATCATGCGGAGAACGGTCCAATTCTCTTCGCTCACGCCTCGGCTGCCTCGAGACGTTCCTGCTCCTCTGCGAGCCGAAGTGCGGCAATGATCTCATCCAACTCACCGTCGAGGACGGCGCTGAGGCTATGAAGCGTCAGCCCGATGCGGTGATCCGTCACGCGGCTCTGCGGAAAATTGTACGTCCGAATCTTAGCCGAGCGATCACCGGTGCCGATCTGAGAATTCCGCTCGCGGGAGCGTTCTGCTTCGCGCTCCGCGATGATGCTATCCAGGATCCGACTCCGGAGGACCTTCATCGCCTTGACCTTGTTCTTTAGCTGCGATTTCTCGTCCTGACAGGTGGCTACGGTACCGGTCGGGAGGTGCGTGATCCGCACCGCCGAATCCGTCGTATTCACCGACTGGCCACCTGGCCCGGAAGACCTGAAGACGTCAATCCTGAGGTCGCTGGGGTCGATCTTCAAATCGACCTCCTCCGCCTCAGGCAAAACGGCGACCGAGGCAGCCGAGGTATGAATGCGTCCCTGGCTCTCCGTGGACGGTACACGCTGGACTCGATGCACTCCGGACTCGTAGCGCAGCCTGCCGTACACTCCGCGCCCATTCAGGGTGAAGATCACCTCTTTGATGGAGCCCGGGATTCCTTCGGATAGACTCAAGAGTTCGAGCTTCCAGCCGACTCGCTCCGCGAGCCGCCGGTACATTCGCATGAGATCAGCAACGAACAGGCCTGCTTCGTCCCCCCCGGCGCCAGCCCGGATCTCGACCACCGCCGCGCGATCTGCGAGAGGGTCGGGTGGGATCAGGAGCTCGCGCACCCGAAGAATGAGCATCTCGATGCGCCCTTCGAGGTCGGCGATTTCCTCTTCGGCCATCGCCTTCATCTCAGGATCGTCCGTCTCGCCGAGGAGTTCTCCGGCACCCTGGTGCTCTTCAATGGCTGTCGAGAGTTCTCGACTGGCCGTGACCAACTGGTCGAGATGCGCCCGTTCCCGACCTAATTCCCTGAGACGATCGGGACTGGCGAGTGCCTCGGGGCTCGCGAGCTCGGAGTCGACCTCCCCGAAGCGGCGTTCCGCGTGACGGAGCCGATCTTCAAGACGGGGGTCGAGGGTCAGAGACTTCATAATGTGAGCCTCAACTCAAAGAGTCGGGCAGAAAATCGCCGTGGGCGATGGGCCGAGCCGTACACCCGGCCCGACACCTCACTTCTTGGCGACCTCTCCGTACCTCTTTTTGAACCGGTCCACGCGACCCGCCGTATCGACAAGACGCTGCTTGCCGGTGTAGAACGGGTGGCACACCGAACAGATATCGAGGTGGATGTCTTCCACGCTGCCTTTGGTCTCGAACTTATGACCACAGGCGCACACGACCGTCGTCGCATCATAGTTGGGATGAATGCCCTGCTTCATTGTCCTGCTCCAGGTACAGATGGGAACGGGCCTGAGGCACTTTCTCGCCTCGGCCCAGTTGGCTGGGAAGGCGGCCCCGATTAGGGATCCTTCCTGTACAGCCCAGAAAAGCTAAAAGCCTTATGCAGACGGGTCCAGAGTCGATCTCGACCGGGTCATCCCAAGTGACGCACCGACGAGGAGGAGCGCCGCAAACGCCGCCCCATTCCCAACCAGGTCTCCGAATCGCGTGAAGTACGTGATCTCGTCTGTGGTCCGTACCACATCGATCTTCACATCGGCCTCAAACAGCTCAGAGGTGTTGTATACCCGCCCCAACGGGTCGACGAACATCGAGATACCGGTATTCGCCGCCCTCGCGACGCCCACGCGGTTCTCGATCGCACGCATGATCATATGCGCCGGATGCTGCCAAAGCGCCGTCGTCCGCGAATACAGCGGTTCTCGGCCGTACCAAGCGTCGTTCGTGATGTTCAGGAGCACATCGGCTCCGGCGAGCCGGAAGCGTCGGGAGCCTTCGGGGTAACTCGATTCGTAGCAGATCAGGACGCCGTACAGGACATCGTCCACTTCAGCCAACGGCCAGCCCTCGCCTACCCCGTAGGCACCAAAGTGGCGGGCGCCGCTTCTCCAACTCGGTGGCAGGAAAGGAATCCGTTCGACCATCGGCACCAAGTAGCGCTTGTGATACTGGAAGTCCGTCAGGCCCTGGGGCTCCATCAGGAAGGCCGAGTTGTATGGCACCGATTCTCCGTCCTCACCCATACGAACTCCGAGGCCACCAAAAAGAATCGGAGAACCCACCTCTCGGCTGAGGGCCTGAATCCGAAGCATGTCTTCGAATGCACCCCCGGTCATCGGATACGTGGGCAGCACGGCCTCAGGCAGCACGACCGCGCTGACCGAACCCGGTGCGATACGCGCTACCAGCCGGTTCAAGGAGGCATACGTACTGTCGTAGACCGCCTCCCGGTCGAGCTTGATGTGCTCTGGGATGTTCGGCTGGACCACAGCGACGGTCGCGACATCCCGCATCTCCAGCGTGCTGGCGCGCCACACTCCCCAGGCCATGGGTAGCAAGACTACCCCGCTGATGATCGCCGCTCGGGGCATCCAGGGCCTCCGGTCGCGCAACGCCAGCACGAGGCCTGCCACGAGTCCGTTGACCAGGGCGATCCAAAACGTAAGCCCTCTGGCCCCCACCAGCTCCGCGGCCCCAATCAGCTCCGGGAATGCAGTGAGCGATGTTCCAAGACCAAGCCATGGGAAGGCGAGCGAGCCGGGCAGGTGCGCTCGGAACCACTCTGCCGCTGTCCAGGCTACCGGCACGGCGAGCCACATCGGGACTCTCACCGCATGCATCATGCGGTGGAGCATCCAGCCGAACAAAATGGCCACACCGATTAGAATCGACATGACTCCCGCCCACGCGAGGATGGCCAACTTGGAGAACCAGGCGAGGGCCACGAAGACCCAGTAGAGAAGGATCCCGAAATAGGTCGCGCCAAAAACCGCAGATCCACGGACAGCGGCCTGACGGCCGGCTGAGGAGGCAGGCAGCCCATCCAGCCAGAGCACAAACGGTACAAGTCCCACGAACGGGAGAATGAGTGGGTGAAGCGGCGGGAAGGAAAGTGCCAACACCACTCCGGACACAGCGGGCAAGAGTCGCTCACCAGGGCGTGGCATCAGTAGCGCTTTCAACCCCTGAATACGTCCCCCAGCATCCCGAACCGACGTTATAGCGAGACCTCTTTCCCGGATTCGGCCAAGGCATACGCGGCCTTGATGAGCCGCATCAGAGCGACCTGGCCCACCGGCTTTTCCGCGTCACACCGGCCACCCAACTGCTTGTCGATCTCCAACGGAGGAAGCGACCCCGAGCCGTCCCGTGGCCTGACCCGTGCGTAGTATCCGTCCTCGCGGTCCACAGCCTCTTCCGGATCGATCACTTCCTAAATTCCAAATCGGCGAGCAATCGTCTCGACCTTGGGGACATCTGTATCCACCAGAGCGACGAAGTCGACATCTTCGCGGTCTGCGAAGATGGGTACGTGGACAATCTGACTGATCGCGCCCGTGCCAATTACGGCCAGGCGAATGGGAGCGGCCCCTTCCGTCATCCCCCGCGTTCCTCCCCTGGTGCGTTATCGCCAATCATAAACTGTGCTCCAACTCTCACCTGAAAATACTGGAGATCACCCAAGACCTCATAGCGTCCCTGGCTCGTCAGCCGAAACCAGTCCGTCACCGGGTATTCGAGTCCCGCGTGCAAATTGAAGCCGGCTGCTACTGAATCAAGCAGGTCTTCTATGAAGGTTCCGTTGATCGCGGCACCGTCGCCATTGAGCGAGTGCACCCCGATCCCGAGGCCCGCAAACGTCAAAATGTCGAGCGGGACCTTCCAAACCACTTGGGCGTCGAGGGCGAACGCGATGTCGGTCCATTCGATGCTCCCGAGATCGACACTCGGAACGGGAACTCCCGCTTCCCTCGCGACGAGGCTCGCGACACGGGTCTCGAGTTCGGTGACTTCAGCCGCCTTAAAGGGAGCGTTCCAGTAGCTGAAACTCGGGACGATTCTGAGCCCCGGCCCAAGGTAGCCGAGATCAAAACGGACGCTGTAGCTCTCTACCTCATCGACTCGGCTCGGGTAGATATGCCCGTACTCGAAACCGAAGCCACGGAACGACAGATTCTCGTAGTCGAAGTCCGCGAGGTCCTGCGCCTGAAGGGCGCCCGGCCCCGCCAGGCACGCCGCGAGTGCGCTCACCCGCACCAGTGTCTTGAGTCCCATCCTCATTCTCCCCCCTGGGGTTCAACCACGTCTTCAGCCTCACCGCGACCATGGACCGACCTATTTCAGTTCGGCCACGAGGTCGTAATCCAGCGCGTCTACGATTTCGACATCAATGAGCGAACCCACCGCGAGCGCGTCATCCTTCCGGATGTTGGTCACACCATCCACATCGAGCGCCTGCCCGACGGTGCGGGCGACCGCTCCGAATTCCGGATCGTCATGAATGACCCGGTCCACCAATGCAGTCATGGTCTGTCCAATGAGCGCTGCATTCTTGTCGAAGCTGATGCCTCGTTGGAGCTCCATGAGTTCCTCGAGGCGCTCGTTCATCACCTGTTGATCGATTTGGCCGTCCATGTCGGCCGCGCGGGTCCCTTCCTCCACCGAGTAGGTGAAGGCACCGACGCGCTCGAATTGAATCTCGTCGAGCAACTCGAGCATCTCCCGGAAGTCTGCGTCCGTTTCGCCTGGAAAGCCCACGATCACAGTCGTGCGCAATGTGAGGTCCGGGATCGCTTCCCGGAGCCAACCCACACGTTCACGAATCGTCGCTTGGCGCTCCGGTCTTCGCATGAGCCCGAGCACCCGATCGCTGCCGTGCTGAATCGGCATATCGAGGTATGGCAGGATCCGTGCCTCAGATGCCATGAAGTCCACCATCTCCCGCGTGATTCCGGACGGGTACATGTAGAACAGCCTGTACCACGGGACATCGGTCCCCTCTATGAGGCCCTGCAGAAGTTCGCGAAGCAGCGGCGCACTTTGGTCCTTCCGCTTCAGATCGCGCCCGAACCAGGTGGTATCCTGGGAGATGATGTTGATTTCCTTCACGCCCATTTCACCGAGCCCGGCCGCTTCGCGGACGAGGAGATCAACCGGCTGAGAGCGATGCAACCCGCGCATGAGCGGAATCGCACAGAACGCACATGTGTGATCGCACCCCTCGCTGATCTTCAGGTAGGAGGTGTGTGAAGTCGCCGTGGACAGCACCCGGAGGGGCCGCTCCATGGTCGGGATAACCTCTTCGTCGGGCAGTAGCCCACGCTGGCGCAACTCGGGGACGAGTCCCTGGAGTTCTGTCAGCCCCATGAAGAGATCGACCTCGGGGATTTCCTCTACTAAGTCGTCTTTGTAACGCTGGACCAGGCAGCCAACCGCGACCACTGCCTTGAGACCACCGTCGGCCTTCAAATCACACGCTTCGAGAATGGTCTCGATGGATTGCTCTTTGGCTTCTTGGATGAAGCCGCACGTATTCACGATCACCACGTCGGCTCCGTCGACTTCGGACGATACGTGGGCTCCGTGGCCTACGAGCGCGGCCATCATGCGCTCGGAGTCGACGGTGTTCTTGTCACACCCCAGGGTAATGAGCGCGATGCGCGGCCCGTCTTCGGCACCCGTCGCCTCAATCTGGTGATGGACGGGGGCCGCATCACGGGAGGCGTCGCCACGCACAGGGTCCGGCGTCAGCGGGAAAACCGGAAGATCGCGCGTGCGAGCTTGGCTCATCTGGAGATCACATCCGCACCGGGTGGCACGGTAAAGGTGAAGAACGCCGGGTCTAGATCGGCGGGACCGAGCTGGACGTCCGACAACGTGATGGTCCTCACCGTTCCGTCCTCATGAATCCGGATTCGACGGAGGACCGGAGTTCCTGCATCGATCCAAAGAACAACCGAGACATACGAGGAGCGCTGTTTCGGCGTGAGACGAAGTCGCTGGGTTTCGTGGCCATCGATCACTTCTTCGGCCTCGTATTCGACCGTGTATTTTTCCGCCGGGCGATCCAAGAACTCGCGGTGAAGATCATATCCTCCGGGGGGCCCGGTCACACGAATCCGAATGACGACTGCTTCGTCGTTGCTCGGGTAGTACAGCCAAATCGACTCACCATCGATGACGACCGCATCTCCCGCCGGTTCGGAAAACCTCATGGCGAACCGATCGGGTTGAGTCTGGCACATTTGTCCCGACCCCGTGCGCTCAAGGGAGATCATCTCCACCTCGAGATGTTGCACGAAGTCAGCGCACAGCGAGGTGACCCCTGCATACCGTGCGGCGACGCGTTCCAAAACTCCGAGACCGTCCGGTTGCTGGGCCGTCACCGCCGAAGGCACTGCCGCAGGCGCTACCGCAATCATCAGGACAGCGGCTAGGAGAAGGCCGCGGACCCGCATCACGGGAACATCGCGTCGAGTTCGTCCATGTTCATCATCACTTCCCGACCCTTGGACCCGATCGACTCTCCGATGACTCCAGCATCCTGCAGCTGATCGACGATCCTGGCCGCACGGCCGTACCCGATACTCAGCTTGCGCTGAAGAAGCGAAGTCGAGCCCGTTCCGTTTGAGATGCAGACATCGGCGGCCGCCTTGAAAAGGTCGTCCCAGTCTCCCACGATGTCCTCCGCGGTGATCGCCGCGTCCTCCAGCTCCTGCCCACGCAACTCCTCGAGAATGTCCGTCTCCAGTCCGGCAACGACCGGGTCCGGGATTTCTCCGCGTTTCTCCAGCAGTTCGACATACCAACCCATGAGCCGTTCCGTGTCCTCGGTCGGGAGATACGCACCCTGTACCCGCTCGGGCTCGCTCTGCCCCGGTGGCAAGAACAGCATGTCGCCGTTTCCAAGAAGGGCGTCCGCTCCGTTCATATCCAGAATGGTGCGCGAGTCGGTCTTCGAGGCGACCCGGAACGCGATGCGCGTCGGAAAATTCGCCTTAATGAGGCCCGTGATCACGTTCACCGAGGGACGCTGCGTAGCCACGATGAGGTGGATCCCGATCGCACGCGCCTTCTGAGCAAGCTGTGTGAGCGGCCTCTCCACCTCGCTCTGCACGGTCATCATCAGATCGGCGAGCTCGTCGACGACGACGACGATGTAGGGCACGATCCCGTCATCGTAGATCCATCGATCTTCATCCCCCTCCGGCCCCTTCGCTTCTGCGCGCTTCAGTACCACGTCATCACGGACTTTCTTGTTGAACTCCGCCAGAGAACGCACGTAGTTCGCCTTGAGTAACGCGTAGCGGCGTTCCATCTCCAACACCGCCCACTTGAGTACACCGGCAGCGTCTCGGGGGTCGGTGACAACGTTGTGGCGCAGATGGGGGAGCTTCGAGTAGACCGATAGCTCGACCATCTTCGGATCGATCATGAGGAGTCGGAGCGTCTCTGGTGTGTGTCGGTAGACCAGACTCGTGACGATCGTGTTCAGACACACTGACTTACCCGCGCCCGTCGCACCCGCGATGAGCACGTGGGGCATCTTGGTGAGGTTCGCGACGTAGGGTTTACCGTCCAGGGACTTTCCAAGCGCCAACGGCAGATCACCCTTGGCGGTCTTGAACTCCTTGGACTCCAAGATCTCGCGCAGGTTCACGATCTCGGGAGTCGGATTCGGGATCTCGACGCCAACCGCGCCTTTCCCCGGAATCGGAGCGACGATGCGGATGCTCTTGGCCTTCATCGCCAAGGCGAGGTCGGCGTCGAGGTTAGCAATTCGGTTCACTTTTACGCCTGGTGCCGGGACGACCTCGAACCGAGTCACCACCGGGCCGATCGTTCGCCCACTCAACTCACAGCTGACGTTGAAGGTCCCGAGCTTCTCCACGAGCACATGGCCGAGTTCGTCGAGTTGCCGTTCCATGCTCGCCCGGTCGCGGACCGCGGCCTCGGAGAGCAGGTCCATAGGCGGGACTTCGTGCTCGACCTCATCACCCTCGTTCGGGTCCTCGAGGTGTCCCTCGTCCGAGCCTATGTCGTGGGCAGGCTCTTCAGATTCCTCACCGTCCGCCGAGGTAGAGTCATCCACGTCTGGCTCGACTGCGGGCTCAGCCTCGGCTTCGGGCTCGGATTCTGGTTCTTCCGGCTCAGGCTCAGGCTCAGCCTCGCCGGTCATCCAGTCGGGCTCCATGCCTTCCATGGCGCCCGCCGCCTCGAGTTCGGCAGCTCGTTCTGCTTTGGCCACCGCCCGAGCTTCAGCCAGTTCTTTGCCCTTCTCCGCCAGCGCTTTGGCCGTGCGGCCCGCGGCATCTCCACCCGCCAGGACTCCCCGGCCCATGGAACGCAGCGGATTCCAACCCAGCGTGCCGACTGAGAGTGCGACGACGGCGACCCCCGTGATGAGCAGGGCTCCCAACCACCCTACCAAACTGACCAGCGGATCTCCGACGTTAGTACCGAGCCAGCCCGCGGCCGTGGGCTCGGTGGTGAGCACCCATACGAGAACCGGTACCAAGAGTACCAATCCGCCGGTGAAGATCATCAGGCGAGGGGTCCAATAGTCAGACAGCCAACCACCAAAGCGGAGCCCGGAAAACGTCAGGAGCCCCGGGACGATGAACGCAGAACCGCCTAGAAAGGCCGTGAGCAGGCCACGGACCGCACCACCCACAGGGCCCACCATGTTGCCCGACGGGAACCACTCGATGCCTCGCTCTCCAGGGACCGTCACTGGAAGCAGAGACAGGAGAACGAAGAGTGCGAGGGCCAGCAGGCCCACAGCGAACATCTCCCGTTGCTGCTCAGCGCTCAGCAAGTGGTCTCCAGTCTCCCAGCAAAGTGATGGTGTTGTCGTTCATTACCGGAACGATGTCATGACGATCCACGTCACCGCAAACATCAAGATCGCTTGCGAGTCCGATGTCGGAAATCGCCTGGCCCGCCTTGGTCACCTTAAAGAAAGCCTGGGAGGGCTTCCGGGACTTCGCAAGAACCACCGCCGCCCGCGCAGCATCGTTCATCTCCAGCGGCGAAGCCGCACCGTCCGCGATGCGGCAGATGAGGTGTCCCGCACACAACGCATCCTCGATCGCAAAGGCCCCATCGCGGCCTGCACAGACGATCACGATTGCGTCGTCATCGGCTGATGCACCAGCGACGGCCCCGAGGTTTGTGAACGCGCCAACCAGCAGGCGGCTCGCCTCAGACACTGCGCTGAGGGCCCGAGTCCCGTTCGTGGTGCTCATCACGAGCTTCTTGCCGCCCACGGCCTCGGCCGTGAATTCGGAGGGAGAGTTGCCCAGATCGAAGCCTTCGATCTTCACCCCCTTCCGTTCACCGACCAGGAGCGTGTCTTCCCGACCGAGCGATTGGGCCAGACGAACGGCCTCTGCAGTGGACTCCGTTGGATAGATGCCACCGGCGCCGTTCGCCAACGCCTCGACGATGGACGTAGTGGCGCGGACGACGTCGATGACCACCACAGTCGATTCCGACAGGACAGCAGGATCGATCTCCGGCAGCGTGAAATACGTGTCGATCCGCATCAGTCGTTTCCGTCTTCCACCATCATGCGTTCTACGAAGCCTGTATCGACATCACCCGCAATAAAGGCAGGGTCATCGACGATCCGACGCAGGAACGGGAGTGTAGTAGGCACTCCTTCGATGATGAACTGATCCAAGACGTGGCGCGCTCGCACGATCGCCTCCGCCCGCGTTGCGCCACTCACAATCAGTTTCGCGATCAGAGAATCGTAGTTGGGCGGCACGATGTACCCAGTGTACACGTGTGTATCGAGGCGGACGCCCGGCCCCCCTGGCGGATGGAACGTCTGAATCACACCCGGCCCTGGAGCGAAATTTCGATCCGGGTCTTCAGCGTTGATCCGGAACTCGATCGCGTGACCCCGATGCTGGAAATGCTCTGACATCTCCGGAAACGTCAGCGGTTCGCCGGCAGCGACCCGGATTTGCTCCTTTACCAAGTCGAAGCCAGTCGTGACCTCAGTGACCGGATGCTCGACCTGGATGCGGGTGTTCATCTCCATGAAGTAGAACGACCCGTCCTGATCGAGCAGAAACTCTACCGTACCCGCGCCGACGTAGTCGATGGCTTCTGCGGCTTTCACCGCAGCTGCACCCATCTCGGCCCGCAGTTCGGGCGTCACAGCGGGAGACGGAGCCTCCTCGAGGAGTTTTTGGTGGCGGCGCTGGATGGAACACTCCCGTTCACCCAAATGGACGACACGCCCATGCTGGTCGCCGAAGACCTGGATCTCGACGTGCCGCGGCTTGAGGATGCATCGCTCGAGATACACACCCGGGTTCCCGAACGCGTTCTGAGCCTCGGTCTGGGCCGCCACGAACTGCTTCCCGAAGACCTCCTCGGAGGCGGCAATGCGCATTCCTTTACCACCACCCCCCGCAGACGCCTTCACCATGATGGGGAAGCCGATCTCCTTGGCCACCCGCATGGCTTCGTCCATGTCCTCAATGATGCCTTCGGAACCGGGCACGGTCGGCACGCCACTATCCATCATCGTGGCGCGCGCGGTCGCCTTGTCCCCCATCGATCGAATCTGGTGCGGAGTCGGCCCAATGAAGGTCACGTCCAAGCGAGTGCAGATCTCACTGAACTCGGCATTTTCCGCTAGGAAGCCATAGCCCGGGTGAATGGCCTCTGCGCCGGTCACTTCTGCGGCGGCCATGATCCTTGGGATCTGGAGGTAACTATCTGTAGCCGGTGCCTTCCCAATGCACACGTCCTCGTCCGCAAAACGAACGTGGAGCGACTCTCGGTCTGCCTCGGAATACACAGCAACCGTTTTTACGCCGAGTTCGTTGCAGGCGCGGATGATACGAAGCGCGATCTCGCCACGATTGGCGATCAGGACTTTTTTGAACAAAGGAGTCTCTTCGGCCTGACTAGGCCGGATCCACGCGAAAAAGGACTTGCCCGTATTCGACCGGCTGCGCGTTTTCGACGCAGAGCTCGACCACCGTGCCTTCTATTTCGCACTTGAACTCATTCATGAGCTTCATGGCTTCGATGATGCACAGCGTGTCGCCGTTCTTCACACGTGTACCCACCTCCACATAGGCAGGAGCGTCCGGGGCCGGGGCTAGGTAGAACGTCCCGACCATCGGGGAGGTCACTTCGAGCAGATTCGGATTCGATGGCCCTGGTGCCGCGTCACCACTCGCCGGCTGTGCCGCTTCAGGTGCCGGCAACGCCGCAGCGACCGGGGCGTGCATCATGGCTGGAGCTGCCATGGGTACGGCAGCATGCAGAGGCGTCTTCGACAAGTGAACGCGCGTTCCACCACGTTCGATCTCAAGCGAGTCGACGCTGCTGTCGTCCAACGCCTTGATCAGGCGATCTAAAAAATCGAGATCAATCATTCGTTAAACCCTGGACATGTATTTGTCGTCACGCCGATCGATTTTTAGCACGTCGCCCTCTTCCACAAAAAGAGGCACCTGGATCTCGGCGCCGGTCTCGAGCGTGGCAGGCTTGGTGGCGCCCTGTGCTGTGTCACCCTTGAAGCCGGGATCGGTCCTGGTGACCAAGAGCTCCACGAAGTTCGGCAGCTCTACACTGATGATCTTCTCGTCGTGGACGAGCCCCTCGCACGCCATGTTTTCCTTTAGGTACTTGAGCTGATCGTCCCCAAGGAGATCACCGGCAATGGGGATCATGTCGTACGTGTTGGCGTCCATGAAGTAGTACAGGTCGCCATCCATGTAGCTGTAGTTCACCGGGCGCCGTTCAAGCCGAACGTCATTCACCTTCTCACCAGCGCGGTACGTCTTCTCGACGACTGCACCCGTCAGGACGTTCTTGAGCTTGGTACGCACAAATGCGCCGCCCTTGCCGGGCTTCACATGCTGGAAATAGGTAATGGCCCAGAGACTACTATCAATCTCTATGACCAATCCGTTGCGGAAATCCGCGGTGCTCGCCATGCGGTCTCGCGTGTTTTAGGGGTCTAGGTATTGGCTGCGTTACGCGCGCAAACGGGCCACCAGGCCCTGAAGCCCTAGAAGGTAGCCCTCCACCCCGAAGCCATAAACCACACCCGAGGCAACTGGGGAAAGGTAAGAGTGCCGCCGGAAGCGTTCGCGGCCCGCGGTATTGGAGAGATGAACCTCGACGAACGGCGTCTCCACACCCACGAGCGCATCACGCAGGGCGATCGAAGTGTGGGTGTACGCACCAGGGTTGATGACGAATCCGTCTACCCGGGCGGAGGCCTCCTCCACGTGGTCGAGCAACTCCCCTTCGTGATTCGACTGGAAGGTCTCGACCTCGACGCCGAGTTCAGCCCCGAGCGACGTCAGCTTCGTATTCACATCGTCTAGGGTCTCGGACCCGTATACCTCAGGCTCTCGTCTTCCCAGCAGCCGGAGGTTGGGTCCGTGGATGATTCCGATCCTCATGTGTCGTCCTCGTCGTTCGAAGTCAGCATCCGGCCGAAGAAATCACCCACCGTAGGCCCTTTGTTCACGTCGACGTCCTCGCCTGCCTCTTGCTCCGCCCAGGCGAACGGTGTGTCCACGTCGTGTTCATGGTCTCCGGCCTCGGCAAGATCCCGAGCCAGGGCTTCAACCTCGTCGGCGGGCTCACGTTCCGAGGTTGAGGGCACCGGGTCGATCGGCGCTTGTTGTAGTTCTTCGGGGCCGGCGGCGGCCGCTTCTTTCTGGAGTCTGACCACTTCGTCCAATCGCACCTGGAGGGCATCCTTGTCCGGACTGGCGTCGACGAGGTTCTGGTATACCTCAACCGCCCGACTCCACAGTCCCTGGGTGACGTACAACTCCGCCATCGTTCGGGTATTAATGGGATCGGCCAGGGCGTGCTCCGCCGGAGCATCAGCCATGGCTTCTTCCTCTGCAGTCGCTGCCCCTTCGTCGTCAACATCCGTGTCATTGGGAGCGTTGGCCGCCAACTCCTCCATAAGCTCGACTTCGTCGGGTGCCAAAGCGGCAAAGTCTTGAACGTCGAACTCCGACGCTTCCGGCGCCAAGGCCGCGAAGTCCTGAACCTCCTCGGCGAGCATTCCAGGCTCGAACGGATCGAGGTCGACCATCTCCGTCTCGATGTCCTCCGGTGCCAATGCATCGACCCCAAGGACTTCTTCCTCGGCAGCGGGCTCTTCAACACCGGTGGACAGGTCTTCAGGAGAGAGCGCCACAAAGTCGTGGACGACTTCGTCCTCACTGCCGCTCACAGCCTCAGAGTCGACCGCAGCAGGCTCGGGCTCCTCGATCGGTGGCTCGTCCGGGGCCAGAGACCCGAAGTCGGTTACGTCATCATCGGAGAGAGAGGCGTCAGCTTCAGCGACGGCGTCCCCTGGTTCGTCCGGCGCGAGTGCAGCGAAGTCAGCGACCTCTTCTTCAGCCACGGACGCGGGCTCGTCTCCCGGCTCTGGATCCAGAACGGACAAATGATTGTGTAGGCCTCTCGCCTCGTCCACCTCACCTCGTTCCTCTAGCGCGACAATGAGCGTACCCATCGCGTCGACGTTCTCCGGGTCTAACTCCAGTGCGCTTCGGGCCGCGATCTCCGCCTCAGCAAAGAGCCCTTGCTCACCATACAAACGAGCGGCAACCACATGTCCTGGACTGAAATCCGGATGCCGACCGAGGCCATCGTTTAGTAATTCATGCGCCTGCTTCAGGTCACCCGCGCGCCTATAGGCGTCTGCGAGAGGCACGAAGCCCCGGCCTTCCGGGTCGCGGTCGGACCAGAAAAGAGACCGTAGGGTGCGAATTTCCCCTTCGAGGGATTCGATCACGAGGGCTCCGGAACAGACAGGATAGGGGGTATCAGTTAACGCATCGTCAGGGCGCAACATACGGAAGTCCGCGAAATAGTGTCAACGAAACGGGAACCACCTGCCCTGACCGACGTATCCGAAGGTATCGCAGAATCAACCTGCTCCCGTCCGTTGAGAGCAGATCAGGTAGCAGTTATCCTTCCCCGTCTGTCCAGCAACGTTTTTTCCGCCCGTACCAGGGTCGTAGGGAGACGCCGTTCTTATGATGCGTCAAATGAGAGAGGCAACGAAGCCGATCATGCTGCTTGCAGCACTCGCTTTCGTCTGTCTCATGATTTTCGAGTGGGGGATGGACATCAGCGGTCAAAGTTCCGGTGGTCTGGGCGAAATCGGCTCGGTCAACCGCGAGTCCGTGACGTACGACGCTTATATGGCGACGTACCGCAACCTCTACGACCAGGTGCAACGTGGTCAGGAACTCCCGATCACGTCGCAGCAAATCAAAGAGATCGAGGATGCTGCGTTCGACGAGGTCGTCAACGCGCTCCTGATCCGTCAAGAATTGCGTAAGCGCGGCATCTCCGTGACCAACGCAGAGATCAGTCAGGCTGCTCAGCTCAGTCCGCCGGCCGACCTCCGACCGCAATTCACGAGCGCGGCCGGACAGTTCGACGCAGTCGGGTATCAGATGTTCCTGGCGACGCTTCCCCCGGATCAGTTGGTTCTGCTCGAGGCGTACTACCGAGACGTGATTCCGAGGGGCAAGCTCCTCCGGCAGATCGCGAGCGGGATCTTCATGTCCGATGGCGACCTGTGGCGGCAGTTCCGCGACCAGAACGACCAGGTCGAGATTCGGTTTGCGCCCCTGGATCCTTCGTCACGATACGACGACGCTGACTTCCCGGTGGCCGCAGACGATGTGGCGGACTACTACGATGCGAACCAGGACGAGTTCGCCACTCCCGCGCGTGCCCGCGTCGTCGTCACCGTGCTCGACAAGACACCCACGGCCGCAGACACGGTCTCCATGGGAGACAAAGCCACCACCCTGCGCCAGGAGATCCTGGACGGCGGCGACTTCGCCGAGGTAGCGACTCGCGAATCGTCGGATGCGGGCAGTGCACAGATCGGCGGTGACTTGGGAGTCTTCCCCAAGGACCGCATGGTCAACGAGTTCGACAGCGTCGCCTTCTCGATCGGGCTCAACACCTTGAGTGAGCCGATTCGCACATCCTTCGGGTATCACCTTCTCGAGGTCACGGATCGTTGGGGTCAGGACAGCGCCCAGGCGCGTCACATCCTGATTCCGTTCGAGCGGACCGACGACAGCGAGTTCGCGCTCCTCATGCTGGCGGACTCGCTCGAAGACATGGCCGAAACGATGTCACTTGCTGAGGCCGCAACCAATGCGGGGCTTACCAGCGCCACGATCGAGCTTGCTGAAAATTTCCCCTTCGTACAGGGTGCGGGGCAGGTCTCCGAGGGCGCGGACTGGGCATTCCAAGACGCCGAGCCCGGCGACGTGAGTCCGGTATTCGAGACGCAGCAGGCGTTCTATGCGCTGGAGTTGATCAGTGCGGAGGAGGAGGGATTCCTTCCGCTCGGAGACGCGACAGTAGCCATCGAAGCCACGCTGCGCTTCGCGATGAAGATGGAGCGGGCAACCTCTGACGGCCAACAAATCGTTGACCGTATCGCCGCTGGCGAGACGTTCGACGCCGTGGTCTCAGAGATGGGACTCGAGATCACCGAGACCGAGTTCTTCAGCCGAAACGACTTTGTTCCTGGCATGGGCCGTCAGAACGGCGCCATCGGTGCAGCGTTCGGGCTACGCCCGGGTGAAATCAGTGGTGTCGTCACCACACCAGCCAACGCGTTCATCATCCAGCAAATGAACTACGCAGTCGCGGACTCAGCGGCGTGGCTCTCACAGACGCTCCAGCAGCGTCAGACGCAGGTCGCGGTGGTCGAACAGACGCGACTCGCAGAGTGGATCGAAGCGCTCAGAGCATCGGCCCGGATTATCGACCGTCGGGCTGAAGTACTCGCTCCGGTGGACGAAGATGCACCGCTTCAAATGCCGAGGGGTTTCTAGACCGCTTCCGGCAGAAACGAAGAGGGCCGGGACGCTATGCGCCCCGGCCCTCTTTTATTGCCCAATGGTTTCCGTCGCAGCTCAGTCGGTATTGAGGCTCCGCGGCTCACCGTCATCGTCATCACCATCTTCTGGCGCACCGGCAGTCGCATCCGCACTCTGCGGAGGCGGCGACGACTGGTGAATTTGACGATCCGGCGCCTTGAGTTCGTGCTCGATTTCACTCACCGAACTCTTGAATTCCCGGATGCCCTTACCCAGGGACGAGCCGATCTCCGGAAGGCGTTTCGCACCGAAGAGCAGCAGAACAATCATGAAGATGAAGATCATCTCCGCCATGCCGAGTCCACCAAAACCCATTTCTCAAATCCTCCAGCGGGGGAACACCCCAATTTCTTGTCGGCTCAGGTCGAGCTCTCTTTAGATCCAGGAGCGCACGATCATCGCTGTGATCGCGACCCCGACCAGACTCAGTACGTTCAGCGTAAAGGTTATCGGTCCGAGTGTGAAGGCCATAGCGACGAGGTCTATGGAAAGCCCCCCGATCTCCGCGTCTACAGACATGGTCAGAAAGTTGCGGGCAACACTGTCGGGCATGAAGATCTCAGAGAGCTTCGTGAATAGTCCGCCCAGGAACAGCCCGAGGGCCAAGGTCGACATGAGACGGATCGTGCTCCGCCTTCTCGTATCAACGAGCATACGGCTCCTTCATCGGCGGCGATCCACGGCGTAGGACACGGCGTCGCGGAGGGCGTCGAAGGACTCACCTTCAGGAAGACCCTCGAGCGCCTCGAGCGCCATGCCCGCGTAAGCGTCTGCCCGCTCCCGCGCGTACTCCAGCCCACCGCGCGCTGAGACAATGGAGATGATGTGGTCGATCTCCTCGTCCGTCGGGTCGACACGGGTGAAGAACGTACGAATCTCTTGTTCTTCAGCCTCGGTGGCGTGCGCCAGCGCGCCCACCAAAGGAAGCGTAACCTTCCGTTCACGAAGGTCGTGCCCAGTCGGTTTTCCGGTGGCGGCTTCCGTCCCCGTGTAGTCCAGCAGATCGTCCGCAATCTGGAAGGCCATCCCCAGATTGTGGCCGTACTGGGCTAGCTGAGTGCGGTATTCACCGGTACCGGCAAGAGCACCCATCTCACACGAGGCAGACATCAGCGATGCCGTCTTCGCCGCAATGAGGCGGTAGTAATCGTCTTCAGTAAAGTCGAGCGCGTCGTACGAGGTCAACTGACGCATCTCACCGACGGACATCTCATTCGCCGCACGCGCCAGAACCGTCAACGCGTCCAAGTGGCCGCGCTGGGCCAGTTCTGTGACGCCGCGGGAGTACAGATAGTCCCCCATGATGATCGCCACCTGGTGCGTCCAAAGCGCATTCACCGTCGGGAGCCCTCGTCGTAACACCGAGTGGTCTACCGCATCGTCATGCACGAGCGTAGCGAGGTGGACCAGTTCCACGACCGCTGCCAGCGTGAGTGCGTCTTCTTCAGGCTTTCCGCCGACTCGGCTCGACAGCAGGAGCAGCGTGGGGCGGAAGAGTTTGCCTTGCAAGAAGAGGAGATGCTCGTTGACGTCCTTGATCATGGAAAAATCGGAAACCACAATCCGGCGCAACTCATCCCCAACTCGGCTCAGATCCTCGCGAACCGGGGCCTGGATCGACTCCAGGTCGAGGCCACGTCCGGCGACGGACGGTCCGGGGTCGATTTGGGTGGAGGGCTGTATCAAGGCCATTAACGCAGCTTCCGCAGTCGTTCCGTCACGTCCGCGAAGTTGATGTCCAAGGCAACGACCTTGTGGAAGAACTCGACGGCCGACTCGTTGTTGCCCACCTGCTCTTGGGCGAGGCCGAGGTAGTAGTAGATGCCAATCAGCTCGTCCTCGATGCCGTGCCCAACCCCTAGTGCACGCGTGAGCGAGTTCACCGCAGCTTCCGGCTGACCGACTTCCATGAAGGTCTGGCCGAGCATTTCATACGTCGGAAGGTGATCTGGAGACGCTCGCAGCGCAGATTGGAACTCACTGATGGCTTCGTCGAGCAAGCCCATCTCTTTGTACGCGGTGCCCAAGTCATGATGCGCGCGAACATCACCGGCATCGAGGTTCTCGGAGACTTTCTCCTTGAACTGCGCCAGCATGTTCGCGAAATCGGCTTCTTCATCACCTGACGGTTCTTCGTACGCAACCGTGAAGCGGGTCGTCTTCTCGGGCTCGTCACCCAAGATCATCGCGCCTAAGTCGACGTAGTCCTCGTTTGCCGCAACCTCACGCACCGGCTGGGCCGTCGGTGCCGACCCTAGCACCGCTAACGCTACCTCGTTGTTCGGATCCGCCTGAAGAACCTGCTGATACGCCCCCTGGGCGCTGGCACTTTCGCCCGCCCCGTCCAGCACCTGCGCCAAACCAATGAAGGCTTCGGCGAGAACAGCGTCATCGGCCACACCATATGCGAGCTCGACCATTCGTTGGCGAAGCCCCACATCGGAAGGGCTCGAGGCAATCTGTACTCGGATGGCGTGAAGGGTGAGCGCTTCCTCCTCGGCCGGGGCAGCTTCCTCGGCGACTTCCTCGGCGACTTCCTCGATCGCGGCCTCGACGAGTTCATCCGCTTCGGCTGGCTCGGCATCGACGTCGACGACGAACGTGGGCGGTTCAGCGCCGGCCTCTTCCTCGGCATCGTCGCCCATGTCGAACATCGGCAACTCAGCGCCGACCTCTTCTTCGGCATCGTCGCCCATGTCGAACATCGGCAACTCAGCGCCGGCCTCTTCTTCGGCATCGTCGCCCATGTCGAA
>Ga0315339_1000230_pt1 | contig 85409 bp, 79 predicted proteins | sample ASW17metaG_FD_204514 | JGI IMG/M metagenome (GOLD analysis project Ga0315339, IMG submission 204514) | Ammonia-oxidizing marine archaeal communities from Pacific Ocean, United States - ASW #17 | ecosystem: Environmental > Aquatic > Marine > Oceanic | place: USA: California | collected 2016-12-05
AGCCCAATGCGGGCACTCATACCAAATTCTCAAATTATTGCTTCGATAAATCGACACCGACGTGTATTCGGAGTAGGTGCATTCGTGTATGTGGTATTTCATTTATCGTTTTATTTAATTTACGAAGGGATACTTTCTCAAATTGTAGAGAATTTTCAAAAACCATTTATATTATCCGGAGCTTGTGCTTTCTTTATTCTATTTATTCTCACTTCAACCAGCACCGATTTGGCTGTTAGAAAATTTGGCTATATGCGTTGGAAATGCATTCACAGACTAGCTTATTTAGCGGCATTATTTATATTCTATCATCAAGCGGTACAGGAAAAAACAGGAGCAGTTCAGACGGTCTATTTTTTTGCTCCATTGGCCATATTGGAGCTCGCGCGTGTAAGCAATTATATCTTAAAAAAAGTTAGCATTAAAACGCACGCTTCAGCTGATCGTAGATAGTATAATACTAGGATATGATGAATTTACAGCATCAACTCTTGATCTAAAATGCGATGTTAACACCTGACAGAAAACGAAAGTTGGGTTCACTTTGTATACCATTCAGGTTTTTGACGATCGGAATACCGAATGATAAATTAGCTGACCAACTTTGTCCCAAGCCAAAACGGAAACCAGGATTTAGGTAGACAATGTCGCCACCTGTGTGATTCTCGATTTGATCGTCGACTGTTACCTTGTCTCGCCAATCGCCATTAAGTTCTAAAATAATATCCCAGTATTTACTGGGAATAGACTTGATCTTATCGTGATGAAGATGATCTGATGTTTCCTTATCATGTTGGTGATGAGAGGTGGAAGTTTTACTCGCAAACCTATAGGTTAGTGCCAGATTGTAATTAAAGTAATCGCCAATGTTTGTATCCTGTGATCCGTCAGTGGATATGCTGTACAACATGTTGGTATGCATTGCCAACTGCCCCCAGCTTTTAGAGTAAGCTAAACCAAAAAGGGGATCCCATGAACCTGTGCCCGGTTGGTGTTCGGCTTCAAATAGTTCATTTTCATTACTTCGCTGGTTGGTTTTACCTGTCGGTGTTTTTATACCAAAAATAAATGCGGCATGCATACTTGCTTCAGTATTGCTGAGGAAACGATATTGAGCAAAAAAAGACGCATCACCAATGCCACTGATGTCACCTTGTGAGACCACTAATTCCTCTTCGGTCTCATCTCCATGATGATCTTCCTCTTCCCCATCGCTATCTTCCTCATGTTGATCTTTTGCCTCGTCGTGGTGTGCAGTTTCGATTAAATTTCCCCGTTCAATGTAGGGAAGTGAAAATCCGATTAATAGCTTATCATTGATGGCGTAGGCGCCATTGAATGAGATACTCTGCAGATGTGCAGTGCTGTGAACATCTTGATCTTCAGTGGCATAGCGTTCAAGATCACTTATAGATATTTCAATGTTTGAAATAAACTGTGAGAAGACAGAAAGAGTGCTCCCGCCTTTCGGAGATATAGCCGCAGACATTGTATTAATTGGTCCTGGCGCACCGTTATCTAAGCTAAACGCAGCGTGGTCAGCACAGGTTTTGCTGCTTATAAAAGCGACTATTGATATTAATAATAGAGGGTAAAATTTCATGTAAGGGTATTCAAATTTTAAATTATGACTATTGCAGTTACTATGATCGTAATGACGAGTCATTAGTGATAATCAATACAGCTCCGTTTTATTTATGAATAGCGAACAGACAAGGAATGTTGTCATCAATTGATAAGGCCGACATTTATAGAGAAGCACGATCGAGGGATAGGAACCTTGGTCGTAGCCGACAGACTCTTTACGTCAGATAAAAACGGAGCTCCAACGCTTAAAATACTCTAGGTGGCGGGATAGAGGGTAACTCAACTCGCTTAGCTATAGAAGGATTTGGGAATTTAATAAAGCTGCGAAAAATTCTTTGGAATATAAAGTTAAACCTGGCGGCTAAACCCAGAATCACAGGTTTAAATTCAAGGACCATGTAGCCATCCGCTTTACTTTCATCTCTTTGATTTAGAGCACCGCTCACGTCTTCACAAATATCGCAGGTGTTGTCACCTCCGAAGGTCATGTCAACGGCCATCTCAATTGATTTTGTGGATGAGTAATGATTGTTGAACATTAAACCCCACCCGTAAATTTGCAGCATTAATAGATGACCATTATAAAAGGCCCCTATTGCGACTATTAAAAGGATACTGGTTAACTTTAACTTCAAAGTGAGGATCTTAAGGTTGAAAAATTAATATTAACTTAAAGGGTTTTAAATTTATCTGCAAAAAATTTCTTGTCGTCCGCATTGAAAAATGCGGAACCGGCGACAAAAGTGTCACAACCTTTCTGACGGCATTTCAGCCCAGTATCCAGGTTAATCCCACCATCTACTTCGAGGCGAAAATCAAGATGCCTTTCATGGCGCCAGGAATCAATAATCCCTAATTTATCCAGCATATTTTCACGAAAAGTTTGACCTCCAAACCCGGGTTGAACGGTCATCACCAACACAAGATCTACGTCTTCAATATAAGGGATAAGGGATTCGACTCTAGTATCAGGATTTATAACGAGACCATTTTTGCATCCTAAATCACGAATGTGTTTAAGTGTTTCTTTTACCGGGTAGTCGGGTTCGACATGGATACTGATAAGATCGGATCCAGCTTGAGCGAAGGATTCTACATAGTCCTGTGGTTGAGAAAGCATAAGGTGAGTGTCGAAAAACAATTGGCTATTTTTTCGCAGATCAATGATAGTCTGGGGGCCGAAAGTCAGATTTGGAACAAAATTACCATCCATGATATCGAGATGGACCCAGCGCAGCCCGGTTTCGGCTATGATACGGATGCTTTTCTCGAGATTTGCATGGTCACCGGCTAGTATAGAGGGTGAGAGAATAATTTCCTTCTCGCTCATTTCAAATTGATCATTATTTCAATTCAATCTATTATCATCTAGATGATGTGAAGGGCCTAACTAGTTTCAAGTCAACAGACGATAAAAAAGTGTACTTACCAAACACTGACTACGGTATTTTTTATTTTCTGGGCAAGACTGCGAGTAAGCACGGGTATTGTCTGGTACTCCGATTGAGGTAACCCATCGTCGATTAAAATATTGTCGTTGGCAGAGAGTGTTCTCCCAGCGAAATATAAGTTACCCGTAAGATTATCGAGAAGTGAAACTTGTGCTTCCAGCATAACACCGAATGTCCGACCAAGAAAAGTATCGTCTTCTTGCCTGGCAGCAATCTTACGTGCGTATCTTGTAATTACCACACGCAGGGTGGCTTCTGCCTGGGTTTCATTAACAATACGCACATGTCCATCGCGTAAAAAGGCTTCAATAAGATTTTCGTTGAGCAAGGCTTGTGCCTGAGGTGTGAATGATCGGTTACTAACCGGTTCAATGTAGAGCGTTTTAAAAGGCGTATCAGCTGCTTGACCTAAATGATAGCTTGTACAACCGCTATTTATCCCAAGAATAAAAACGAATGCTAGAAATATATAAGCAGAGATTAGCTTCTTTTCTACATTAATGAGCGGTACTACTTTCATAGGGGATTGAGAGGAACATTATCATTAATTATTTTCTTCTTTATTGTGGGGGCCGAGATGAATTTCGTTATTGGGTGAAACTAAATTATCCTCCAGTTCCTGTGTCCTGTTAAACAGCTTAAAACGTGATCGTTCCCTCCCCTCTTTCGAAGCTAATTTTTCCTCTGTGTCTTCTGTTTTATCATTGTTATTGAACAACCGAAAAAATGTAGGTTTTTCCTCTTCATTCGTCGCAAAATCCTCTACCGGGTCTTCAATATCTTGTGGTAACTTAGCGCTATCCATATTTTTCTCTGCGATGGTTATAGGATTCTCCTTTTTAAAGACAGCTGGTTTGCCTTCACTATTCTCGGATTTGTTAAATATACCTAAACGAAGTAGTTTTTTATTTTCATTCTCGAGCGAGGTCTTTTCCTGATTATTATCTGAAATTAATAACTTCAGGCGGGCGGACTCTCCGTCCTCTTGAGCTACTATAATGTCGTCTTCTATATCGATCTCCGGCTTTAGAGTATCTATTTTATTAAGGTAATTTCGCGCTTGCAGCGCAGTTGGTGAATTGGGTGAAACCGTTATAGCGTCATTAAAGAAAACTTCTGCAGCCCGGTAATTTGAACGGCGTTTAAAATAATATTCTCCTATAATGAATTTGCTTTGCGCATGAACATCCTGGATGTCAGCCAATTTTTCTTCACCTTCGGTTACTAAATCGCTGCTGGGAAATAAAATTAAAAAGTCACGGTAGTAGCTGATAGCTTCACGTGTGGCCCCTTGATCGTAATCGGGGCCAGCGACCATTGAACTGAAAGTGTCAGCCAACGCAAGATAGGCGTCAGGGGCTACTTCACTGTTAGAATAAAAATTTATCAGTCGATCGAGTGCGTCAATGGCTTCAGGTTGATCTCCTTGAGTTCGGTGCATGAAAGCTATTCGCATCAGTGATTTTGGAGCGTAATCACTATACGGTGCGTTTCCGACAATAGTTTCAAAGTACTGAATGGCTAAGTCATAATTATAAAACTTAAAGAGGAAAAAATATTGTCCACTTTTCGAATTCATTGTTCGTTCGGCGATGATAAACAGCTTATCGAGAACTTCATTAAATTTCGAGAAATCTGGATGGCGGATTACGGCAAAGTTATACGATTCAAATGCCTTTTTATAATCTTTTCGTAACATATGAATGTCACCTATTTGATAGTAAGCTTCCGGTGCGAATGAACAAACTGGATACTTCTTATAGATTTGCTTATAGGTTTCTATCGCATTTCCGTATTTCTTTTTCTCCCGTAATTCATTTGCCTTTTCAATTAATTCCAGTGCGCGCTCATCTTGGATTTCTAAAGGTAAGTCACTGGATTTCACTCTATCTTTGCCAGATAAAAAGCCATGGGTCTCCTGGAAAGAAAGTCCAAAGACCAGAATGATGAGGGTAGGTGAGGATATTAAAAGTCGTATCGTTCTCATTGCCATTTAATCAGTGATGTTGCCCAGGTCAATCCTGCGCCGAATGCCATGAGTAACACATAGTCACCACTTTTAATTCGACCACTTCTAAACGCTTCATCCAAGGCAAGAGGTACGGAAGCAGCTGAAGTGTTTCCATAACGATCGAGATTTACAAAAAATCTATCCTTATTTATACCGAGACGGGTTGATAGAAGATCGATGATGCGTAAGTTTGCTTGGTGAGGAATAACACAGGCTATATCGTCTGCTGAGAGATCAAATTTTTCAAGAATTTTACGAGCGCTTTTATCCATTACACTGACTGCTGCTTTAAACACTTCGCGTCCTGCCATTTTTAAATAATGCATGCGATCATTCACGGAATCTATCGTTGCAGGGCAATTACTGCCACCGCCTGGCATGTTCAAAATCGCGGCGTCCGAACCATCGGCTTCCATGTATGTTCCCAGGATACCTCTTCCCGGGGTGTCATCTGAACGGCTGAGTACTGCAGCTCCGGCACCATCTCCAAAGAGAACGCAGGTTGAGCGATCTTGCCAGTCCAGGATACTAGATAATTTTTCTGCTCCAATAAGCAGTGCGTTACGATAAGAGTTTGCCTGGAGCATATCGCCTCCAATGCCAAGAATATAAATAAATCCAGTGCATGCAGCGCCAACATCGAAGCTTGGGATCTGCCGAAGTCCCAGTTTGTTTTGAACGAGACAAGCCGTGGAGGGAGTTATTGTATCAGGCGTCATCGTTGCGACAATTAGAAAATCAATATCTTCCGGTGAAAGATTGGCCATCTTTATGGCTTCCTGTGCGGCTTTTACGGCCATATCCGAACACGATTCATCTTCAGCTGCTATGCGTCTTTCGCTGATTCCAGAGCGCGAGCGAATCCATTCATCTGAGGTATCAACAAACTGAGAAATTTCATCATTTGTGAGAACCCTAGAGGGTATATAAGAGCCTATTCCCCGGATGATTAATGATGTATTCGGCGTATTCATGGAAGATAAAGTTACAAAAAAATAAAATTTCAGAAAGGCTTTAATGCGCGCTTATGTCAAGGTGCTTTACTAGTATGGCAAGTATACTATTCCAGGTGTTCCTCAACTCGTAACGAGGGCCTTGGCTTCATTCGGATGTATGATCTGATTTGCCCATTCGATGTCGGCAAGGGCATGAGAAATTAAGTCGTGATGAACTATTTGCGAAGCGATACGAATTGCGCTCATTATATATCTGTTGTTGCTTGCTCCGTGAGCTTTGAGGACATGACCGCGAAGACCTAGTAAAGGCGCACCCGCGTATCTTTCGGGATCTAAACATTTTTTTACTTTTTTGAAAGCCCCCTGGGCTAGAAGAGCTCCGGCTAATCGAATAGGATCTTTACTGATCTCTTCTTTAAGAAAATTTTGAATCATATCAAAAAGCCCTTCGCATGTTTTCAGGAGTATGTTGCCAGTAAACCCATCACATACAATAACATCAACACTGTTTTCAAATACTTGTAACCCTTCGATCATGCCGCAGTAATTTAAATTGGGTCCATCTAGTTTTCTAAGAAGCTGATTTGTTTCGTAAGTAAGTTCATTCCCCTTGCTTTCTTCTGTTCCAATACTGAGCAATCCAATACGCGGTCTTTGCAGATCAAGGACAACTTTACTGTAGTGATTTCCCAGTATGGCGTTGTGGACAAGGTGATCTGCTTTAGCTGTTGGGTTAGCTCCAGCATCGATCAAAATGAAGCTATGATCTTTACTTGGAATAACCGTAGCGAGGGCCGGACGTTCTACCCCTGTCATGAGTCGCAATTTTAGTATTCCGCATGCTGTCAAACTTCCTGTATTACCACAACTTACCACCGCTTGGCATTTTCCCTTTTTGACTAGTTCGACTGAGCGGACGAGGGAGGCATCTTTTTTCTGCTTCAGGCTCTGAATAGGTTTTTCATCCATACCTATAATTTCAGATGCCGGATAAATACTTATACGCGGATCATTATTTATACCCCCGACTTTAATTAGACGCTCTAAACGTCTTTCATTCCCAACGAGAACAATACCCTCTATATCCTGAAGTTTCTCCAAGGACAATCGCACTGCGCGTACTACCTCTGCGGGGCCAAGATCTCCACCCATGGCGTCGACTGCGATAGTGCCAAAGGCTTTTTCGGTTCCCATTTTCATGAAGGCTACAGGCAGCCTTAAGTTTAATTATTCCAATTTGTAAGCAAAATCAGACCGTTACATCGAGTACTTGACGGCCACGATACATGCCGTTGGCGGGATTCACACGATGCGATCTGTAAACGGTACCATCAGCCGAATCTTTTGCTAGTATTGGCGATTTAAATCGGTTCGCGCCGCGTCGCTTGCGGCTTCTTTGTCTAGAATGTTGACGCTTGGGTGCACCCATAAAAGTCTCTTTCTTTCAATACGCTTAGAAAATCCGATTAGATATAATATTTTTATGCAATAAATACCCTATTTATTACGACAATTTAAATAATAAATGACACTATTCTTTACGCGTCAAGTAATCAATTTCATGCACTTTTTACAAATCATAAATCAATGGAGCCAAATAATTTAATACAGACTCTTACTTTTCTTCCTTTTTGAAGCGGGTTATATAAATACCGGTTGATAATAGGTTGGTTTATTCGTGCTCTCTCGCTAATATTTGAGCAATTCAATCATTCTGTGAAAGATTGTTATCTTATTACGACTTTTGATAAAAATTCCTTGCACCAATTGATACCTATTAATCGAATGTTTTTATTGTGTCAGATTGCCAACATCTTATCATTGACGGCTATAATATTCTGCATACATGGCCTACACTAAAGGATTTTTTGCCTGGCAATATCGATATTGCAAGAGATCGGTTAGGTGACGCGGTTCGCATTATTCATGATTATGACGGAATCCGAACAACCCTTATCTTTGATGGGCGTGGTCGAGAAATTGAGGTGGTCCGCCCTTCGAATGAAATTACCTTTTCTTTTATTTATACACCCAGCGGCGAAACTGCCGATAAAATTATTGAGCAGCTGGTAGCCAAAGCAAGTAAACCTCAAGGCATATTTGTTGCGACCAGGGATAATATGATCTGTGAAACAGTCCACGCTCTGGGGGCTCAAACCCTGAGTCCAGACGCTTTAGTGGATTGGGTGAATGCCTGTGAGCGCGGGCAGACAGAGAAACTAAAAAGAATGAATAAAAGTTCAGATAGTCTTTGGAGAAATCGGCAAGTTCAGTAAATGATTTATAATCATATAGCCGAGATACAGGGACTTTATGGCCTTGGGTCTATATCTGAGGAGCTTTTACAGAAAATACGGGTACATGGAGACTTTTTTCATTATCATCTCAACACAGTAGAGGGGCCTTACTTAATATGGAATAAATAGGAAGACCCTGACTTTAAGGGGGCTGTATTAGAGATCGATGGACAATCAATGCGAGGAGATGTGGAAATACGCTTTTATGCAAGTGATTGGATTGATCATCCTCATGATAAAAACAATAATTATAATAATGTCGTTCTCCATGTAGTGTTATTTGAACCCTCTGATGAAGATCAGCCTCTCCAGAATTTCCACGGTGATATCATTCCGATATTAGTCCTCTTGCCCGTTCTTACCCAGGATATAGAGGAGTATGCTTTAGAGGAAGCATTATTGGCAGATTATGCGACCGTTACTATGATGATATTCTAAACATTTTACGAACTAAACCCGCAAGTGAACAGCGACGCATTCTTTTGGATAACTCGATCGTAAGATGGGGAACAAAAACTGGAATTCATCGAGAAGCGATTACAGAACTCCAGTTGGCAAGAGACATGCCATCAATTGTGTCTGAAAGTGTTGGGCTACTGGTGCAACCGTGCGGCGATATATGATCTTGCGATTCGATTCCTTCTGGTGGAAATGTGTGAGAGTAAAAGACGTACCGAGTTCTATTATAATTTGGATAAACGACGGTGGAAACTCAACGGATTACGGCCATTCAACCATCAACTGGTTCACATCAGGCAGTATCTGAAACTAATTGATAGTAATGCCTCAGTGACCAGATTTATGGGAAAGTAGATTTGACCATTGGGCTCTTCCCATTCGTATTGACGATAATACTTCACGATTTCTAAAAAATGTGACCTGAAATCGTTGAGGCTGAATTTTCAGCAGCAAGTTCTAGCTGATTGCCCATCCTTAACTCGATTGGGTACATTTATTTATGATGCAATTTTACCCATGCTCGCCGTTCACAATATTTAGCCCTTATTTTACTACTGGTTTCATTGGTGTAGTGGGAACCTGCCTTATAACTCAAGTAGTTTTTGAAAAGAAATGAAATTAGAGATGGAAAGAAACGGCACACTTGTAATGGATACAATCAGGGTATCCTACAGTTATACATAGAAAATGGCTTATTAAAATCTGCTGCGTAGATTACAAAAAAGCCGGAGCAGAGATTTATACTCCACTCCGACTTTCGTTAATTGTTCTAATCCTCGCTGCCTTATAAATCGTAGTACATATAAAACTCGTAAGGGTGAGGTCTTAAATTTAACTCGGCCACCTCCCGCTCGCGTTTATAATTGATCCAGGTATCAACAACATCAGGAGTGAAAACGTCACCCCTAAGCAGCCAATCATGATCAGCTTCCAGGTTATCGAGGACATCTCCAAGAGAACCAGGCGTACTATTAATTTTTTCAGCTTCCTCCGGTTCCAAATCATATAAATTCCTGTCGTGAGGATCACCGGGATCGATTTTATTCTGAATCCCATCCAAACCAGCCATAAGCATTGCAGATAAACAGAGATAGATGTTGCAGGATGGATCTGGACATCTGAATTCTATTCGTTTCGCTGCCACACTTTTAGAATAAAGCGGTATGCGAACAGCAGCGGAACGGTTGCGCTGGGAGTAAACGAGGTTTACCGGCGCTTCGTATCCCGGAACCAGTCGCTTGTAGCTATTTGTAGTTGGATTGGTGAAAGCGAGAAGGGCAGGGGCGTGTTTTAAAAGACCGCCGATATAATATTTCGCCATGTCGCTAAGCTGTGCGTAACCTTTTTCATCATAGAATAGATTGGTGTCTCCTTTCCACAAACTTTGATGCACATGCATGCCGGAGCCGTTATCTTGAAAAATCGGCTTGGGCATAAAGGTGGCTGATTTATCATATTTTTTGCAAACATTGCGTACAATGTATTTATATTGCATGACTTTATCAGCCATCGTAGTTAAGGGACCGTAGCGCATATCAATCTCAGCTTGCCCCGCGGTACCCACTTCGTGATGGTGTACTTCCGCCTCAACACCTACATCCTTCAACCTCAGAATGATTTCGGAACGGAGGTCTTGTAGCGAATCCGTAGGTGGAACAGGAAAATAGCCTTCTTTGTGGCGAGGTTTATAGCCAAGATTGGGATATTCCTCACGGCCTGAGTTCCAAATGCCCTCTTTTGAGTCGACAAAGTAGTAAGCGGAATGGGCATTTTGATCGAATCGGACATCGTCAAATATGTAAAATTCAAGCTCAGGGCCCCAGTAGCTGACATCAGCGATACCCTCGCTTTGGAGGAAATTTTCCGCTTTCTGTGCGATATAACGAGGGTCACGAGTATAAGGTTGTCTCGTGACAGGATCGAAAATATTGCAAGTTAAACTCATGGTTGGTATCTGCAAGATAGGATCGACGGTAGCCGAATCGGGATCAGCAACCAATATCATGTCGCTTTCTTGAATCTCCTGAAAACCACGGATACTGGAGCCGTCAAACCCCATTCCTTCACCAAATAGATCTTCCGTGAGATCTTCTACAGGGAGAGAAAAGTGCTGCCACACACCTGGCAGATCGCAGAATCTCATATCCACGATTTTTACCCCCCCCTCTTTCGCTAGTTTCTCTACATCATTTAAAGTTTTAGGCATTTATATTCTCCTCTTAGATTTTGTTCTCTGGTTATTATTGAAGAGTTGATTGTTGGAATTATCGTAAAAAAATGAATTTTAGTTATCCACCCTTTCTTCTGGAAAGGGTTTTGATACTTGCAAGATATTTGTGAAATCAGTCAAACATAAATAGGGATAATTTTACGTAAACCCCTAGTAGCACTTAAAATGCCAAGAAATCCTGGAAGCTCTCATTTGTATAAAATCGAACATTTTGGCTTTTACCAAACTAGTGGTATTCTGGATTGGTTGATAACAATCTTCGCTGCTTTCATCCTGGGCTACAATATCTGGAATTTCGGAGGATATCATCTCTATGATAAAATTATAAGTTATTGGATTTCAGTGGGTTGATTGTCCTACATAGCTCTTGAAGGTTATCGAGATAAAATGACAATATAAGGATCAACTCCTTGGGCCTGGTTTTTATGCCTTTCCTCCTTAATATCTATGTCAGTTATCTCTTTCTTACCCCTGTTCCATGGCTAGCCAAGCGAGAGTTACTTATGGGGTGCCAGGGTATGGTCGTTTTCTGGGTTATCCTGCATAATTTAAGGCGAAAATAATGTTTATGGTTTTTTCTAGTATCTCTGGTGGTGCTAGTTTTTATCTGTGTTTTAGTTACTTACTATTAGTATTTCACCGAATCAGACTGGTTGCCGATGGGTCGCCAGCAAGTGGACACTTATGACGGGCGTGCACCAGGGACGTTTGGTATTCCTAATAGTTTGGCTGCTTTGCTAATTTTAATTATTCCCCCTTGATCGTTATTGGATATGTGCCAAAAAATCCATCAACTTACGCATTGTATGCTTTTATTTACTCCTGATTTTTTTCGGGCGGGATTATCATAACTAGCAGTCGGGGAAGATCCATTGGGTTTATCTTTGCTCTCTTAATATTGCCGTATTGCGTCATGAGAAGAGTCATTGATCGATTGAAGTTTTTCTTTGCTATTATCATCACCGGGATTGTGGTCTTTCTCGTTATTTATATCTTCGTCGATACTTATTGGTAGCGTGTGGATTACCTCGTTGACCAACGGGGGGCATTCTCACGAAAGTTCTTTTGGAACGGATCATGGAAGATACTTGAAAAAGACCGCTCACTGGTAGCGGTGCTGTCAGCTTTGATCATCATTTCGAATTTTACCGTCCTGAGTTGCTCCCTTTTCAGTACGTAATTCATTACCTGTCACCCTATGGTATAAAATCAATAGAAATATGGCACCCGGTTTTAACCTCTCATTAACTCTAAAGCGCAATCACCGGTACCTAATTTTTTCTTTCTCCCGGCTATTGAGGGGCAATTGAGTTACAATACCGGATTTTAGATGAGGAAGTTAAAGTCCTTCGTGAATTATTATTTCAAGAATATGAGGGTTATTGCAATATGTCGGTTAGGAGTAGGGAGCGCTCCCCACACTATCATGAATCTAGAATTGATAGCCGAGATAGTTCCAGTGATTAAGCCCCCAGAGAAAAATTAAAATTCCAGTTAATAAAACAAAAACAAAGAATTTTTCATGTTTTTTAAAACAAGAACTCCTCCAGGTGATAGAAGTGTGATATATCAGTCCAACACAAGCGGCGATTGCAAAGAATGGAATGCTAAGCAGACCATAAAGTGCTATTGGTATTTCCTCGATCATCTTATATGAGCCGAGAGAAGTTAGAATAAAAATACCGATAAAAAAAACTAAGGGTGCGATAGCAACGAGAAATGCATATTTCCTTATGCTTCTTAGTGTAAGTAGTGATTCATCTCCATTATTATTATTTCGCGTTTTTATAAATATTATTATACAAATCAGCGTTGAAAGCGTAAATGTGACGACTATGCCAGCGATTAATCCGCGGTGAAACCAAGCTGTTTTAAACCACTTGATTTTATTATATACCTCTACACCTCCAAGATAGAGATGTGCGAATGCATTTTTATCATTACGTACAAACGCAACGATTTTATTATCAGTTGTCCGTGCAAAGAGATCCACACCCATTGGGTGATTGAGAACACCATCGATTAATAACGCTTTGTTGTCGGTCGCTGTTACTCGAATCTCTTTACCTTGTATCCCTACTAAAGCACAGGCTTTCCCGGGAGAGGTTCGCGGATACCAATTATGACGGTAAGTTCCCGTGTAGGATAAAGCATTGAATGCGGAGCGTGTTTCATTTGTGGTATCAGCAACTGCTGTCTCCGTAGGAAAAAAACGTTGAAGAAAAGCACTTAGAAATGCGTTTAAAAATTTAGGGTCCGAATTGTAATTGAGAAAAACACCTAAACGGTGCTTAGGCATAATAATTAAAGCGCTTCTATGTCCCGGCATATGGCCCGTATGCCAGAGTAGATGTTGATCGTTATCTTCATAAGCCCAGAAACCATAGGCGATACCGGGAAGATGTGAGTTGAGTGTGTGGTGTTCTTCATGAACCAACTTTAATGACTCTGCATGCTGATATAATTTTGGCTCACTACCGTTTGTCTCATAATTCAAATGAGCATTCATAAAAAGGGCCATGTTCTGTGCTGTCGTAATGAGTGAGGAAGCGGGATAGGGTTTCCAATGGCCGCGCGGTAATTCGCGGTATTTCCGCATAAAATAGTTATAACCCAATGCGACTTCTGCATCCCAATCTTCAGGAGGGATGAAGCTCGTCTGTGACATGCCTAAAGGGCTGAATATATTATTGTGAGCATATTCAGCAAAGGGTTGACCGCTGATTTTTTCGACAACATAAGCTGCCAGGGAGATTCCGTAATTAGAATAATTGATTACTTCTCCCGGATTAGCAAGCGGCGGTGGCATCTCTTCACGAAGAAATTGGCCGAGTGGAAGTAAATTTTTCGAATCTTTTACCGTCTGCCCAAAAAATTTTTCACCTACTCCACCCGTATGGGTAAGTAATTGATGGAGATTTATGGGGGCATTGTATTTTTCGAGTATATCAGGTTCGATATACTCGGTAATATCAGTTTCCATATCCAGTTGATTGCGGTCATAGAGTTGAATCACCGCGGTTGCGGTTATCAGTTTGGAAATTGATCCCACTCGAATGCGTGTCTTTACTGGATCCATCGGACGTTTCTTATTTAAGTCGGCGTAACCATAACCCTTTAAGATATGAATTGAACCATCCTTCACCATTGCAACAACAGCGCCCGGGACGTGTTCTTTTTCCATCATCTCAACTAGCCACTCATCAAAAAAAGCTTCAACCTTGCTTTTGTCATCAACGTCACCTGCAATCAAATTGAGGGTAGCTATAAGCAGTTGAAGTATTAGAAGTGTATTTAAATAAATCAGTTTCATATTGATGATATGCCTAGATTTATTGAAAACTGAAAATACAAACAAATAAATTGGATTTTACTTATATAATTACAGTCTCTACGCCTAAAATATATCTTCAATTGGAACCTTAATTTTTCCACAAAAAAACCTCCGATAATACGGAGGCTTTTTAAAAATGAAACTATTGGATCAATCTGGATTAAGAAGAATCTCTTTAGCTGATTTCCCCTGTTGAATCATCGGAAGTACATGTTCCGTGTAAGGCACGACAACATCAAGGAGATATGGACCCTTATATTTGAGCATTTCTTTTATTGCATCACGAAGCTCTTCTTTTTTGATGACGAGGCGTGCTTTAACTCCAAATCCTTCTGCTATTTTAACAAAATCAGGATAGAGGCCGCTTATATTTTCAGGGCTTCCGATATTAGTTGGATCACCGAGTATAGTTTGTGCACGAACACTCTCATAAAGCAAATCTTCCCATTGGACAACCATGCCAAGGTGCTGATTATTTAAAAGTAAAACTTTCATTGGGATTTTCTCTACTACCGCGGTGGCGAGTTCCTGCACATTCATTAAAAAAGATCCATCCCCATCAATATCGATAACCTCCCGATCAGGACATGCGACCTTGGCCCCGATTGCTGCGGGCAAACCGAAGCCCATTGTTCCGAGCCCAAGTGAACTGAGAAAACTTCGCGATTGATGGAATTGATAAAATTGGGCAGCCCACATCTGATGTTGGCCTACTCCTGTCGTTAAAATAGCTTCGCCCTTTGTCTCTTCATAGAGCACTTTAATCGCTTCCTGCGCTAGGATATATTTGCTCTTCTCATATTTAAATGGGTGTTTCTTTTGCCACTTTGTGAGAGTCGAGTACCATTTACTCAGGATCGGTTTTTTAAAGTTATTTTCGTTGGCAATTTCCGTCAGTCGCTTGAAAGCATATTTGATATCTGAATAGATAGGATATTTCACCCGTTTATTTTTATTGTGCTCACTGCGATCGACATCGATATGTACGATTATGGAATCCGGTGCAAATTTGCTGACCGGAGCGCCTGTTATGCGGTCATCAAACCGTGCGCCAGCCACAATGAGCAAGTCGCTTTCGCAGACTGCCCAGTTTCCTGCCACCGTACCGTGCATCCCAAACCAGCGTAATGACTGTGGGTGTGATTCAGGAAAACTACCCAATCCCATTAAGGTCGTAGCTACGGGTATGCCGGTAAGTTCTGCAAAGGCCAATAACTCTTTATCCGCATTTCCGGAAATAATGCCACCACCAGTGTATAAAACAGGTTGTTTTGCATTTTCAAGAAGCGGTATGAGTTCCATTAATTCTTTGTCACTCGCTTGAGGTAATATATCATATCCGGGTAGATTTATTTCCGCTGGAAAGATCGGGTTTATCTTTTTTTGCTGAACGTCCTTCGGAATATCAATTATCACAGGTCCAGGGCGGCCAGAAGTTGCAATATGGAACGCCTCTTTGACAACCCGAGGAATGTCCTCAGCTTTGAGCACAAGATAACTGTGCTTCACAATAGGTAATGTCATCCCAAAAAAATCTGTTTCTTGAAATGCTGATTTTCCAATATTCCACTGGTGGACCTGCCCGGTGATTGCGATAAGAGGAATACTGTCAACATAGGCATCAGTAATGCAGGTAACTAAGTTAGTGGCACCCGGGCCGCTTGTGGCCATACAAATACCGGGTTTACCAGTTGCCCGTGCATATCCGTGTGCCATAAATCCACCTCCTTGCTCGAATCGCGGGAGAATAGTGCGAATCTTTTTAGATTTATTCAATGACTGATGCAATTCCATTGAAGCGCCACCTGGGTACGCAAATATTACTTCCGTACCCTCGCGTTCCAACGCGACGATGAGAGAGTCAGCACCAACCATTTCTGGACCAACTTCATCCTGTTTTGGAAATGAAACGATAGGTTTTGGCTTTATGTTCTTTGCCATTTTAACTTAATCCACTTAATCAGTTATGGAGAGCCTAGGGTAAAACTAGAAAAAGGAGAAAATTAAGTCAATAGATTGCTTGAAATGCAAGCATCTTTCACTACTAAGTGCATCTCCTCTTCACTAGAATTAATAAACTTTTAGTTTGTTCTTAGAAAATGGAAATGCAAACTGTGGTATGTAAATTTATCTATGCCAAAATTATTATTTATTGGAGACATCGTAGGTCGACCAGGTCGTAATATTATAAAAAATCGTCTGCCACACTTGCGAAATAAATTGGCGCTCGATTTTATTATCGCGAATGGAGAAAATTCAGCGGGTGGAGCAGGTATAACTGCTTCAATAACAAAGGAATTATTGGATACAGGAATTGATGCTATTACTTTAGGTGATCATGTGTGGGATCAACGTGGATTTGATGATGATATTGATGATCTAAAACAAGTTTGCCGTCCAGCTAATCTACCGGATGTTTGCCCGGGAAGTAAATTTCTTATCATCGAGCGCAATAAATTTCGCTTGGGAATTTTTACTGTGCTCGGACAACATTTTATGACACCCAAACCGGGTAGTCCTTTTCGTGTCGCTGATAAAATTTTAGAGGAATTAAAAGATAAGACCGATGCAATACTAGTCGAGATTCATGCCGAAGCAACCTCTGAGAAAATTGCCATGGGCTGGTATCTTGACGGGCGAGCTTCAGCGGTCATGGGAACGCATACTCATATCCCAACTGCAGATGCTACCGTGCTCACAAGAGGTACTGCTTATATTACGGATGTCGGTATGACCGGGCCCTACCAGTCTGTCCTCGGCCGTGAAATACAACCGATTGTCGCACGTTTTTTAGATGGTATGCCACGGAAATGTCCTGTCGCAGAAAATGATGCTAGGCTCTGTGGATGTATCGTAAATTTAAATGCAGATACAGGTATGGCTGATAGCATCGAGCGTGTGTCAATACCCAGCTGAGCTTTTGCACGAGAGATAATATCTGGGATGAAAATTCTTTTTGTCGCGCCTGAGGTCACACCGATAGTGAAAGTTGGTGGTCTCGCTGATGTCATCGGGGCCCTTCCCAAAGAACTGGAAAAATTGGGTCATGATGTTCGCGTGGTTTGCCCACTTTACGGAATAATTACTAAGGATGAATCGTGGGTCTTACATGATCAAACACTCAATGTGGTTCTCGATCATCAGAAATTGGAAACCCGTGTATGGGAGACCGTCTTACCAGATTCAACGGTCCGGGCTTATTTCCTGGAATATGGACCCTATTTTGATCGCAATTATGTTTACGATGATCCTTCAGGTTTCTATCAGGATAATGATCACCGTATTACTTTTTTTAATCGGGCAAGTTTGGATTTATGTCACTTCCTCGACTGGGTACCAGATATTATTCACTGTCACGACTGGACGACAGGATTGATCCCTGTCTATTTGAATACAACTGATGTGAAGTCACCTCTCAGCCGCGCGGCCACAGTTTTTACCATACATAATTTGCAACATCAGGGTTGCTTCTCCTCGAATCTGATAGAATTCGCTGGCCTACCAGCGAGTGTTTTCCGTGCTGATGGATTGGAATCTAACCGGTCCGTTAATTTACTGAAAGGTGGCATTTATCACGCTACTAAAATTACAACAGTCAGTCCCAACTATGCTCGCGAAATTCAAATTCACGAACATGGATGTGGACTTAGTGAAGTAATTAAATTCAGGGCAGGCGATCTCATTGGTGTTCTTAATGGGATCGATACCTCAATATGGAATCCACGCACAGATCAGTTTCTACCTGTTGGATATTGGACACGTAATCTTAAGAAAAAGTTATTATCCAAAACTGCCCTGCAAAAAAAACTGGGGCTTGAGGAAAATACCAATGCTATGATTTTGGGTGTTGTCTCTCGTTTGTATGAACAAAAAGGTTTAGATATTCTTTCTGCCATTGTCCCCCAGTTGATGACTAATATGAATCTGCAAATTGCGCTCATTGGTACGGGTGATGCATCTTTACAGGACAGTTTTCGTGATCACACCCAAAACTATCCGCAAAGAGTTTACGCTTTCATCGGGTACAGCGATGAGTTGGCTCATCTCCTTACGGCGGGAGCAGATTGCTTGATTGTCCCCAGTCGCTTTGAGCCATGTGGTCTTACGCAAATGTATGCCATGAATTACGGCACACCACCTATCGTTCGCAGAACGGGGGGGCTAGTTGATACGGTTGATTCCTATCTTGAAAGAGGCGTCAAGGGGACCGGTTTTCTTTTTGATGATCCAAGTCCCGATGCGCTCTATGACGCTATTACTCTGGCTTGTTCGACTTATTGCGATCGGCCTAAGGAGTTCCGACGTTTGCAGCTTAATGGTTTAAAGAAAGACTTTTCCTGGGAAAAATCCTCTGCTCTCTATAACGATATTTATCGTTGGGCTGTTGAGACACGTCAAGGGGCTTTCGCCTAGTTGGCCTTCCGACCGGATTTTAGGCGGTAAATTAGCTGTTTATCCCTTTTTCACATATATTTCCATCTCATGGAGCTGAATTAATAGAATGGAAGCTTTATTGGTATTGAATAGACGATGATTCTCATCCTAACGTAGTAGGCAATCATACGATAGCAGATAGTATTTACAATTACCTAATGGATCATCACTTTTATATGATTAAAGATTATAAAACAGTCAGTAGGTGAAAACTCCTCCCAGAGAATTCCATCCTGAACCTTTTGCTTATCATGAAGAAACTATAGTTAAAATTTCTTCACTAACTAATGAGGGAACAGGGGTAGCGCGTATAAATGATTGGGTTGTGATGATACCTTATGCGTTACCTGGTGAAAAAATACGAGCCAGGATATGGCGAAATCACAAAAATTATTCTGAAGCCGATCTTTTAGAAGTATTAGTGTCGTCTTCAGACCGCGTAGAGCCACGCTGTGAACTATTCGGTGAATGCGGTGGCTGCCAATACCAGCATCTGGCTTACGAACAACAACTGATGTGGAAAACACGTCAGATCGAAGAGTTGTTTGAACATCAGATCGGAATCGATGTGCAAGTAAATCCTACACGACCTTCACCACGGGAGTATGGTTATCGCTCAAAAATCACACCACACTTTCAAAAACCTAGGAGTGGAAAATTGACTGCGATCGGTTTTCAGCGACAGGGTTCTCGGCAGATAATAGATATTCAACAATGTCCCATAGCTACCAAATCCATTAATAATAGGCTGCCCCGGGAACGTGAAAAGATAACTTTAGGGGTAGGTCAATACCGTAAAGGTAGTACACTTTTATTAAGGGATTCACTTGATGGAGTAGTGACGGATCATAATGCCGTGGTGTCACAAAAAGTAGGCGACTATCTGTTTCAGTTCCAGGCGGGAGGATTTTTTCAAAACAACCCTTATATTCTTCCATCCATGGTCGAGCATGTCGTCAATGAAGCGCAGAGCGAAGGGGTTCATTTTCTTGTCGATGCTTATTGCGGGGTAGGTGTTTTTTGCATATCAGCGGCCGGGAATTTTGAAAAAGTTACAGGCATCGAAGTCAATGCTAATGCCATTCACTGGGCAAATGCTAATGCAGTAGTCAACCATGTAGAAAATGCAGATTTTTTTGTCGGTCGATCTGAGGCTATTTTTATGAAGATCGATTATGAGCCTGAGGCCACGGCCGTAATTATCGACCCCCCACGCAGAGGTTGTGATCAGAAATTTATAAATCAACTCGTGACTTTTTCACCAGTGAAAGTGATCTATGTTTCCTGCAATCCAGCAACACAGATTCGTGACCTGGAGTTATTTCTCGCCCATGACTATAGGATAAGTTGCGTTCAACCTTTCGATCTCTTTCCTCATACTCGGCATATCGAAAACATTGTGACTCTCATTAAATAAATTTTAAGTACGCTTTTATTATTTGATTCTTGCAAAGCTATGGCCTAGTCCCGCATTCGTGGGACGACGACAGGTGTCTCTTAAAATCGTAATCAAAAACTAACATTCATCTTTTTTTATTCCAGTCATCAGTAGCGAAATAGTTGTGCACTGAATTTCTTAGTTGTTCTGGAAAATGAAACCAAGCTACAGATCTTTGGTTAGCATCCAAGATAGTACATAATCCCTGGATGAAACTTTTCTTTAAAGCATCATAGTCTAGGTTGATATCGATAGCTGAGCGATCAATCGAACCCTGGATTAACATTCCGTATCGGTTTCGTTTTAACGCCGCCCCCGCGATTTTTTTATTCGTTTGCGGATCAATCACATCATCGGGTTCTGCGTTTTGAAAACAGTGTGTGACTGTTTTTATTATTCCATTCCTATGATTATTATTTCTATCCTTCTCCTTTTTGCAGGGTGCGAGTACCGCTGGTTGCCCCTGATTTATTAGTATGTCAGTCAGTGTCTTATGCAGTAGACGATAGGTTGTCAGCGCACGTTTCCGAGTAAGTGGGTGTTGTGGCGGGAGGATCAGGCTATAAGTCCAGTCATTGCGGTGCTCGACAAGCCCCCCTCCCGTGGGGCGACGACAAAGTTGTGCCCTCGATGGCTTAATCTTCGTATTAACCTCGTTATAATTCTGTCCGTAACCAAAGGAACAGGCCGGTAATTTCCAATTATAGTGACGAAATCTTATCGCTTCGTGGTATTCTGAATTTTCGAGTAACAGGAAATCATCTGCCATATTTTGAAATGCATCACCACTACGGTCGGGTAAGATGAGAAAATTAAATTGTCTACTTAACGATGCGTTCTGCATGAATGTCTTTTTATTGCAATTAGTGACTCTTAGGGCAAGCTTCTGCACTTTCTCATGCTTACTTATAATGATATAGTCAAACCCTCTGTATTGAAGCAGCCGATATATCAACCCGGCAGGCCAATCGAACTGGTTGCCCTCGAATTCAGACTCGACCCCAATGAAGTGATTAAACTTGCTTCAAATGAGAATCCGCTCGGGGTCTCTCCCAAAGCCTTAGCGGCAGCACAGGAAGCTTTGGCATCGATCGCCTATTACCCGGAAAATGATTGTTATTTTCTTCGCGAAAAATTGGCGGGTGTGCGAAACCTTGCGCCCGAGCAATTGATTTTTGGGGCGGGATCCAATGAGATAATCCAAATGCTTGGTCACGCCTTTATTGAACCGGGTGTTGATGTTATCATGGGGAAATCAGCGTTTATCAGTTACAAACTTTTTACCCTTCTTTTTGGTGGGAACGCAATTGAGGTTCCGCTCATCGATTTTACCCATGATCTTAAAGGAATGGCAAAAGCTATTACCGCTAAAACAAAGCTCGTCTTTCTTCCCAGTCCTAATAACCCGACCGGAACCTGGAATGAGGAAGAAGATATTTTAGCATTTATTAATGAGATGCCGGACCATCTGATCTTTGTTTATGATGAAGCGTACGCAGAATACATTAATAACCCACCCGATCTACGCCCATTAATCGCGTCCGGTAAAAAAATAATCTGCCTTCGCACCTTTTCTAAAATATATGGCCTTGCGGGATTTCGCATTGGGTACGGTTATGGAAATGTTGAACTTATCGACCTTTTAAATCGTGTACGACCGCCTTTCAATGTATCTAGTATAGGGCAAACTGCGGCCCTCGGTGCTCTCGATGACAATGAGTATGTAGAGAAATGTAAGGTTCTCAATCAGTCGGGGATGAAACAGCTAGAGGAAGGTTTGCAAAGTTTAGGTCACGAAGTTGTTCCCAGTCGCGCAAATTTTCTGCTTGTGCGGTTTGAGAATTCAGATAAAGTGTACCAATATTTACAGGCAAAAGGAGTTATTGTCAGAACATTAAAAGGTTACGCACTAGAAGAGCATCTACGTATTTCGGTGGGAACGAAGCAACAGAACGACCGAGTGTTGTCCGTTCTTGCCCAGTATCAACAAGCATAGGGCAGCAGGGGAGGGTCCTCCATTAAGCGGTGAACCCGATATACTTAGAACTTATACTCCAATTGATTAGCATTCTCGGATTGCTATTGTTCAATTCTTTGCTTGTCACTTTTGAGTTCAGTTTAATTAAGCGGCGCTTTAGCCATTTTACTCAGGATGCGCTCGACCAATTAAAACAGAATAAAAGTCTAGGTGCACTACTTGATCACGCTAATGTAACGGTAAAAATTGTTCGTCTGGGGATAATTTCCTGCACGATAGGTTATGGTATTCTCTTTTTTTCCATAATCGAAAAATTTTTTAGTAAACTGGCGATATTCGGGTTTGAAATAATCGATCCTATTTTCATAGCCATTTCCTTTACCGCGGCAGTTTGCCTCTACTATCTGGTTGGTGAATTGGTGCCACGAGGACTGGCTTTTCGTTATCCCGCGCAAGCACTAAAAAGTTCTGCCTGGGCTGTTAAAATTATAGAAATATTAACCAAACCCCTTATTCGTATATTAACCCGTCTTTCTCGAATTATCTTGCGAATCTTCAAAGTCGAGCCTGGAGCAGAACTGGAAACTTTAGATATCGAGGGGCAACTTCAATCATTAGGCGAAGATATGTCTCCTATTTCTCCCATCACGCAAAGAACGCTTCGAAATACTTTAGAACTGCACAATCGTACTGTTCAGGACATCATTTTACCCCGCAATCAGGTTCAGTTTTTAGATTTAAATGATAGCATTGATCAGAACATCGAACTGGCAAAAAGAAGTGGTCATACCCGGTTCCCTCTTTGTGAGGGCGATCTTGACCAGTGTATTGGCATTGTTCACATCAAAGATATTTTTCGCTCATCCGGTGGTATAAAAAATTTAAACATACGCCAGATCAAACGGAATATCATTCGTGTCATGCCGGGGGAATCCCTGGATGATGTGATGCAAAAGCTTATGCATTCTCGGACTCATATGGCTCTCGTTCTTGATGAGTTTGGTGGGATTACTGGGGTTATTACTCTTGAAGGTATTATTGAGACGATTGTGGGATCTATCCAGGACGAGTTTGATTTTGAAGAAGAACATATTAAACCAGTTAAAGTAGATGAATATCTTGTTTCTGGTTTGACGCCCATTCACGAATTCGAAGAAGCACTTTCAGTCGAGGTTGAAAACAAAGAGGTAGCGACTGTTGGAGGGCTTATTACTTCGGAACTTGGACGTATTCCAGTAATACAGGAAAAGCTTAGATTAAACGGGCTGGACATAGCCATCACCGAAGTGGATGAAAAGCGAGTCATCGCAGTGCGGGTGCGCGTGTTTGAACGGGAAGGTGACGAAAAGAAGACGGCAGATTAGCTTTTATTCTGGATTTTAATCATCCGTAATGTCCATTTGAAGCGCGCCTTAATCGATTATTAATTGCAACACCAATTCCCTCCTCGGGGGCTGCTTCAATATAGATTACGTCATACCCCTTCTGATCTACGACTCGCAGTAAATGAAACAGTTTATGGGCCGCTTCGCTTAAATCACCATCTTCAGTCAGCCAGTAGGCATTCGCTTGCTTTGTCATAGGCGGTATCTCCCTGCGCTTGAAATAAATCACAGCCCTGTAATTTTCATTCGTTGCTTCCAATGGCGATTCAGATTCCAACATCATTAATCGGGTTTTCGGACTGTAATGCTTTTTCATCATTCCGGGCGCACGCATAGCGTCAGTTTTTCCCCTGACTGCTTTTTTATCACCAGGGTCGATTTCTACCAGTAATCCCAACGCCTCACTAAGCATTTCACTGGTGATTGCCCCAGGTCTTAAAAGGACAGGTTTTGTCGGGTCGGTGATGTCAACGATTGTAGACTCCATCCCAATAGTGCATGGACCACCATTGAGGATATAATCTAGATTGTCACCCAAAGAGTCCAGAACATGTTCGACTTTCGTTGGACTAATATAACCAAAAGGATTAGCGCTGGGGGCGGCCAGGCAGAGCTTGGAAATTCCGAGCACTTTGCGTAGGACGGGATGACTGGGAACTCTTACCGCCACTGTATCACGGTCGGCGGTGACTATACCGGGTACTTCAGGTTTTTTCGGTAGGACTAATGTCAACGGTCCGGGCCAAAATTTATCCGCCAATTTATTTCCCGCGTGGTTGAGTGAGGCTAGTCTTTCGACCCCCTCCATGTCAATTGCATGTACGATTAGTGGGTCAATTAGCGGTCTTCCCTTGATGCTAAAAATTTCCCGCGTGGCTTCTTCATTGAATGCATCAACAGCGAGTCCATAAACGGTTTCTGTCGGTATAGCAACTACACTGCCTTCGGACAATAGCTTTATGACCTTAGTAATGTCTTCAGGTCGATCCCGGTAGATCTTCGTCAAAATTTTATCTTATAGACGTTAGTTCAGGGCTGCTAACTTAGTGTTCTCTGCTTTCTTCGGACAGGGGCTACTTCATGAGCAGCATATTACGCGCGCGCTTGATCACTTTAGTGATATGGCGCTGCTGTTTTGCTGAAAGTCCGGTAATACGGCGCGGTAAAATTTTTCCCGTATCTGTAACGTAACGTGAAAGTGCTTCCACATCCATTTCAGTCATATTAGATGGGTTCTTTGACTGGGTGGTCGGTTTAGATTCTTCTATTGCCATAATCGGCTACAAACAACGAATTATATGACTAATATCAAGAAGAAAATGATGAGAAGTGACATATGACCTCATACGGCTTATCTGGTGAGTAATGATTGGTAGCGCTCATCCCTGAATAAAGCTTTGTTGAGCGTTTCATTTTTGCAGGTAACATCTTCCGTTACCCAGTGTGTCGCATAAGCGCGGCGCCAACGATCCGAGCTGTTCCGGTGCGAACTGTGCAATGTTTGGCTGTGATGAAAAACGACATCACCTTTGCGCACCGGGGCGAGTTCCTCATTAGTCATATCGATGCGATCATCGGGAGGGATGAGGTTGTACGGCTCGGCCTCTGATTGCGGATAGTGGGGTATAATACCTTTTTTGTGTGATCCGTTGATATAACGCAGGCAACCATTTTCCTCGTCGACGTCATCGAGAGCAATCCACGCTGTTATAACGTGATCAGCTGGGAAACATTGGAAATAAAAGTCGTCTTGATGATAAGGTTTTGGTCCTCCGTGATGGGGCGGCTTCATGAATACCTGGTCTGTTAAAAGTAGCGGGGTATTACCGATAAACTCTTCGATGACTCTGTTAAATCTTTCATTCATAACAAAATCCTGAAAAGCAGGGTGCTTGAAAAAAGGATCCAAAATTTTACGGGGGATAATTTCTCCGCTTTCGATTCGTTGCCCTGCGATTACGGGCACATGAGTTTGTTTTAAATCTTCTTCGATTACAGCCGTAGCGATCGCGGCTATTTGATCTATTGTATCTGCATTGAATATTTCTTGAACGCTAACCCAACCTTTATCGCGGAATTTTTCCATCTGTTCTGATGTTACCATAATATTATCTTCCTTCCAGATTGACTATCTAAGCTTTTTCTAATCTTCCTTTACCTTTTAGTCAAGTTATTGAGGTCACAATGCGCCGCAGCGCAGTAGTTTGCTGATACGATAGAGGAAGGTAACAGATTCTATTGTCCATCAGTGAGCTATTCACTCAATCTGAATGCCCAATTAATCTCTACTTCTCGATCGCGATTCCCCAGGGCCCTTCTTCTGTGGGGACAGTGGCGACTACCTTTTCCATTACTGTGTCGATGACTGATACATCATTGGATACCCCGTTTGCAGTATAGAGTTTCTTTCCATCTGCCGTCAGAGCTAATCCCCAAACTCTCATCCCCACTGGTATATAGCTTGTCACGGTGTTAGTCGCAGCATCGATCACTGCAACGAGATTTGCCCATCCTGTTGCCACATAAACGCGCTTACCATCAGGACTAACGACTACACCCATGGGTTTAATTTGTTTATTTCCCTGTTCCAACTTTATTGAGTCGATCACTTTATGGTCTTTGGTTTCTATCACTGATACAATGCCACCGATTTCAGACGTGACATAGGCGCGCCTTCCATCTGGTGTAAAAGCTGCCGCTCGTGGTCTGCTTTCTACGAGAATAGTTGAAACAACGTCCAATGCAATCGTGTCGATAACTGAAACGGTATGCGTAGTCTCAGCTGTTACATAAACAGTCTTACCATCTGGGCTCACCGCGACACCTTCTGGCTCTATCCCCACGGGGATGACAGCCAATATCTCATGGGTGTGCGTATCAATTATTGAGGCTGTATTCGCATCTTCATTTGACACATAAAGCCTGCTTCCATCCGGACTTATCGCAAATGCTTCTGGGTCTGATCCCGATGGAATACCGCCAATCTGTTTTCCGTTTTTCGTATCGACAACTCCGATTGTATCATCACGGCCCAGTGCGAGGTAGAGTATGCTACCATCGGGACTGAGACCGATACCCCGCGGCCTGGCTCCTACAGCTATCGTGTCAACCACTTCGTCGGTCGCGGTGTCGATGACCGTTACGCTATTGGATCGTTCATTACTCACATAAGCGAGTGGTCTTGCTGTCAAATCGGGCAGCAAGGATAAATAGGCTAAAGCAATAGTGATGATTAAATATTTCATGAGTTTATTAATTTATAAAAAGTCATTATAAAGGTTCAAGTTGACATTGGCATTCAGAATCCGGAACCTCCCATTTTTCTAAAGTATTTCCCTCGACCTTTATTCCGGGTAATGGCACTGGGGTAACAACCTTTAAAATGTCCCATTCACGTCTGCCCGGTTCCGTCCGGGGAGTGACAAGGTGCAGGGGTTGTTTAAGTTGATGGTCCCGATTTCTGAAGGTCAAAGCGTTTCCCTTATGCCCATCAAATGGCGGTTCGTTTTCTAGGTACTCGATTATCTTTTTGCCCTCTGTGCTCTGTGATCTGATAACTACTTCGCCGATGAATTTGACGGCAGCCCAATTTGCCCAAGCGGCACTATCCATAGGTTTATTATATTTATTGAAAAATCGGTTGTTGAGCTCACGCGCGCTGTAACGGAATAGTTCATGATACCAAATCGTCGGCCAGACTCCTGTTAAGTTCTTTGTTTCATTTTTCCAAAGTTGAACAATATCCATGTAGGCACTGACAACCTGTATAGGGAGGTTGCGTTTTTTATACTGCTTTAAAAAATTTATCTGGTCATCGCTATTCAGTATGACGAATATAGCATCAGGATTGGCGTGATTAATCTTATTTAATAGAGAGTGATAGGTCGATTTATCAGTTGATATAATTTTATGTCCTACTTCTTCCCCATTTTCGTTTTTTAAATAATTCTTTGCTTGTTCATATATCTTTATATTGGCAGGGGAATTATCAGTCAGGAAATACCACCGCGTAAGATTTTCCTTATGGATTAACCAATTACCGATAGCGTTTATGTAAATTGTGGCACTGGCTTCAAGGTGAAAAGTATAGCGATGGCAGTCCACACCCCTTAAACTGTCTGCCTTTGAAGCACTGTTGAAGAAGGGTACTTCATGCATTTGCGTTAATTCACTGATCAATCGTGATGACTCGTCGTCAAGGTTGCCAACAATAGCGACCACATTTTCTTCCTGAATTAATTTCAGCGTCTTTTGCAGAGCCATTTCTGAATGGGTATAATTTTCACTGATGAGGTTGAATTGCTTACCAAAGAATCCCGCCAGAACATTGTTTTCTTCGAGTGCGAGACGAGCACCCATAACGGCATATTCACTCTTATCTTTAAATGAGCCCTTTTGGGATAACAAATGCCCAATATTGATGGGTGTTTCATCACCTGAAGTATGATTACTACCGAATACGAAAAGATTTCCTAAATAAAGAAATGCTAGAATGCCAAATGCTTTAAAACTATTCCTTCGCATGACTCACCATCCTTTCGATATCCCGGCACTTGAAAAAGCAAACTACTCGCTCGTTTCAGAAGGGACCTCCGCTGTTGCCGATTCTTGATTTTCAGGGGTTAAAATAGAGTTGGGTGTAGGAAAAGGTTCGGTGGGCCAATCTTGTGGAGGTGTCCATGGGGTCTCATTTTCACCAATTTCGTCTGGTCTCCCCGGAGGCAGTACTTTATCGCTTCTCGCTTTTATGTAGATATAGAGATCGGTAATTTGTTTATCATCGAGCAGGACATTCCATGCCTGCATTCCTTTTTTCGGTCTACCTTCTCGAACCGTATGTAGATACTCTTCGTAACTTAAATCCTTGATGGAATCCCTGAGATTGACCGCTATTGTGCTTCCAAGCGCATCGAGTCCATGACAGCGGTAACAATAAACATGCCACCATTTCCAGCCATTGTAGATGCGCATATATACTTCATCTGGTGTCGGTAAATTGGCATTGTCCGCTACATCCTTATCCTGAGCGAAAGCAATACTTGCCCATAGAGCAGATGCAATGTAAATAAATCCAAATACTGCTATTTTCCTTATATAGCTGCTACCTCTCTTGAATTTTAATGCCATCGCTCAGCTCCTTCAGCTTTTAGTTAATCGGTATAAGCGGTACTCCATAGTCTTCCAGGATCTTTTTGATTTCCACATGTTTTTTATCTAGGATCTCTTCCAACTGGGCTCTGAAAGCGTCTTCTCCATGTCTGACACCCAAGCATATTTCAAAAGTGAGGGGGAGATCATTTTCACCTGTAGGAATAGGGACTATCTTGAGTGGTATCTTTTGTGCCTTGGCAAAATATCCACCAATAGGACCCCATACGATGGCGACATCAATATCACCGTTTACTACGGCATCAATTATCGTGCTTGGAGGGTTGTTTTCAGAGTAGAAGGTGTCATAGCCGAGCACATTTTCAACGATTCCTCTGCGCCCTAATTCATGAACCGGAGGTGGATTCATGTAGTCGTTACCTAGTAAATGGACGCCAATTTTTAAATCCTTCAGAATGGGGTCATCCAGGGTATTAATCTCAAATCCTTTGTCTTCAGGATACACAAAAACATAGCTGGATCGGTAGTAAGGCTTAGTCCAGCTGACTAAATCATAACCCTTTGGAACACCCATCACGACATCACATCGCGATTCTTTGAGTGTAGCCTTCATAGTGTTTCTGATAAAACCTCTCCTTTGTCCCCACCAGACATAACTGGGGGTAGTTCCCATTTCTTTAGCTATTAGATCTGCAATCTTATTCTCAAAGCCTTCCAGTTGTTTGTTAGAAAAAGGGAAATTCATAGAGTCTGCGCCAACTCTAAATGAGGCAACTTCATCGCCACTCACGGTATTGCCCGGTATTAATATAGAGTAGAAGAGAAGGATTAACCCGCTAAAACTGAAATTTATGATGACCATATTTTATTCCCTGTGAAATTAAATTTGGATAATAAAGATACGATATTTTATAAATATTGTTTCGTTAAAGGTAACAGAAATTTATCCCCACTTACACAAATTGCAATTCATGTAAGATAGGTGCTCTTCTCTTTATAAAAAGAAGATATTATGGGATTGATAGGCTCTTATGGTGCGAAGTTTTCTCGAACCTCAATAATACCATTACACTTAAAGTGAAAATACAGTGAGAACACCGCCGAGGTTACTGATACCTTCTACATCAGCGAACGCACCCAGTGCACCCAGCCCTGCAGTGGGATCTTCACCGCCTATTCCCGCGGCAGCTCCAATGCCGGCCCATCCGCCTACACCTGAGAGAATAGCAACGTACTGCTTGCCGTTGCGTTTGTAGGTAATGGGATTTCCAATAATACCTGAAGGTGTTTTATACTTCCACAAGACTTTACCTGTTTTGGCGTGGACCGCTTTAAACCAACCTTCCATGGTACCGTAGAAGACGACGTCAGTAGAGGTTACAAGACTTCCGCCCCAGGCAGCCAAATTCTCTTTGACACCCCATACTTTTTCACCTTTTACCGCATCCCAGGCAATGAACTCGCCGCGATTGCCACCGGGTCCCGGAAACATGCGGACGATAGCACCAACATAGGGTTGCCCCGCCTGGTACTTAACTTCGACACCTTCATAATCCATGCCGACATTGATTGTTGGCACGTAAAAAAGACCTGTTTTTGGTGAGTAGGAGGCCGGTTGTTGGTCCTTGCCTCCCATTGCGCCGGGAAAGATATTCTTTGTGTTCCTCATCGAAGAAGTCCGCTTCTTCGGGTTTTCGATAGGTCGACCGGATTTCATGTCTACCCCTGTTGCCCAATTAATATGCACAAATGGCTTCGCTACTAGTACCTCTCCCGTACCGCGGTCTATCGTGTAACCGAAGCCATTGCGGTCAAAGTTTACCAGTACTTTTCTTGTTATTTCACCAAACTCTAGATCGACAAGAATATTTTCGTTCACTCCGTCGTAGTCCCATGCATCGTGAGGTGTTTTCTGGTAAGCCCACTTGGCAATCCCCGTATCGGGATCACGTGCAAAAATCGTCATCGACCACTTGTTGTCACCTGGCCTCTGGTCGGGATTCCAGCTACCTGGGTTTCCTGTACCGTAGTAAAGCAAATCCATCTTCGGATCGTAGGAGTACCAGCCCCAGGTGGTGCCACCCCCTCTTTTCCATTCGTCACCTTTCCATGTCTCGATGGATCCAGGAAAGCCGACCTCTTCCTCCGGCCCTGTGCTATACATACGCCATACTTGTTGACCCGTATTGATATTATTGGCTGTGATAAATCCACGAACGCCGAACTCACCACCGCTGATGCCCGTGATCACCTTATCTTTAACTACGAGGGGTGCTGCTGTTATGGTCATTCCTTGACGGTAATCTCCCTGCTTAACTTTCCAAAGTTCCTCTCCCGTTGCAGCGTCTAAGGCGACAACATGGGTATCCAATTGCGTTAGAAAGATTTTGCCCTCCGCGTAGGCAACGCCTCGATTAACCGTGTCACAACAGGCGACGGGGATTACTTCTTTGTTTTGTTTTGGCGTATATTTCCATTTGATGGGTGCGCCCTCTTTATTTAAATCTAAAGCATAAATAATATTTGGGAAGGGAGTGTGAACATACATCGTGTCGCCAACTACCAATGGTGCCCCTTCATGTCCGCGTAATACACCGGTCGAAAACGACCAGACGGGTTTCAATTTTTTGACCGTCCAAGTATTAATTTGATCGAGTGTACTATATCGGGTGCCGGCGTAATCCTTGCCCGGCAGAGCCCATTGTGTATCATCTTTTTGAAGTGCAAGTAACTCGTCATTAGCCCGGGTGATGACCGGCAGAGTGATCGTAACCATCATTAAAACTACGCATATCCTTTTCATCTTATTCCTTTCTTCTAATTTATTAGAATAACTTTTGCTTGAGCCTTTACATGTCAAGAAAATTCAAGCTTTTCAGCGCGTAAAATAAATCCCTCTACATTTACTAGTCTTTTATTATTAGAGACTTGTCATTTCCTTCTGAGCTTAAAGGCTGTTTCAGCTTTCGAAATTACAGGCGCCAGCGCAATCCCACCGTGGCCATAATCGGTGCGCCAATCGATACGAGACCATTCGACGCTTTCCCTGTTTCAAATTCGGTATCTAAAAAATTCTCAATTGAAACAAAGCCTTCTATTTTTTTGTTGAATTTATAAGCGATCAGAAAATCTAGAACCGTGTAATTTTCAAGCTCCAGGGTATTGAGATCGTTTTCATATTGGCTACTGGTGTAACGGACCTGCAGACTATTTGTCCATTTCGGAATTGGGTTCCAGGTCAATGAGAGATTAAGCATGTGTTTCGGTGACTGCGCGAGGCGATTATTTTCCAGTCCAAAGTGAACGGGGCTCTGTGTGATTTCTGAGTCACTATAAAGGTAGCTTGCGGATAACCGCCACTTTTCATTGGCTTCCCATGAAGCATCCAGCTCGAGTCCACCGACGCGAACCTGGCCGAGATTGTGCCGTTGGCGACAGGTGCCACCATTGGGGACGAAGCCACAGGGATCAATCTGGCCCGGGCCGAAACCCAGCGTGACATTGGCAATGGCATCATCGAGGTAATTCAGAAAATACGTCAGACGAAAAAAAAAGTTGTCATTTGGCTGAAATTCTAAACCGGCCTCTCCACCATATAATCGCTCCCGTTCAAGCTGTGGGTTCGCTTCAGTAATATCAACGCGTACACGAAAGGGACGATAAAGCTCGTTGAGCGTGGGTGCACGGAATCCCGTATAAAATGCGCCGCGGGCACGCAATTGATCATTGAAAATATAATTCGCGCCGAGGCGAAAGTTCCCCAACCATTCATCGCGATCGGGAAATCTATCGTCGCGAAGAATCTCTCCAGTCACCAGGTTAGTCTTTTTTCTCTTCCCATTATCAATGCTCCAGTAGTCGGCGCGACCGCCAAAGACCAAGTTGAGTGAGGGGGATACTTCCCAGACATCTTCAAGAAAAAAACCGACTAAGATCTGTTCGCCACCGGCACTTCTTTCACGATTAAAAAATGTATCGGTATAAAAGAATCGTTCATTCGTTTCCCCCTCAACTTTACGAGCATCGACACCGGCTATAAGCTGGTGACCTTTTACTGTCTTCAGATTTATTACCGTGTTCGCACCCCAGGCTTCAGCGGGGACATCGAATTGTTCAAGGGCTGGATTTTCTGAATCGCGCTCTACGTTAACCGATGTAAACAAGTTTCGAAAATCACGATTCTGATAATAGACCTGTGCCTGCCATGAAGTGTCATTGCTCTGGTTAAATCCGTTTAGACTAATGCTCGCATCGTATGCTTCCGTATCATTTGCGGCCAGTGGTGTTCCATTGCCACGCTCTTCATTGAAATAAGACGCATTGAAGACAAGGGTGTTATTATCCGTCAAGCGCCAGCGAAATCCGCCTTTGATTAACTCTGCTTCAGAAAAAGCATCTCTATCAATTAGCTCTCTTTGATCCGCATGCAAGACGGGATAGCCGTCTGTTGAAAATCTGTTCGCCGTAATAAATATATCGAGGTCTTCAGAGGATTTCTGAGCGATAAGGCTGATATCTGAAGTTCCCCTATTTCCCCCTGAGGCTTCGATAAGTGCAAAGTCTTTTTCCGGTTTTCGTGAGAACAAGTGAATCACCCCGCCGAGTGCGGCGTTACCCCAAGGTCCGGCGCCGCCGCCACGCATCATTTCAACACCCTCAATGCTGCTTACTGGTAGGCGGTTCCAGTATACCCATCCCCCAAATGGATCATTGAGCGGTATGCCGTCAAGTAAGACTAATGTTCTCCCTGCTCCATTGGGACCAAGATTGCGCAAACTGACGCCCTGTGTCGTTGGATGCGCAACTCGGCTGCTGCTTCTTCGAAAAAGACTGAAACCGGGGATGCTTCTTAAGGCATCATCCAATCGACGTTGGGGGGCAGTTTCAATAAAGTTACGTTCGATAAATTTATCATCGAAAGGGTTTTCCCATTGATCCATCGAGTAGCGACGACCGATGACTTTTAATTCAGATATATCAACAATCTCCGACCAGCAAAAAAGAGATGTGAGAACTAGAGCTATTAATAAATAAGCTAACCTGCTTACAAGTTTGAGTAGGAATAATTGCATGAAGCGTGAAATTCACAAATATTTGAACAAGGGAACTATAAACATCATTTGAAGTGAAAATGTAAAGGTTTTCCAATAATTGCATTTGAAATATGGACCATGTGATTTGCCATTACATCTGATGATTGAGGTCAACTCACCTCGGCTCTCGCATTAGTCTCTTTATGAACCATTGTAACTCCATGATGAACTTGATAAATTGGGTAAGGTATTTCTGGGGCTTTACGGTAGTGATTATTAATTGAATAAAAAAGTGACATTCAGCCTATTATTCATGTATGAATTCAGTTATGAATTTTATTGATCAGGTAATGGAGCTGTTCGCTAAGTACGGCGATAGGGTCTATCTTGGAGAGGCGGTCACTCAGAGGGAACATGCCTTGCAAGCCGCGACACTTGCGGAAAAGAGAAATGGATCTGCAAGTCAAATAGCTGCAGCTTTGCTACACGACATTGGACATATAATAAATGTTTCTGAGTCGGAAGCGGCGGAAAGTATATATGCTGATGACCTTCATGAAGAGATTGGATTTCGCTGGTTGAGCGTGTACTTTAGCCCAAAAGTTTCCGATCTGGTGAGGCTCCATGTTCCTGCAAAACGCTATCTTTGCGCCGTCGAAGAAGATTATATTAAACTATTGTCCAAAACTTCCGTAAGAAGTTTGCATGATCAGGGTGGGGCCATGTCCTCTAATGAGGTGAAAATGTTCGAGTTGGAACCTTATGCCACCGATGCCGTAGCAGTTAGACGTTGGGACGATGGAGCTAAAGTGCCCAATATGGAAACTCCTGACTTCACACATTTTATCACCTACCTCGATACTGCTTTAAATAATTCTGCTCATAGCAGTGAATAGTAATACTGTAACATAAACAAAATAGTAAGAACCCATCATGCCTAAATATGTAATTGAACGTGAAATCCCGAATGCTGGAGCATTATCAGATCAGGAATTGAAAGAAATATCTCAGAAATCTTGTGGTATTTTAAACGATATGGGCCCAGATATCCAGTGGCTTCAAAGCTATGTGACAGATGACAAAGTCTACTGTGTCTATATCGCACCGGATGAGGGTGCGGTTCTCGAGCATGCAGAGCGTGGTGGGTTTCCAGCCAACAATGTTTCAGTGATTAGATCCATCATTGACCCAACAACTGCCGAGTAGTCGGGTGTCATATTTAAAGACTGTTTTGCCCTTTACTCATCCTCAATCTCACTATTATCCATTATTCTCGAATTGGCTTATATATTAAGACTTAAATATGAGATCAACGATTGTAGTAAAAAGGAATAATGATGGCTAAAAAAAAGGTATTATTAACAGGAGCGGCAGGACGAATTGGAAACGCTTGCCGGAAAAATTGGGGAGATTATTTTGATCTTCGTTTACATGTTTATACTGAGGATCAAAAACCTAATGGTGAGGAAGAGGTAATCTTTGGGGCCTGTGAAGATTTTGAAATAATGAAACAAGCGACCGAAGGAGTCGATGCAGTCGTTCACCTCGCAGCAATACCCGGAGAGGACAATTTTCACAATATTCTTCAAGCTAACATTATTGGTATTTATAATGTCTTAGAGGCGAGCCGACTCAATGGGGTAAAGAGAATCGCCTTTGCCAGTACTAATCACACCACGGGGGCCTGGGAGTTGAATGGAATTCACGCCAATCCGGATATGCCGCCACGCGCAGATTCCTTTTATGGGGCATCAAAAGTTTATGGAGAAGTGCTGGGGCGGTTATATGCCGATAAACATGGTATTGAATTTGTGGCACTGCGTATTGGTAACGTAAATGACAAAAACCGTCCTCAAGATATACGAGGGATATGGATGTGGATCAGTCATAGGGATATCGCTGAGTTATTCCGCCTTGCGATCGATACTGAAGGAATCCAGTTCGCTATTGTCTATGGGGGTTCGGACAATCCGAATAGCTGTCTCGAGTTATCTTCAGCGTGGGAAATCTTGGGCTTTAAACCACAAGACAGTGTAAAGGATTATCTCAGCCAATTGCCGCCGGAAGTTGTTGAGAAACATGAATCTACTGTCTGGAAGATTATGGATAAGGGTACTGGCTTTAACGCGAAAGATGATAGTGATTTGAAGGTATGGCCTGAATGGTAACGAACAAAAGATAGCCTGAAAAAATATAACGACGGAGCTGAGTTCCTCCTACGAAGCAGGAGCCATCACTATTCGCATAAGCTTTATCACCAGCTTTCGTTTATTAAAATAGTGGTGTGGGACGATAATAGTATTGTCAATTAGCGGCAATAAATTTGATGGAGGAGTAAATATGGAATACAATAAATTTTATATAATTGAAGACGAAAAGGCCGCACGTATTTCTTTATTTGCTATCATTGAAAACCCAGTGTCTTTAGATGAATTTAAGACAGCTATAGAAACTATATATGCAGGCGACCAGTAATATAGTCAGGGAGTTTTAGGAAAATTACTCCATATCATACCGTGCCTCCATTTGTGCAAATAAAGCGCTGACAATCCTGCATCGCTGTGGGGTAGGAGTCTAGGCATAACCTACAGCTAATCGTTTAATCCCAATGCTTGGAGGTAATCTTCCCCGTCATCCCATTTCTTGAAAATTGCTTCTTCTTCTGCCAGGACTTCATGCGCTGCAGCGATTACCGCTGGTGCATCCTTAACCGGGCAAAAGACAATACCATCAACATCGGCAACGACTAGCTCGCCCGGGTGGGCAATCACGCCACCGATATTAACTGCTACTTCCGCTTCTGTGCCGACATAACCTTCTGGTAATTTTGGAATGACAAAAGAGTCGGCTGAGATAGTACGATGAAACATTTGCATTCCCTGGTTAGTAACATCGATAATGTCGCGGATCGGACCATCAATAATCACACCCGTAAGTCCCGCGTGAACAAATGATCTGCTCGCTCCTCCTCCAAAGGGTGAACGCAGACCAAGCCGCGACTCGGCTACAAGCACAGGTGAAGCTACTGTCTTTGCCTGCTTGAAGGCATGGGCAAACGCATATTCACGGGGGGATGTCGGTTCTTCAGGAAAAAAATCTAATAATAGGGTAACAACCGTGCCCGCGATGCTTTTGTTCGGAATGAGGGGTCGTAGTGAAGGATCGACTATTCGACGGGGCAATCCGAGTCTCTGCATGCCGTCGGCAATAAAGGGTGATCCCAAATTGTGAAAGATTTCAATGATTGCTTCAACCGTCATTTCCATTAATTTTCTATACCACGGTTAGCCCATCCAGAAGACAAGCGTAATATTGTCATTAGGTGAATATGTTTAACAGCTGATGAATTTATGAATCTTTAGGGTTGTGAACTTAGATTGATATCTTTAATCCCTGCCTAAACTTTACACAACTGATATGAGTGATAACGGAGGCAGAAAGGGAAAAAGTGGAATAGGAGTTTATGCGCTGTCCGATATTCACTTGGATAACGAGCGCAATAAACTGTGGTTCCAAAAACTTTTAAACGATAATTATGCTGACGACACACTAATCCTCGCTGGTGATGTAAGCGACGATCTCGACCTCCTCAGGGAAACCTTAACCGCACTCCGCGGTTTGTTTAACGAGGTTTTTTTTGTACCGGGTAATCATGAGTTGTGGATTAATCGAAGTGATTGTGATGATTCATTAACAAAATTCTGGAAGATTATAGATTTATGCAATTCACTGAATGTTAATACCAGCCCGGCAAAAGTTGGCGGCGTAAAAAATGGAAAAGGCGTCTGGATATTGCCACTTTTTTCTTGGTACCGGAAACCTGAAGAAAGTGATAAGAGCTTGTATTATGAAAAACAAGGGGATGATCCGACCTTGGAAATATGGTGCGATACCCATTTTGTGAAGTGGCCTTCTTTTAAAGAACAGGGTTCAGCGGCAGATTACTTTCTTCATCTCAATGAAAAACAGACCCCATCGAGTTTCGATGGCCCGGTTATCTCTTTCAGCCATTTTTTGCCTCGAAGGGATCTTATATTCAGCACGCAGGAGGAAAGAATAATGAACGGTGCGATATTAAAAGATCCTCACCCAGCTTTTAATTTCAGCCGGGTCGCCGGTTGCTCGGGTTTGGAAGAACAAATAAGAAAGTTTGGATCGATCATTCATGTCTATGGTCATCAGCATCGCAATCGTCACCGTATAGTAGATGATATACTTTATATCTCACATTGTCTCGGATCACATTTGGAGAGACAAAATCACCTTCTCGGAGGAGATATGAACGGCCCCAAATTAATTTGGGAGGAAAAATAAAAAGTTTTGACTGAAGTCTAAAGCTTATGCATTTGCCTTTTAAGAGGTTTAATATTATAAAAAACGAGGTTTTATAATATTTATCAATGTCGGACATTATGGGGTTGTGCGGGTCTTGGTTTTATTATGTTTTACTGCCGACATCACTGAGGCGAAGGTGGATCTGGTAATACTGCCCAACCGAGAGAGTGTGCAGTTGACGATCTATAACTCCGCGGACTTGACTCTGGCTCGGGAAAAGAGGCCTGACCTTATTAGAAGGGATGGATGAGCTGCAGTTTTCCTGAGTGAATAGGCTTATCGATCCTACAAGTTTAGAAATGCTCCCACAGAAGAATACCGGATCGATTAATATCTTTGATCTGACCTTTCTGCTGTAGGTGAGAAACCTTGGGTTGTGGAATATCAAAAGCGGAATGAGCAGGAAGGCACCGGTAGAGATCAGTTGTTTAACGAGCGGACTATCGTGGAGAGGACTACGAGAACACGCAGGTGAGTTGATCGTAGGTAAGGTGCCCCTTATCGATCAGATAACTCAGCAGTAAAAGCTGCTTTCGAATGACTAAGTCTCTTTTTAAAATCGTATTCAGGATTGTCGCGGCAAGTCCTTGTCCAATCCCATGTTGAGCGGTCGCTTGGGGTCGCCCGCAAGATAGAGTGTTTGGGTAGGAAAGGCGAATTCGATACTCTCCTCATTAAAACGGCGAAAGACTTCCTTGTTGAATTTTTCGGTAAAGGCCAGGTAATCAAAGTAATCAGGGGGAGAATACCAGTAGATAACGATTATATTCAAGGAGGCGTCATTAAAATCATTAAAGAAAACGCGGGGTGGGTAATCTTCATTCATTCCATCATGGTTATCGAGTAACTCTTTGAGTATTTCCAGGGCTCGGTCCAGTTTTTCTGACGAGGTGTCATAGGTGACAGTAATATTGGCGACACGCTTAATAAAAGGACGTTTGCCAATGTTTTTAATGAATTTGTTCGCCAATTCCCCGTTGGGAATGGTTACAAGGTGACCTTCAAGGGTGCGAATTTTTGTCGAGCGTAGGCCCACATCTTCGACCGGTCCGTCAAAACCGTCGACGACTATTCTGTCACCCAGTTCGAATGGTTTATCCGTGAAAATTATAAGCGACCCGAAAAAGTTTTTAAGTGAATCCTGGGCGGCGAGTGCGATCGCCAAACTGCCTATGCCCAGGCCCGCGATAATCGAGGTGATGGGCTTGTCACTTAAAATCTGCGCAACCTGAACTAGGACCAGAATTACGATCGTTATGCGCAGGCACCGGCGAACAACCGGAACCATCATGTCGTCCAGTTTGCTATTACTATTTTTCGCTAAGTGCGTGAGCATCGCGTGGGGAACATCGACCAACCAGTATAAAGTATAACCAAATGCGACGACGAGCAGCAGATCAGTTAAGGTGACTAATAATTCATTTATACCTTCGCTCAGAACTAATATTTCGATTCCTAGGGAAACACCGAAGGCTGCAGTGAGTAAGATAACCGCGCGGGCCAGGGCATGCAGAGCGGTAGCGGCCACGTGCCTTTCCTGGTGCTCGAACTTATGCGCAATTTTAATTAAAATACTTTTGGCAACCCTCCCGATTATCAGGGATATCAGGAGCACAAGAAAAAGACCGCCAATGCGCCAAAGCTCGTTGTCGGCAAATTTTAACTCATTCAGGTCTGTCCAAATATTCATAAGCGTAATCCGTCCGTAATTGAAGGTCTTGATTAGTTAAAGATAAACAAGGTATTTTCAAACAAAAACATTTTCCTCTTCAATAGACGATAAAGAGATCTTTTTCTTAATCGCTCTATTTTTTCTGCCGATTAAATAATCATACCCTTGATTAAGAATCGAAAAGTTAAGGCAAATGATCGGCAGCAGTTCTGGTTGCCCCTCGCTGATCGATCCGCATACAAGGCGAGTAATTTAGCGAGTATTTACAGTGTCTCGATACGACAGCTGGAACATTATTTCCAGGAGGACTTCGAGAGCAGTCCCCGGGTCTGGCTCAACGAGCAGTGTATGATCGCCGCCCGACAGTTATTAACCAAGGCCGAATCCGTCAAAGCTGTAGCCTTCGATCTCGGCTTTAAACAGTTTACTCATCTAATAACTTTAAATGTTTTCAGATTTTTCTATCTCTATAATTATCATAAGACAGTTTATTTATGAAGGACTGATAGGGTTTAAATAGTTCATGATTTCAATCATGACATTCTTTTGAAGAATAGTAAGTAAAACCAGTATAGCATATTATTTTTGATCGCTTAATTTCATAAACAAGCTTAGACAAATCTCTACTTTTACAGAACTCTAATAGAGAAGTAAGTAATTCATCAATCTCGCGATAAATTTTAAATATTTCATCCTTTTAAAAAAATTAATTCCTGAAACTTCTCTTTTAACAATGAACATCCTTACAGTCGTTTATGCTTTAAAAGCCTACAATAGTTTGTCAGATTCCTCTCAGATTTTGACTGCATTCGGGCTACATTCACATTTCTATAAGCATTGATTCATTCTACCAACTTATCTTTAACATTAACGTCTCCCACCTAAATTTCACTGTGAACCTGTTTGCGTAACCCAGTTAGATCTACTTGATCCTCATCAAGAAATTATTATAAACGATAGACAATGAAGGATTTAAGTGAAGTTACATCTATTTTTAGGATTGATGCGCCGTCGGCCGATGATCTTACTGCTTTTCATCGGGATGGCTATGTCGTTTTCCCTAGTGTATTTAGCGATGAGGGTCTTCAGGGTCTTATCGATGAGATTATGAGTCGTGAACAGGTCGTTGAGTTTTTTGATAAGAATAAAAATGAGCTCGTTGATGTGCACTTGCGGTCCTGCCCCTGGAACAATAAGGGGCCGTGGGGGCACCAATTGTTTGACGCGCCGTTCGTGACGGCCCTGCTGCGTACAATTATTGGCAATACCTATCACTTTTGCCATTCAACGCTGCATGTGAAGATGCGCGGCTGTGAAGGTGCGGCCCCTCACAGGGACCATCTCCATTGGTTTAATGATAACCCGGTTAACCTTGCCAATAGGAATAAGTGGTATGTCCAGATGCTCTATTACTTAAATGGGTTTGAAAAAGGAGATGGTAGTCTCTCAGTCGTTCCTGGCAGTCATCTTTGCACACCAGAGGAACGGACTGTCGATGAGGCTGAGCTGCTGGAAGGAAAGTATGATGAAGAGGCCGGGTGCGAATTGAAATTGAAAGATCTGGTGCTACCGCGAGGTAGCATGGTATGCCTGAGTGGAAGAACTATTCACGCGGCAGCCCCAAAACTGGTAGATTCTCCACAGGAATACCGTCTCAATGTTCACTATCTCTTTAAAGAGGCGGGGGCCCCGCATAAACTGACACAACCTATCCCGGATGAATGGCTGGTTAATGCAAGCCCTGTTTGTAAAAAGCTTTTTCAACGCGAGCCTTACACCGAAGGTTGTTGGGGTGAAATGGAAAGATAAATGATCAAAAATAGAGACGATCCATTTTTGATCCACTTGATCGCCCCTATCTTCTCATGATTTTTTCTCTTTGTATTGATTGGTCAAATGTTTAGCTGAATGAATTCACTGCGCGATAGGTTTCTCTTGCTGGACAGTCGCGTTGTTGAAAGCACGAAGAACGCAAAACTCACCGTAGGGACGGTGAAGAAAAACGAGAACAACCCGCTTTTTGGCGAGGATAAACCTTGGGAAAAACGTTTTGATAATCTCTATGGTAACATAATTTACGATGAGGAGGAAAATCTCTACAAGTGTTGGTACAGCCCTTTTATTGTCGATCTCTCCGCAAGGGGCATGACGCTTGAAGAACGCAATAGTCCTTACCCTATACCCAAGGATAGGGAGATGGGGATTTGTTACGCGATATCTAAAGATGGGATCACCTGGCAGAAGCCTGATTTGGGGTTGGTCGACTATAAGGGCAACAAGAAGAACAATATCCTCTGGCGTGGTCCTCATGGCGCGGGCATATTTAAGGATAAATTCGATTCGGACCACGCACGCCGCTACAAGGCTATCTATTCTGGTTTATCAGTCAGCGTTTCCGCCGACGGTATTCTCTGGAGAGAACCCATCGCTTGCGAGGGAGTTGACGTAGCGGGGGATACACACAATAACGCCTTCTTCGCGCCGACGCTCAGGAAGTATGTCGGTATTACCCGTACATGGGAAGAGAAGGTGGGCCGGCAGGTGGCGAGGATTGAAAGCGAAGACTTTGTCCATTGGTCGAAGGAAGAGGTGGTCATGGAAGGGATTAGCAAGAACCTCCAACCCTACGCAATGCCAGTATTCTTTCATGCTGGGGTTTATCTTGGTCTCGTAGCGATTCATCAACAGGATTCCGACCGGGTATGGACTGAACTGGCCTGGAGTCCGGATACAAAGTTATGGCAGCGTATTTCACCTGGGACTCCACTGATCCCTGTCTCAGAGGAGGAAATGTACTATGACTGGGGTTGTGTCTACGCGGCCGCCGGCCCCATTTTTCTGGAAGATGAGATTCGGCTCTACTACGAAGGCAGCGATGGGTTGCATTTTGGCTGGCGCAAGGGTTTTCTCTGCTTGGCCACGCTCCGCCCAGATGGGTTTGCCTGCTATGAGCAGCAATCCGAAGAAGCACAGGCAATGATAACAACAGTTCCCATTGATTTCGCGGGCCAATTACTCCAGGTTACCGCGGATGTTGAAAAAAGAGGGGCGATTAAGGTGACCGTTTTAGATACAGAGGGAAATAAAATTTCTGCTGCCGAAGTTGAAACAACGGTGACTGATAGTCCACTGCAATTGAATAAGGATATTAAAGAGGATCGCATTCAGCTCAAGTTCGAGCTTAGCAAAGCAAAACTCTACGCTTTCAGTTTCGGTAATTAAAACTGGTGATAAACCGCGTCTATCGAAGTAATCTTTGTTTTTAATGCAACAATTACTTGAGCAGTGAATCAACAGCAGTTGTAATTTCATCCAAGGAGAAAAGGTTCATGATCGAGTAATCCGCGCCCAATTCTTTGGCTGTATCAAGGTATTTTTCGGGCTTCAATCGTCCGCCACTAGAGATGGCAATTATTTTTATTTTAGGGTTCTGCTTTATAGCATGTATGATCACCTCTAACTCACCGGGTTCTACGAATACTTTATACCCTTGGGATTACAAGGATTACATCAACATTGACCTGTAGCTCTCGTCATCTTCAACACTAACAGGCAACTTGCGGGAGTAACCGAACCCAAGAAATGAGCGGCCTAGATGTTGTCGGGCAAGTTCGTACTGGTCCCTAGCGAAAGCCTCATCAACGATTTTCAACATATGACTGGTCATCCAAATGGTTGTGCCCTCTGGACCAAACCAACTGGGGTCAGGTTTTCCATATACAGCGTATGAATAAATTAAAATCCCCGTTTCGGGGTTAGTTAGTTTTTCCTTCGTGTTAATTATCTACGATTGAAGGAAATCCGAATGGTTGCGTCTATCAAGGGCATCATTCATGCAAATGGCTGCCCGGGTTACTGTATTGCAGAAAAGCCAGGATTCATTGGGATAGCTTTCTGCACTTAATACGGGACTTTTTTGCATTTGCGCAATCATCGTCTCTATTCTTTCCTCCAATAATGTCCGGTATAATTATTCTCGCTGGGAGCATCAGTGCGATCTCCCATCCACACAAATACTGCGATCCGGTGAAACGGTCTACTCCCCGTGGTGACCATAACTGAGGATAAAGTGTTCAAATCGCTTTTTGCTTTCGACTTCGAGGATGTTCTCAATGATCTCACAAGCAGCATAGCGGATGGAATTGATCTCTTATTGTATGAAACATTTTTGATAACACACCAAGGTAATTAATGAGGCGATAAAAATTTGTTTAAGCTTAATGTACAATTTTAAAAATGCATCCTTTTGGCTTTTTAATTTTCACATAATGACTCTTTATCTCCTAGACTTCAGTTTTGCCAGCAGTCTGAGAATTTCAATATACAGCCAAATCAGCGTGACCATTAACCCGAAGGCTGCATACCATTCCATGTACTTGGGTGCTCCTTGACCGGCGCCGCTTTCGATAAAATCGAAGTCCAGGACGAGGTTCATTGCCGCGACGGTTACGACAAAGAGGCTGAACCCGATGCCGAGTAATCCGCTGTCATGGATGAAGGGTATGCCGATGCCGACAAACCTGAGAATGAAGGATAAAAAATAGATTAGCGCGATTCCCCCGGTAGCCGCGATAACGCCAAGTCGGAAGTTTTCGGTTACTTTAATTAGTCCTGATTTGTAGGCGGCAAGAAGGCCGAAGAGTGTGCACATCGTCAATCCAACTGCCTGCATGACGATTCCCGGAAACTGCGCTTCAAATACGGCTGAAATTCCCCCGACAAAAAAACCTTCAAGCACCGAATAGATCGGAGCGGTAACGGGTGCCCATTGTTTTTTAAACACCGTGACGAGGGCTATGATAAAACCTCCGATGGCCCCGCCAAACATCCATGGCATCACGACTCCGGGGTTTCCTGCCGAATAAAACTGGTTCCATATCAAGACTGCGGGCACGATGAGACAGAATAACAATACCGCGGTCTTGTTCACCGTTCCTTGAATTGTCATCACTTTGTTACCGAGGGACTCTGATCCAATTCTATCGAAAGTTTTAGCGTTTAAAGCGGGATTCGCTGTTCTCATTTTTTAATCCTGGGTATGATAATTTAACTGTTCGATTAGTCAGAGTGTATACTGCTTCATGGGCAGCAACTTAAAAACTTATTGATTCACTGATGATATTATTTACAGATTCTATTTTTGTCGCTCCATTACGAGGGTGGTGCTGTGGATTTAGTAATAATGTGATCAATAGATCCTTGAGCGAATCCCTGCTCAGTTCCCTCTCTCTATATCACAGAACGGTAGATTAAGACTTACAGATTGAGATGCAGTTCCGCGGTGATGGGCACCGCGCCATGCTGGTTATCGCTCTACCGTATCGAGTCTTGAAGGTAAGTCGGGTGGGGGGGTTCCAACCACATTTTTCCCATCGCGGAGGAAAGGTTCAGCGTTACCCCACAATCTCGTGCCGTCCGGAATGGTGAGCGGTTCAACGCTGTATTGCGCGAGATAGGTGCGACGCATGCGGGGTGTGTGGTTGGCCCCGCTGCGATGAAAGTTCAAACTTGTAAAAACGGCGATGCTGCCAGCCGGTGCGATAACCGGAACACCGGGGTCATCACCGTAGTATCCAATCTTGTCGTTCGAGCCCTCCTCCTGGGAATGATGTACCCATGAGCGAATGCCAATGCGCGAGAAGGGCATCACGGAAACCGTACCGTTTTCCTCCGACATGTCATCGAGGGCGCACCAGCAAGAGAGATAGGGTTTATGTTCAGGGTAACCAACATACCCGGAATCCTGGTGCCAACCAAATTTCATACCCTCTTCGGCGCCCTTGACGACATACTGTTCATTGAAAAGGTAGGCGTCTTTCCCGAGAGTCGCTCGACAGATGGCCGCGATATAGTCGCTGTATAGAAACTCAAACAACTCGGGTTTCCGTTGATAACATTGAGACACAAAATAACGTTTACCCCGATGGGTGATACCAATCACATCGGTTCCCTCGCGGTCCATCTGGACGTCCATCTCATCAATGAAATGCTGACACAGATCACGCAGCAATTTGAGGTGTGCGTCCGGGATGACCGACTCAAGTATCATGTAGCCGTCCTCGCGATATTGCTCGATTTGATTCTTTGTGATGTTCATGGTAAGTGGTCAATCTAGTGTGAGTTTTTTCAGAACGATCTGCAAGTTGAATATATAAGAATCGCTTTTTACTTTGTTCCCTGCATTACCAAGATCAGCAACTGGGGAGTTGATGTATGCTCAAGCATTCCTAATGTGGATCTTAAGGGCGAAATAATCCCATACATATTAGATGAAACAGCACTCACTAAGTTGTGACACAACTAACTCCTTATAACAATGGATACACTGATGCTATTTACGGATGGTAGTGTAAATACGAGGACCCATATTGGATTTGGTGCCTACCTTACTGTATCAGAAGATGAATTTTTGTCTGATGCGTTGAAGGTGCGCGTGAAAGTGAAAGGGTTTGAGCACACGTCTTCGACGAAACTTGAATTACAGACTTTATTATGGGCACTGAGTGAAATTCAAGTTTGCGGTCGTAAGGTGACTGTTTATACGGATTCGCAAAACATTATCAGTTTAAAGGACAGGCGGGCTCGCTTTGAACAAAATAATTATCGTTCAAAAAATAATAAGCGCCTAAATAATTTTGAGCTTTATCGGGATTTTTTTAAAATAACCGAAGTGCTGGACTGTAAATTTATAAAAGTACGTGGGCATCAGGTGTCAAATCAGAAAAATGATATTGATCGTCTTTTTACTCTCGTGGATAGAGCTTCAAGAAATGCGTTGAGAGATGAAAATCGATGAGCAGATTTTCAATATTTAAAGTCTCAACAATGATAGGTACAAAATCACTCTTTTAGTTATCTTTAAGTTTAATGTCCTATAAGGTAGTTGAAAATATTGGTCCCCTAGTTGGGGATAAGTGGTAAAGTTATCTCAAGTGGAGAGGGGCGTCCAGCACATCTTCGTCTACTGCGGAAAATACGCGTTCTTGATACAATGAAACTGAGAGAAGCGGAAGGAGCGATTCGCTAACCCTAAGAATCAATTAACAAAACTTAAAATTTATTTTTTCGTATAATCCCTTGTGGATCTTTTCTGTCTGAGTGACGTTGATTTGGCGGTTCGAGAATTTCACACTGACGCTCGGTCAGTCCGGAAAAATCATTAGCATTATAGTATTCTGAAGACCACGAAATTGAGTGGGGAGCATATTTATAGAATATTGTTCGCCGGTCGTCTTTACCGTACCAGGACATTGTCCCATGTGTAAGTGCTTCGGTGAAAATTACCGCCGATCCAGCCGATCCAGTGATTGATTCGACAACAGGTTGCTTATTATCTGGACTGCGCCATTCCTCAGGAAACGCATAATTGCTCTTATGGCTGCCAGGCACACAGCGGAAGCCGCCATCGCCAGGATTCACATCTTTCAAATTATAAGCAACGACAGTTAATCCATTATACATGCGCCCCTGGAGAAATTTAAAATACTGAGTGGGGTCGAAGGGAAAGCGCGCGGCATGAAGCGTTCTTCCGAGAGAGCCTGCGTCTGGTCGCATAATTTCAGCGTAATCATGGTCGAGGCGGAAGGTTGGGCCAAGTAACTCGACTAAATACGGCTCGACTTCAGGGTTGTCGATAAGATTCCGGTAGGCTTCTCCCCAATGTAAAAGATCGCCAAACCGGTACGTTTTCATGTCCGGCTTACACTCTTTTTCAATTTGTTCGTCCATGAGCGCATTCATTTCAGCGACCTGTTCAGAACTTATTGCGTTGGGCAGGACAATAACACCTCGCAAGTCAAAAATATATTTTTCGTTTTCAGTCATGATAGAAATCTCCCGAATATTAATAGTAAGAATTCGCCCAAAAGGATGGGTTATATTCGGTATGCTAGCAATTCCATTTTATGAATATTTTACAAGTCTTAGTTTCATTTACCCACACCTTTTTATAGTCAAAGCAACCGTCCGACAATACCCCCTTGAAGCGTGGCTTCATGAACAGTCCGTGGTGTGTTCGCGTCGCCAATAGTATGAATCTCAGAGACAATACCGCGAAGCTCGAGCGCTAATCTATTGTTTGCGTTAGCTCCGGCAGAAATAATCACAGCGTCAATGCCATCGACGGTGCGCTCTTCGACAAAACGGTTGTGCCGAACAAGAACGCCTTGGTTATCCCAATGCACTATGTTTTCTTCTTCGTTGAATATTATCCCTCGGTCGTGCAAACGGTTAAGCATCTCTTCACGCGTCATTCCCTCGACCGCGGCTGCGATACGACAATCTGGTGTAATAAATTCGACGACAATTCCCTCATCAGACAGGTAGTCTGTTACCATTAGTGCTTCCATCGTCCCTTTGAAGTCAACGACCAGGACTTTTTGAATGCTATTAAGATCGCGAGTTAAAGCGTCTGTTACCGTCCATGCTTTCTTCCCCCCTGAAAAGTCAACACATCTTTGGTTGGACCCGGTGGCGATTACTACAGCATCGGGCATCAAAGTACGAATAGTTTCCACTGTAGCTGAGTTGCCGAAGCGAATATCGAATTCCCTCTTGTCTGCCTGGCGTTGATAAAATTCAGCGATACGGATGAACAGCTGGCGCATCGGGCTCTTTGCGGCAAGGTGTACCTGTCCCCCGACTTGACCACTTTTTTCAAAAAGGATGACTTCGTGACTGCGCGCGTGGGCAATCAATGCGGCTTCCATCCCGGCGGGACCGGCACCGACTATGATAACGCGTTTTTTCTGTTCCGCGGGTTTAAGCGTTGACCAAGTCCGCTCCCGGCTCGTCATCGGGTTGTATATACAGGTCATTAACTCCCCATTGCCGATGCAGGTTTGGAGGCATCGTGTGCAATAGCGAATATCCTCAAGCCGATTTTCTATTACTTTAAGCGTGAAATGAGGATCGGCGATATGAGCTTTAGTCATGCAAACGACATCAAGCATCCCGGAGGCTAAAGCGTCTTCAGCCATTTCGGGGGTGGTAATACGTCCGGCGTGCATGACAGGCAGCTGAGTTCTGTTTTTAATCTTCTTAACGAAGGGCAACCATTCACCATCCGGTCGAGGCATTGGACCGTGATGCAATCCTCCATCACCGGCGGTGAGACTGATGTAGTCGATAAACCCCATCGCTTCAAGCTGAGTTATAAGTTGCACATAATCATCGACCGTCATTCCACCTTCTTCTTGGTCATCTGCTTTTAAGCGCACGCCGAGCGGTATTTCATCACCAATTGCCTCGCGCATCTCACTTAAGGTTTCGACGATAAAGCGCATGCGATTTTCAAGTGCCCCGCCATATTCATCCGATCGTTGGTTCCTTATGGGGCTGAGGAATTGAGAGTGAAGAAAACCTTCGTGAGCGTGTAGTTCTAGACCGTCAATGCCGCCAGCTCTGGCACGTCCGGCCGCTTCTCCAAATTTACGAGACAATTTGCACAACTCCTTGGCGCTGCGATCCGGCCGCCGGGGATTTTGCCGGAAGTGGGGCGCAATCTGTGCTCTCATGCCAGTCCGGATGCGGTCATCTGGCGGCATGGGGATAAAGTCGTTTATATGAATAAGCTGGGCAAAAATCCTGGTGCCATGTCGATGAGCGGCTTCAGTCAGCATCTGGTAACGTGGGATAATGTCATTTGAGCTATTATGCATCCAATTATAACTCGCATCATACGTCGGACCCGTAGCGCCGATGACAAAGAGACCGACCCCGCCTTTTGCACGTTCTTCTATATAAGCAGCGAAGTCTTCGTTGGGGAGACCATCGGTAACCCACCAACCTGCAAAATGTGCACTGATGGCAATCCGATTTTTGAGCGTAACATTCTTTATCGTGATCGGGCGAAAACTATGGGGAAATATGGGATGTGGTGTTGGCATTGGTGCCACCTAATTATATAGAATATGTTACACTCCCGACTTTATCGACCTTACCCATCCCTTTTATTGCCTTACTTTTTAAAGCATCAGCGGGTATGGCAATTCTTTCCGCGGTTCTCCCAAGAGTGATTACATCTCCGGGAAATAAAGTAATAAATTGAGTTATATATTCTAGGATTTGCGGAGTCTTAGCAACATATTCGCTTGTTGATCCTTTAATATGACCAAAGTTTTCAATATCCAAAGACATATCTAATGATTCCACCTCATCACTACCAATTTTTACTGGTTGATCTAATACTACGTTAAAACCATCTGCCCATCTGCCATAAATGGATGGTAATCCTGTCACATCCGTTTCGTAACTCTCAGCCTTATAGAAAACAGCATCTTTAAATGATTCATCACATAGGGAAACCAGGGGCGTGTAACCTAAAATAAAATCATCGCTCTCTTCCGCGCTAATCTTCGAAGCAATCTTATTAATGACTAGTGCAAGTTCTATCCCTATCTTCAAAGAAGTAGCCCTGGGTGGTATTTCAATTATTGAAGTAGAGCTCGCGAGGGAGGATGCAGGTCCGTTTAAAAATCGGGGCCCATAGCTGGCATAGGAATTTCCCTGTTTATCGACAAATTTTTTATAATTTGCGTATACCGACCAGTAGTGTCTGACTTTATCTATCTTCCAGTCTTCGAGCGAATTAATTTCCTTGCCCTCAGAATTTAGAATATCTCTTACCGCGGGCGATGAATGGATTAAAGTATCATCATTTTTATTATCCCGCCAATCATTATCATCGATGACAATTACGCGATTTTTCAGTGAGCCCACTTTTTCTATCTCCGCCTCGATGTAATCGTCGGGACCAAAATTGACATCGCGTAAACCATCAATCCCCATCGTCCCCAGGTGCATGACATCTCCTGGATAAATAGTGGCGAAGGATGAATACCATTGAATAATTCTTTCTACGCCTTCGAGCAAATTGCCCGTATAAGCTCTATCCCTTAATGTTCCGGATTTTCTTGTATAGACCAGTAAATCATAAGGATCTTCAATTTCATCTTTGGTCACAAGATACGGGCCCATCGGGCACCCCGTATCAGCCTTTTTCCCACACCATGAGGCCGTAGCACGTAATAAAAAATCTGCGTCCTCTGGGAGTTTATGCCCGATATTTTTTTTGTTAATGGTATTAAAATAACATCCCCCTGCTATATCATTTACTGAGGTATAGCCCGCGATATAATTCATCGCATCATGCGCTTCAATATATCGCCCTTTTTTTCCAATAATAATCCCAAATTCTACATTATAGCCCCAGTCCGTTCCATTCTTTGGAATAACTATCGGTTCATCAGTCCCGATGACAGTGCCCTGGCCCCTTTGATGGCCAAGGGGATAGAAATTAGCCGCAGTTAAATTAGGATTAGCTCTTATAAACCTGGGGCTGTTTCTTACTAGCCCGAAATATAACCTTGGCCTTGGTATTGGCGCCTTCACTTTCACCGCCTTTACGGGGTTTCCTATCCCTTCAGGGATCTTCAGATTGGATTGATTAAAGCATTCTTTGAACGCTTCTTCTAAGAGACTCAAAGCATTCATTCCGTCTTCTTCCAGGGCTAGGAACGAAACCATTTCCTGCGGCCACCCAGTCGAGTGTAGAGAATTCAGTTCCTTCAATAATTCCTTCGCCTCTGGTTCATTTATTGTAGCTATATAGTCCTGGCACTCATCAGGTGTATAAACCCAATCTTCCTCAGATGTCGGGTGAGGTATCACCATACCCCATCGTTCTTTATTATTAATTTCAAAAGTAGATAAGCGCATGTGTATTTCTGTTATATAGAAGAATAGAAATAGGGAAATTTAAAATTAGATTCTGCTTTGAGAAAAATTATATGTAGAATTTTCGCAGCAAAGGCTAGTCAATCAAGTTAAATTGCACTATTGCTTTTTCAATCTTACTGCACAATGACATTTACAGATAATTCTATAAACACGCAACCTGACCCTAATCGCTCAGAACATAAAAATAACTATTTTCCACCAATCATCGATCACGGGAAGGAAAGGTCCAATATTTTCTTCTGTATCGCCGATTTCAACGACAATCGGTAAATCACTCGAGAGGCGAAAACTTTTAGCCGTATGATGCCTGGCTATGGGCACCGGAACCCTCGAGTCCACGGAGCACGGCTGGCTCCTGTAAGCCCTCGCTCCCTTGCCTTTTTAACAATCCAATCGTAGAGAGGCAGACCTTCGTGCTTGTCATTCTCACGGATAAAACTGTGCAGGAGTTTACCTTCTTTTGGGTGAGTCATGTAAGTCTATCCCGATGTTGTTAGTGCGTAGCCCAGCCACACCAAAGCCAAGCCGCATATGACGTGCGTGCCAACGTTGATGACAGCTCGAAGGTGTTCGGTGTCTTTGACCATCGCGAACGTCTCGTAGCCAAAGGTTGAGAAGGTTGTGAATGCACCGAGAATGCCAATGAGAAGAAACATTCGGATTTCCGGTCCGACCAACTGACGTGATTCGGTGAGTCCTGTGACCACGCCGATCGCGAGACAGCCCAGGAGGTTGACCGCCAGAGTTCCAAAGGGGAAGGTTGTGAGTGGTATTTGCTTGTGCACAAGTCCACTGAGTCCATAACGGGCGAGAGCGCCCAGGAAGCCACCGGAACCGATAACAACCGCATTAATCAAAGCCATTTTTAATGTTAATTCCAAGATTACCCTTCTGGTCGATTAATGTTGTGGACCACAATTTAAAAAAAATGAGCAGTTTTTTTTGTCAAGCTCATCTGTTTATAAACACTTTAATCCTAAAAGAATTATGGAATAAGACCGCTATCGCAACATCTTACTTATATAGGTGAATCGGACGTAATACTTTTAATATTTGTTGGCATTTTCTTTGCCTTTGCAGTCATAGGAAAAGGTTGTCCCAGCTGTGGATTAAGCCGTTGTGTAAAAGGATTGGGAAAAGTGATATAGAATAGGTTTAAGCACCGTATCGATAAAGAGGATTGATCCCTTTGCTTTGCGGTCCCCTATATTAAAATCTCAAAGCTTATTTTAATCCTTGGAAGGATATAAAAACACTCCTTGAATACCACAGATCTTTTCGGCTTCGTAATGGGGATGATTTCTGGGCAATACCTGTTCCCCTTTATCGGTGCTGAATGCAATGAATGATTTACCGTAGAGATTGACGGAACTTGAGTAGCCGCCATCCGTATCGTAATCCTGGATAATCTTCCGGGGCGACCAGGTCACACCCTGGTCTATCGAGGTGTGCATGATCATGTCCTGGTCAGGCGTATATCTTCCGTGGAGCACTAGGGTGTTGCCAACCCAGTGAAGGACCGGGCAGCGGACCGATATTCCCTCGACAAGCCGCACAGGTTCCCAGGTCTTTCCTCCATCAACACTCACCCGGGAATAATTTTTTTCTTCCCCATCGGGCATATAAGCCAGGCCCAGGACATAAATGCTCCCGTCGGGAAGAAAAGTGAATGTTGGATACCGCATCACCGCGGTATAGATATCGGGTTCCCATTCTCTCGGCGCAACTGGTGAAGGAAAAACAGCACTGCGTCTCTGCCATGTCTCACCATTATCTTCACTGGTGTATAATAATACCCCGGCGTAAAAGCTGGGTGAGACCAAATAAAGAGTGCCGTTTCGGGTGAGGATATTAGAAGTGGATCCTTCGACGTAATGAGGAGTTTCCGGATCAATATAGCCTTTATATTCATAGGTTTTACCATGATCGTCACTGATGAGGTAAACACATCCGGCAAACTGTTCTGCCCCCAGAACCAGGTTCTTGGCTTCGGCTTCCATGATAAGTTTGGGGTTTGTTGTTTGGACCAATAACAGCACTTTCCCATCCGGAGCACGTGCAAAGGTAGTTCCGTAGGCGCTTTCGCTTGGATTTCTTTTACTATGATCGTAAATTACACCTTCATAGTTCCATGATTCACCGCCATCCGTACTGCGCGCTTGCACAATATTTCCTACGCCATGCACGCGTCCTTGGCCGCTTGCGACGAGGAGATCTCCGTTCGCGGCTACAATCGTTGTTGGACAATGAAAATAAGTTTCAGGAATTCCGAAGGAGTGTGGAATTATGTCAAAGGGTTTTCCGATTATCGGTGCCCCCGAATTATGATGATCCCTGAGTTTATAATTCCCTTCATCAATTTTAAATTTTGCACTCTCACAAACAACAAATATTGCGATGCCCGAGATAGCGACAATTAGTAAACGGCTATAATTCATATTTCAGTTTGGCCAGCTATGAATAGCATATTTCATTATTAAACATAAGCCAGCAAATATTTGGAGGAGTAGATTTCTCACATCTTTCTTCAATTCATCGATTGCCGAAGAATCTCACCATCTTCAATTATAAGGATAGTTTTCATTAGAATATTGACCGCATGACTATTTAAAATTAGCTGATTGATATTAAATAATCATGTAATAGTTATAATCAATTACTTGTGGTTGTTCCAGAATGACATTGATTACTATTTTACAACTTTTATGTTCGAATTGCTAACTGAGTTGTTTGCGGACTTTTTAATAATTAGCGGATAAATAAAGGGGAGAAAGGAATCAGCTTTTGAAACCAACTTGAGCTCGCTTCCGACTTGGGCCCTAGTGATTTGTTTTATACCTGAATGCTTATATCGATCGAATCGACTGCCTTAGTGATTTATACGAAACTCACTATTGATTAAAAAATTAGAAATATATTCAATTTTAATGAAGCTTGTGAGATCAATTATCGGATTACTAATTATGTCCTGCTTTGCATTTGGCAGTGAGGACAGCCAAATATCAAGTTCTTCAGCTATTAGAAAAGGTGAGGATGCAGATGCCCTCTATCGCCATGGACTCAAATATCAACTAGGGCTGGGGGTAGAGCAGGATAATCACGAGGCCTTTAAATGGTTTCACAAGGCTGCTATGGGTAGAAATGCTCCAGCCCAATATAGTATCGGGTTGATGTATTACTCGGGGCAAGGGGTCGATCAACAAACAGATAAAGCAGTTAATTGGTATTGGAAGGCAGCTGAGAATGGTCATGCCGAAGCGCAATTCATTATGGGGTGGATGTTCGAAGCTGGCCAGGGCGTTGAAAAAAATATCGGCATAGCGGTTGAATGGTACCTAAAAGCAGCTGGGCAGGGTAATGCCGAGGCCCAGTTTAATCTTGGGTGGTTATATGATACCGGCCAGGGAGTTAGAAAAAATACAAGTAGCGCCGTTGAATGGTATAGGAAGGCAGCCGAACAGAGACACGGTTATGCACAAATTTACCTCGGTAGGATGTACGCTAAGGGACGGGGTGTAGAAATAGATGATATCGAGGCATTCAAATGGTTTCACATTGCCGCGGAACAGGGAGTAATACGCGCCCAGTTAAACATTGGGGGGATGTACTATTCCGGTGAGAAAAGAAAGCAGGATTTTGCTAAAGCTGCAAATTGGTATCGGATAGCTGCCGAGCAGGGGAACGCGCTGGCCCAATATAACCTTGGCGGGATGTACGCAAACGGGCAGGGAGTAGAGCAAAATTATATCGGGGCTTATGTTTGGCTTAGTCTCTCTGCTGAACAAGATTATCGGCCAAGCATAATTCATTTAGAGAGACTAAAAAAAGCGATGACTACAGCACAGGTAGCTCTCGCTGAAAAAGAATTATCCAATGAGCGAGCAATGGAGGTAGAAAATCAAGGTGATCGTCCTTTTGAGCCCGGAAAAATGGATAAAACCCCAAAAATCGTATACAAGATTGATCCTGTCTTTCCTTCAGCATTGACCAGAAAAGGTGTTGGCGGAAAAGTCGTAGTTTCCTATATCGTAGATGAAGCAGGGATGGTGCAGTATCCGCGAATAGATACATCTGCAGATTATGTTTTAGATTTCGCAGTGTTGGACGCGATAAAGAAATGGCGTTTTACACCGGGTATTCATAAAGGGAGAATAGTCAAAACCAGGATGCGTTCTGTATATTCGGTTCAATAGCTACATGCCCATTTCCATAACATCATTCGACCAAGACTTGAACATTTATTAATTTTAGCCAGGGTGAAAAATAAAGTCAAAAAAATGCATGTATCTCAGTACAGGATGTTGTAGTTATTGAATCTGAATAAGAGAACTACGCTTTCAAAAGACAGGTTTATAAATAGGTAAATAAAGAAATACCATTTGATACTCCTTTACTCTTAATAGGATTTTAAATAAAGATAGTTCAATGGATAAGAGTGGGCTAAGACTGAAAAATAAAGTGGCACTGATTACGGGAGCTTCGAGGGGTATTGGGAAAGCAATGGCTGTTAAATTTGCTGAAGAAGGGGCAGCGGTTGCTGTGAATTATGTTAATAACAGTGAAGCAGCAGAACAGGTTTGTCGCGAGATAATAGATTCCGGTGGGCGCGCAATTTCATTACAAGCTAACGTAGCCGATGCCAAGGGCATACAGCGGATGGTGAAAACGGTTGAAGATGAGTTTCAAAAGATAGATATCCTCGTTAATAACGCAGGAATTTTAAAGACGATCGATTTAATGGATGAATCGCTGGCTAATCTCGATGAGTTATATGAAATTAATATAAAAGGCTATATTAATACCGTTCAAGCAGTTGTAGGGAAGATGAAGGCCAGAAAATACGGGAGAATTTTGAATATCAGCTCAATTTCTGGTTTGGGGACCTCATTAGCTGGATCGATGGGATATTCCGAGTCCAAGGCCGCTGTTAATTCTCTGACTAAGAGGATGGCATTTGAATTAGGGCCTTATAGTATTACGGTTAACTCGGTAGCGCCTGGATTTACTAAGACCGACATGACAATGAAATTTGACAATAGTGAAGAGGAACGTCGCTTAGTAAAATTGATGACTGATACATCGATGTTGAACCGGATTGGAGAACCTGATGATATTGCAGCCCCCGCGCTATTCCTGGTCTCTGACGAAGCTAGCTTTATTACTGGTCAAATTCTTGCCGTCGATGGGGGAAGAACACATTTTCTCTCCCATTCCAGCTAAACTGAAATACGGAATTATCTCCCTTTTTTCTATTCCCTTGGTTGTGTGAATGCGTATTTCAATCTAATCTGAGTATCATGGATGAATTACTCTATATACTCATAACGATAATTTCACTTACCTTCATATTGTTGGCGACTAAATTGGGGCCACAATTCCTAATCGGAGTGGTTGTAACATTGCTTTTGATCGCAAATTTATTTTCGGGAAGGCTTACGGTAGTTTTCGGATTTATTAATACCCTGGCGCTTCCAATATATGCCGCCGTATTTCTCGCTACCGATTCCGCGACGGAACACTTCGGAAAAAAAATAGCATACCAGGTAGTGTTAATGGGTGTTCTTGCTCAAATTTGTATGGTGATTTTAAGCCAGATAATCATACGGACCAGTTCTTATGGTGACCCTTTGATCGCTGAATCTTTATCAGCCGTCTTTGGTTTTCTCCCTCGCATCATTTTCGGCTCACTGATTGCCTATACTTTCAGCCAATATTTTGATGTTACCTTATATCATTTTTTTAAAGAGAGTTATCGAGGTAAGCATTTATGGCTGAGGAATTGTCTCTCAACAACTATTTCACAAGGAATTGATTCCGCGATTTTTTTATTTATCGCCTTTTACGGGGTGTTACCAAAATTAGGTGAATTATTTATCTCTGTCTGGATATTTAAAATTATAATAGCATTGGTCGATACGCCTTTTATATACTTAAGCTATGTGGTCATGGGTAAAAAACTCCCGACGGGAGAAAGTTGTGATTAGTGATCAGCAACCATTATCAAGCTTTTCTTATGTAAACTGTTAAGGGTTTCAAGCCGTGGGAAACCCCAACATCCTGTTGTCATAACTCCTTAAACTACAACTAAGACGCTTGTACTTAGCGAGGGTGACACTCCAGTTGGTCAACCAGCTGAAAGTTTACTATTATGAGTTACTGGACCAGACTTGTTGCAACTCCAGCATTATCCTTGGATATTGGCGAATATGGTGTCAGTATGGCATAATTACACACAATATATATTTATAAGATTATAATATATAGTTACTTACACAAATATGGATACTTAAATAATTGGAACCACTGGTTCAATTAGCTTTGCTAGGATTGTAATTTAAAGGTTTGAATCGTAATGATGCCGAATGAGAGATAATTATTTGATCTTCAGGGATACCTTGTGACAGTATTGACAGATAGGGGTAGTTATTTCTAATGAGGTATAAATTAATGAAGGAAATATATGGCTGTAGACTTGGCGATAATCGAACAATTACGTGAGTTTGAAACACCTACTGTTGCGGAGTCACTGTTGGCACTGGGCTGCACGGACAACCATAGGTATTTCATGGGTAGCGAAGTCAAGCTTATGACCGCTGTGCATCATCCAATGGTTGGCGTCGCGATTTCACTTATTGTCGACACGAGCACACCTGAACTCGAAAAAAACGTCGAAGGTTTAATGCAGGTGGGAGATAAGATGTTCGCTTCAAAATTACCAGCGATTGTCGTCATGCACTCAGTCGGAGCGCGGATGTCGCATGAATGTGTTACTGGTGACGGGATGTGTAAAAGTTTTCAATCTCACGGAGCCGTGGGCCTTGTCGCTGACGGGGGTATTCGAGATATCGATGCGATAAACCAGCTTGGGTTTCCAGCTTATGCCTCGGGAGCAGTGTCTGACCATGCAACTCTCAATTACAAGCTAGCGACGGAACCGATTACCGTCAGCGGAGTAGTTATAGATCATGGTGACTTGCTACATGGCGATTGCAACGGGGTGCATCTGATTCCGGTAAAATATCACCACGCTATTGTCGAGGCTTGCTGTCTGACGCGGGATTTCGAGACACGCGCGCATATTCTAAATCGACGCACCGACCTTAATGCCCGCGAGCAACTTAAAAAAGTCGGTCAGCTCGCGGCAGAGCGTCAGGAAAAATGCATGGCACTGATGGCGTAGTAAATAATTCAGTGAGGTAGAAAAGTCGAAAGGTAGAGAAAGATTCCAAGTTTCGATAATCATGAAAAGAGTTTCATCAAGTTTTGTTGGCGCTTTTACTGCTAATATTCTTATAGTTGCAGTCCTCACTTCTCCTCCGTGAAATTTGTAGCGAACTCTGAATGAAGTTCAGTTTCATTAGTTACCCGGTGCCAGCTATTTAGTGGGGATTCAGTGCTACAGTAATGTCCTGCTTATAGTTTAGGTTGCTTCTTTTTATGTCCTGGGTAGACTATACGAAGGAAAAATAAATGATCAAGGCAACGTAAGCCAATCTTCACCATTGCCAAGTTGAATTAATAAGATTATGAGATAATTTATGGCCAGAAAAATAGAGAAATTCTTTCGCGCGTCCTATGCCGCGCCCAATGGCTTGCAGGTTACAGATGAAGGGCTGTGGATTGTAGATCAAATAACTGACCGGGTTGCTTTAGTGGAGATTCCTGATCAGCCGATTGAAGAATACGGTTTAAGCATGATGATCCGGGATATACCCAGTGAGTCATCCAATACAAGCGGTATGACATATGGCGATGGAGTGCTCTGGTTAACGGCCAATGGCCCAGGAACTCTTCGCTATGTTCGGTCGACAGATTCCAAACCTAATATGTCGGAGATTATAAAAGTAGATAGTCAAACCGGGAAGACTCTACAACGGTATCCGATACCTGGGGGTGGTGGCTCACATGGTGTCGAGTTCGATCACTTTGAGGAAGGCTATATCTGGGTGCAGATTCTCAAGGATCAGACTCTGGGAAAAGTGCGCATCGAAGACTGGAGTGTAGAACATTTAATTCCTCTGCCTTATGTACGCGGGCACGGTATGGTGCGAGTGGAGGACGGGATCTGGGTGGTACACACGGCTGATCGGGTTATTCTCAAACTGGATTTGAATAATGGGGCAGAGCTGGACCGAATTGAAGTACCTGAATCGCAACCGGAGCCGCATGGGCTTTCACGACTAGGTGAAGACCTGCTTTACTGCGACGCAAGTTCCGGATGGTTAACAAAAATTACCCTGTGAAAAATCGGCGGCGATTCGGCTATTTTAGTACCTACGTAATAGGATATTAAGGGTAGCTCGATGTTTCATAGTTCGAGACTGTCAAGTGCTGATTGCAATGTCATGTGGAACCTTCATCAAGAAGCTTAATGCCCACCGATTTGCTTGTTGATGTTAATGATTGGGATGATGACCCTGATTATATTAGCGATTGGGGGAATTTTCTGGTTCGCTATCTTAAAAACAGTTTTAAAGAAGTGGATCGTGGCAAAATTGACAGTTTTAATTTAATCCATTATGAAAAACGTTATACTGATAGAATTAATGTAGTGTTGGAATTTCCATCTAGCAGGGTGTTAACAGGTGCAGGTGTTAACGAGTAGCGGTTAATACAGGCGGTAAAATAAAACCCAGGTGTACGCTTTATAACCCTCGCTAATGGTTATGCTTTTCTTTTGCCCTCAAGGTGGTAAACAGTCGATGCGCGCATCAAATAAATGATGTTGATAAGGTGTGAAGTACGGATTGTCGCATCTAAAATTTATCGGTAGAGAACATCCCTTTATTAATAATAAGTCATTTATTTACAATGAGATATATCTATATTAAGGGCAGAATTTAATTTCTTAATATTTTGTAAAAAAAATGTACATAACATCTCCTTGGTAGGCCATATCCTGACTCCTTTTAGAGTTAGATTAGTATAGCGACCATGCTTAAATTATACTCGTTAAAATAGGTAGTTAATAAGCAAGAGTCACTTTTTAGGAGTAAAACAATCATGCATTAATTTTATACTACACTCGATGGCTATTCCATCCGAAAGCAATCTCTTTTCAATAATCTCAGAGAATATAAAACGTAGGTTTTCTAACTCTGAAAACGAAGAGATCACGAACAGCTCAAATTCTTTTCAAAACATGCATATGATGCCAAGCAGCGAAACTAACGGAAGTTATCTTCATAAAAGGGCAACTAGGAATAAGCAAAGAGTTAACATAAATGGAATTCATCCTTCGCGTGAGTCAAATAATCAGTTAATGGGCGTAGTTGCTCACGACCTGAAGAATCCGATGATCGGCATCCGAGGAATCGCAGAAATTCTTCTCGAGGATGGAATAGGTGAAATGACGAGCGAACAAAAGGAAATGATAAAAAGAATTGTCTCCAGATCAAACAGTGTGCTCCAATTGATCGAAGCACTGCTCGATGTTGCGTCGACACGATCGGGTAAACTGCAACTACAGCTAGAGGAAGCATCTTTTTCAGAGATCGTTACCGAGTCTATTCAATTAAATTCTATTCACGCGGCTCAGAAAAACATCACCATCATCGTTGAGAACAAAGCAGAAACAGATACATTAAAATATGATTCCTTAAAAGTCAGACAGGTAATCGATACCCTTTTGAGTAACAGCGATTAAGTATTCGCCAGTGGCGACGTCCATAAAAGCCATTCTTCATTCGAAAAACGGGGGTATTAAATTTTCAGTCCTCGATGAGGGACCGGGTATACCTGAGGATGAAAAGCATGATATATTTCAGGATTTTGGCCGCACCTCGGTTCACCCTACGGGAGAAGAAAAAATTACGGAACTAAGGTTGGTAATATGCCGTTATATTGTAAGAGCCCATGGAGTTACTATCTGGTTTAAAAATTTACCTGAGAAAGGTTGTCATTTCACCGTCTACTTTCCAACCCACGCTCAATCATAATCAGTAATCTAAAAGTGCTGATTGTCGATGATGAAGAACATGTGCGACATTGTGCTGGTTCTTCGCAAGTTGGGGAAAGATACTATCCTGGAGGCCAGAAACGGCGAACAAGGGAGATATGTCTGAATTGATCAAAGCATCACAAATAGTTGGCTATCGCTCCCTGCACTACGAAGGTTTAAAGAAAGTTCTACTCAGTTTAACAAGAATTGAGGAAATTGAAAAGTACGCGAATTTTGACTGATCCTAATGCGATTAGGGATTGTCCAGCGGTCAACGTGACACTATTTTTTTATTTCTGATTAAGATCAAGATAAGCGTTGCTAGAATGGCAAAGTTTCGGGTAAGAAGCAGAAGATAATTTGTCTTTAAAGATCCTGGTTTGCCAAAGCAACCGCAGACGATATCAAGGCCGCGTTCCCAGGATAGGGCAAGAGCGATTATAAAGATGGCAATCAAAGCGGTTAGAATTATGAGTGCGCTTTGCTGCCCTTTATTTAATATCAGGGCCAGGCCGCAGATGATTTCCATCCATGGCAGCAGATAAGCACTAATGTAAGCGAGAGGATAGGGGAGGAGTTGAAAAGTCTCGATCGCAGTAAGAAAGTTTGAAGGATCGGTAATTTTTAAAGTTCCCGCGATGATGAAAAGACTGCCCATGCCGATCTGCAGGACAATAAAAAGTATCTTTATCATTTTTTCTCGATGGTCCACGTTTCCCATCCCCCATAAAGGGTATAAATATTATTAAGTTGAAGTTCATCCTGCAGTCGTTGAGCCACATTTTTACTGGCTCTACATAATAGGCTATCGCAATAGACAATAACCTTCAGATCCGGATTCCATTTTTCCATGAATTCAGCCAATAGATATTCCCAGTTGTCTTCATTCAGGAGGATGGCTCCAGGAATATGATCCAATTCGAAGTTTTCTTTCGATCGAGCATCGATCCAGATTACGGGATCGGTGCTTTGCAGAGCTATTGTCAATAAAATTTCGCCATCTTCCAGTTCAACTTTATAATAACTAGGAGTACCGGGATGAATAGACCAAGTTAACAAGCTAAGGAAAAGAGCGAGAAGACATATAAGTCCCGATTCTTTAATGAACAGATTCAATTTTAAAAGAGGAATATATTATATCCCAAGGATCATTGAACTCTTAGGTGAAAGAAATATATCTTTGGGTTATCCTTTGGAAAATCGGTTTTTACGAGCAGATTTCCATTTTTAGAATTTCTCGCCGTGCCAGGATCAACCAAAATAATATATTTTTTCCCCGTTAAGACTTCATCCATATCGAGGTTAAATGAGTCGTTACTAGTTTTGAGATCGGTAATTTTTATCGGCTCATTGGGTTGGAAGTCGATCGTTATAGTCTTGGGATCCAAGCTCTCATCTTTTTTCCAGTAGAGAAGCCGGGTATTAATTTCTGCGATTTTCGGAATATTTACTTCCAAGATGAATTCATAGCGGGAATTATCGGAATCATCTGTAAGGACAGTTATTTTTTTTCTTTGTAAACCTTCTCGTTGTCCAATCGTAAATATGGCTTCAATCTCACCCTTTTCACCCGGTAGATAAGTTGTTTTATCAAGAGAAGTTGTCGTGCACCCGCAACTGGATGTAATAGAATTAAAGGTGACAGGGTAATCACCATCATTTTTAAATTTAAAAATTCGTCTTACTTCCTTGTCGCCAAACTTATAATTTGCTTGATTTTCAATTTCTTGAAATTGCATTTGCCCTTGCAATAAAAGCGGTGAAAAAATAATGAGGACTAAACTAATAATTTTCATAGGATTTAAATTATAGGTAAATAAATTATAATCTCTTAATTAAATTGGCAATGATTTAGAAATTATAAAAATGTGAGTACACTCTAACGCAATTAAGGCAGGTAATAAAAATAAGCATAATACAAAAGAGGGCAATCCTTGGGAATAATCGAAATAACCATTATTGTAATTTATTTAGGCATCCTGGGCACCCTAGGGTTGTATTTTTCACGCCGTCAAAAGACGACTGAAGACTACTTTCTGGCTGGTCGAAACTTACCAGGATGGGTGGTAGGTTTTTCAATAATGGGAACGATTGTCGGGAGCGCGACCTTCGTTGGACATCCCGGTGAGGTATTTAAGAAGGACATGTGGGCATTGCCCATGCACCTGGTTTATCCCTTCGTAATGATTTTCATTTCCGTTTTTTTAGTGGCCTTTTACCGCAGGACGATACGTATGACTGCCTATCGGTATTTGGAAATACGTTTTGGCTACCCCGCGCGTGCCTATGGTGCGGGAGCATTTATTATAAGTCATATTTTAGATTTGAGTATTACTTTCTATTTTTTGGCAGTCGCGGTTGGCTACATGAGTGGATGGGATGTGTGGTGGGTCATTCTGATCGTGGGCATGGCGACTGTCATTTACACGATGGTTGGCGGGATAGAAGCTGTCGTTTGGACAGATGTCATACAGGGCACACTACTTGTCCTAGGTGGCTTGGTCTGCATATGTTTTTTGCTTTTCTCATCTGATGCTGGCCCCACCGCAATTGTTGCCAAAGCCTGGGAAGGGGGTAAATTTTCATTAGGCAACTGGGATTTCAGTTGGTTTGAAAATAATCAATGGTTTTACATTTTAGGTGGGACATTAGGCTCGCTACAATATTTGGCCTGTGACCAGAGCAATGTTCAGCGTTATCTTCTGGCACGGACCGACAAAGAAGCAGCGCAAGGAGCTTATATGGGTGCAGCTGCATGCGTTCCCATCTGGATACTCTTTATGGTAATAGGTGCTTTAATGTGGGCGTTCTATGAATTATCTACAGATCAACTTCCAGCCGATGTGCTTAGGGAAAAAGACTTTATTATTCCATACTTTATTAAAACCCAATTGCCTGCCGCTTTGGTTGGGCTTATTTTAGCGGCATTAATGGCGGCAGCTATGTCGTCCATAGATTCTGAGTTGAATTCTATGGCTGCTGTAGTCGTCAATGATTTCTATGTGCGACTGCGGCCAAATTCGAAAGATAAACATCGACTGTTCTTGGGTAAAATTGTCGTCGCGATTATTGGAACCTTCTCGATCATCATTGCGCAGCAATGGATCGGGATTAAATCGGTCATTGAATTATCCGTTACTGTGGCCTCGATCATAACAGGTGGAATTCTTGGCCTCTTTGCCCTCGGGTTTTTATTTCGATGGACGACGGCAAGGGGTGCCTATATCGGTATTGTGTTTTGTATTCTCTTTACGGGGTGGGCAACATTAACGCGTGTTAATCTTCCTGGGATGGAAACCGCTTTGCTTGATCTGGGAAATTTCAATTACACGCTGAGTCCATACCTGATTGGGCTCTTCTCTCATTTTATTTTAGTTGGTGTTGGGGTGCTGGCGAGCAAACTTACAGATGGGCCTCAACCAGATACAAAAGATCTTACTCTTTGGGATGTACTGGCCAAACGCCGAGGGGATTCAGTAATCAATGAAGAGTAAACAGTGAGTGTAGGTTCCAGGACCCGGTCCCTGATCGTGAGTGCATAATCTACATTTTCGCATTTACTGATTAGCTCTATCTTTATAGCTTGAAGTATTAATGAAACAATTATCCTGTGAAAAAAAAGAATGAAACGCTGCCACTGGGGAAATTACGATCAGACATATTAGCGAGCCTCATCGGCCGAGCTCCAATTAATGATCCAAGTGTAATTCTTGGACCCGGAGTGGGAATGGATTGTGCGGTCGTAGATGTGGGATCAAAATATTTAGTCTATAAATCGGACCCCATTACTTTTGCCACAGACGAGATTGGATGGTACGCGGTGCAGGTAAATGTAAATGATATTGCTACGACCGGTGCAATTCCCCGTTGGTTTCTGCTTACCCTCCTGCTCCCAGAGGGAGAGACGACAGAAGATCTAGTCGAAAAAATCACCGATCAAGTTTACAGCGCTTGTGCAGAAATGTCTATTGCGGTGATTGGTGGGCACACTGAGATAACACATGGTCTGAATCGACCAATTATAGCTGGGACCTTGATCGGTGAGGTTGATCGCGATCGACTGATAACACCTCGAGGTTCACATCCCGGGGATCGTATCTTACTTACAAAGGGAGTACCGATAGAGGCTACCGCGATAATTGCGCGTGAATTTCCCGATCGCGTGGGCGAATTCTTAAATGAGACTGAATTGAAACAAGCGGTAGCTTTTCTGACCACACCCGGGATTAGCGTATTACGTGATGCACAGATTGCGTTAAGAGCTGGTAAGGTAACGGCGATGCACGATCCCACTGAAGGTGGTTTATTTTCTGCCCTCTGGGAATTATCGGAGGCGTGTGGTCATTCGCTATCTATAGACAATTCAGCAGTGCCGATACCTCATCTTGCATTGAGAATATGTAAAGCATTTAAAATGAATCCATTCGCAGCAATCGCTTCAGGTGCCTTGTTAGTTGCGACAACGCCTGATGATACTGACTCCATTAGCGGTGCTCTAGAAGATGAAGGAATAGATTGTGCAGAGATTGGTGTGGTCGAAGATGGCCCGGTTGGGGTCTGGTGTGAATCGAGTATCGATCGAAAAGAAGTGATTCGTCCCGAACAGGATGAAATAGCGCGAATTTTTGAAAGCTGATTTTATTTTATTCGATTTTATAGATCTTAGATTGCAACATCCGAGTAGCTTTGTTGGTTATTGTAAGCGTGAACAACGAAGAGCAGCTACCACGATTAGTCCCTGGCTATAGTTTCCCCCCATATGCCTATACGCCCGGTCTTTCACCACATCCGACTCGAGATCCAGAGGGTCATAATTTAAAAATAGTAATAGAAAGTAATAATACCTTCATCCCGATGCAATGGAATGCATGTGAATCTTATCTCTTAGGATTCGATATGTTTAATCATGGTTTCTACTGGGAAGCACACGAAGCATGGGAAGCTCTTTGGCAAGCCATAGAACGTAAAGGAAGAAGGGCGAAGTTACTCAAAGGATTGATAAAGCTGGCAGCTTGTGGGGTAAAGGCCAGGCAAGTCAGTAATTCGGGAGTAATACATCTAGCTGATAGGGCGTTAAAAGAATTTAAGGAAGTTTATAGCGAGAATGATAATAGAGGTGATTACATGGGGTTAGATTTAAAGGAATTGATTGCTATTACGGAGAAAGTAAAAGCTTTAGACATTAAAAAGGATGTCGTGTCAGGCGAACATAGCCCGCGTGTATTCAAATTTATTCTTCTGCCTAACTTAAAGAAATCATTGGAATGATATCTTTTCGCGTACTAAACGCTGTGGATTACCATCCGATAGCGTAGCAGGATCTTCGCTGATCGGCCCCGGTGCTGAGCATACCGGTATCCGGGTCCCGGCGTGCCACCGTTGCCCCCATTCCGCATACTTCCTTATGCACTATCTTATGTCCTAGAGCTTTTAAAGACGCTTCTGTCTTTGCTGAAAATCCTTTTTCTAGTGCCAGTTGACCTGCAAAATAATCATGGGGATAGAAAGAGTCCGGCATACTATCGGTGCCAAACCTGGATGCCTCGACGGCTTCTTGAGGATTCATTTTAAAGAGCAGAGTATTGAGGATTAATTGTAAACAAGCTTGAGATTGATGGTCACCACCAGGACAACCGATTGTCATCTCTGGCTTTCCTTCATTCAATACAATGTAGTTAACTAAAGTCGTTCTCGGACGTTTGCCTGGTTCGACCCTATTAGGATGGTCATTCTCTAAGTTAAACATTTCAATACGAGTGCTCAGGGTGCAGCCCAGCTCTGGGAAAAACACGGCGTCAGCTAAGGCACCACCGCTTGGCGTAGCGCATACCATGTTCCCTCTCTCGTCCATAACCGCAATGTGGGTTGTGCCATGTTGGTGATCATTCTGCTCCATGGGATTAGTATGGGGGGGCATTGAATTGGAGACTTGTTTCCCCTCGTGAAGGGAAAAAGGCCAGGGATTACCGGCTGGTGGAAGCTCAGGGTAAGCGCGGTTTTCATCAATAAGCGCGGCGCGCTCAGCGCTGTAATCTTTAGCGATCAAACCATCAATGGGAATAGTTGAAAAATCAGGATCGCCGTAGTAAGCTGCTCGATCTGCAAATGCCAGCTTAAAAGCTTCAACAATTGTATGGATGTAGTGTGGCGAATTATGGCCCATAGACTTGAGATCGAATCTCTCCAGTATATTCAGGGCTTGCATCAAAACGGTCGATTGGCTCCAGGTAGAATGCCCGCAAATCTCGTACCTGCCAAAAGTGCTTCTTATCGGGTGGTCGAACTTGGCATGGTAATTTTCAAGATCTTCGAGGCTGAGAATACCCCCTACACTTTGCGCGTAGTCGATAATTGATTTTGCAATTTCACCCCGATAAAATAAATCACGCGCGGCTTTAAGTCCTGCTTGACGGTTACCCTGATCCCTGGATTCGGCTTCGACTAATTTTCTTAATGTATTTCCCAGACTTTTTTGGACAAGGAGTGTGCCGGGTTGAGGAAGAGTGCCGTTCCGGAAGAATATTTCCATGCATCCGGGAGGGAAATTTCTGCTTTGCTCACCGATCTTCTCCAGATTGAGCCTGTGAAGCATATATTCATAGAATGGAAATCCGGCATCAGCATAATAAATAACTGATTCCAGGACATCACTTAATTTTTTTGTACCATAGCGTTCAAGAAGCGAAATATAAGCGTCTACAACTCCAGGCACGGTAATAGCAAGATGCCCTAACGGCCCTGGCCCTTTTGGAATACAGTCCAGGTTCTGTGATTTATAAAAATCGATCGTTGCTTTAGTCGGTGCGCAACCTTGACCACTCAATGAGAGAAGATCTCCAGAATTAGCATCGTAGAGCATAAATACTCCTTCAGCTCCTAATGAATAGGAAGCCGTTGGTTCAAAAACCGCAGCGGCAAATCCAGCCGCGACCAATGCATCAAATGCGTTACCTCCTTTTAAAAGAATTTGCATGCCTGCCATCGATGTGAGGTAGTGTCCGCTGGATATTATTCCCTGCTTTGCATGGATAACAGGTCTTCCGGTAGAGCCCCAAATACTTTCTTTTTCTTTCATCGATTGATGGGATTATTTGAAGAATGCTAGACTGATGGTGTCGAAGTACTAATCGACTAAAATGTAAGTAACGTTCTTGTGAATTATTCTATAGTGACTTCAGTGGTCAATATAAAGTTATTTCACGGTGAGTTAAAAAGATGGAGCCGATGAAAAGACCTTGTAATGAAATACCTGCTATGAAAGATGTATAATTTAAACCCCGCTATTAGTAAGCTGGCAGTCAAATAAGATGCTTCTGAAAAAATCAGACATGCAATCCTTTAATTTTCATTCCGTGGTATTCCGATGGTTTGAAAGTCGATATGAGACAGCCACCAAGCCACAAGAAAAAGGATGGCCGGCTATACAGTCTGGTAAACATACTTTAATACCCGTCCCAACAGGTTTTGGGAAAACACTTGCCACTTTTCTCGCTGTCCTGGACCAGCTCTTTAAAGAAGGATTGGAAGGTAATCTTCCCGATGAAATCTACGTCCTTTATGTATCACCGTTCAAGGCGCTGAGTAATGATATTCGCAAAAATCTGGAGAACCCACTCTTGGAGATCAGGACTCAGTTTCTCGAAAGTGAATATCGTGAAGTGGATGTGCGAACGGGAGACACACCCTCTTCGAAAAGACAGGCAATTACGAAAAGACCACCACAGATTCTCGTGACAACCCCCGAATCCGGAAGAAAGACACCTAGCACGGTACAATCACTGATAATCGATGAAATAAATACGGAGGTTGACAACCGACGTGGATCGGATCTCGTGCTCAGTATTGAGCGACTGGAAGCTTTGGTCGATCATCCACTACAACGCATAGGTCTTTTGGCAACTCTCTCACTTAAAAATTGGTACGAAAAACGGAGTCTGATCAGGTACAGTCTCAAAACGATGAGTTTACCTTTTCTGGCAACGGTTTACGGATCACTGGCAATTCATGGATTTATTAATATCCTATTAGATGTATTGGAAAATAGATATTTAAATCATTTAAATACAATTTTTCTGATTGTTTCTGAATACGATATTGACGAAGTCATGAATGCCAGTAGTGAAAGATTAAATCATTCTTTTAGGGATTAACCATTCAGTAATCAATGCTGATCAAATAAGGAAATCACATTTAACAAAACCTGACGTGGTTATCGATGCCAATCGTACACCATCTGAAAAACACATGGATAGAATTTTAAATTGTGGAAAAAAAGTATTTATCCGGGTTATCCATAGCCTTGGATTGTTTCTCCCTCCAGAAGGGTTTATAAATTTATTTGAATGTTATAACTTGTATAAATTAGGAAAAAAAATACCGGGTCCATTTTTGGAAATAGGACCTTGGATTGGGCGATCTACCGCTTGTATTGCACAGGGAATAAAAAAAAGTGGTAGTGATAAGGAGTTTCATACCGTTGATATCGGGTTTTCTTCGGAAAAAGAATGGGAAGAATTTTTTGGTTCTTCTCTAAAACAAAAAGAACCCAAAGTCAGAAATAGATACCTTAAGCATATTATTAGAGAAGGGGGATCAATTCAGTCATTAATAGAGAATTTGAAAAATCGGAGACTTGATAAATTTGTTACTGTTCATGAAGGCAATTTCAGGGACATAGCTTTCGGTAAGAAATTTAATTTAATATTTTGTGACGCGACCCATGATCTTCAGGAGATAGAGATAAATATTCCACCGATAAAAAACTTATTATCTGGGAAGGGAGTATTGGTATGTGATGATATTAAAACAGAGGAGATGGAGTCAGCCTTAAAAAGCTACTTTAATTTCCAAAGCGTTACAAACGACAAAGGATTTTTCATCGGTTACCTTGATGAGAAGATAGGGGACTCGTGATATCACGAGTTTTAATTTAGTGATCAAAGCATGCAGAAGCAGGTGATTTAAATGAAGTGAGAATACCTTCTCCCCCTTGCTTGAAAATTTAGCTAATTTTCTCGCGAGTAATTTTTGAGAGTTGAAATAAGGGGTTTTGCTGAATTAGGAATATCCACTTTATTCCCAAAAAGAATATCACTCATCGTTAGGGATCCATCATTATAAAATTCAGCATTAGATTTGTTGTTGGGTAAAATGAATCCCCCTTCAAAAGATGCCCCAGCGTAAAGTCCAGACGCATTACTATAAACATAAATGGGAGAACCCGCACCGATTTTTGCTTCAACACCTACATCCGCGGGACCTGCAGTCGCAGCAGCATCAACGCCGATTCTAAACTTTGGTGATGTAAGGACTTTCATGCCGTCCTTATTCATAAGAAGAAAGATATGGACAATACGTTGCGCGCCCAATTGTAGTCCCCAGCTCCCTTCGCCAGCTTTCATAAATGAAGGAGCGCCCCATGTCCCAGTCTTATCATCTCTGACCATCGCGATGCCACCGCCAGCTTTTACCCCCAGCCCCATACCCACTTTGAACTGACGCAGGATAATAATGCCATCAGCTTTTTGTAAAATTACGGCAGGAATTCTCGTTCCTTTATCATCCATAATCAAATCGAGATCCAGTGCCATGCGATTTATCCTTTGGTTGAGCTTAGACTGCTTGTCTGCGGGTAAAGGAATAGTTAAAAAGAAAATAAAGATTAATGTTAGAATATGTAATTTTGCAGCTTTTAATATTTTCATAATTCTGAATAAAGATGCTCATCGAAATGCCGCAAGAATATAAATAAATAAAAATTTGTGATAAGTATCTATTTTATTATTCTACCGTAACAGATGCGACGATAATAAAGACATTATCTCCATCCTCGTTAATAAAGGTATCAATTCTAATCATTTGCGGAATATCTGTAGTCGAAGTGGGAGATTATAAATTAATAGGGCAAGAAAGATTTAATCATCATTCACAACATGGGATCAAGTTGCCCTTATTACACGCTGTGGATGGATGGTTTTAATGGTATTCCCAATCATATTAATCATCGAGCAGCGTGTGCCCTTGTCTTTCCCGACAGTCCTGATCACCCAAATAAATTTAGGGATTCACGGGGATGGAAATTGGTGTTTATTCCTGCGAAGGTTCGTCTCTTATTCAAGATATGGGTTATCAAGAGGGTGAAGATTACCGGCTAGGAGTTTCCACATACTATAAAGAGAATGACGGTAAAATCTACCGTATAGCAAAGATGCTATTCGGGCCATTTGATCCTTTTTTCGGTGTTTGGCATTTATTCACTTTGCTTTCCGATAGTGTAAATGATTGAAATCTTCAATTTTAATACTAACAACTGGATAGATGAGTGACGAAAAAATTATAAAATCTAAAGAGGAGTGGAAAAAACAACTCACCCCTGAGCAATTTAAAGTAACACGGAAACACGGTACTGAACGCGCATTCACAGGTGAGTATCACGAGAGTAAAGATGAGGGTATTTATCACTGTGTGTGTTGTGGAAATGAATTGTTCAATTCAGAAAAAAAATATGATTCCGGAACAGGATGGCCGAGTTTCTGGGATACCATGGGTCCAGATAAAGTCATTACTAAATCCGACAGAAGTCTGTTCATGGAAAGGACGGAAATATTATGTAACCGGTGTGATGCCCATTTAGGTCATGTTTTTGATGATGGTCCCGCGCCGACCGGAAAACGATATTGTATGAATTCTGCGGCACTTAAATTGGAAAAAAAGAGCTAATAAATCTTTTTATTAAAAAGTCATAAAGCTGTGTCAATAGACGGAGACTTAAAGGAGTGGGAAGAGTTGCCTTTTAAAATAATTAATCCCAGCCAAATTTACAAAGATCGTGTTACATGGACAGGTCGGGAAGATACTTCATTAAAATTTGGCTTTTCCCAAGATAAGGATTTTTCTCTACATAGCATTTGATGTCCGTGACGATTCATTGATCAGCAAACCGGGCAAGAATTATACGACAAGATTACAGGACCATTTTGGTATAATTATTGATGCTCGACCAAAAACTGAACGCGAGGTAACGATTACCTCAAATAGGGAAAAAAGGAATAAATTTCTTGTGCTTCATATTGATTCTAAACATTTTGAGGAGACTATTGCTCATCATCATGGGCGCTTACCTGAAGGCGTTTATTTTACCGGGGTAAAAGCTGAGAAGGATTAGGCTGTTGAAGTATCGATCCAGCGTTCGATGCCTATTATGGAGGGGAGTAGGAAAATCTACGATTCAGTTTTACAACTTTCGACGTCGGTAATTTAACCGGCTCTCTCGTTTATTTATGGTGGCGTCCGTCATGGGCGACTCATAGCTCTTATAAACATTCGGGTGCTTTTTCCCGTTACAATTCTAATAATGAGGAAAATGATGACTAAGAGCAGATAAAGAAATAAGCTCTAAAAGAAAAGGTTTTGGACGAGAGCGCGGTCCAATCTTCTAATATCCTGTACTTGTTATTGCACCTTCGGTCGTTTTTCTCCATAGAGCGTATAAGCATTGCCTAGAGTCCCGCCATCTACGACGAGGGTGTGACCATTGACATAACTCGCTTCATCTGACGCAAGATAGACGGCGGCGGCGGCAATCTCATCGGGTAACCCATAACGCTTCTGTAGGCTCATTTCTATTTCACCGGGTGGAGTATCATCAGGGTGATCGACATCAATAGGCCCGGGGGCAATAGCATTCACACGAATCTGGAAATGTGCCAGATCGGTTGCCATACTTCTGGTAAGGGTAATTAAAGCCCCTTTAGCCGCGCTATAAGCGGTGCTGAGTGTTTGCGGGATGAAACTGTTGACCGATGCCATATGAATGATGTTCCCCTTGCCTGCTTTAGCCATCACCTGTGCAGCAAGTTGAGAACACATGAATACACCGGTTTGATTGGTGGCGATGACAGTATCCCATCTCTCTTGCGTTACTTCAAGGAAAGGCCCGTCTGAGCCTTTAATTCCGGCATTGTTGACAAGGATATCAATCGTATTGAATTGTTTGACCGTTTTGTCTATTAATTCCTCCACCGCCTTCCGCTGCGATACATCAGTTGGAATTAAAAGGGCGATCCCACCTGCAGCCTCAACTTCATCACAGGTGCGCTTACCACTTTCTGAATTAATTTCGGCAATTACAACCTTGGCTCCTTCCTGGGCAAATCTCTTTACGATAGCGCGACCGATGCCTATTCCTCCGCCCGTAACGATGGCAATCTTATCTTTTAATTGCATTATATATTTTAGTTTGTGATGGAGGTTCTTACCGATCTCTTCCTATTTCAGGAAGCATAGAGTTGGGTGGAATACCATTTTTTTAACGGTCAATGCAATCTAATTGGCTGATGGTTACTTGAATATATTTAAAGCTTTGTTATACTTCACTCTATCGAATAGCGCTTGCAGTGATTAAATATTAATAATAAATCCAATGAATAACTTTGCACTTTCATAAATACGACAGATAGCGTTCTCGAACGAGCTGGCGAATTATATCAAGATAAATTAGGGATGAAACATATCTTTACGGTACCCGATCAATTTACAATTTTTGATTGCGGTGGCGTAAGGTCACTCCTCGGACGATCAGAGAAGGGTAAGACTAACCGTAAACGCCGCTAATTTATTTCACCGTAAATGACATTCAAGAGGCCTATGAGATTTTGAAGAAGTGTGAGGTTCATTTTGATGATGAACCCATCTCATTGCGAAGATGGAAGATCACGAATTTTGGATGGCATTTTTCAGAGATTGCGATAACAATCAACTTGGAATTATGGCAGAGGTTAAGAATTATACGCAATGTTCCATATTATTACATCTTTAGTTAACCACCAATTCAGTCCTTTCTACTGGCCTCCGAATAGACAAAATATAGATTAGTTCTTGGACCGGGGGTATTTTTTTTATCACCCATATGAAGCACACACTCACTGAATAAAACAACATCACCGGTTTCCCCCACCGCCCGCACAGAACCGGGTAATTCGATGCCCGGATACGATTTAAAATTTAATTTTAAATTGGCTTTATGTGAACCGGGAACGAGAAGAAGGCACCCATCGTCTGGACCATTTTTGGAAAGGAACCAGCTGGTATTGACGGATAGGCTGCGAATTTTGCCATCATTGAAACTAAAACCACTGGGTTCGTGCCCTGCGTGCCAACTGCTGAAGTGCGGACCTTGTGAGTTAGCAATACCCCATGAACCACGGTACTTTGGTTCTTTCATAAATTCCTGCAAGTAAGGTAGGATGCGTGGGTGATTGACCAAGGTCCCAAAAAGCGGGTCCAACTCATCGAGGCTGTTTAGTCGTACATAATGGTCATCAATGTGAATGACCGAAGATTTCCCAACGTCATTGGGATGCATCGTTTTCTTTTTTAAATAGGTGGTATCTGTGCCCCTGGCATTGATTTCATTAAATTTTTCAAGCAGTGCGTTTACCTCCTCTATATTTAGAACACTGCGAAGGATTAAAAAACCTTGGGTATCGAAATGAAAGCGATCCTCATCAGAAATTTTCACATACTCTGTTTTCGATGCGGTATCTGTACTCACGTTAGGTAAAATAGGGTTTAAAATTATACGGTCAAATATAATGATTATTTTTTGTGATAAGTGCTTAGAATTAATGCATCTATATGAATCATGGACGTATTTTGATTTGACCAAATCATGTAGATTTTTTAACTTCAAGCATGCAAAATCAATCAATTTTCGAAGAACGTGACTTGTCCTTTAATCCAGTTATTAATGACAATCCTAATCATCTTACGGTTGAACAGATAAACTACTATAATAAGAATGGTTATCTTAAACCCTTTCGCATTTTCTCTGACGAGGAGAACTTAAAAAATCGAAACTACTTTGATCATTTGATTCAACTTCTAAAAGAGCAGAATGATGGTCGTGATGCCTATGCGATAAATTGTTACCAGGCACGATGTGAAGGAATCTGGGATATTGCAAAGGACTCCAGGATTCTTGATTACGTGGAAGATCTGATCGGACCCAATATTATTGCCTGGGCCTCTCACTATTTTTGTAAAAGTGCACATGATGAAAAATTTGTTCCCTGGCATCAGGATGCATCCTATTGGCCTATAAGCCCAGCGCGCACAGTTACCGTTTGGATTGCGATTGACGATGCAGATGAAGAAAACGCGGCGATGCAATTTATACCTGGCACGCATAAACTTGGGCATCTCGAATGGAAAAAAGCCGATAAGTCAGCAGTCTTGGAGAAGGAGATAGCAGAAACTACTCAATATGGTAAGCCGGTATTCGTTAATTTAAAAGCGGGTGAAATTTCATTTCATGCGGACATGATGGTGCATGGTTCAAGGCCAAATACTTCAAATCGTAGACGGTGTGGACTTACTATTCGCTATTGTCCACCTGAAGTGAAATCTACAGATAGTAACTGGGCAGCTGATGCGATTATTTGTCGAGGGAAAGATCCTTATAATCATTGGGTAGACAGCCCTCGACCCCAGGGTGATGATTTGTCACCTCGATCTTATTTAAGAGATAAATGAACGACGTTCCCAAGCTTTTGCACAAGCGTAACTAGGATGCTCATTTTCAGGCAAACTCGATGAAGATAATCGACCTGAAGATTTTTTCTGTTCTACATTGTGTCTATGTAAAAATAATAACCGACAGTGGAATCTATGGTATTGGTGAAGCCTCCCTCAGAGGTAGAAGTCTCGCCGTTTTGGGAGCACTCAATCATATCAAACCACTGATTATCGGCCAGGAACCTATCCGAATAGAATTCATCTGGCAGGATATTTTTCGAGGAACATTCTGGCGCGGTGGACCAGTCTTGCAGTCTGCCCTCGCCGGGATCGATATCGCCCTCTGGGACCTGAACGGGAAAGCTCTCAGGGTGCCTGTCTACCGATTGCTGGGTGGTGCTGCCAGGGATAAAGTCTTAGTTTACACGCACTATGACGGGGAGACGCCTGAAGAATTGGCGGATGGCGGACAGCAGTTACTCGAAGAAGGATGGCGTGTAATCCGTATCTCCCCTATCGTGACGGAAGGGGATTTTAATGCGAAAAAGGCAATTAATAACGGCATCAAACATTTTGAGGCATTGAGAAATAGAGTGGGGAATGACGTTGAAATAATATTTGAAGTACATACCCGTCTCACACCTGCCCAAGCGATCGAATTATGTAACGCTCTCGAAGAGTTCCGGCCTTTCTTTATTGAAGATCCGATTCGAGCTGAAAACCCGAAATCCTATGCGAACCTGCGCGCGCATACCAACATTCCTATCGGAACGGGTGAACAATTGACAACGAAATGGGCATTTAGGGAACTCATCGAACAGGAATTGATCGATTATTTGCGCGTCGATATCTGTCATAGCGGGGGAATTACAGAGGGAAAGAAGATCGCTGTGATGGGAGAGGTGCATTATCAGGAGCTCGCGACACATTTCACCGCAAGTCCGGTGAGCACCGCAGCTATGCTTCATTTAAATCTATCTGTTCCCAATTGCGCTGTTCAGGAGCATAATCCTCATGAAGAAGTGCTCAATGATATTATCCAATACGACTGGAAAATTGAGGATGGCTACCTGGTCAGTGGACATTCTCACGGCCTAGGCATCGATCTCAATGAAGAAGCAGCTATTGCCCACTCTTACGATCGGGCTGAAATGCCTCATCTTAGACGTGAGGATGGGTCCGTTCAGGACTGGTAGATGCATAAAATATTTTTTAATTTTTTATGCACCACGCTAATAATTGACAATCGAGGTGAAGGGTATCCAGATTAATTTGATCATTCAAATATTATATAATGAAATGAGAAACTAACTGATGGCTGAAAACTCTATAACCATACTAGGAGGTGGGAACACAGCTTTCTCAGTTGCTGCCCGCTTAACTTTGCAAGGTCATAAAATAACACTCTATGAAATTCCCTCATTTAAAGAGACACTGGCTCCGATCAAAGATGAAGATGCAATTCATTTACTCGGCGTCGCCGGTGAAGGAAAGGCAAAGTTGCATCACTTCACTTCAGATATTGAAGAAGCTCTGGCTGGTGCTAACCTTATTCTTCTTATTGTACCCGCCTATGCACACAAACCGTTTGCTGAAGTCTGTATCCCTTATTTAAAATCGGGACAGACCTTGGTCATCATGCCCGGCACACTCGGTACTCTTGAATGGGCGCAAATGCTGCGAGAGGCCGGTAAAGAGGGTCTGATTACCCTAGCGGAGGTCGACACCGCACCTTATGTCTGCCGAAAAACAGCGCCCGACACGGCTACAATTTGGGGGATTGTAGCGGCCCTTGGATTAGGTGTATTGCCTTCATCTGAAACAGATAGGGTCAAAGAAATATTGGATCCTCTCTTTCCAGGGATTCAATGTTATCCTGATGTCATGGCTTGCGGATTAGCAGCGATGAACCCGGTTGTTCACCCCGCAGGTGTTTTAATGAATGCCGGGCGCGTTGAGTACTCACGTGGTGAATTTTACTTTTATGAAGAAGGTGTATCCGTTTCCGTAGCGAAGGTAATTATGGAAGTAGATCGGGAGCGCTTGAAAATCGGACAGGTACTAGGGTATAAACTGAGTCCGGTCGATGAAGCCTTTCACGCGGCAGGTTTTGGTCCAAAGGGTGACTTATGGTCGACGATCAATGGCAGCTGGATGCTTACCCGATTGAAAGCACCTGGATCACTGGAGAGCAGATGGTTAACTGAGGATGTTCCTTATGGACTCGCTGCCTGGTCAACAGTAGGGTCACAATTTGACGTTAAAACACCGACGATGCAGGCAGTGGTAAATATTGGATCCATCGTAATGGGTTTTGACGCATGGAAGAATGGTCGAGGTGTGAAGAAGCTGGGTATCGAGGGTTTGGGACAAAAAGAACTATCAACATATTTAAAAAGCGGGCTTCGTTAAGGGACAATAAATTGTGATGAAAGCGATTCATTACAAGCAGTACGGTGATCTTTCTCAACTCGAAGAGGTGGAGATAGACAGACCCGAACCAACCGCCTCTCAAATTCTCATTAAAGTAGAGACATCGGCGATTAATCCTATCGATTGGAAACTTCTTAGCGGAAGCTTTCGTGCTATTATGCCCGTGAAGTTTCCCGCGATACCAGGCTTTGACCTGGCCGGTGAAGTGATTGCAGTTGGGGCTGCGGTCACACAGTTCAAGATAGGTGATAGAATATACGCCTGTCAGGACATTAAACAATTTGGCACAGCTGCTGAGTATACAGTGGTGGAGGAATATATTGCTGACCTTATACCTGAAGGCTTAAGCGCTGGTGAAGCTGCGGGGATACCGCTTGCCGGATTGACTGCGCTTCAAGGATTACGTAACTGCGCTGGCTTGAATGCAGGTGAGCGCGTTCTCATCGTAGGGGGATCCGGCGGGGTGGGGCATTACGCGGTACAGATTGCCAAGGCGATGGACACAAATGTCACGGCAGTTTGCAGCACCGGCAATGTAGAGATGGTCCGCGATCTGGGTGCCGACACGGTGATCGATTATAATAAACAAACAGATTTTTCTACCGACTTAAAATATGATGTAGTTTTGGACTGCGTGGTGAACTCGCCCTATAAAGTGTTTGCAGCGGTGATGCAATCTGACGCAGTTTACGTTCCCGCACTCCCCAGTGTATCATTTATGATAAAGTCTTACCTAATGCCATTGTATACAAAACGTCGGGTAAAACCAGTGATGCTGAAAACCAATGGGAAAGATTTAAATTTCTTGTCAAATTTAGTAAGAGAAGGAAAGCTGCGGACGATCGTTGATAGTTCGTATTCCTTAAATGAATATCGCGAAGCATTTGATCGAATTCAGACGGGGCGAACGCGAGGTAAAATCATTATCAATATTTATAAAAATTATAGATGAAAACGCTTGAGGAACACTATGTAGAATTCAAAGGAAACGGATTTACCATACTTCCTAAAGTCTTTGATCAAGCGCAAATTGATGAATGGATTTCTCTGTATCCAAGTCTGATCAAACGTCAGACATTACCCGGAGCTGATCAGGATCAGAGATGGCTCAGTAGTGTGGTCGAATATGAACCCCATGCAATGCTACCGGCAGTTACCAATGAAAAGATTCTAGATTTTGCGGAAATGGTCATGGGGCCGTTCGTTCAACTCGATAATCTTACTTTCATGGCCTTCCCCTCCCTATCCAAGGAAGAGGCCAATGGCAAAATCAGTGGTTGGCACCGCGATCAGTGGTCATCTTTTCCGCTCGGTAATGATTATATCTGGCCCAAGGCCTGTAATGCGATCTGCTATTTACAGGATTTAACTGATGATAACGGCCCATTCCGTGTGATACCCGGATCCCATCGCGCACATCTCAGTATTGAAGAAGATAATCACCAAAAGAAACATCGCGATGAGAAGATTTATTACCCAAGTGCAGGTGACGTCGTATTTACGCACTGTGGGGTAGTGCACTCGGGAACACCAAATACTTCTGGCAAGTTACGCTATTTTTTCAGCATCTATTATAATCTCAGCTGGTTGCGTCACCGGGACAATCATTCGGGACCCAATGTAGCAAAGATTATCGCAATGGCGCGCAAAAATAACGATAGGCGACTGCTGCGGCTATTTGGAATTGATGAACTGGTTTTTCCAAGATCTAATTGGGGCTTTCGCCAACCGGACAACGAGAAATGGGTGCAATGGATCAAAGAAGATCGCGAAGCTCTAAAAAAATAAGTTCATATTAGTTGGCATGCAGTAAGTACGTCGTCAACCCAAGCTAGTAAAGATTGGGTTGAACATGCCCGTCCTTTATAAACCGTTCATTGGCATCACTCGCCTGTTCACCGGGCATGGGTGAGGCAGTATATTGGGCGAGGTAAACCCGACGTTTTTTTCCGGTTGGATTGGCGCCGCTGCGATGAAAGGTGAGGCTTGAAAATACCGCGATGCTGCCGGCGGGTGCGATCACCGGTTCCCCTGGATCATCGCCGAAGTAACCAATCCTGTCATTGCTGCCCTCTTCAACGATGTGCTCTGCTAATTTTTTTTCTCCGTAGCGGCTCATGGGCAATAGGTAGACCGTGCCGTTATCTTCGTTGACCTCATCGAGAGTGCACCAGCAGGATAGTATTTCAGGATGATCACCGAGTCGTGCCTGGGCATAACCGGAATCCTGGTGCCAGCTGAACTCCATACCCGTTTTATCGAATTTTACTACGTATTGATCGCTCTTGTAGTAAATTTCATCGCCAAAGATAGTGTGGGTGATACTGGCCATCAGGTCGCTGAAAATAAATTCACGTATGCGGGGATGATTGGGTTCGGCTTTCATAAAATACCGCTTGCCGCGGTGATTGATCCCCTTTACATCGGTACCCTGTCGGTCCATTTCCGCGTCTGTTTCATCAATTGCCGATTGACACACTTCTCTCAACAACTTGACGTGCTCACCCGGGATAACGGATTCGAGTATGAAATACCCGTCTTTTTTAAACTGATCAATTTTTTCTTTTGGTATATTGATGGTGGTGGTTTGCATATCAATTAATGAATTATATATTACTGTAAAAAAATAATATCATTAGGGTTGTTAGTCAACTGTGTCTTCGAGGTGATACATTCAATCACAATGAATAAACCCATCATCATTTCTAATTCTTAATTGGATAAAACCACTTCTCGTCCTGAAAGTGCGGATGTTTCACAGGCTTCATGAATTTCCATTACTCGGCGACCATGCAATTGTGGAATAGGCGTGTCTTTGTCACCATTAATAATTGATGCAATGAAAGCAGAAAACTCATCGAGCATACTATTGCAATCAGCCACCGGCTTCTCCTTCCATCTTCCATCCGTACCGATCCAAAAACCTGTTTTCTGTCCCTCTTCGCTTCCATACGCTATACGGAATTTTGCCTGTCCCTTCGAGAAAAAAAAATCTGCCCCGTAATCGGTGATTCCAGTATCCCAAGCGATACGACAGATAGTGGCGACGACACCGCTTTTCCAACGGAAGAAAGCCATAGAAGTATCATCACAGGGTAATTCCGGGTGGGTAAAAGCGCCGAGTTGAGCGCTGACCGTAGTAATGTCATCACCAATAATCCACAGAAGCTGATCGATCATGTGCGTGCCGTCCATCAGCCCCATTCCTCCTCCCAATGCGCGATCCAACATCCACTTTGGCCTGACTTTTGGTTGATAGGGTTTATGCCAAATATCATAGACCATGAGGAGATCTCCCAGTTGTCTGGATTCAACTAGTTCTTTCATTTTTTTTACTACTGGCATATAGCGTTGAGTGTGAGCAGTCATTAATTTCACATCATTTGATTTTGCTGCCGCCAGCATCTCATCACACTCGGTGAGAGAAATAGCCATCGGTTTTTCCATATAAATATGTTTACCCGCGTTGGCTGCATCGATTGCAGCCTGTTTGTGCAGCCAGTGGGGAAGGGTAGCGACAACTACTTGAATGTCATCGCGATTAAGTGTTTCTTTGTAATCTGAAACAATCTCAATATGAGGATACTTCTCTGCGATGGGAGTGGAAAATTCGTTGCGCGGTTCTGCTACGACTCTGATGTCCGCCCCACAAGTCTCCTCAATGATATTAATATAATTACCACCTATACGACCCGTGCCTAACAGTGCGACTCCCAGATTCACGTTTCAGTTCTGGTGAGTATTACTTTTTATGTAAACCATAATCGTAAGGCCGTTTCTCCCAGGATAGCTTCTTTCTCCGATGAGGAGAGTCCCAAATGATCGTTAAAAATTTCGAGATGTTGTTGATAGGTAACTTTAGGGCTCCAGAGTGAAGTTGGGAAGTCACTTCCCCAGATGCATCTTTCAGGAGTAAAGGTGTCAATAACACTCTTTATTACCGGGTGTGAATCGCGACAGGGAAATACTTCATCTGAACCCGTGACGAGAAAAGATAACTTGGCATATAGATTTTTATACTGTGCTAAACCCAAAACGGCTTTTAAGTTTTCAGATTGCTGCGCATCAGCCGCTTTAAGATTGGCGCAATGGTCGAGTACCACAGGAACATCGGGAAAAGCGGAAAGCATATTGGCTAAAGATTGGCAATTGGGAGGATCGAGCAGGGCGCAAATAGTCATCTTTCCTTTTTGCGCAAATTTCCATATCTGTTTATGTTCTTCAATCACCGTACCATCAGTAGGCCAGCCTATAGATACACGATTACCACGGACACCGTTGGCCGGTGCTGTTTTCAGGAGATCTATCGAACCTGGATCAAAGGGATCAACATTCAGGACACCGGTCATCCATTCTTGATGATCGCGAACGGTATCGAGAATAAGTTTGTTGTCATGATTATAGGTTGAATAGGTTTGTACTAGGACAATACGATCAATATCATTGGTCTGTTTTTCATTTAATAGATCATCAATTGTTCCACGACCGGTTGGTGGTAAATAGGGATTAGTAATCTGGGGATACTTTACCGTATCTTCAGAATATATATGCGCGTGTGTGTCTACTATTTGCATGTATAATGTACTATAATATTCGTCTTCTTTTGCCTCTTCCTCTTCATCAATGAAATATATAATTAGAATTAATTTAAAAAATAAGAGAAAGACGAAGATTTAATAATAAATTTATTATCCATTCACTTACAATTTTTCACTATCAGAATCTTTAAGTTTCCTGAATAATTTTTTTAAATCGTAATAACCGCCGATGGACACCCACAGGGCCATGCAAGTGAAAATAATAACCGCGATGATAAATACCACTTTCCAAAGTAAGATCCAGAATTCCATTATTTTAATCTATAGTATCATTTATATTAGTTAAGGTTTCTTTATCAGGAAATAAGAGAGAGCCAACAATCATAGTTATGAAGGCCATGGCGATCGTAAAGAGACCTACTTGAGCTCCGGTTAATCCGTCGAAGCCGATCGCATTTCTCACAGGTTCTAGTCCAAAAATAGCAAAAAAACCACAAAGGAGCGCGAGAACAGCGCCCGTCGAACTGGCGCGTTTCCAATAGAGCCCGCCGACAAGTAGGGCAAATGCTCCGGTAAAATAAACTGAGCCGGTAACTACGAGATAATCCCAGATATCATCTTTACCTTTGTAGACTAGACCCCAGTAAAGGATATAAACTCCAATAAGTACAATAAGAATGCGGGTCAGACATATTCGCCCCGCATTGCTCAAATCGCGACGACTTATTGGTACGATGATATCCTGGGTAATGACCGAGCTCCAACAGAGTAAATAGCTATCGTGAGTTGACATGAAGGCAGCAATCATGGCGGCAGTAATTATCCCGATTATTCCTACTGGTAAAATACGCCCGAGGAATATAGGCATGGCATATAAATTATCGATCGGTTCTCCTCCACCAGTCTCAGGGAAAAAGAGTAATTTCAATTCAGGGGCCTTGGTAAAGATAAAAACGAATGCGGCAATGCCCCAAAAGTAAGGAATGAGAAAACGTATTAAATATGCAATTGATGACCACATGTACTGTAATTTTACCGCTTCTGGACTTTCCATTGCTAGGGCCCGAGCAACTGCGGCTGGCCATACCGCGCATGCGATTAAACCAAGAAAACCCATCCAGATAATATAATCTATTCCAAAGGTCCCTTCAGCGAGGACAGGATTAAATCCCTTTTCCCCCATTTGTATGGCAACGGTGTCAAAAATATTCTGCCAGCCGAGGTGATAGATGATTAACCCTGTGGCAAAGAGTAATCCTAATGATAATACAATAAACTGGATATAGTCGGTTACGACGACGGATATCATGCCACCGAGAACAGTATAGGCCAAGACCAGGATGAGTAATACAGTCATTACTGTTGGTAGAGCCCAACCGGTTGCAGACATCCCTGTAATACCGACAATAAACATCGAGCCCACTTTTAAAAACATACCCATGTTTAATATACCGCCCAACACCAACATAACTGCACCCAGGATCCGTGTTTTGCGGCCGAAGCGTTGTTCATAGTATTCAGGGATTGTCAGTACCCTCAATTTACGAAGCCGATAGACGATGAGGCCGGTAGCACCGACGATGAAGGTTCCTAATGCTGCCATGATCGCGATATGAAAAGCGGCAAACCCTCCAGTGAAACCTTTCTGGGAACTGTACATAACAGTAACCAACCCGGTTTCTGTTCCCGCCAGGGTTGCGATACCGAGCCGGGTGCCGAGCGCTCTGCCGGCGCCGATGTAACTGGTCATATTCGTGGCAAAACGTTTAACGAGAAGCCCGATGACCAGAGAGAGGGAAAGATAAACACCGACAATAACCCAATCAATGAGTGTGAAATTCGTCTGGCTTAAGGCCTCTGAAAAAGTAGAATCCATTAGTTGGGTTTGATAATCAATTGACGAATAATGAATAACACTAATACAGAGTGATTTGATCCGGGGTTAATGATCTATATACAGGAGAGCCATAGCTAAAATTGCGATCGCTATACCTAGCGCGCTGCGTTTTGAGAGGGGTTCTTTAAAGAGAAAAACGGCGACCGACGTTGTAAAGAGCAGCCCGCCGGCGCTGATGATCGGAAAGACAATGAACCCCGGAAATTTTTCAAGCGCTTTGAGCAAAAAGACTGTTTGCAAGCAATTTGAAAATCCTACCACCGTCCCGATAATTATTTCTGATAATGTGGGGCGGAGTTTACGAAAATGAATTATCGCCAGTGAAGCGAGGCTGGCGATGGAGAAAGCAGCTAAAACGAAGAATACAATTTCCTCAGGGGTTCCATAATATTTGAAGGCTTCCTGGGATGTTCTCGCTAACCCAGCAACTAAAAAAAACATAAGCATGAGGACAATTATACGAGTGGGAATATTGGATTTACCAATACGCGTTTTATTCTGCCCGATAAGAATCAAAGAAAAAGTGCCAAAACCAATTCCTATCGTTTGCCATAAAGACGGCCGTTCTCCCCAGAAAAGAATACCAAATACAATGGGCATGAGCATGGCTAACCGAGAAGCAACAGCAGTCAATGCCGC